>Ga0268299_1001173_pt1 | contig 52799 bp, 41 predicted proteins | sample NOBtaG_FD_193484 | JGI IMG/M metagenome (GOLD analysis project Ga0268299, IMG submission 193484) | Activated sludge microbial communities from bioreactor in Nijmegen, Gelderland, Netherland - NOB reactor | ecosystem: Engineered > Bioreactor > Aerobic > Activated sludge | place: Netherlands... | reverse complement strand
CCGGGTCGGCGATGGTATAATTTGCCGCGCAAGTAGTAGCGATGACGTTGAGTGCCTGGTTGCCGGGGTTGGCCAGTGTGGGCGCCTGGTTGTCCACGACCGTCACCGTTTGCTGGCAGGTTTCGGTGTTGCCGCTGGCATCGGTGGCCGTCCAGGTGACGGTGGTGGTACCTTTCGGGTAATTTCCCGATGCGTTGCTCGTGCCATTGAAGTTATTGGTCATGGTGGGAGCAACGGGGATTGCCAATATGCCCGGAACGAAGTTGGAAGTGGTTCCATTCAAGGCCATATTGACCGGTGTGCCATTGGCGCCCGTGGTGGCCAAAATAGAAGTCAACGCTGTATTGTCTCCATTTGCGATACCTTCGTTAAAACGGTGGTAACGGTATAAGCCCGGTTCATTTCCAACCAACTCAATATTCATGGCGGATTGAATCTGGACCTGGGATCTGACCTGATTCCAGATTCTCACTTCATCTAACGTGCCCTTGAAGTACGATAAACCAATGGATGCCTTCCCAAAAACCAGTTGATTGGCTGCAACTTGCATGGTGCCTAAGGAGGCAGGCGTTCCTTCTTCCACCCCATTTACATACAGCCGCATTAAGCCGGAGTTGGTCGCAACGATGGCAACGTGGTACCAAGTGTTGAGTACGGCTACCGTGGTTCCAGTTACAAATCGTGCAGATCCATCCCAAAGGTAGTGTTGGAAATGGCCCGCGTTATCCGTCAGGATTTCTTGAGAAAAGTTAGCGATATTCCCATCTGTAAAATAGATAATGGACTGACTTAAAGTACTTGTTCCAGTAAATTTCACCCAGGTTTCAATGGTGTAACTCGTAAATGGTGCGGATGGAACCGTTACATAATCGTTGTCACCATCGAAGTTCAGTCCATTGGTGATGTTTGTTGGGTTACAGTTATCCGTTGCAGTAGGTAAAGGAACGGCTACCGTAGCCACACATGTACCGGCATTCGTGTTTTGTGTGATGTTGGCTGAACAGGTTATGGTCGGCTTCTCGTTGTCCACGACCGTCACCACGAACGAGCAGGTCACCGTCGAGGTGTTGTTCGCCGCATCGGTGGCCGTCAGGGTCACCGTTGTTGTGCCTTTGTTGAAGGACACGTTGCCGCTGGCCGCGCCGTTGGTCAAACCCGTCAAATTGGTCGGGTTGCCGTTTGTATTGCCTGAGAACGCCGCATTCCAGGTCAACGGTCCAGCGCAGTTGTCCATGAGCGTGGGCGCCGGAATGACGTAATTCGCTGCGCAGGTCGTTGCAATCACGTTGAAGGACTGGTTGGTGGCACAGCCGGAAATGGTGGGTGCTTCATTGTCAACAACCGTCACCGTGAAGGGACAGGTCGTCGTTGAGATGTTGCCGTTCGCGTCCACCCCATTCAACACCACGTTTGTCGTGCCTTTTGCGAAGGAAATCAGTCCGGTTGGTGAGCCGTCGGCGAGGCCGGTCAGGTTGGTCGGGTTGCCGTTCGGGTTGCCGGAGAAAGTGGCGTTCCAGGTCAGCGGCCCCGTGCAGTTGTCCGTGATGGTAGGCGCCGGGATCGCGTAGGTTTGGGCACAGGTGCCGGGTGCCACATTGATCGAAATCGGCGGTACATAGTTCATGTTCACGGTGAAAACGAGGTCTGAATTTGGAAGCGCCGGGGAGCCGGGGCAGCCGTTGTAATACATCTGCCCGCCTGGGTAACTTCCAACCGTAGCCCATCCGGCCGAGTGGTTGCCGAGGATGCCAAAATTGTACATAACCCCACCCGTCACCGGGATTGGCGTGTCAAAAGTAATGGTCTGAAAGCCCCCAACCCCGTTGAAAGTCTTGCTGCCGAGAATGGTCCCACCGCAGGAAATGCCGTTGCCTACCCGCAGGATCAGGCCACTGGCACCGCCCGACAACTGGATTTGGATGGACGTAATCACCCCTGTCACAGGGGCCGTAAACGACTGATAGACGGAATTTGCCGGGGTCGTGAAGGAGTTGCCCGTTGCTTGCCCGAAGGCGGAGATGTTCGTACCAAAACAGGCGGTAACGTTCGGTGCCTCGTTGTCCGTTACCGTGACGGTGAAGGTTTTTTGCACTGCTGCGTTGTTCGCTGCATCCACGCCGTTCAATGTCACGGTCGTCACGCCTTTGTTGAAAGAAACCACGCCGCTGCTCGTGCCGCTGGCGATGGCCGACGATGTGGCAGCAGTGGTGGCCCCGCTCAACGTGTACGTCCAGGTTGCACCCGTACAGTTGTCGGTGATCGGGCTGGCGATGGTGTAGTTGGCCGCGCAAGTGGTGGCGATGACGTTGAGCGGGATGTTTGCCGCAGGCACCGTCAAAACGGGCACTTCGTTGTCCGTCACCGTCACGGTTTGCTGGCAGGTTTCAGTGTTGCCGGAATCGTCTCTGGCGGTCCAGGTGACGGTGGTGATGCCTTTCGGGTAAGTGGCGGGTGCATTATTGCTCAGGGTCGGGCTGAAAGCAATCCAGTTGGAAGTAGCACCGTTCAGGCCGAAACCACTCAGGGTACCCGTATAACCATTGCCGGATGCATCGGTGGCCGTCGTAACAGCAGCGTTGTTCGCATAAGCAACGCCCTGGTTGAAATGGTAGAGGACTGCCAAGCCACCTTGTGCGCTGATTTCACTGTTCATATTGGCCTGAATTTCTGCCTGGGTACGGGCCGTACTCCAAATTCGAACTTCGTCCAAAGACGCGCCTAAGGGTAGGGTACTGCTGTTAAAGGCACCCACTGTCAGCGGTGCAGTGGAACTGGGCGCAGATGCCGGGATGCTTACACCAGCAAACGAAAGTGTCTGGAGTACGCCGTTGATGTAAATTTTCAGGCGGTTGGCATTGCCCGTGAGGGTACCGTCGTACACGCAGGCGATATGCGTCCAGGTATTTGTCGGCAATACGTTATTGACAAACCCATAGGAGTCACTGGCGCCGCAAACCCGGAAGTAAAGGGTCTGTCCGTTTCTTTCTATATTGATCGCATTCGTGGAAGTCGTCGTCCCTTTACCCATCACCATACCAGTCGCTCCGTTGGTCGGATAGATCCAGGATTCAAGGGTCAGTTTGGTGGCGCCGCTGAGTTGCGTAACATTACCCGCCGAGATGTAGTCGTTTGTTCCATCAAAATTCAGCGCGTTGCCGAACACGCCGGAGCAGTTGTCGGTTGCCGTCGGCGCGGTCAGTGTCGTCGTGCCCGTGCATTGTCCTGCCGTGGTATTGATGGTCACCGGACCCGCACAGGTGATCTGCGGCTTTTCATCGTCCGTCACCGTCACGGTGAAGGTTTTTTGCACCGCTGCGTTGGTCGCTGCGTCTACACCGTTGAGGGTCACGGTCGTCACGCCTTTGTTGAAGGAAACCACGCCGCTGCCCGTGCCGCTGGCGATGGCCGACGATGTGGCAGCAGTGGTGGCACCGCTCAACGCATACGTCCAGGTCGAGCCTGTGCAGTTGTCGGTGATCGGGCTGGCGATGGTGTAGTTGGCGGCGCAAGTGGTGGCGATGACGTTGAGCGGGATGTTGGCCGCAGGCACCGTCAAAACGGGCACTTCGTTGTCCGTCACCGTCACGGTTTGCTGGCAGGTTTCGGTGTTGCCGCTCGCGTCGGTGGCCGTCCAGGTGACCGTGGTGTTGCCTTTCGGGTAAGTCGCTGGGGCGTCGTTCATCACACCGCCAAAAGCCCCGACCACCCAGTTGGAGCTCGTGCCGCTCAGCGCGAAATTGGTCAAGGTACCGTCCTTCGCATTTCCGGAAGCATCGGCGGCTGTGGTTGCGCCGGAGTTGTCGGCATTTGCGACGCCCTCGTTCAGGTGGTACAGGGCGAACAGGTCCGGCTGCGCAGCCAATTCCTTGTTCCAATTCCCGGCAATCTGCGCAGGTGTCCGCGAAACGGTCCAAACGCGCACTTCATCTATGGAACCCAGGAAAGGGTTGCCGGCAGCGCGGTGGCCGATGCGGAAAGCGGCTGTTTGCGCAACCGGCAACGGCGTTCCATACGACAACGTCTGTTGGAACACGCCGTTGACGTACAAGGAAACCGTTTGCGCTACGGCATTACGCACTACTGCTACGTGGTACCAGGTATTGTCGGCAAATACATAGTTGAAGTTAACTTCTGTATAGGTAGAACCATTTCCATGATAGTAGGACAACTGGTTGCTCCACAAGGCCAGGTCGAATTCCTGCTGAAATCCCCTGCCTATCAGCGCCCGTCCATTCATGGACGAGCCTTTGAACCAGCATTCCATGGTCAGATCGCCGGTCAACGCCGTGCCGCTGTAAGCCGCCGTTGCCACCTGATCATCGCTGCCGTCGAAGTTCAATCCATTGCCGCCGAATGGACAGTTATCGGTTACGTTCGGCACGGTCAGGGTCGTCGTGCCCGTGCAAAGTCCCGCAGTCGTATTGACGGTCACCGGACCCGCGCAGGTGATCTGCGGTTTTTCATTGTCCGTCACGGTCACCGTAAACGATACCGTCGTGGCGGTATTCGTGCCGTCGGTAGCGCTCAGCACTACCGTGGTAACGCCTTTGTTAAACGATAGCAGGCCGCTGCCCGTGCCGTCGGCAATGCCGCTGCCCGTAGCCGTAGTGGCTCCACTGAGTGTATAACCCCAGGTTGCGCCCGTGCAGTTGTCCGATACCGGGTCGGCGATGGTATAATTTGCCGCGCAAGTAGTAGCGATGACGTTGAGTGCCTGGTTGCCGGGGTTGGCCAGTGTGGGCGCCTGGTTGTCCACGACCGTCACCGTTTGCTGGCAGGTTTCGGTATTGCCACTGGCATCGGTGGCCGTCCAAGTGACCACGGTGATACCTTTCGGGTAGGTGGCAGGCGCGTTGTTTGTGTATGAAACACCTAATCCAACTACCCAGTTTGATGTTGGCGTATTGTTCAACCCAAAGTTCAACAAGGTGCCATTGTTTCCGTTGCCAGAGTCATCTGTTGCCGTCGTAAGGCCCATGTTCATGCCCCCCGCAATGCCTTGGTTCAAATGATACAAGCCCACCAAACCCGGTTGTGCGGATATGGACGTGTACATGTTCGAGGCAATCTCCGTAGCCGTGCGCGCCACGTTCCAGAACCGCACTTCGTCCATCTTACCGTTGTAGTAGAGGCCATTGTTGAAGAACGAACCACCCATCCCAAGGTTTTGTATGAGCGTGTTACAAGTGATGGTCAAACCCTGAACCCCGTTTATGAAGCCCGTAACTTGGTTGCCGTTCATCACCACGGCAAGGTGGGTCCATTGGTTCGCGGGGATTACCGTGTTGGATAGATCTTGCCAAGTCCCGCAAACGCTCCAGAATTGGAGTTTGCCCCCTTGAAAACGCAGGGACACGCCACTGGAAGTACCCGCTGTATTGGAAATAATGCGCATGTTGTTTGTCGTAACCGACGGGTTGATCCAAGCCTCTATGGTCGCATTGGCGTTTGCCCCCAACGATACCGGCGTCGTCACCTCGTCGTTTACCCCATCAAAACTCAACCCGTTGCTGCCAGGACAGTTGTCCGTCACTGTCGGCGCGATCAGCGTCGTCGTGCCCGTGCAAAGTTCTGCGGTCGTGTTGATGGTCACCGGGGCAGCGCAGGTGATTTGCGGCTTTTCATTGTCCGTCACCGTCACCGTAAACGAGCACGTCGCCGACGGGCTGCAGCTGCTGGTGGCCGTCACGGTTACGGTCGTGTTGCCTTTATTGAAGGTCGATCCGGTGCCCGTACCACTGCCACTGCCGGTGGTCGCGCCCGTAAAGGCGTAGGCCACAGTGGGCGCGGGGTTGCCGGCTTCTGTCACCGTGTAATTCACGGGGGCCGCGCAGGTGCCTGTGACCGTGTTGGCCGTCAGCGGACCGGTCGGGCAGGCCGTGAACGACGGCGGTACGCACACGCCCGTGCCCGTCACGGCAAACGTGTATATCGCCTCGTCACAATCGTCGTTGTCGATGGTGATGGTGGCGTTTTGTACGCCGGTAGCCGTCGGTGTAAACGTCAGGGTAAAGGTGGCCGGCATGCCGACCGGAACCGGGCTGGCCGGCGAAAGGGCCGTGACCGTAAATTGCGCATCGCTGCTCGCAATACTGTTTATGGTCAGGGCAGCCGTGCCGTTATTCTGGATCGTGAAGGTTTTGACCGCCGAACTGCTGCCGAGGTTGACGCTGCCGAGGTTGGTGCCTTGCGCTGCGGAAGTGCTGGTGGTGCCGTCAGCGAGCGGGGTGTTGTCGTGGCCGAGCAGGTCTGCTTCGGGGTAGGTGATCATGGCCGGGCAACTTGTTCCGGTCGTCACGCCACCGGGCGTCACCCAGTTGGAGGCAGGGCCGCTGAGCGTAAAACCGTTGAGGGTACCGTTGTTCGCGCCGCCGAGGGTGGTGGCAGCGTCGGCCAGGGTGGTCACGGCGCCGTTGTTTTCGTTGGCAAAGCCTTGGTTGAATTTGTAATACGCCACCAGGCCGTCTTCCGAGCCCATCAGTTCACAGTTGCGCAATTGACGGATTTCCTCGCAAGTGCGGGCAATGTTCCAGATGCGCACCTCGTCTAAGGCTCCGTTTACATATTGGGTGGCGTTGGTCAGGCCCAGCGAAAGTGCATTGGTTGTGACTTGTGGATGCAAACCAGCGGCAGCCACCGTATTTTCCAAAACGCCATTGACATACATCTTCAAGGTGGTGCCGTCGAAGGTAGCAGCCAGGTGATACCAGGTATTTTGCGCCAGATCAGTGGTAGAAAGGACTGTTACAAACGACGCTCCGCTCCAAAACCCTGCCGCAATTTTTCTGGTATTGAACATTGGCACCATGAAGTAATCTGGACTTCCGGCAGCACCCTTTGCGATGAGCGCTGGAGGAAGCGCCGGGAAATCGGCCGCCGTGGACGGGTTGAACCAGGTTTCCAGCGTGAACTGGTCCAGTTGCAGGGCCGCATGGTCCGGAATAGATACGTTGTCGTTCATCCCGTCGAAATGCAGCGCCGAGGCTGGCGTTGCGCCCCTACCGGTTACCGCAAAATCGTACACCGCCTCGTCACAATCGTTGGTGCTGATCGTAATCGTGGCGTTTTGTACGCCCAAGGCCGTCGGGTTGAAGGTTACTGTGAAGGTAGCCGAACTGCCCGCCGCCACCGAAGCGGGCGCGCCGCTGACCACAAATTTCACATTGTCAGACGTGATGCTGGTGATCGTCAGCGCGGCATCTCCGGTATTAAAAATGGTAAACGAGCGGGCAAGGCTGCCGTTGACGGCCACCAATCCGAAGTCGGTGCTGTCGGCCGTCGAGGGCGTATTGTCGCCGTCTGCGATGGTGGCCAGTGGCAAGCCGCCCTGCACATGGGCTTCGGGAGCCGTAATCGTGAGCGGGCAGCTCGTACCCGTCGTCACGCCGCCGGGTGCCACCCAGTTGGAGGTGGCGCCGTTGAGGGCAAAACCGTTCAGGGTGCCGTTGTTGGCGTTTGCCGTTGCATCGGTGAGCGTATTCACCGGGGGGGTGGTGTTGTCCTCGGCGGCGAAGCCCTGATTGAATTTGTAGTACGCCATGAGGCCGCTTTCCGAGCCGGTCAGTTCGCAGTTGCGGAGTTGGGTAATTTCTTCGCAGGTCCGGGTTGTATTCCAGATGCGCACCTCATCGAGGCTTCCGGGGAAGACTTCAAAGTTTGGTCCGGATGCGCCAAAAATCACGGGCAAATTGGTGGGTGAGTTGATCGTCGTAGCCTTCGAAGAAATGAACGTTCCGTCAATGTACAGTTTGGTAGACGTGGCATCCGTGACCATGGCGATATGGTACCACTGGTTGGGTGTAAAAGTATATGCCCAAACTGCCTGGCCGGCCGGAGAGTAGAAATACAAACCCTGGTTGCCGTTTTGAAAATGGATACTCCAACGGATATCATTGTTGTTGGTGCCACCGTAGTTGCGCTTGCCAACCAAAAGGTCATTGTCGCCGCTACCGCTCGGTTTTGCCCAGAATTCAACGGTTTGTGTGCTGAGGTCGAGTGTAGTATTGTTTGACGTGGTGATGTAATCGTCCACTCCGTCAAAACTCAGCGCTGAAGCTGGCGTTGCCCCCTTGCCCGTCACTGCAAAATCGTATGGCTCCTCATCGCAGTCGCTGCTGTTCACGACCACCGTTGCAGACACAAGGCCCAGCGCTGTGGGTGCAAATTTCACCACAAACGTCGTGGTGCCGCCGTTGGCCGCCACACTGCTCGCAGGCGGGGTCATCAGGGTAAATGCCGTCGTACCGGTAATGTTGACACCTGAAATACCAAGGGGCAAAGTCGGGTGGCTGTTGGTGATAGTAAATGTACGTGTCAAGCTTCCGTTTACCGCAACCAGGCCGAAATCGGTGTGGTCACCTGCGTCCGGCATATTGTCGCCGTCGGCGATAGGCGTGCTGTTGCCGCTGATCTCGATTTCCCCGGTAGAGCCGAAATCCACCGTGGCCGTGCCGCTGCCGCTGCCCGCGCAGCCGCCCGCGCCAGTGATGGAACTGATGGTAAAACTATTCGTGCCCGGGCCTGCAACCGTCACACTCAGCGTACTCATGCCCGAAGCCGGCACATTGTGCACACTAGCATCCGACAGGGTTACCGTGAACGGCGCTGTTCCTGCCGTAATGTTCAAATCCAGATTTGCCGAAGTAGTGCCCGGACAAACGAGCAGCGCGCCGCTCAGAGCAGCCACGGGCAGGGCATTTTCCTGTATGGCGTGGTTGTCGGTACCCGTGCAGCCGTTGGCATCGGTGACGACAACGGTGTACGTGCCGCCGGCGCTGACCATGATGGTCTGGGTATTGCCCGAAGGCATCCAGGCGTAAGTGGAGTAGCCGCCACCCGCATCCAGCGTAGCCGAGCCGCCGGCGCAGATGATGTCGTCATTCGCCGTGCCGGAATTATCGGTCTCGGTGATGATCGGGGTCGGGTTGGGGTGCACCACGATCGTAGCCGTAGCCGTGTTTTGGCAGGTATTGGCATCGGTCACCTGCACGGTGTAGGTGCCGGCGGTGTTGACGCTGATGGATTGGCTGGTGGCCGATGTGCTCCACAGGTAAGCGTTGTACATACCGGCATCGAGCATGGCGGAGCCGTCGGCGCAGATGATGCCGTCGTTGATGGAGTTGCCCGATATATCGGTGACGGTGATGGCCGGCATGGGCAGCGGGTTCACGGTCACGGAAGCCGAGCCGAAGAGGTCGGCGCAACAGTTGTTGGCATCGTACACTTGCACGAGCGTGTACGACGTATTTGCCGCAGGCGAAACCATGAGTTGATGTGTGCCAATGCTGTTTACCACGTGGGTGCTGCCGTCCGAAAGTTTGATCGTGAACGGCGCCGTTCCGCCGGAAATATCTATGGTGATCGAAGCGGACTGGCCGATACAAATGCTCGGCGTGCCGCTCAGGGTGGCGTTGTAGGCCGTACAGCCCTGGCCTTGTATGGTGAAATTGTACGGGTCGTTGTCGCAGGTGCGGTTCTGGATGTCCACCGTAGCCGTGAAAGTTCCGACTCCCGTCGGGGTAAAATTGATGTCGAACGTAGTGGACTCACCGGGGGTCAGTTCCAGATCAACCGGTTGCACTACCACGACAAACTCGGTGGCCGGCGTGGTGCTCACCGGGCTGGCCCCGTCGAGCCGGATGGTGCCGCCGCCGTTATTTTTCAACGTGTAGGTGATTGTACGGGTTTGGCCCACGGCAACGCCGCAGAAAAGCGTGTTGTCGTTGAACGAAGGTGTCATGTCGCCGTCTTCGATGAGCATGGCGTTGCCGAGCGCGTCGGTGTTGGGCAGCACCGGTGCGCAGGCGGCGGCAGCGGTGAGGAAGGAGGTGGCGTTCACCGAGCCGGCGTTGGTATTGGTGTAGCCGTTGCCGGTACCGCCAAGGTTGGTTGGTCCGGTGGCGGCGCCCCAATAGTTGCTTTGCACGTTCAGGACGCCCAACGCAGCGGACCGCTGGTTCCGCAGACCGGTCGTGTTGCAGTGCATGCTGTTGTTCTGGAACGTCAGCGTCTTGATGGTGGTGCTGTTCGGAAAATCAAAACCGAAGTTGTTGTCGTACACGGCATTGCACTGAATGGCCTCGCTGACCGAACCGTTGACCACGATGCCGAGGTCGCGGCCCTGCACGAACACTTTTTCGATGGTGTTGCCCATGCCGTCGGTCAGGCGCAGCCCCGTGCCCTGGCGGGTGGTGCCGCTGCGCGAGAGATCGAGCGTGCTGACCAGTGCATTGCAAATACCCGAGAGGTGCAGCGCATTGCCCGTGGTCAGGTTGCCGATGCCGTTGGTTGCCCAGGCGCCGAGGTTGACGTTGGTGCCGACCACGCTGCCATTCGAAATTTTCAGGTTCGACATATTCACGAACTTCAGGCCAAAGGCCGCCCCCGTGCCGCCAAAGGTGTTGCCGCTGATGCTGACACCGCCGGAGAGTGCGCCTTCTGCCACGTGTTCGAGATACAAGGCCGGTTCGTTGTCGGCTGCGCCGCTCATCTGGAAATTGTTTCCGGTGACGGTGTAGTCCGCGCCGTTTTCGACCCGCAGGCCCAGGCGCCGGTTTTTCAGGATATTGTCCTTGATGACGTTGCCGTACTGGCTCGCGTTGCTGTTTTGGAAACGAATACCTGTGCCGGTTTGCGTGCCGGTGAACTCGAGGTCCACTTTTTCCAGCGTCATGCCGGAATTGTTGCTCAGGTAGATCACCGCATTGTTGGTTCCGGTCACTTCCTTGATGCCGTTGGCGGGTTCGAGGGCGATGTGGGTGTTGGCCACAGTGCCGTCGCTGATCAGGATACCGCATGAGTTGTCTATGCGCAGTCCGAGATTGGACACGATGCCGTTGGCGGTACCGAAGAGATTTCCAGAGGCGGCAATACCCATGGGCACCGTGCCGTCCAATTGAGTGACATTGGCGAAATACAGGGCGGGTTCAGCAAGGTTGTTGCCGACACCACACCCGCGCAGGTCGTTTCCGGTTGTGGTGTAGTCTTTGCCGCCCTGGAAGTTGATGCCGATGCGGTGGCGGCGCACATCGCAGTTTTTAACGGTGATCGGCCCGTAGGCTGCGCCGTTGTCCACGCGGATGCCGGTGAAATCCTGCGCCGGCGTGGCGCCCACGGGGCGCGACACATCCACGTTGTCCACCGTTGAGTTCAGTACGTTGACGAACTGCAGCACATGGTAGCCGCTGCCGCTGCCGTTTCCGCCCATATTGTTGAGGCCGCTGCCGTCCTCGATTTTCACGTTGGTGCCGGTGGTCGCGTCGCCGACGTACAGGTCGCGCATGTTTTCAAAACGAATACCGGCAAAAGCGGTGGTGCCGCCGAAGGTATTGCCGCTCATCAGGATGCCGCCGGGAAGGTTGCGCGCCTGAATATTTTGCAGATAAATGGCCGGCTCGTTGGAGTCCTGTCCGCCGTTCAGCAGGCTGTTGTTCTGAACGGTGTAATCGCGTCCGCCACTGATGTAAATGCCGCGGCGGTGGTTGTTGAAATTGCAGTTTTTGATCGCCACATTGCCGAAGGTGGTCGTGGTGCCGTTGTTCACCCAGATGCCGCCCTTGTCTTTGCCGCTGGGGCGCGAGGCGTCCACATTGTCCACGGTGATGTCGGCCACGCTGACTAAATAAATGACGGGGTGATCGCTGTTGTTGTCCGTCTGGGTGCAGTTGTTCATGCCGCTGGCGTCTTCGATGACGATATGCGCGCCGGCCACGGACGCGTCCCCGATGAGCACGTTTTTCATCACGTCCAGGCGCAGCGCGGTGCGCACGGTGCTGCCGCCGAAGGTGTTCAAGGCGGCCGAAATACCGCTGGCGGTGTGGATACTGCCGGGTTGGATCGAATTGAGGTACAGCGCCGGGTTGTCGCGCGATTGGCCGCACGACGTGAGGTTGTTGCCGGTGACGGTGTAGTCCCGGCCGCCGCTGAAGTAAAAGCCGCGGAACCGGTTGGCGCCGGAGTTGTTGGTGGCGCTGACGTTGACGCTGTTGTCCACGTACAAGGCAAACGAGTTGGCCTGGCTGCCGGTGGCTTTCGACATGTCCACGCTGTTGATCTGTACGTTTCGCACGTTGCTCATGTACAGGCTGCCGCGGGAATTGACATCGTCGCCGACAATTTCGTTCAGGCCGCTCCCGTCTTCCAGCAGGATGTTGGTGCCGCCCAGCGAACCGTCGGAGATCACCAGATCGCTCATATTGGTGATCGTAATGCCCATGTTGGCCGTGGATCCGTTGGCGGTTCCGCCGAACAGGTTGCCGCTCATGGAAATACCGCCGGGCAGGGTTCCGAACTGGATGTTGTTCAGGTAAATGGCCGGACGGGAGTTGTAAAAACCGGAATAGCGCAGGTCGTTGTTCTGGATCGTAGCGTCTTTGCCGCCGTTGACCCAGATGCCGGTATGCCGCTGCTGGATTTTGCAGTTTTTGATAGTTACATTGCGGTACAGGGAATTGCCATTGTTTTCCACCCAAATGCCCGCCCCGGCGCGGCCCGAAGGCGTGTATGACACGTCCACATTGTCCACCGTGATGTTGGAAACGGCGCTCATATAAATGGCGGCCTCGGTGTCGCCGGTGTTGTTCAGGTTTTTGGCGCCGCTGCCGTCTTCGATTACGATGTGCGCGCCGGCCACGCCTGCGTCGCCGATGAGCAGGCCGTCCATGTTGGTTACCCGCAGGGCTGTTTTTGCATTTACACTGCCTGCCGTGTACCCGTACGTATTTCCGCTTGCCACAACACCCGCGGCGAGGGCGCCCGGCCGGATGCCGGTCAGGTAGATCGCCGGGTTGTTGATGTCCGATCCGGTGTGCGCCAGGTTGTTGTTCTGCACCGTGTAATCTTTGCCGCCGGAGAGGTAGATGCCCCGGTGGCGGTACTGGATCGCGCAGTTTTTGATGGTCACGTTGCGGTTGTTGGCCGAGTTGGCGATCGCGATGGCATATCCGCTGTTGCCCACCGTGCCGTGGGTCAGGTCCACATTGTCTATGGTGAGGTCGGACACGTTGTTGAAGGAAAGAATCTCCTCCTGGCCGCTGTTGTTCGTGCCTTTGAAATCGCTGAGTTCGCTGTCGGGGATCACGATGTGCGCGCCGGCCACTCCGGCATCCCCGATGGTGAGACCGCTCATGCCGAGTATCCGCAGGACGGTGCCGAGGTAATTAGCGGTGCCGCCGAACTGGTTGCCGGTGGCCGTCACACCTGCCGGTATCGAGCCCGACGTGACGCCGTTCATGCGGATCGCGGCCCAATCCGCGCCATAGCCGGTATTCCGGATATCGTTGTTTTGCAGGGTGTAGTCCTGGCCGCCCTCGCAGTTGATGCCCCGGTAGCGGTACTGCATCGGGCAGTTTTTGACGGTCACATTGCGGGAGCCGGAAGCAATGGCGATCGCCGTGCCGTTTTGGGTCGTGCTGGTTTGGGACATGTCCACATTGTCCACCGTAATGTCGGCTACATTGGACAAGTACAATAAGGTTGCCTGGCTATTGTTCGTAGCGACCGCCTGCACGTCGTTCCAGCCGCTGTTAACGTCCTCGATCGTGATATGCCGCCCCGATACCGATGCGTCGCCGATGATGAGGCCGCTCATGTTGTCTATGCGCAGGGCGCAGCCGGCCTGGTAGTTGCTGGCGCCGGCGAGGTCGCCCCACACGTTGCCGCTCATGGTCACGCCGCCGGAGATGGTGCGGGATGTCAGGCTGCGCAGCCAGATAGCCGGTTCGTTTTCCCGCCAGCCGGTGTTTTTGAGGTCATTATTTTGAATGGTATAGTCGTAGCCGCCGTTGGTTGCGATACCGGCTACGCGGTTCCGGATGACGTTGTTCTGAATGGTGACCGTGTTGCAGTTGGTCAGGCTGATGCCGGTGCCGTCGAAGTTGGCATCGGGGCGGGAGAGGTTCATGGATTTGACCGTGAAACCCGTTACGCCGCTGACGTTGAAGGTGGTCGCGCTGCCATAGTTTGAGTTCACCGTGATGAGCGGCGTGCCGGCGTAGCCTGGTTGAGTGGTGCCGTCAATGGTGAGCGGCTGGGTAATATTGGGAAACGCGGTGATGTGCGTAATCGTTTGTGCGCCGCTGCCGATGGCGAATGTGATCACGTCGGCATCGGCATTGCTGTTGGCGGCGGTGATGGCTTCGCGCAGGGAACAGTCGGCATCGCACATACCGTCGTTGGTGTCGGCGGTTTTGGTCACTACCAGTACGTTTTTGCCCGTGCCCTGCACGGCGGCATCGAAAGCGGCTTCGTCCACATCGTCGCTTACGATGTCGAGCGTGGCGGTGCGCAGGCCGGCAGCGCCGGGGGTGAAGGCGACGGTGAACGTGGCCGAACTACCTGCCGGAATGGGGCTGGCGGGAGTCAATGCGCCCGGCACAAATTCGCCCATATTGGCGCCGCTGAACGAGATGGACGTAATGTTCAGGTTGGCGAAGCCGATGTTTTTGATGGTAAATGTGCGGCTGACTGCTGTGCCGGGTTTGGCCGAACCGAAATCGGTGTGGTCCAGTGTGCCGGGCGCAGCATCGCCGTCGGCGATCAGGGTCAGGTTGCCGTACACTTCGATTTCGGGGAAACCCGCCGTCGGGCAACCCGCCGGAGGCGCGGCGAGGAAGGGCGTAGCGTCCACAGAAGCGGTCACGCCGTTGGGGGTGCCCACGATGGGGGCGGCGCCGCCGAAATAGTTGTTTTCGCCGTTGAGCGCAGCCGCCGCGTTTATGGCGTACGCGGTATTGCCCGAAAAGGAACACTGCGATACGATGGCGTTGGTAGCGTTCACGTCCGCCTGAATGGCATCGGTGTTGCTGGAAAAACTGCTGCACGATATGGTGTGGCCAGTACCGCTGGCCAAGTGGACACCGTCGGTGCGGTTTTGTACGGTCACGTTTTTGATGTCCGCGTTGGTTCCGCTGCTGACGTAGATGCCTGTCCCCGCCTTGGTGCTGCCGTAGGTCAGGTCGAGTGCTTCGATTTTAACCCGATTGGTGTTGTCCAACTGAATCGAACGGCTCGTGGCCTCGCGCAGGTTGCTGCCCGGCAGGAAAACCAGGTGCGCGCCGCTGACCGTTGCGTCGCCGATGATCAGGTCGCTGATGTCTTCCACCAGCAGGCCGGCGCCGAAGTTCGTGCCGCCGAAGGTATTGCCGGTAGCCGACAGGCCGCTCACACTGGCCAAGTTGTCGAGGTAAAGTGCCGGTTCGTTCGTATTCGTCCCGCTGCCGCTGAGGTTGTTGTCCTGAAGGATGTAGCCCTTGCCACCGGCGATCGAGATGCCCGTGCGGCGCGTGCCCACTGCGCAGTTTTTTATGGTGAAACTCTGGTCGTCGTCGCTGTTCAGGATTTGGATACCGGTACCAAACTGGGTACCGCCCGAGCGGCTGAGGTCCACGTTGTCTATGGACGACGACGACACGTTATTGAAGTAGAGCACCGCGGTGTTGCTGTTTGCCGCGTTGCCTGTGTTGGTCAGCCCGGAGGTGCCGTCTTCGAAGGTCACGTTGCGCCCCACGACGGAGGCATCGCCGATTGTGATGTTTTTCATGCTTTCAAACCGCGCGGCGCAGTTGGCGTTCGTGCCGCCGAACGTGTTGCCGCTCACCGAAATACCGCCGGGCAGGCTGCCGGCCGTGATGGTGTTGAAGTACAGGGCGGGTTCTCCGATGAGATTGCCGGTGGAGGTCAGGTCGTTGCCGGTGACGGTGTAGTCGCTGCCGCCGGAAATGTAGATACCCGTGCGGCGGTTGCCTATGCTGTTGTTGGTGAATGCCACGGTTTTGTTGCCGTTGCCGTTGGCCACCCGGATGCCGCCGCCGAGTTGGCTGCCGCCCGTGCGGGTCAGATCCACGCTGTTCATCGTCACATCGGCGACCTGGCCCAGGTATAGCACGTAGGTATTGCTGTTGGATGCATTGCCCACATTCGTCAGGCCGCTGGTGCCGTCTTCGAAGCGAATGTCGTCGCCGGCGGAGTCGCCGATGGTGAAGCCACGCATGTCGTCTATGCGCAGGGCGCAGTTGGCGTTTGTGCCGCCGAAGGTGTTGCCGCTCATCGCGATACCGCCGTCGAGCGTGCCTTTTACCAGCCCGTTGAGCCAGACTGCTGCGCCGCCGTTGTTCGTATCAAAGGCATCATTTTGGCCCGTGCCGGTCAGGCTGTTGCCGGTGACGGTATAGTCCTTTCCGCCGGCGATATAAATCCCCATGCGGCGGTTGTTGATAGTGCAGTCCTTGATGGTCATGGTACCCAGCCCGGCCTGGTTGCCGATACGGAGGGCGTTGCCGACCTGGTTGGCGCCGGAGTAGGACAGGTTGAGGTTGTCAATGGTGGAGTTGCCGACATCGTTGAAATTGAGCACTACGTATTGGCTGTTTTGCTCGATACCTACCTCGGTCAGGCCGTTGCCGTCTTCGAGTTTGACGTTTCCGCCGGTGGCGGCGTCGCCGATGGTCAGGTCGCGCATATTGTCAAAACGTACGGCCGCGCGGCTGAGGTTGGCGGTAATGGGCACGTTGCCGAAGGTGTTGCCGCTGACGAGCACGCCGCCGGTGAGCGCTCCGGCGCTGATATTGCGGAAATCGAGCGCGCAGGCTTCGCCATCCCAGCCGCTGTTGGTGATGGTGTTGTTTTGCACGGTAAAGTCCTTGCCGCCCTGGCAATAAATGCCCCGGTAGCGGTTGTCGGCCTTGCAGTTTTTGATGGTGACATTTTTGTCGGTGGCGCCGTTGGTCACATAGATCGCGTAGGAATTGCCCGCCCCCGCGGTGGATTTGGAGCAATCCACGTTGTCTACGGTGACATCGGATACGGCAGCCATATAGAGCGCGCCATGCTGGCTGGTGTAGCCGCCACCGACGCACTGGTTGAGGCCGCAGTTGTCTTCCAGCACGATGTTGGCGCCGACCACAGAGGCATCGCCGATGAGCAGATTGCGCATATTGCTGATGACCACGCCCCGGTGGAAGTTGGGGGTGCCGAAAGTATTTCCGCCGGCTGAAATGCCGCCCATGAGCGCACCGGGGGCAATGTTGCTCAGTTCGAGGGCCGGGTTGCCGTTGCCACTGCCCACCATGTTGTTGCCGGTGAGGGTGTAGTCGCGTCCGCCGTCAATCCAGATCCCGCGCGCACGGTTGCCGGCGAGACAGTCCTTGATGGTCACGTTCATGTTGATGGCAGTGTTGGCCACGCGGATGCCCCAGGAGTTGCTCTGGCCGCTGGTGGATTTGGAACAATCCACGTTGTCCACGGTGATGTTGTTCACCGTATTGAGGAACAGGGCGCCCCGGTTGTTCACGTCGTTGGCCACCACGGTGTTCAGGCCGCTTGCGTCTTCGAGTTTGATGTGTACGCCCGTCGTGGCATCGCCGATGGTCAGGTCGCTCATGCGCTCGATGTACACGCCGTTGTTGCTGACCGTGGCGCCGTTGGTGCCGAAGAGGTTGCTGTGGGCGAGGATGCCGCCGGCCATAGAGCCGGCCTGGATGTTGATCAGGCTGAGGGAATAATTTCCGTGCTCCCCGCAGCCGCGCATATCGTTGTTGGCAACCGTGTAGTCCTTGCCGCCCCGGATGCGGATACCTTGGCCGCGGTTGCGCGTGTCGCAGTTTTTGATGGTGATGTTGCGGTGCGCGGTGGATTGGCTGGACAAATTGCCGGTTTCATTTTGCACGAAAATGCCGAAGCTGTTCGGCACGCCGCTCAGGGTATAGGAAGCGTCAATATTGTCCACGGTGATGTTGCTTACCCGTTCCAGCCAAAGGCAGCCGCGGTAGTTGGCATCGTTGCCCTCGATGGTGTTGAAGCCGCTGTTGTCCTCGATTTTGATGTGTACGCCCGTTGCGGCGTCGCCGATGACGAGGTTGCTCATGTCGGCGACGTACAGGCCGCCGCGGCTGTTGACCGGCCCGGTGGGGTTTTGGCCCCAGAGGTTGCTGTGTACCAGCACGCCGCCGGGGATCATGCCTTCGGCAATATTGAGCAGGGACATGGCATACACGTTTTGATCGCCGCAGCCGCGCAGGTCGTTGTTGGTGAGGGTATAGTCCTTGCCGTCGGAGCAGTAAATGCCCATGTAGCGGTTTTTGACGTCGCAGTTTTTGATGGTGATGTTGCCATTGGAGCCGGTATTGTCAAACCGGATGCCGAGGCTGTTGGCCTGGGCCGTCGTGGCAAGCGACCAGGAGGCGTCCACGTTGTCCACGGTAATGTTGGAAACGTTGCTCAGGAACAGGGGACCACGGTTGGTATTGTTCCCGCGGACGGTGTTCAGGCCGCTGTTGTCTTCGAGTTTGATCTGAACGCCGGTGGCAGCATCGCCGATGGTCAGGTTGTTTGTGTTGGAAATTTTCAATGCGCCGTCGCTTTCCACATTTCCGACGGTATTGCGCCCCCAGAGGTTGCCGCTCATCAAGATGCCGCCGGGAACATTGGCTTCGGTCAGGTTGCTGATTTCCACGGCGTAGTTGTCATTGGCGCCGGTACCCCGAAAATCGTTGTTCTGGATTGTCACGTCCTTGCCGTTGGCGACGGCGATGCCGCCCCAGCGGTTTTTTACGGAACAATTTTTTATCGTCAGGGTGCTGTTGTACACCTGGTTGGACACCACGATGCCCAAGGAGTTGGCCTGGCTGCTGCTGGACCAGGAAAAATCTACGTTATCAATCGTGATGTTATTTACAGTCAGCAAAAACAGCAGGTACTGTCCGCCAGCGCCGTGCGCCGTCATGCCGCTGTTGTCCTCAATCACGATATGTGCGCCCGACACCGAGGCATCGCCGATGATCAGGTTGTTCATATTTTGGATGCGGAAGCCCTGATTGGCACTGCCGCCGAACTTGTTGCCGCTCACGCCGCCCACGGCGATGCCACCGTCGGTGATGCCGCTAAGGTATATGGCCGGTTGGTTGATATCCTGACCGGATCCGACGAAGTCGTTGTTTTGCACCGTATGGTTGGTGCCGCCGCTGATGACGATGCCCGTGCTGCGGTTTCGGATGAAGTTGTCCTGCACGACCGTCTGGTTGCACGTGCTAAACGAGATGCCGGTTCCCTGACGCGGGGTGCTGTACGAGAGGTCAAGACCTTTGATGGTAATACCCGTCACGGTGCTGGCGGAAAAAATAGTGCCGGTAAACGCCGTGCCGACTTTGACATAGGTGGCCTGTGTACCGCTGGTGAAGCCCGGCTGCGTGGTGCCGTCAATGACGGTCGGCCCGGTCAGGGCGGGCAAGGCGGTTGTTACCGTTATGCTCCAAGGCCCCCCCCCGGGGATGTTGAACACGATGTCGTCGGGGCCTGCATTGGCGTTGGCATCGGTTATCGCTTGCCGGAGCGAGCCGGCGCCGCTGTCGGCGGTGGTGGTAACGGTGTAGGTGTTGGAAAATGCCGAGTAAACAACCAGCAGCGTAGCTGCCAGCGTAGTGCCGGACAGGCGTAGTGACTTTTTCATGAGACGACTTAATTTCGTTTAAGCGATGGATTAAAAAGAATAAGGCGGTAACTATTTAGCGCCCGCCGCAAGGGTACGTTTTTATGGGTCACTTGGATGGTAACCCATGTTTATCTGCTCCAGGCGTTTGTCCAACTCCCGGTTCCGGAAATCGAAGTAGGCGTTGATGCCCAATCCCAAAACGGCGATGAGCAGCACCCAGAAAAGCCAGTACCGAACAGTGCTGAACGTATCCGGTGTACCGGGGTGTTGTACCGGAGCAAGGCGCGAATATTTGACGGATGTAGCCATAACCACAAAGACTTATGGAGGCAAAGGAGCAAAAAGGCTGGGGAAACACGTCTATACTGCGCGTTACAAAAGCGTTACAATTGCTTTTTGCGCAAGCGGAATCGGGTCTGGCGTATGCTTCCGTCTGAAACCCCAAGCATACGGGCCATTTCCTGGGTGCTAAGCTGCAGTTTTTCCAAAACCAGATAGCGCAGTTCCGCCTGGGTGATTTCGGGGTACCGTGTTTTTTGCTCCTGAATAAAATCCGGGTAAATCTTTTCAAACAGCGCCTGAAACTGCACCCAGTCCTGCTCGGTGAGAATGGTACGTTGCAGCAGTTCCTGCAAAAAAAGGGTTCGCTCGTCCTTGTCCGAAAAATGACCGTTCGCCTGATGCAGGTTTTCTGCCTGTCCTGTTTTTTCGTGCAAATTTTGGATGTGGGCTTCCAGCGCGGCCACAGCCTCCCGGCGCTTTTTTTGTAAGCGGCGATAATTCCAGTACGCAAACAAGGCTACGCACAAGAAACCGAGCAGCGCAACATACAGCAACCTGGTCTGGATTCGTTTCTCGCGTTCGATCAGGTTGATCTTCTCCACATATTTCCGCGCCTCCACGCGATGCTTTATTTTCCCCAGTTTCCGGGTGTCGGTTTGCCGATCAAGACTGTCCCGCAAAGGCTCGACGCGGTGTACATAAACCATCGAGGCGGCATAATCCCCCCGCATTTCGGCGACCCGGGCATGGGCCTCCCACAGGTTTATCTGCTTGAAATAATTATACTCTTTGTGCCCGATTTTGGCCCAGATGCTGTCTGCCCGCCGCAAAAGGGTTTTCGCCTCGGCTACGTTGTTCCGCTCCAGTCGGATGGAAATTAGCGGCATCAGCGCGTCGAATTCGCCCTCCAGATAGGGCTCCTGCTCATCGTTTCGTCCGGCTGTCATCAAGGCGTAGCCCTGATCGGCATACTTTTCCCCTTCGGCAAATTTCCGCTGCCGGAGCAGCATGGAAGCGATGTCAATGGTGGCCAAGCATTTCCAAAATCGGCAAAACTCCCGCGCTTCGGGATCGTGCAAGCGAAGGGAATCGGTGACCCGGAGAATTTTTTGAGCGTATTCGATCCCATTGGGATAGTCGTTTTGCTGTTGGTAAATGGACTGGATGTGGTTCAGCGTCAAGACCAGCGTGTGGTAGCGCGTTTTCGGGGAGTTCAAGAAACGTTCGCCCACGAGCAGAAACTGGAGCGCATAGTCGTGGTCGTCGAGGTTGAACATGAACTCCCCCGAATGGTACATCAGGTCGGAAATGTCGTAGTCGCGAAAATGCTCGAAACCAAATTCCTGCATCCGGGAAAACTCGTCCAACAGATGCGCGTATAGTTGTTCTATGGAAATTTTTTTCTCATTATATCGCTCAAACTGCGCATAATGCCGGGCCACAAGAGCCTCGACCGGCCATTCTTCATCCATGGCTCGTTTTTCCAGATCGGCCAGCAAGGCAAAATTTTGTTCCCGGCTCAGGTGCAGGGTTCTCCGGTTTTTAAACCGCAAAAAGTCGAGCACCCATCCCGATTTCAGATCGTGGTTCTGCCGAGAAATAGTCGCCAGGCGTTGATATTGAATGGAAAAAGAAGCCGAATCCAGGTGGCGCAAATCCGATTGGAGCAACATGCGCGGCCGTTCCGTCGGGGGCATCGTGCTCCATGCCTGCGCGTCAACGCTTGGTTGCCCGCCGCTCAAAAAAGGGCAGAAGATGGCAAAGCCGAGAAGAAGGATGTTCCGTTTCAGGGTACACTACATTTGAGTAGCAAAACTACTGCACAGCCATGAGACGGCGCTCCTGGAAAATTCGGACAAAAATTTTATCAACACCTTTCCCTACCTTGCCGCCCGACAAAAAACGTGTTCTCATGGCTACTCCATCCGGCACAGGCATCATCATCGGGCGTTTTCAGGTTTTTGAACTCAACCCCGTTCACGAGCGGCTCATCGAATCGGTTCGCCAAAAACACCTGCAGGCCTTCGTGTTTCTCGGCTCAAACCCCGCCCCCAGCGACCGCAACCCCTTGGACTGGGAATTCCGAGGCCATATGTTTTACGAAAAATACGGCGACGACATCCAGGTGGCCGAGATGCCCGACCTGCCCGACGACCGCATCTGGAGCCAGGAACTGGACCGGCGCATCATGGCCCTGCGCCCCGAGGTGCCGGTCACGCTGTATGGCAGCCACGACGAATTTGTGGATCGTTATTCCGGGCGATTTCCAGTGGAACCGTTGGACGCCATCGTGGCGGACTTTTCCGAAGACCCCGTTCCGGTGGAAGCGGATAGCCCGCGCGATTTTAGGGCCGGGGCCTTGTACGCGTCGTTCTCCAGGTTCCCGACCGTGTACCCGACGGTGGACGTGGCGGTTTTTCGCAACAACTACCGCGAACTCTTGCTCGCCCGCAAAGAAAACGAAACCAGGTTCCGGCTGCCCGGCGGTTTTGCCGACCCTGAAGACGACAGCTACGAAATGGCCGCCATGCGCGAACTCGGCGAGGAATGCGGCGAAATCGAAGTGGACGCGCTTACCTACCTCGGCTCCTGCCGCATTGACGACTGGCGCTACCGGGGCTCCTCCGACTCGGTGATCACCCACCTGTACGCCTGCATCCTTTCGGATGGCGAGCCGGCTCCCGACGACGACATTGCCGAACTGCGCTGGTTCGAGATGGACAAACTGCAAGGCAGCCACTTCGTGCCCGAACACCAGCCCCTGTTCGACATGCTCGAAGCCTACTGGCTGGAGGAACACTGAAATCAGCGATTAGTGATGAGCGATGAGTGATGAGCGATGAGCGATGAGCGATGAGCGGATTTATCACAGGGATAGTGACAACAGGACAAAAAGGATGATTCCAGCGCTTGCTTGTGTGGCCATGTTCCTCTTTTTGGTGAGTATTGAACTGCGCAACATCTTCATAACCTCTTCGGTGTCAGCATTTATAGATTGAAACTCTTGCTCGGAAAGATACTCGGTTGCGTATAAGAGTTCCAGCCAGTATTGGGTTTCTCCGGCTTCTTTTTGGCCTACTCCTAACTTGTGAACGAAGTCAAGACCCGTTTCGGCATTTGCGGATTCACGCACCATCGCGCCAGGATTTGTGCCGGCTCGAAGTAGCTGTTTGCTGATCGTAAACTCCTTCTTCTCTTCACGCAAGTATTTGCACAGGCGAACAATGCGTATAGCCAACTGAAAACTTTTTTCACGCAAAGCCCCTTTCGAGTTCTTTGCATCCTTAGATGAGTTGTTATTTTTCATGGTCATATCAATTTAAAATACTGATTATCAAACATCGTCGCTCATCGCTCATCACTCATCACTCATCGCTCATCGCTCATCACTCATCACTCATCGCTCACTTGGTGTACGTCCTTTGGTGGCTCTACCGGATTGTCCCGGAAATATTGTTCCGGCAAGGATTGATAGGGCAGCGACTCGGGCACGTACATGTGGTACATCCGGGGGGCACAGCCGCTCAGGTACCAACTGGTCACCATGTAAAAAATGACGAACAGAAACACCGCCCCGGCCCAACCGGGGATGGGTTTGAGCGTGGGTGGGGCGGTCGCGAGCAGCCCGGGATGGAAAAAATCGTCCAAAGGCAGCCCCAAGCGATGGTGCTCTTCCATCCAGTTGCGCCGCAGCTCCTCGACCGTTCGTTGGATCTGCCTCAACACCAACTGGTAGCCGCCAGGGTCTTGCTTCCATTCCGCGAGGGTTCTGGCTCCGCCAATGGATTTGAACCGAGCCAGGCCCGATGTTTTTTCCCAATTCGAAGGGGCAACCAAGATCGGGAGTATCTGCACGTACTTATCCCCCAGTTCGGCGTGCCGGGATAGGGCACGTGACACTTCCTCCCGCTCGATAAAATCCGTGCCCAAGGAGTTTTTCGAGGTGAGAAATAGGTAGATATGCGCCTGCTCCAGATTGTTCAGCATGTCGTCCCACTGGTACAGTTCCCGAGCGCCGGGTAGAGGAGCGGGGTTGTGCCATATCTGGAGGAAATACTTCTCTTCCAGGGGCTTTAGCCACTGGAGCAGGTTGTCCAAGTACGGCCTGTCGGCCTGTGCGCAGGAAATGTAAACGCGGAGCATGGTGCGGTCCTGCCCGGGCGGAGACGAGCCGGCCGGCAGATCGAAAGCAAAGGTGGCAAATTATGCGCAAATTTTCGGCCCCGCTCATGCCGAGGTTCGTCGGAGGACTATGCGGCGCAACCAATAGGAAAGCAACAGGGCCACGACAATTTCGAGCAGGAGCAACAGCGAATTCCCCAAAACATGAAACACAACGGTACCCGCCAGAAAACTCGCGCTGACAAGAACAAGGGCCGTGGTGGCTTGTATGTGGGACAGTCCGGCATCCAGCATGAAATGGTGGACATGGCTCCTGTCGGGGTGAAACGGCGACTTGCCGTGCAGTAGTCGGCGAATGATCACCCGCAAGGTGTCGAACAACGGTAGGATGAGCGCAGCAACGGCGATGGCCGGCCCCGCGTCGAAGCGCAGCAAGGCATCCGCCGGGAGCGCGCGGTTGATCTCGATAAACTTGAGGGCCAGCACCGCACACACGGCGCCGATGAGCATGGCGCCCGTGTCGCCCATGAAAATTTGTGCGGGAGCAAAATTGTACCGGAGAAAGGCGGCTAGGGCGCCGGCAAGTGAAAATGCCAGCACGGCAAACTCGACATGCCCGACGGCAACAAACCAACTGCCAAAGAACAGGCATGCCAGCAGCCCCACGCTACCGGCCAGCCCGTTGATGCCGTCAATCAGGTTGAAGGCGTTGACGATGCCCACGATCGCGATGACCGAAAGCGCCAGGGCTGCCGGTTCCGGGATGGCTTGCATGTCGGCCACACCTTCCAGCGTTGTGATTTTTACTTGAGATTTGTAAATCAGCACTAGGGCCGCCAGCACCTGTCCAAGCAGTTTTTTCAGGGGCGATAGCGGGATGAGGTCGTCCCGTATGCCCAACAAAAAAATAATCAGCAAGGCCGCCAAAACATACTGGAGATCGCCGAATGTGCGTGCCGGGGCCCAGAGCACGATACCGCACATCGTTCCGGCAAAAATGGCGATGCCGCCCAAGGACGGCGTCGGTTCGTCGTGGGCGCTGCGTTCGTTCGGGCGGTCGTAGAGTTTTTTTTGTTTGGAAACCCGAATAATGACCGGAATAGCCAGGTATGCGAGGGCAAAAGCGGTGACAAAACCGAAACTGGAAGCGAGCATGGGACTATTTTACCGATTATAGGGCCACAAAAGTACCCCAATATCCTGCTATGAGCATAGCCCCGGGTCGTTACTTTTGTGTCCGAATTCGTCCCATGCACGACTTGATTGCGGAACTTGAACGGTGTTCTCCCCCGCTTTAAACAACGAAAAGCAGCGTGGAGCGTTTTTGTTGCCGCGCCGTGCACGGAGGATTCATTTTCCGAAAAAAATTTCAACCACACCCGCATACTCGTGAAACGCTCGTTAGTGCCCACCTGCTTCTTCGCCCTGGCTTTCCTTGGACTTGCGGCCCAGGAAACCCCCGCCCCAGCTCAGGAAATATCCGCTCCCCAAGGCGCTTGGGCCAGGCTGGAGGTGGAGAACGGCGACTCCACATTTGTCATGTCCCTGCGCATGGTGAAGATCAGCGCGCCACGCCAGTTCAAATCCGTCGAGGAACGCCGCCAATACTACCTGTACATGCGCGCCGCCCGAAAAGTGTATCCGTTCGCGTTGCAGGCCATTGACCTGTACGAGGAGATCCGAACGGCAACGGAGGACATGACCAAACGCCAGCGCCGGCGCTACATCCGCAAGGAACACAAGGAACTCAAGGAGGACTTCAAGGAGCAGATGAAAAACCTGTCCCGCACGGAAGGAAAAGTCTTGATCAAGATGATCGAAAAAGAAATGGAAAAACCCTTCTTCGATCTCATCAAGGAAACCCGTGGCGGTTTGACGGCCTCGTACTGGCACAACCTCGGAAAAATTTGGGGCTACAACCTCAAAACAGGCTACCAAGAAGGCACCGACCCCTTGCTCGACGAAGTTTTTTTGGACTATGATTTCGGCAAGCCCGATGGGTGGAACTGAACTTATGCCTCACACCACGGTCTCCTTCCATTTTCCCTTTCGGAAAAACCAGATCGCGCCCAGGGCCAAAATGGACTCCGCGATGACGATGCTGTAGTACACCCCTCCCTGCCCCCAGCCGAGATACAAGGCCAAGAACCAGGCCAGGGGGGTTTCGATCAGCCAGAAACAGACAAAGTTCAGGATCGTGGGCGTGCGGGTATCGCCCGCGCCGTTGATCGCCTGCGAAAGGATCATCCCGTACCCATAAAAAACATACCCGGCCGCCATGATCTGAAGCGCCATGGAACCGGCCTTCAGCGTCTCCGGGTCTTGCGTGAAAAAGCCGATAAACTGCGGCGCCCAAATCAGGTAGATGATGCCAACCGCGGCCATGAAGATCATGTTGAAAAAGCCGGCCCGCCAGGCGGATTTTTCGGCCCGGTCCGGAAAGCCCGCGCCGAGGTTTTGGCCGACCAGCGTCGCGGCGGCGTTGGACATCCCCCACGACGGCAGGATGGTGAACACCACAATTCGGATGGCGATGGTGTAGCCGGCCGTCACTTGCGTGCTGATCTGGCCAAGGATGTAGATCATAAAAATCCAACTGGCCGAGGCGATCAGGTACTGTCCCGTGCTGCCAGAGGCCAGGGTCAGCAAGCGGCGAATCACATCCCACTTGGGCCGCATGTATCGCCAGTGTAGGCGCACGATCCGACCCACGCCGAACAGGTGCCAGAGCTGGTACCCCACGCCGACGGAACGCCCGATGGTGGTGGCCACCGCCGCGCCCAACACGCCCATCTCCGGGAACGGGCCGTAGCCGAAGATCAGCAGCGGGTCCAGCACGATGTTGACCGCATTGGCCAGCCATAATGCCCGCATGGCCGTGGCCGCATCGCCCGCACCGCGAAACACGCCGTTGAGCATCCACAGCAATAGGATCGGGAGGTTGGCGGTGAGCATCAGGCGGGTGTACGCTTCGCCCGATTCGGCCACGGCCGGGTCTTTTGCCATCAAGAGCAAGATATCCTTGGCAAAGAAAAAGCCCGGCACGGCGATCAAAACCGACAAGACAACGGCGATAAGGATCGTTTGGGCGCCTGCCACGGCGGCAGCCCGCTTTCGGCCCTCGCCCACCCGCCGAGCCACCATGGCCGTGGCGGCAGCGCTCAGGCCGATACCGACCGAATAGATCAGCGTCAGCACCGACTCCGTCAGACCAACCGTGGCCACGGCCTCGTTGCCGATTTTGGCCACAAAAAAAGCGTCCACAATGGCAAACAGCGACTCCATCGCCATTTCCAAAATCATCGGGATGGACAGCAGCACTATGGCCCGGTCTATGCTCCCCGAGGTGAAGTCTTGCTCTTCGCCGTTGATCGCCTGGCGCAGCACGCGCCGCCAGCGTTGCCATCGGGTTTCCTGTTTTGTTTCTGTAAGCATGGAAGGCGTGAACGACCAGGCAGCGAATTCAAGTTGCTTCAGCGGCCGTGTTTAATTTGAAAAATGAGTTGGTCTTGGAGCCGAGGTTGTTTGCTTGAAGACGAAAGCGCGTAACCTGGCCGAGGGGGGGAAAGTTCCTGCCTAAGATTTTACTTCATCAAAAATTTCTTGCGCCAGCCCTCGTTCGACAGATTTTTTCCGAAAATACTTGGTCACTACATCCAATTTCTGTTTCGGGTCGGAAACAAAATAGATCCTCCACCACAAGTTGAAGGCCTCCTCCCATTGGGCTTTTTCCGTATCGCTGGCTTGCTGAAATTTCTTGACGATCTCGTCGTCGAGACGAATGGACAAGGTGCTCATCTTTCTAATTTTCCAACAAAAGTAGCGCATTTGCCCAAATGAAAAAAACGTACAACCCGCCGGCCCACCCTTGCCGCCAACATCCTTGCCGAAACGTTGTTTCCTATCCTACATTTGCCTCGTCATGCAACACATCCACGACCTGCTCCACCGCGCCCTCCAACTCGAATGGCTCTCGCCCGAAGAGGGGGTTTTCCTGTTCGAAAAAGCCGCTACCGCCGACCTCATGTTCGTCGGCAACCAGATGCGCCGGCACCACGTTCCGGGCAATACCGTCACCTGGATCATTGACCGAAACTCGAACACCACCAACGTGTGCATCGCCAACTGCAAGTTCTGCAACTTCTACCGGCGGCCCGGCCACGACGAGTCGTATATCACCACCATCGAGGAGTACAAACAAAAAATCGAGGAGACGTTCGCCCTCGGCGGCGAGCAACTGCTCCTACAAGGCGGCCACCACCCGGACCTGGGTTTGCGGTTTTATGCCGACCTGTTTCGCCAACTCAAGGAACTGTACCCCAACCTGAAACTCCACGCCCTGGGGCCGCCCGAAATCGCCCACGTCAGCAAACTGGAGGGCATGTCCCACTACGATGTGCTCAAAGAACTGAAAGCCGCCGGCCTCGATTCGTTGCCCGGCGCCGGTGCCGAAATCCTCGACGACCGCGTGCGCCGCCTCATCTCCAAGGGCAAATGTGGCGGTCAGGAATGGCTCGACGTGATGCGCGCCGCACACAAACTGCGCCTCACCACCTCGGCCACCATGATGTTCGGCCACATCGAAACCAACCTGGAGCGCATGGAGCATTTCGCCGCCCTCCGGCAGGTGCAGTCCGAAAAACCCGCCGACGCCAAGGGTTTTCTGGCGTTCATCCCCTGGCCGTTCCAGGACGAGGACACCATTTTGAAAAAAATAAAACGCGCCCGCAACGCCGTCACCGGCGACGAGTACGTGCGCATGATCGCCATGAGCCGCATCATGCTGCCCAACGTGGTCAACATCCAGGCATCGTGGCTCACGGTGGGCAAGCAGGTCGCTCAAGTTTGCCTGCACGCCGGCGCCAACGATTTCGGCAGCATCATGATCGAGGAAAACGTCGTGTCCGCAGCGGGCGCGCGCTTCCGCTTCACCGCCGACGGCATCCAGCGCGCCATCCGCGAGGCCGGGTTCGAGCCGCGCCTGCGCAACCAGCAGTACGAGTTCCGGGACCTGCCGGAGGGCATGCTTCAGCAGCAATTGGACCGGCAGGCCATGCTGGTGGATTAAGTGCTCCCCGGCAGGGCCGGGGCTGGGATTGCGCTACGGCCGCTCCACGTCAGCCTTCGCGTTTTTCAGGTTTTTGTTCAGGAAGTTCGTCATCAGTCCGTACAGGTGCAACTTGGCGTTGCCGCCGCTTATGCCGTGGTCGAGGTTGGGGTACATCATCGTGTCGAAGGGTTTGCCGGCGGCGATGAGGCGGTTGGTCATTTCGGCGCTGTGCTGGAAGTGCACGTTGTCGTCGGCCATACCGTGCACGAGCAGGTACTTGCCCCCGAGTTGGTCGGCAAAATTGACCGGTGCATTTTCGGCGTAGCCGTCGGGGTTTTCTGCTTCGGTGCGCATGTAGCGCTCGGTGTAGGCGCTGTCGTACCATTTCCAGTTGGTCACCGGCGCCACGGCGATGCCGGCGGAAAACACCTCGCCGCCCTTGAGCATGCACAGCGACGACATGTACCCCCCGTAGCTCCAGCCGAAAATCCCGACGCGTTTGGGGTCTGCGAAGGGCAGCGTGCCGAGGTGTTTGGCGGCGGCGATTTGGTCTTCGGTCTCGTACTTGCCGAGGTTCAGGTAGGTCATTTTTTTGAATTCCTCGCCGCGCGCGCCGGTGCCGCGGTTGTCCACGCAGGCCACCACGTAGCCCTGCTGCGCGAGCATCTGGAACCACCAGTAGTTGGCGCCTTTCCAGGCGTCGGTCACCTGCTGGCTGCCCGGCCCGCCGTACACGTACATCAGCACGGGCAGTTTTTTGCCCTGAAATTCCGGCGCCGTGGGGCGGATCATCCAGCCGTTGAGCGTGCCGTTCCAGGGTTTGCCCGAAGGGCCGGATGCCTCGCGGACGGGCACCTGAAAAAACTCCACGGGCAGGGTGGCGTACTCGGTTTGTTTGGCGCGCAGGGCGCCGTTTTGTTCAATGGCGCGAACGGATTTGCCCGTTCGGTCGTACACCGTGTATTGCGGCGGCGTGTTGGCGGTAGAGTAGGTGTCCACGAAGTAATCGAACGTGCGGCTGAACTGGGCGCTGTGCGTGCCGGGGTCTTTGCTCAGTTGGCGCTGGCCCTTGCCGCTCAGTTTCACGGAGTAAATCTCGCGTTGCATGGGGCTTGCGGCGGCAGCCTGGAAAAACACGAGGCCGTTCTTTTCGTCCACGCCGTAAAAACCGGTCACGTCCCAGTCGCCCTTGGTCAGGGCCGCCATCTGCTTCCCGCTCTTGTCGTGCAGGTACAGGTGGTTGAAGCCGCTTTTTTCGCTTTGCCACACAAAACTGCCGTCGGCCAAAAACTCGGGCTCGCGCAGGTCGAGGTAGTAGCGGCTGGTTTCGTCCAGCAGGACGGTGCAGGCGCCCGTGGCGGGGTTGGCCGAAAAAATGCGCAGGTGGTTCTGGTGGCGGTTGAGGTGGGTGACGCAGAGTTGGCCGCCGGGCGTCCAGCGGATGCGGGGGAGGTAGTCGTCGAAATCGCCCCGCTCGGGCAGTTGCACGGCGAGCGTTTTGCCGGTCGCGATCTCGTAGATGTGGGTCGTGACCACGGAGTTGCGCGCACCCACTTTGGGGTACTTGAAGGTCACGGGTTCCGGGTAGTCGCCGCCGCGGTATAGGTCCATGGTGAACTCCGGCACCTGGCGCTCGTCGAAGCGCAGGAAGGCGATGCGGCTGCCGTCGGGGCTCCACTCGAAAGCGCGCACGAGTTCGAATTCTTCCTCGTACACCCAGTCGGAAGTGCCGTTGATGATGGCGTTGGGTTGTCCGTCGGTGGTGGCGCGGGTGATTTTCCCGGAGGCGAGGTCTTTCAGGTACAGGTCGTTGTCCACGCTGTAGGCCACCTTTTTTCCGTCGGGCGAGAAGGTGGCGCAGCGCTGCTTGGGGCCGTCGTGCAGTTGGGTGAGCGCCTGCGTGTTGCGGTCGTACACGAAGTAGTCGGCGCGGGTGCTCCAGCGGTATATTTTTTCCTCGCCGGTCGTGAGCAGGATTTTGTCCTCGCCGGGGCTGAAGGCATAACCGGAGAACGCGGGCAGGGCCTGCGTGCTCGTTTTGGATCGAGCAGGGTGCCCGATTTTTCGCCCGTGCGCAGGTCGTACTGTTCGATGGCCCCTGCCCGCAGGGCCGTGTAGTGTACCCCGTCGTTCTGGAACCGGAAACCCGGCACCCGGCGGGCATCGAAGGCGCCGGTGCTCCAGATGTCTTCGAGCGTGATCGGCTTTTGGGCTGTGAGGCTTGCCGGGAGGACAAACCACAGGGCGGTGGCGAGGGGCAGCAGGCGGGAGAAGGCGGTGTGCATCGGTGGAACGTTTTTGATGGGCGAAAGTACGGGTCCGACGGCGTAACGTTCGGCAAATCGTAAATCCAAAATCGTACATCGTAAATCCTCAAACCTCCCCCGCCATTTTCCGGTACTCCCGGCTCTCCTTGCCCAGCACGAAGGCCACGAACTCGACCTGCCCCTTCACCGACTGGCGGAAGCGGTCGAACGTCCAGGCGTGAAAAATGCCGCGCTCGCGCACCGTGGCACTGGTGAGCCAGCGCAGAATCTTGATCTCCTGTTTGAGCTGCTTCAGCCAAGCCTTGCTGAGGGTGGGTTTGGTGCCCCGCCCGATCACGAGTCCCGTGATCTCCGGGTGCTCCAGCCGGTTTTGAAGCCGCACCTTTTTTTCGTTTACCGTAAAACCCGCTTTCAGGATGGGCACGCGCACATCGGTCAAAAAATCCGTCGGCGGTGTTTGCTGGAACGAAAACGTCATGTCGTCGGCATAGCGGGTATAGGTGGCCCCGTGCTTTTGAGCCAGTGTTTCCAACTGGTAGTCCATGAAAATGCAGGCAAAATTGCTCAGCGCGGGCGAGGTGGGCGCGCCCATGGGCAACCGCCCGCCGCAGGTGCAGAGCTGCACGAGCACTTTGGCCAGATCGGCGGGAAACATGAACGTGTAGCGGAACAGGTCGAACAGCTGCGTCTTGGTGACCGTGTGGAAAAAATCCTTCAGGTCCACGTTCAGGAACCACTCGCCCTTGTGGTGCTGCATGGCGTTGAAATAGATGTTGCGCGGGCGCAGTTCGTCGGCAGGGCGGATGATGAAGCCGTACGCGCAGGCGGGTTTCACGCCAAAGTAGGCCGCCTGCAGGTAGCGGTTGAGCGTCTGTTGCACGTTTTTGAGCGCCGGCGCCGGGTGCTGGATCAGGCGTTTCTCGCCGCCCGGCTTCGGGATTTGGAACGTGTGGTACTCCTGCTTTTCGGCGATCTTGAGCAGGGTGTTTTCCGTGACGCCCAGCAGCGCGCACAAGCCGCGGACGTCGTCCAGCGCTTCGAACCGTTTGGACAGGTTGTCGAGTTGGGCGACGGTGAGCTCGGATTTGAACTCGATCGGGTAGGACATGGCATCGTGAACTTGAACCTTGTACATTGGGCATTGTACATTGGTCATTTTAAAATTTTTTAAATGTTCAATGTACAATGCCCAATGTACAAGGTTCATTTCAAAAGTACCGAAGCGGTTCGCTGCGGCTCAGGACGGCTTTTTCGGGGTTGTCGCCCAGCAAAAGCAGGTTTTGCCAGGCTGTGCGGTCTATGGGCATGATGCAGAGTCGGTCGTGCGGGGCGAGCAGGCCGCGGGCCTGCTCCTCCACCTCGCGGATACGCTCGGGCGACGAGCGCCCGGTGAACACGGAGCGCTGCAAGCGCAGCAGCCCTGCCTGTTTGCACCATTTGGCCACCAGCCGGCGCGTGCGGTGGTGCCTGATGTCGTAAGCGACCCAGTAGTACATGGCAGAAAAATTTAGCCGACAAAAAATGTGGAGGAGGAATCTGTTAGGAAAGTACGCAATGGATTAAAAGAACAGCCCTCAGGCCCAACTCAAAACTCAAAACTCAAAACTCAAAACTAAACAAAAGCCTGTTCCCGAACGGGCGCCTCGGGCTGCTTTCCCCAGTGGAGCAGGCGTGCCGCAAAGCGCTTGGCCTCTTCCGCGACGTACGATTCGAGCGGGAAGCGCCTGCCGTTGAACTCCTTTTTCTTTTGGCGCAGGCGCAGGTGCAGGGCATCTTTCAGCAGACGGATGCCGGATTCGTTGAGCCAGAGGCCGCCGGGAGAGTTGGGCGCGGGCTGAAGGTGTTGGTTGCCGGGCGCTTTGGCGGCGAACAGTTGGAACACCGTTTTTTCCACCCAGATGCGGAAAGGCTCGATGAAGTCGAACACCATGCTCCGGCGCTTGTGGCCGTCGTCGTGGAAAAAGCCGATGTAGGGATGCACGCCCGCCAGGAGCAGGGCGCGTTCGACGATGCCGTACAGGATGCCGTAACCGTAGTTGAGGAAGGCGTTGAACATGTCCATGGCGGGGCGGCGGCTGCGCCCTTCGTAGTGGTAGTCGTCGGGCAGCAGGTAGCCGAGGGTGTCGAGGTAGATGCGGCTGGTGGTGCCTTCGTGGCCGCGGATGACGTCGGGCAGTTTGGCGGGGGGAGCACTGGCGGCGTGCAGGCGGGAGAGGAGATCGGTGATGGAGGACTCGGCCTGTTCGATGCGGGCGCGTTTGTCGCCCTGGCGGTAGCCCTTGAGTTTGTGCAGGTACTGGAGGCGCTCCCGGATCTTGGCCTCGATCCATTCCCGGGCGATGTGGGTGGCCTCGGGCGTAAGAGAGATGGCCAACTGATTTTTCCACACGGCGATGGTGGTGCTGGGTCGGAGGGTCCAGAATCGGCCCGTGGGGTGGCCGAGCGGGTCGAGGACGAGAATCTCGGTGTCGTTTTCGAGCGCGAGGAGGAGCGCGTCGGCGGACACGGAGGTGCCCTTTTGGAGGAGGATGGTTTTTACCTGGTGGGCGGCGAACTGCTCCACGACGTGGTGGTTGGCGCCGCTCAGGTCAGGGACGGTCACTTCGAAAAGGCCGTCCTTCACACGGAGCTTGGCTCCGAAGGTTTGTAATGTGATCTCCATGACAGAAAATGTTTAAGATGAACGGTTGCGATTGAAAAAGAGGAATGCTTCATGATCTGGTGGATGATTTAGGTAAATGTTTGTGCTTTCTACGATGCCGGGGGGGGGTGTCCCTGCCCTATTTTTATAGTGCAAATGTCGGGCGCCTTGCATTTCGGTGCCTGAAAAAGTGCGTTTTTCCGGGAAGTCAGGAAGTGCCAAAAAATGTTTGTTATCTGTAATATGGAAACTCACCGCGTTGTTTTTCAGGAATTTAAATTTCCGGGAAAGGCCCAAAAACGGCTTGCTCCAAGGGTGCCCGATAGCCAACTTTAATATTTCCTTAACGGTTTGGGGCAAAAATTTCCGGGAAAAAATGGCGCGTATCCGGTTTAGGCTCAATACTTTTGGCACAGTTTACGACTTTCCAGCCATTCTCCAGACAGAAGAGGATTGAGACGTTCAAGCACCGGTAATGTTACAAATTTGTAATCTTTCGCTTTCCAGCCATTCTCCAGACAGAAGAGGATTGAGACTTGTCTTCTGCAAATACAACAATACGATCCACTCCATTTCTTTCCAGCCATTCTCCAGACAGAAGAGGATTGAGACTTGCCGTAGTCGCGAATGATGTGGCCTTTCAAATGGCTTTCCAGCCATTCTCCAGACAGAAGAGGATTGAGACTTTTTATTGCTGGAAATGTGTCTGACGCCCACCCCACTTTCCAGCCATTCTCCAGACAGAAGAGGATTGAGACGGACTCGAGCCGGCGATACACTGACCCTAAAGCACCTTTCCAGCCATTCTCCAGACAGAAGAGGATTGAGACGGATCGCCAGGAGTGCAATGAAGAAAAGCGATTTCTGACTTTCCAGCCATTCTCCAGACAGAAGAGGATTGAGACGCTTCAAGGTCGAATGATACGGTGCCCTCGCCGACCGCTTTCCAGCCATTCTCCAGACAGAAGAGGATTGAGACGTGTTCGCAACTGGTTGGCAAGAACCTGTTCGGAATGCTTTCCAGCCATTCTCCAGACAGAAGAGGATTGAGACGCACGCAGCTGCCCATACAATGATTTGTTTCATAAAGACTTTCCAGCCATTCTCCAGACAGAAGAGGATTGAGACTCAGGCCGTTCATGCCGAAGTGGGTTTCACCCACTCCCTTTCCAGCCATTCTCCAGACAGAAGAGGATTGAGACTTGTGGCGCGTTCGTGCTGATTCCCCTCACGATTCCTTCTTTCCAGCCATTCTCCAGACAGAAGAGGATTGAGACAAAAAACTCCGCGGCGGAGCAGCGTCGCCGCGCTCCTTTCCAGCCATTCTCCAGACAGAAGAGGATTGAGACCCGGGTCTGCCTCTTTTGCAAATCGGTGGGGTATCGCTTTCCAGCCATTCTCCAGACAGAAGAGGATTGAGACCATACTCGACGACGCGCTCGACCACCCGTTCCACCGCTTTCCAGCCATTCTCCAGACAGAAGAGGATTGAGACCTGTCCAAGCGGCTCGTAAAATTGAGCCCGCTCAACACCTTTCCAGCCATTCTCCAGACAGAAGAGGATTGAGACGAAGCTTCACTTTTTGTGTGAAAAGTCACCCCGAATCTTTCCAGCCATTCTCCAGACAGAAGAGGATTGAGACAAACCATAGGGTGGTTGTGAAGAGTGGATTGTAAGTCTTTCCAGCCATTCTCCAGACAGAAGAGGATTGAGACAAGCGAGACCGTAGTCTGCTCAATTGTTTCTTGCTCGCTTTCCAGCCATTCTCCAGACAGAAGAGGATTGAGACACAACCGCTTTGGATGCTGCCGGGTTGGTGCTGGCGACTTTCCAGCCATTCTCCAGACAGAAGAGGATTGAGACCGTTGAGCATCGTAGCGTTGCGAATGGCATCCGCGGCTTTCCAGCCATTCTCCAGACAGAAGAGGATTGAGACAGTCGTTTGAATGGCTGCCATTCTGGCGTTGTTAGCCTGAAAAAATCTAATTGCCTCTTGGAGAAGTTCTGCGCTATATTTGCACCATGACAGCAGCACATCCATTCAACGACCTGATCAATTTTTTGGCGGGTATGGCGCCTGAGCAGGTACTGGCCTTCAAGCCCTCCGAAGCGACGGTAAAGCGCGTGCGGTGGCTTTTGGAACGGGAACAAACCGGACTTGCTTCCCAAGAGGAACGCGAAGAACTGGATCGGTACCTGCTTCAGGAGGATTTGATGGTTATCGCCAAAGCGCGCGCGCGGTCAAGGCTTTCAAATTCATGAGCAGGAATAAGATACCCAAGTTCTTGCGGGCCGACGTGGCAGAACGTGCCGCCTTTCGGTGCGAATATTGTCGGCTCCCGGAAGATTTCGGTATCTACCCCTTTGAAGTTGACCACATTGTAGCCATAAAACACGGCGGCCAAACGACGACAGACAACCTCGCTTACTGTTGCCTGCGTTGCAACCGGCAAAAAGGCACTGATTTGACTACCCAATTGCCAGGCACAGAAACGATCGTCAGGCTTTTCCATCCCCGGAAAGACATTTGGGCCGACCATTTTGAGGTTGACGCTGGAGCCATCTACGGTAAAACCAACATCGGCGACGCAACTGCCCGGTTGCTTGCCTTCAATACCCCTGAGCGTATTATCGGGAGGAAATTGCTCGTGGAAGCGGGCGTGATGTATTAGGCGGGTAGCCCATCTCTATACAGAAGAGGATTCGAACATAATGCTTCGGAAATTTTTCAAAGTTCCGAAGTCTTGGCGTGTTAAGGATTGTGCTGCAAAATGTCAAAAGACGTTAACTTGTCGCCGAATCAAAGGGTCGCTATACCATGACGCACCAAGAGTTAACGATACGCCTTCCCCAATCGGTCCAGCTCAATACATTTGAGGTGACGATGCTGCTGGCCGCCAAGCTGTTCGAACGCGGCATCTTGTCGGCAGGACAGGCGGCGGAAATGGTAGGTTTGTCCAAGCGTACTTTCCTCGAACTGCTTGGCAAGTATGAGGTTTCCGTGTTCGGTTACGAAACACTGGAAGAAATGGAGTCGGAAGAAGCGTTGGCACATACAAATGGATAGGCTGGTCATTTCCGATGCCAGCTGCCTCATCGTACTGACCAATGCCGGGTAGCGGCCACGCTGGGTATAAACTTCATGGGAACGCTCCGGTTGCTCATTCTCGCCCGGCAGAAGGAGCTGATCCCTTCGCTTCGTATGGCACTAGCGAACATTAAACACGCAGGATTTTGGCTTGCGCCGCAACTGATACAGGACGTGCTGGACAAGTACGGCGATTGAGCACAGGATGTGCAGACTTCCAGCCTATCTCCAGACAGAAGAGGATCGAAACGTCGGCGAGGTTTCAAACCTCGCCGACGTTTTTGTCACACGGCATCCGGTTTATTTGCAGTTGCTGGACTACCTGCTGACCGACCTGAGCCGCATCCCGCTACAGGCCATCCGCGAGAAACGGGAAAGCGAGTACTTGCGAAACCTGTTCCTGGCGCTTAAATTTGCCGGTCAATTGGAGCAGATACGGCAGCACTGGGGCGAGATACTGGCCTTCCGAACTGCCCACCCCGATGCGACGAGCAAGTTGCCGAGTTTGTCGGGGCGCCGCTGGAATTTGTCCGCCAAATCCGGGAAGAATTGAAGACGGAATAACCGCTTGCCACGATAGCACCCCATTCGCCCCATTCACAGCACACAACCAACCAAATGCAGCTGTACCTCGATTCGTTCGGCGCCTTCTTGGCCGTGCGCAACGGCATGTTTTCCGTGCGGATGCGCAGCGGCGACGTGCGCGATTTCGCCGCGCGCACCGTGGATGCCGTGCTGCTCACCAAGGGCACCGGCCTGAGCACCGATGCCGCGCTGCTGGCCGTGGAGCACGACATTCCCGTGCTGCTCCTGGACGCGCAAACGCATTTCCCCCTCGGCCAACTGAGCAGCGGACGGCCCGGCACCATCGCGTCCGTGCGCAAGGAACAGGCCTTCTTTTCCCGCTCCGCCGCCGGCATGGACTGGGCGGCAGGCCGCCTGGTGGAAAAAGTGGCCCGCCAGCGCGCCCTGCTCCGGGACTGGGCCGAGCACCCCGCCGCGCCGCCCGGATTCGGCGCCGATGCGCAAATCGCCGACCGCGTGCTGGCCGCCATGCAGCGCGAACTGGCCCGGCCGGCCGCCGATCCGACCGACCCCGACGCGCATGCCGACCGCCTGCGCGGGCAGGAAGGCACCGCCTCGCGGGTGTACTTCCAGCAATTGGCCAAACTGCTCGGTACTGCCTTCGACGAGCACGCCGCGCCCGACCTGCCCGACCCCGCCTTCTCGGGCCGCCAGAAACGCCCGGCCCACGACCCGTTCAACGCCCTGCTCAACTACCTGTACGGCATGCTGTACACGAGCACACACCTGGCGCTGCTCAAGTCGGGCCTCGACCCCTACTTCGGTGTGCTGCACGCCGATCGCTACGGCGCGGCGCCCACGCTGGTGTTCGACGCCATCGAGCCGTACCGCCCTTGGGCCGACACAGTGGCGCTGCGCCTGTCGGTGGAAGGACAAATCCGGCCCGAGGCCTTCGAGCAGCGCGACAATCCGCTCGAAGGCCTGTGGCTGAGCCGGGCGGGCAAAGACGTCGTCATCGAGGCCATGCTAGCGTTTTTGGCCGAACCGGCGCCCTACGAGGGGCGGCAGGTGCGGCGGAGTGTGCAGATGGATTTGGACGCGACGGCCCTGAAAAAAACAATTGTGGGTGGATAAATACTTGAACATTGGACATTGGTCATTGGTCATTGCACATTGGTCATTTCAAAAATTTAAAAATGTTCAATGTTCAATGACAAATGTTCAATGACAAATTTTTCACGATGCGAAAACACCTCTACACCCTTTTTCTCCTGACCGCTCTAGCGCCCTGGCCGGCGCGGGCGCAGGATCCCGACCTCGAGGCCGACGAACGCGCGGCGATGGAGGAGTACTTCCGCACGAGCGAGCAGCCCGGCGAGACCCCCGTGAACGCCCGCAAGCGACGCGGCCACGGCAAACGCGTGAGCGTGCCCGCGGGCGCGGTGCGCGTGGGCTGCGTGTGCATGGACGACTCGCGCAGCGACACGCGCAGCATAGGCGCGTGCAGCGGACACGGCGGCGTGCGCTACTGGCTGTACCGCACCCGCGAGGGCGACACCGTGCGGGTGCTGACGGCCCGGCACGAGCAGCACCCGCACCCCTTGGACAGCGCCGAGCGCAGCGCCCTGGTGCCGCCCGGGCGCTCGCGCCGGGATGGGCACGCGCACGCGCCGGTGCCGTACGCAGCGCCCTCGACGGTGATCTATGTGCAGCCCTTGCAGCCCGATGGCGCCGCGCCCGAACCGGACACGGACTGGCCCGAGGTGGCCGGCCTGACGGCGGGCGGGATTTTGTCACTACTGGCCATGCGCCTGCTGCTGGGCTGGGCCGACAAACACATACCGTTCCTCAGCGATGCACTACGTTATCTGTTACGATCTCGAAAACGACCGCCTTCGCGGAAAGACCGCTAAAGCGCTCGAACGCCACGGCTGCACGCGCGTGCAGCGCTCGGTGTTCGTGGCGCCGAACATGGACAAAAAACAATTGTTGCGGTTGCAGGCCGACCTGCAGCGCCTGCTGGCCGGCCGGCACGCGCCGGGCGACAGCCTGCTCGTGGTGCCCCTGCGGGACGAGCACGTGGCCGAAATACGCGCCATCGGCGATAACAACATATTTACGGAACTCGAGAATTTTCCCCTGAAAATTATTCTGTAACGCCTACCTTCGCCGCGCAAGCGATTGATCCGGCATGGTTAATGCATGACAATCGCTACGCCTTCCAGCCATTCTCCAGACAGAAGAGGATTGAGACAGCGTTTAGGTAGTACAGGCATTTGAGTTTTGTTTTCTTCCAGCCATTCTCCAGACAGAAGAGGATTGAGACGTCTTTAGCAAGATCTCCAGTAATCTTTATTTGGCTTCCAGCCATTCTCCAGACAGAAGAGGATTGAGACTTGAAGTCAAATTCACCGAAGTATTGGTGGGAAAGAAGCTTCCAGCCATTCTCCAGACAGAAGAGGATTGAGACGGTTTTTGCCCACTTTTTCAGGGATTCCGTATCCCCACTTCCAGCCATTCTCCAGACAGAAGAGGATTGAGACACAGAGCCTTGTAGTAGGCATGGCCGTTTGGCACTTCCAGCCATTCTCCAGACAGAAGAGGATTGAGACACGTGGCAACAGAAGGTGATGTGCAAGGGCTATTTCTTCCAGCCATTCTCCAGACAGAAGAGGATTGAGACGTCAGCGCATTCTATGTTTATGCACAGAATGGCGCCTTCCAGCCATTCTCCAGACAGAAGAGGATTGAGACGTCAAGTAGTTGAAAGCGGTTAAAAATTCGTTGTAGTCTTCCAGCCATTCTCCAGACAGAAGAGGATTGAGACACTTGATTTGGGGCCTTATGGTCCTCATGCTTGTCTTCCAGCCATTCTCCAGACAGAAGAGGATTGAGACCACAACAGTACCAGCACCCGTCAACTACGTCGCCCTTCCAGCCATTCTCCAGACAGAAGAGGATTGAGACTTCTCTGCATCGCAATGTGCTGCACAGCCTCTAAAGCTTCCAGCCATTCTCCAGACAGAAGAGGATTGAGACCCTTACTCCAGAGCACAGAGTGTGGGGAGCTAAGATCTTCCAGCCATTCTCCAGACAGAAGAGGATTGAGACGGTCCGATACGTAGGTTGGCGTGAGTCTATCATAACTTCCAGCCATTCTCCAGACAGAAGAGGATTGAGACATTCATGAATTCTGTCCAGACATTTTTAGAGTCTGGGCTTCCAGCCATTCTCCAGACAGAAGAGGATTGAGACACCCAGCCTACCTTCGTCGTGACCGCATGTTAAGAAGCTTCCAGCCATTCTCCAGACAGAAGAGGATTGAGACCCTAATGGCTACGATGTGTACGGGACCGTTGTGTTTCCTTCCAGCCATTCTCCAGACAGAAGAGGATTGAGACTCAAACGCGTTTCGTTAATCATCTCGTTAAGCATACCTTCCAGCCATTCTCCAGACAGAAGAGGATTGAGACATCATGTTTAATAACAAATAGAAGTGCTAAACAAAAACTTCCAGCCATTCTCCAGACAGAAGAGGATTGAGACCCGCCGCCGAAAACAAATAAATGTACGGGGTTGCCTTCCAGCCATTCTCCAGACAGAAGAGGATTGAGACTTTGTTGTTTGAATGTGATCGCCTTTGTTGATGGTCTTCCAGCCATTCTCCAGACAGAAGAGGATTGAGACCTGTGATGTGGGAATAGAGTATAGTGTTCATATCTCTTCCAGCCATTCTCCAGACAGAAGAGGATTGAGACAATTGGACTGACTACGAAGAAGAGTCATAAAATACTTCCAGCCATTCTCCAGACAGAAGAGGATTGAGACGTTGCAATGTGCTAACAATGCTAACAAACTACATTTCTTCCAGCCATTCTCCAGACAGAAGAGGATTGAGACCAGCAAAGGATTTGAAGTCTTCGCTTTGTTTCTGACGACTTCCAGCCATTCTCCAGACAGAAGAGGATTGAGACCTACATCGGCGAGGTTTCAAACCTCGCCGACTTTCGCCATATTTTCTTATTGAGCAAGCGATGTGGCTTACCGCGATGCAGCCGTTTGACGGACACATAATTCCGTTACCTTTGCACGATGAATACGCTGACACGAATTACGTTTGATCCGCACGTCATGGGAGGCAAGGCTTGCATTCGAGGTATGCGCGTGACGGTGGGCACTATCGTAGAGTTGGTCGCTGCCGGATACACGACGGAGCGCATTTTGCAGGCATATCCGTACCTGCAGGCAGAGGATATTCGCGAGGCGCTTCTTTACGCTGCCTGGCGGGCAGAAGAGCGCGAAATGCCCCTGGAAGCCGCATGAAGATTCTGTTGGACATGAATATCTCACTGGAATGGGTGCCGCATTTTCTGGATGCAGGTTTCGAGTGTGTCCATTGGTCCGCTGTGGGTGATACAACGGCAGACGACCACGAAATCTTCACATGGGCAGCCCAACAGGACTTTATTGTGCTCACACATGACCTTGACTTCGGGGCCATTTTGGCCTTTACAAATGCTGTGACACCAAGTGTAATTCAGATACGTATGCAGCGCTGGCTCCCGGAAGACACCGATGCACACCGGATCATCGCCTATGTGAGCCGCTATGCCGAAGAACTAAAGCAAGGTGCATTGATTTCCATTGACGAACATCGCCACAAGGTCAGGCTGTTGCCGCTTCGATAACACGCTTCCAGCCCGTATCCAGACAGAAGAGGATTGCGCCGCCGCCACCCCTTGCCTCCGAAGAATATTTTATTAATTCCCGTCATTGCAACTTCCCGGCGCATACCTTGCATGCCGGCTGGCCAATCTGCCGTCAATAGATTTTGCCATAGCGCGCCGCCGCCAAACATACTTCTCGAAATATCGCCGCCGCCGCCCATTCGGCACGTTTTTTGGTTTTTTGGCACCGACAAAAAAAATTTGCCGGAAAGACAACCGGCGCAAATCAATCTTTTTCTACATTAGCCCGACGCAAGCGAAGCCACCTGTTTTTTGGCTCTGCATGCCCGCACACCACGATCCAGATCACAACGAAAACCCTTTGCCCGATGCAGAAGCTCCGAATTCTATCTGTATCCTTCGACACGCCGATCGAACCTTGGGAACTGCGCGCCTTCCGCGGCGCCGTGGCCTGCAAAGCCGGCTGGGAACACGAGCTGTTCCACAACCACAACAACGATACCGGCGGATTCCACTACCGGTTGCCGCTCATCCAGTACAAACAAGATCACGGCAAGCCCATGCTCGTGTGCCTCAACGAAGGCATCGAGGAACTCCACCACTTCTTCAGTCAGCCCGACTGGACGCTCGACCTCAACGGGCGCCCCACCCCCGTGCGCATCGCCCGGCTCGACGTGAAACAATACAACCTCGGCGTGTGGGCCGAACGCACGTTCCGCTACCACATCCGCCACTGGATCGCCCTCAACGAAGACAACTACGCCACCTACTCCCGCCTCACGGGCATGGTCGAGCGGCTGTACTTCCTCGAAAACCTGCTCAAAAACCAGTTCGTCGGTCTGCTCCACCAACTCGGCGCCGACCCCGAACAACCCGTGGACGTGAAACTGCTCTCCAAAAAAGACGAGCGCTGGGTGTCGTACAAAGGCGTCAAGGTGCTGGCGTTCTCGCTGGAGTTCTCCTGCAATGTGGCGCTGCCGGATTGGGTGGGGATTGGGAAGGGGTGCAGCTCGGGCTGGGGGGTTATTCGGAACCTAAAGAAAAATTGAACATTGGAAATTGGTCATTGAACATTGGTCATTTAAAAAATTTTAAATTTTAAAATTAAAAAATTTAGAAATTAAAAAATGTTCAATGACCAATGTTCAATGACCAATGTTCAATGACCAATGTTCAAGTAATACCAGAGGAAATATGGAACAACCAGAACGAAAATACGACCTCGAAGAGCGGCTCGTGGAGTTCACGGGGCTGGTGATTGAGGTGGTGGAAAAACTGCCGAAAACGCTGGCGGCAAAGCATCTTGGGGTATCCCTCAACGACTGAATCATCTTATAAAAGCAGATTTATCAAAAACAAAATCGAATGACCTATCAAGTCCGGATCAATCCTGTTTACTGGTTTCCTCTTGCACTACTTCTTGCTTTAGGAGTATGGGGTCATTTCATGTGGGCCAGTTATGGCCATCTGCCCCGAAAAGTCGAAAGCCTGAAAAAAGAAATCGAACTGCTAAAAGTACCGACAGACTCCACCAAGTCAACAACTGCGCTTGATTTGCAAAAACTGGAACACAAAATTGATCGGGTTGAAACTGCAATCAGAAGTGACTTTACCTTGATCCAAGAACTTGGGCTTCCGCTTACTGTACTTGCTTTCGTCCTGATGTTCTGGTCGGTTTACAAGTCAGCCCTTGGATTTGCCTTGCAAAATGCAAAAGAGGCGGTAGATCGCTACTATTTGTCGGATGAAGAACGATTCAAACGCGAGAAAAAATTGCTCGTGCTGACGAAAGAAGGTGGCGATTCCGGTTTTATGCGCCAACTGCTGCAAGACACCGATTTTTTAGCGGCTACAACCATCCCGGGCAACGTGAAGAAGTTGGACGAAGAAACTTTGACTAAAATTCTGGATGGCGATAAGTACGACCTGATTTTGTTGAACAACGAAAGGGCCGCGTTCGAGGATGATGAAATCCGAACCTGCCACAGCAAAACACCAGATTACACCATGATTTTCAGCTTCAACAAAAACTTGCCAACTGACATCGTCGCCTCTCAGCGTGCGGCCTCTGCCAATTTCAAATCTCAACTTTACGGCAATCTTGTAAATGCCCTAAAATACCAACAATACCTTCGCCAACCATCAACCACAAAACAGGCATAAAGCCTTCATACTTTTGCAATATGGAAACCATCACGTTTAACTGCCGCTTCATCACACCCGCCTTCCTCGGCGGCGCCGACCCAAAAGGTACGCCCGAACTTCGTGCGCCTTCTATAAAGGGGGCGTTGCGGTTTTGGTGGCGGGCGCAAAGTGACATCGCAAGTTTAAAAGATTTACGAAAAAAAGAGTTCGAGATTTTCGGCGGCGTTGAGGGTGAGCAGGTTATCAAAGCCCCTTTTTCAGTACGTGTATCTCATGAAGAGTTCCAACAGGCTCGAAACTTGCCGGACAGCAGGATAGGGGTGCGTAACAAACACTTTAAAATCAACATCTTCGAGTATCTTGCCTATGGTACATATGACTATGATCGTGAACAAAAGCGCAACCTTCTAAACCGCGACTTTGTAGAATCTCAACAAGATTTTACAGTTGCCTTCACCTTCGGGTCGAGTGAATCCAAAGATGAAGTGTTGAACTCCTTTTACCTATTATCTCTATTTGGAGGTCTAGGCTCTAAAAGTCGAAATGGCTACGGGCATTTCGAAATCTTGAATTCCAGCGCAGACTTATTCTGGAAAGCCAGGTTGAAACGTCTGAAAAGCGGTGAAAAAAAATCATTTACAAGTTTCTCACAAGACCTCCTCTGTCTTGAAACTGCAAACGCTTACGACGACCCTCGGGAAGCCCTTGCTGCGATTGGAAAGGCATATAAAAATGCTAGGGAATACATTGAAAGGCCACACTCCTACGAGAATCGTTCTTACATAGCCAGCCCTATTGTAGAACAAAAGAATCAACGTTCTTTCTTAGACCGTCATGCCAAACCCTATTTTTTGACGGTTGTACCTGAGAAAGAACAATACCGTGGTCTCATTCTTTTCTTACCCTACCTTTTTTTGGAAGGCGCAGAAGATATGATGAAAGAGCTCTACAACGAAAAAAAACGCAGCCGTAAGCCTAGTGATCTTCCGCTTTTCCAACTGGAAGAGTACTTGGTTAAACGTTCCATCAAGACCCATCAGAAGAATTATGTCGAATCCGCCGGATATTTTCACGAAGAACTCATCCATGATGAAAACCAATATTCTTTAAATCACGTCGCCCTATGACCCATCTCTTCCTCTTCACCCTCGGCCCCGTCCAATCCTTCATAGCACAAGCGCGGAAGGTACACGACTTGTACAGCGGTAGCCGGATTCTGTCGCAGTTGTGCACGGTTGCTGCAGATCACTTCGAAAAGGAACATGGCGGGGAAGTCATTTTCCCTGACATCAAAAGTGACGCTATTCCTAACCGATTTCTTGGGAAAATCACTACTTCAGACAACTTGGCATCCATCGGCAAATCGGTTGCGGATTTCGTACAGGATTATTGGAGAAAGCAATTTGACGAATTGATTGCAGAACCGCTTAGCCTGAATGGCGCAGTCTATCACGAAGCCAACCGCCAAATCAAACAGCACCTCGATATTCATTGGCTTTTCCAGCCGCTTGAAGACGATACCGACGCGACCTACTGCGGGGCCTATGACGAACTGAACAAAAACCTCAACGCCCTTAAAAACACCCGACCATTTTTCACGCCCGAAGAAACAGGTAGAAAATGCAGCCTTGATGGCGAACGGAATGTGATTTTCTATCGGAAAACGCTCAAGCAACAAGAGGAGAGAACCAATGATGACCTTCAAAAAGGCAATCCGCTTTTTTCAACTGACAACGTAATCTTCGATTCCACCGTCGAAAAAGGCAGTACTATTCAACTTCGCCACTTGCAGCCTGGCGAGGGTTTGAGTGCGGTCAGTATGCTAAAAAGGTTTCAGGAGTTTGAGGCAGGTGACTTCCCGGACACAGCAGAGTTTGCCCTTGCTGACACCATGCATGAGGTAGGCTCAACGCATCTTTCAAGCATGACAAGACTTTTCGGTCACAGCCATCCAAAACACCTGAACTGGCAATTGTTTTTTGAAGAAAATTTGAATGAGCGATATTTTGAAAGGCAGGGATTACCAACTCAAAAACTGCAAGAGGCGAAAGATATTCAAAAAGCATTGGCGGATAAAGCCAAAGAGCATGGCCGCAAACTCGAAAAATACTACGCGCTCGTCGTTTTCGACGGCGACCACATGGGCGAATGGTGGAAAGGCTGTCGTCTAAAACCCGGCGTGAATCTGGAAGAATTCCACAAAGTCCTTACGAGAAGATTGGCTGATTTTGCCAGAGCCGTGCGCGCGGAATATTCAAAGGACAACCACCGAGGCTGGGTCATCTACGCTGGCGGCGACGACTTCCTTGGTTTTTTCAATTTGCACCATCTGGTAGGGGCGCTGGATTTTCTGTACGAAACCTATCAAAAAACAGTCCATGAGCCACTTTCCAATCAGATTTTAAATAGCGACGACAACAAACTCACCTTTTCTGCCGGTGTTTGCATCGCACATTACAAAGAGCCGCTCTCGCTGGTGCTCGCTCAAGCCCGTGAACTGGAAAAAGATGCCAAAAACTTGCGGGATAAAAAAGACGCAATCGGTATCGGAGTCATACCTGGTAGCGGCCAAATCGCCGAAGTGGTGCTGGCATTTGAGGATTTCCCGAATCTCGGCACCGTCATTTCCGCATTGCAAACGCCGGACTTCTCCAACGCTTTTGTCAGCAAGGCAAGGGCAGAACTGACAGCCTTCGTTGATGACGATGGCAAACTGAATAAAACGCTTTTGCTTACCACACATAGTTTGCTCGACCGCGCCGTTAGTCGCGCTTGCAATTTGACGAAAAACCAAGAACAGAAGGAATCGGACGAAGATTTTCAGAAGCGAAAAAACGAAAAGGTACTGCCATTGCAAACCGCAGTCAAAAACTTGCTCAACGCGCCCAACCAAAAACTCAACGCTTTTTTCGATGCACTTGACATTGCCGATTTCATCGAGCGCCAAACCCATATTTCTTCCACCAAAAACGAACCGGCCGAAGCATGAAACTACAACTTGACGCCCTCGACCCACTGTTTTTCCGGGATGGTCGTCCGTTTGCACTTGGCGAGGAATCCTTTGCCGAAGGCATCTTCCCACCCTTGCCCTCAACCGTGCGCGGCGCGCTGCGCTCCATGTGGATGTCCGAGCGACTCTGTGCCCCTGATGCCGACAAAGATGCTTTGGCCGCAGCCTCAAGCGGAATCGAAGTAGTGTATTTTGGACTAGGGATTGAGGGCAAGCCCGTTTTCCCTGCGCCCCTTGATTTGTTTTTCCCGAAATCTGAAAAGGGCACACCGGCCGAACCGATGAAATTGATGGACAAAATAGCAGCCTCATCCTGTTCGCCCGAAGTGAGCCATCTTTTCAGGGCAGAAGCGGACAGGAAAACGGAATCTGTGCATGGGCATTTACTTGATTTTGAAACGATGCAACGCTATTTGAACGGCGATGCCACGACTCATTTTGCGCCTATACGCCTATCGGAACTGGTCAAGCACGAGCACAAAATAGGCATCGGTCGCGACCGCGAAACCAATCGCACGAAGGAGGGCTTGCTTTTCCGCCTCGTTGCCAATCGTTTTGAGGACGAAAAACAAGGCGGCCTCAGCCTTTTGGTGGAATTGCGCCCGCCCCAATCGCAGCCCTTCAAACTAGCGAGTCATGCTGTACTTCCCCTCGGCGGTGAGCGGCGCAGCGTGACGGCAAAGCCTGTGAGCGTGGATTTGCTCCCCCCAAGGCCAAAGATTAAGGGGGGATTTGTAAAAATCGTCCTGCTCACACCGGCACTTTGCCATTCATGGTTCCCAGAAATTTCAGGGCTTACCTTGGTTGCAGCAGCCGTCGGGAAACCTGTTTCAGTTGGCGGTTGGGACGTGTTGAATCAACAACCCAAGCCCATGCGTCGCGCCATACCCGCTGGAAGTGTTTTTCTTTTCCAGGCCGAATCAGAAGCAAAAGCCAACGAAGTGGCCGAAAAACTGCACGGCGAATCAATCTGCAACCCCGGTGAAGACCAAATGAACGGCTTTGGCCTTTGCCTTGTCAGTCAACCGTTTAACACTCAACTTCCAAGATAATGTTTCAGATCGCAAAACCCATTTTTTTCATCTGCGAAACGCCCCTTCATGCGGGCGCAGGCGGGGGCATCGGCACCGAATTGCCCATTCAGCGCGAGGCGCACACACATTTTCCGAAAGTTGAAGCCTCAGGTATCAAAGGGGCCTTTCGGGATGTTTTTGAGCGAGAATTCAAGAAAAAAGGCAAAAGCAATACCGACCCGGATTTGGTAGCTGTTTTCGGTCATCCACAAAACGGCGATGAAAATGCTGGCGCGCTCGGCCTGACCGACGGGCGGCTTTTGCTTTTTCCTGTGCGCAGCCGTCAGGGGGTGTTTGCCTGGACAACCTGCCCGCGGGCGCTTACCCGTTTTGAACGCGACCTGCGCGTTAGCGAGGCAAATGGTGGCGGTACCATGGTGAAAAATTTGGCGGATTTGGTGAAAGCAGTACCGAAGAACAAAAGCACCGTGCCTCCAAACGGCGTTATCGCCAATGGAAGTGTCTTTTTGGAAGAATACAGTATTTCCGTGGATGTTGATAACGTCACCCATGCGTTCGCATCAAACTTGGCTAACCTGCTCGACATACCGGAACTGCCTGCACAGCTTGTAGTCATCCCGGACGAGTATTTTTCGGATTTTGTACAACACAATACCGAAGTCCACACACGAATTCGCATTGGAGAAGAGGGTGTGGTTGAGGATGGTGCGCTATTTTCAGAAGAGCATTTGCCTACGGAGAGTGTGCTTTATTCTTTGGCAATGGCCCATCCAGAATTCAAAAAAGGAGGGCGCGAAGCGGCACAAATTCTTGACATTTTTAAAAACGGCCTCCCCGAAATTGTCCAGATTGGCGGCAACGCCACGCTCGGTAAAGGCATCGTTCGTATCACCAAACCTTTCTTTGAAAATGAGCAAGCCACAAAATCTTGAGGCCAAGCGGGCTTTAAAAGCGTTCACTTTTGCTGAAATTGGGAACAAAAAGCAGAAGGACACCCAAAACAAATTCAACTATTCGGCTGCGGTACAAGAACTGCCCTCCATGATTCGCATGAACGGCATGCGGGCTACGATGGCATTTTTTTATTCAAAAGAAGGTCAACATCGGATGGCCTTTGAAAATGTGCGCGACTGGTTCAATGATGAAGACGAGCCGACAAAATTTATGAGGGCCAAAATACAGGCATCGCCTGAAAACATAAAGCCTGCCGGTTTTATGAAAATCTTGCTGGAATTGACCGACGACGAGTACCGAATCGTGCAAGCCGAAACGCTAACGCTGGCCAATTGGATGATTCGTTTTGTGAAGACCGACAAATCAGACACTCAATCAAATGCGACAACCGATGGTGCTAAGCAACCTTAAACTTGAATCGTTCGACCAGAACCGGAATGTCATACTGGTCGAGGCCGATGGCCAACGGAGAAAAGTCTCGGTTTCCGCAGCCGTGTTGCGGAAAGCCTTCATCACCCGTGCCTGGCTCGATCGGACATTGGTCAACTGCGCCGTCGGTAAGTGCAGGCTCGAAGCGGAAGCGGAGCAACTTGGCAATCAGTGGGTAGCAACCCAAATTTGGCTTGCGATGGAAAAAAGCGTTCCAAATGAATCGAAAAGTGTGTTCAAAAATTTCGGGCTTGAATTAAACAAGCCAGCGGTGAACCCTCAAAAAACAGGGTCAAATCTGTTTGATATTTCAAGAATGGATGAACCCATTACCAAACTTGGGGCGCGATTTTCACCTGAAAAAAACGACCTCTGCAACTTCCGTTTCGATAATGATTTGTTAGAAAAACTCGCTGTTCGGAATTTGAAAAATGCTGAAGCAATTGCTCCGCATGGACTGATAAAGGCAGATTTCACCCCCGATTGGCGCATGGTCACGGGCATGGGCGAAGCGTCGGTCTATGAAACAAACATGACTTTGCATCCGATTTACGGAGTCCCCTATATCCCGGCTTCGAGCATCAAGGGTATATTGCGTCATTATTTGAATGAATTTGACGAAGGCAAAGAACTCATCGAACAGGTTTTTGGTAAAAACGATGAAGAATCCAGAACGGGAAAACCTGTGCGTGGCCAGTATATTTTCTTCGATGCTTTTCCAACCAAAGCCCCTCGAATTGAATTGGATGTGATGACACCGCACTACCCCAAATATTACAGCGAAGGCCAACCGCCAGCCGATTGGCAAAGCCCAAACCCTATCCATTTTTTGACTGTCGGCCAAGGGACTCCTTTTCGTTTTTTAATTGGCTTACCCAATAATGAGTTACAAAGCAAATTAGATGCTTGGCTCAAGGAGGCATTAAAATCAAGAGGATTGGGTGCCAAAACGGCCGTGGGTTATGGTTATTGGAAATTAATCAACGTTGATCAAGTATGATTACCACCCTCTCCACCACCCGCATCCGCGAGCTCATAGACTTCATCAACCACTACCGAAACCCTTGAGAAAACTTCCTACGAATACGCTATGCCATCCTCCTCGAATATAACTCAAAACCCAACCCATGCAAGCCCTTGTACACGCCGCTAACACCTTTCCGAACACGGGCAGAATCATACGCCCTTTCGCTATAGCCATTGTGCTATCTTTGCTATGCTATACCACCTACAACCACTTCCAGCAGCGCCCGAAAGACCGTGTGAACATGGAAAAGTCGTCGGGCAAAAACGGAAAACACGCCAACGAAAAAGCCCGCGAAAGTGCGGACGAACAATATCAGGAAGCGAAGGATGCCTGGCAGCAGATGAAAGCAAAGCCGAACAAAAGCCCGCAAGACAAGCAGTTGCAGCAGCAATTGGAAAAGCAGGTCAAACATCTGGAAAAGAAGAAAAACTGGAAAGGCGAGCACCACAGCCAAAAACACAAAGGCAACTAAACATGACCCACCTCTTCACCCTCCTTTGCGAGTTTCGCGGCGGCACCTACACCCGCCAGGTATCAGCCCCAGACCCGCGTACCGCCTTCGCCCGCTGGGCCGACGTGTTTTGCGAAGACCCCATCCTCTCCGCCTCCGAGCAAGCCCTTTTCCGCGAAGCGGTCGCCTATTCCTTATCCGAAGGCGGCTTGGTGCCGATGGAGGGCCTGCAAAACATCTGGTACGAAGGCTTTTCCATCGGCGACGATTTGCTGGAAGTGACGGTAGTGGGCATGTGGGAAGAAGGCATTGGGTTGCCCTGACAAGGAAAAGTCGCCTATCTTTGGGCCTGATTCAGGTGTCACGAACTAAAAGCAGAGGCCATGACCGGCGCACTCAGCGAGAAGATCAAAACATTGCCTCCTCTGCAGCAGCAGGAGCTGCTGGATTTTGCGGAATATCTGGTTCGCAAGTATGGCAAACCAGGCCCGACAAAAAAGAAACCCCGAAAAGCAGGGTCGCTCAAGGGCTTTCTGCTCTACATGGCCGATGATTTTGATGCTCCTTTGGACGACTTTAAGGAGTATATGCTGCGAAGCGCAGTCTATTGCTATCCTTGCCCTTTCGCCGCAGGCCATAGAACGAGTAGCCCTCTTGCCGCTGCACCACCGCGACCCGTTTGACCGTATAATCCTTGCCACCGCAGAGTCTGAGCATCTTGATGTTGTGAGCACGGATACTCAATTTGATGCGTATTCGGTGCGCCGGTTGTGGGGTTGATGTTTCTTCCCATTCCCAAAGCCTGCAAAACGTCTGGTATGACTGGAGGTAATCATCGTCGGCATGAGCAATCAAACCATTCTGGCGGCTGACGCTGAATTGCCGCAGATGGGCTTTATTCACCGGGTGACTGAAGTCACCCGGTGAATAGGTAGTGGGCATGTGGGAACGGTATCCAACGGCTTCTGGCTAAACGAAACCCCTTGCAACAACCAAGTAAATTCCACATGAAAAGTTGAATTTACTTGGTTCTTTACTCAAATGAAGGCAGGGTGCTCCTAACGGACCCACCCTACAATTGCCTCAAAAAGGCAACAAGATCGTTTTTCTCCTGCTTGCTCAAGTTCGTCTGCTGCACTAAGTTGAAGAATTCCACGACATCTTCGAGCGTCAGCAGCCTGCCGTCGTGCAGGTACGGAGGCGAGTCTTTTATCCCCCGCAATGGAAATGTTTTGATCAGCCCTTCGGGCCGAATCAATTGCCCATTGATGACCTGGGATGTATAAAACCGCTCCACCTGCAGATCGTGCATCAGGTTGTCTGTGTAAAACGGCGGGGTGTGGCAGCCCGCACAGTTGGCTTTTCCAAAAAACAACGATTCCCCCCGCAACTCTGCCTGCGTGGCTTTCCTGGGGTCGAGCCGACCGTAAATATCCAGTTTGGGCGCGGGCGGAAAATCGAGCAATGCCTGAAACTCGGACATAAAATGAACCTGGCTTGCCCGTTCAAGCACGTTTACGCCTTTTTTCGCCGCGAGCAAATGGTCGCCGTCGAAGTAGTGTATATTCCGGTCCATCTGACCCCCCTGTTCCGATTTGGTCTGACCCCCCTATTCCGGACCTTTGACCCCCCTAAATGTTAGTAACGTTCTGGCCTTTGGCC
>Ga0268299_1001172_pt1 | contig 52949 bp, 45 predicted proteins | sample NOBtaG_FD_193484 | JGI IMG/M metagenome (GOLD analysis project Ga0268299, IMG submission 193484) | Activated sludge microbial communities from bioreactor in Nijmegen, Gelderland, Netherland - NOB reactor | ecosystem: Engineered > Bioreactor > Aerobic > Activated sludge | place: Netherlands... | reverse complement strand
CCAAGGCCTCCAACGAGGACGGCAAGTTGGACCCGTGGAATCTGGGCACGTTTCGCGTGCTGGCGCAGCTCTACCAGATGACCGTCACGGACATCTCTAAGACGCCCACCCCCGCCATCACCATCGCCAAGTAAGTCGCTTCTTCCCCCAGCGTCCGCTCGATCGCCGCGCCGTTGATTGCTTAGACGGTGTCCTGTCACTACGATGGGTGAAGGGGGCACAGAGGATGCGGGGCGGTCGGCGAGCATGGGGCACAGCCAACGACGTCACTTGGACCGGCGCGAGGTGCCATTGATCCGACCGGTGGTGGAACCGTTTGACCGGTTCATCCATGCCGAGTCCAGTAGTGGACTGTTGCTATTGGGGGCGACGGTGGTGGCCATGGTTGGGGCCAATTCGCCTTGCGTATCATGGCGGGATTGTTTGTGGGGAAGCCGGTCGGCATCCTCCTCGCTACGTGGCTTGCATTGCGGGTGGGACTCGTCACAATGCCTGAGGGGGTCACGTGGCGACAGTTGGCCGGCATCGGTGTGCTGGCGGGCATCGGGTTCACCATGTCGTTGTTCATTGCCGGATTGGCCTTTCCGCCCGATCCGCTGCAGTTGTCGGCCAAGGTCGGAATTCTCTGTGCCTCGACAGTCGCCGGGATGGTCGGGTATGTATGGCTACGGGGCGGCAGTCGGACGGCCGGATGATCGAGCCGGAATGTCGTGAGGGGATGTATGGTCGGCAGAGGGATCGCGTTGGTGGGGGTGTTCGGGTTGGCATTGTTCGCGCTCCAGAACATGGAGGCGGTCAGTGTGCGCTTCCTGCTGTGGAGGTATGACACCACCCTGGTCCTGATCATTGTCGGGTCGGCCGCGCTGGGAGCCTGTCTCGTTGCGATCGCCTCGGTGGGGGCGCGATTGCGGCGGGCTCGTGAGGTCGATCAGTTGGCCGGGACCGTCCATGCCCAGGCCGAACGTATCCGACGATTGGAAACCCACGATCGAGAATCATCGGAACAGGTCGCGTCTCAACTGCCTGCTCGTGGAACCGACAATGTGAAAGGAGAACATGCATGATGACCGGATTCTCGATGGAGACCGCCTGGCCCTGGCTGATCACCATGGCCACGACCGTGGGCCTGGCCCTCTTGCGTGTGGGCGTGGTCTTTGTGGTCGGCTATCTTGCGTTGCGTTTTTCCCGCCTGGGGCTGCTGCAATTGGAGCGGGTTATGGTGGCCGCGAGCGATGCGACGGATCAGCAGGCCGGAACGGCGCAGAAACGGGCCGCCACGTTGACCGGCATCCTCAGGACCATTGCGCTCACGGCGATTTGGGCGATCGTCATCATTGAAGCGCTGCAGGTCGTCGGACTGGACGTGGCGCCGATCCTGGCCGGCGCCGGCATTATCGGGCTGGCTGTGGGCTTCGGCGCTCAGAATCTGGTCCGGGATCTCATCAGCGGATTCTTCATCATCCTCGAAGACCACATCCGGTTGGGAGACGTGGCCGTGATCAACGGGACCGGCGGTCTCGTCGAGACCATTACGTTTCGAACCATTGCGTTGCGCGATTTTTCCGGCGTGGTCCACGTGTTCCCTAATGGCGGCATCAACACCTTGTCGAACATGACCAAGGATTGGTCGGCGTTTGTGTTGGATATGGGGGTTGCCTACAAGGAGGATACGGATCGGGTGGTGGCGGTGATGCGGGCGGTCGGGGATGCCCTGCGTCAAGACACGGAGTTGGGTCCGTTGATGCTGGAACCGATGGAGATCGTGGGCGTGGAGAACTTTGGCGACAGCGCCGTGACCATACGAGCGCGCATCAAGACAAGGCCGCTCGAACAATGGAAAGTGGGGCGCGAGTATCGCCGTCGGCTCAAGAAAGCCTTCGACGCCGAAGGCATCGAGATTCCCTTCCCGCAACGTGCCCTCTCACTTCTTGAAGCCGGGCATCCGTTTAAAGTCGAATTGGTGAGCGGCACGAAGCAAGCCGGGTCGTAACCTCACCCGGCACGCGGTTTCGCGCGATAGTCCTCCAACCGACGGTGCACGATCCCTGACGACAAGCTGGGGTAGTATCCCTTCAGGGCCTGAATGCCAGTTGCCGCGGTCAGGTGATCCACCTGATCGCGGCATGCTGCAAGGCGTTGGACCACACGCCGCTTGGCGCAGGCACAGAAGGCCTCCGTCAATTCCCAGACGGTCGTCCGTCCCTCCAGTCTGGTCTGTTCTTCCGCGTAGAGGACGGTCGCCATCATCGCGAGCAGATCTTCAGCGACCGACTCGAACAGGTTGTGGAGCCGCTGTTCATCCTGAAACGAGGTTTGGAATCGCACCATGGCCCGGAAGATGTCGCGGGCCAATCGTCGGCTGGTGCGTTCGACATCACGGGCCATCGTCCCTACCTGAGGATGGGTGAACTCAGGGCAGGCCGGCAACGGCCGTTTCAGCCATTGCCCCAGGTACCAGGGCATGTAGAAAGCGGCCAACTTCAGGACTTGTCGTGACTGGTCCAGGACGGACAGATCGCCGGCATACAGAGCCTTGGCGCGATCCAGGTGATGGCTCAGCCCCTCGCGCACGATGAACGGCCGGAGGATGTCCGTCGCGCCTTCGCCGATCCGGTACATCTCGGCATCGCGCACCAGTTGTTCGATACCGAAGGCCGGTTCGCCTCGCAGGCTCTTGGACTCCGCCGTTTCGTAGCCCATGCCGCCGAACAAAAGCTGGGCATCCCGCAGAAAGCGAATCGTATGCTCGGAGCAAAAGACTTTGGCCACGGCGGCTTCGATCCGAATATCGTGCCGGTGTTGATCGGCGAGTCGCCACACCAGCATGGCCAGTGCTTCCATGGCAAAGAGATGTCCCGCCATGTCTCCGAGACGAATCTGCTGCGTTTGGCGTTCGGCCAGCGGTTTCTGGAAGGTGATTCGCGCATTCGCGCGATCCAGGGTTGGTTGCCAGGCCTGTTTTGCCATCCCAAGGCAAATGGCCGGAATGCTGACTCCGCGTCCCACATTCAGAATGGTGAGGGCATACTTTAATCCCTTGCCCACTGCGCCGATCACGTTTTCAACCGGGATCCGGACATTTTTCAACGTGATGTGGGCGTTCTCGATGCCGCGACAGCCTTCAAACTGACACCGTTGCCGCACGAGCAGGCCCGGGGCCGACATGTCCAGGATAAACGCCGTGTGGACGCGGTCATCCGCCCCCTGTCCCCCGTGGACCGGTACCCATTCGATGCCGCCGTCCCGCGACACCCGCTTGGCCGGCACGCGGGCGATGAGCGTCAGGTAGCGGGCGATCGGCCCGTTCGTACACCAGAGTTTTTCCCCGTTGACCAGAAAGTGGCTGCCGGTCCGGTCGAGCACCGCCTCCGTTCGCACGTGTGCGGCGTCGGAGCCGGTGAGCGGTTCCGTAAGAGCGAAGGCCGAGATCGCTTCCCTCGCCACGAGCGGGAGATACTTGCGCTTCTGATCCTCGTTGCCGAAGAGGAGAATCGGCATGGCGATGCCGATGGATTGCGGCACCGCCACGGTCAGCGCGAGGATGTTGCTCCAGCCGGCGATCAACGTCAGGACGCGACCGTAGTTCGTGTAGGAGAAGCCCAGGCCGCCGTACTCCTTGGGAATTTTCATCCCGAACGCCCCGAGCTTGAACAATCCTTGAATCACCGGGCCGGGAATTGTGGCCTGGCGTTCGATGGCCTCAGGATCGACCTCATGCCGCAAAAACGTTTCGATCTGCTGGCAGAAGGCGTCACCGGCCGCCCTTTCCTCCGGTGGTTGCGGTGGAGTGAGCAGCAGTGTGAAGTCGGGTTTCCCGTCATAGAGTCCGGCCAGAAAACTCGTGCCTGTCCACCGTTCGCGGGCTGCTTCGATCCGTTCGAATCCTTTGAAGAGGGTGCTCATGTGGTGCCTCACCCATGGTGGTCATGCCTGCTCTCTGAATTGTCTGTCTCGGTACTGCGCCAGGGTGGATGCCAGCCTGGCTTGTAACTCCAGTCGTTTGGGTTTTCCGGTCGCGGTATACGGGACTTCCTCCCCGAAGAGAACGATCTTGGGCTGCTTGGCGAAGGGCAACCGGCAGCGGCAATGGGCCAGCACCTCCGCCTCGGTGGGAGGCGTCGTTGGATGGTGTGGGACGATGTAGGCCGCGATTTCTTCACCGTAGTAGCGGTTCTCAAAGGGGATCGCCATGGCGAACTTCACGCCCTGGTGCCCCTTCAGGACATCGTCGATTTCCAACGGTGAGATGTTGACCCCTCCACGAATGATGAGCTCCTTCAATCGTCCGGCAATGAAAAAGAACGGCCGCCCCCGTTCATCTGCTCGGTAGAAACCTTCATCGCCTGAGCGGAACCAGCCCCATTGGAACGCCGCCTCATTGGCGTCATCGCGCCGGAAATACCCGGCGCAGAGGGTGCGTCCACGGATGCAGATTTCTCCGCGATCGCCTTCGGGCAGCGGTTGTCCCCGGTCATTCAGAATCATCATGACGTTGTGCCGTAGCGCCAATCCCACCGAGGGGAATTCATAGTCCGCGAGCCAATGGCGGTGCTGGTTTGGGGTGAGGTCGGTGGGCAAGAACGAGGAATAACAGGTCGTCTCCGACAAACCGTACCCATGGTGAATCGGGAAGCCGAATCGGTCCTCGAACCGGAGGGCCGTCTCTTTCAGCAAGGGGCCGGCCCCGCAGATGGTTCCGCGGAAGCGGCCGAGTCGGTAGGAGGCGAGATCCTCATCGGCGTCGAGGAGGAACTCCAGCAACGTGGGGACGACGCTCACGGAGGTGACGGCTTCTTCGTGGATCCTCCGCCAAAAACTGCCGGTCTTGAACTTGCGGTTCAGCACCACGCTGCCCTTGCAATACAGCGGTGTGACCAGCGTGACCACAATCCCGTTGACATGGTGCACGGGCAACACGCACATCAAACGGTCGTGAAGACCGAAGCCGTGCCAGGCCGTGATGGCATCCGCATCGATCAGCAAATTCGTTCCCGTGAGGACCACACCTTTCGGCTGGCCGGTGGTGCCGGAGGTGTACACAATGAGTGCCGGGTCATCGAGTTGCGACGTCGAGGGGCAGAGTCGGGGTGAACCAAGCGGGCTGTGCTTGCTGCCGCCTACCGCCGGTCTCGTCATGTCATGGAGGCCGCCGTCTCCCACGGACAGGACTTCGCGCAGGGCCGGGAGGTGTGCTTGAAGGTCCTTGATCTCTGGGTAGACATCCTGCCAGCAGAACGCGGCCGAGACGTCGGCCTGTTCAAGGATATACCGCTTCCTCTCGGTTGATTCCTCGATGTTGATCGGGACCACCGCGATGCCCAACATCCAGGCCGCAAAGTAGGTGAGGACCGTCAAATCATCATTGAAAAGCAGCGTGGCGATCCGGTCGCCGCGCGTGAGGCCGAGCGTCGTATGAAGCACCTCCGCCAAGCGATCGACGGTGGTTCCCAACTCGGCATAGGTGTAAGTGCGGCGCACGTGCCGCTCGTCGTCGCAATACGTAAGGAAATTTCTGGTGGCGAGCTGCGGGTCGTAGACGCGCGAGCGAAAGAACTCGGCAAACGACACCCAGGGAAGCTCCGCAGCCGATCCACTTTCGGCGCGGGCCTGCACGATGCTGTTAGATGCGCCGGTGTAGTGGCTCATAGGTCCTCGGCGACGGGCCGGTATACCGGGCTCGCGGTCGGATGAGACGATTGTGCTGTTGTTGCTCCATGACATGGGCACACCACCCGGTGATTCGGGAGCAGACAAACAGTGGGGTGGACAGTTCAGCTGGAATACCCATCACCAAGTAGGCGACGGCGGTGTAGAAATCGAGATTCGGGCGGAGTCCCTTTTCCTCCAGCATGATGCGGTCGATGGTCAAGGCAATGTCATACCAACGACCATCGTGACACAGTTGGCTCAATCGTTCTGCATGGCGCTGAATGATCGCGGAACGGGCGTCGCCCTGTTTGAGGACGCGATGGCCGAACCCCATCACGCGTTGTTTCCGGGCGAGGGCGTTGCGCACCCAGGATTCCGCTCGTGCCGGTGTGCCGATCTCGAGCAGCATCGAGGCCACGGCTTCATTGGCGCCGCCGTGAAGCGGACCTTTCAGGGTGGCCACCGCAGCCGTCAGGGCGCCGTGCAGATCCGTCAGAGTGGATGCTGTGACCCTGGCTGAAAACGTGGAGGCATTGAACTCATGCTCCGCATAGAGGATCAGCGACACGTTCAGGGCTTGCGTCATGGCGGTGCCGACCTCGCCCCGCTTCTGTCCGACGATGAGACGCAACAGATACTCTGCACATCCGCCGGAGTGGTCACGCGTCTCAGATTGCCTGCCTGCCAGTATCCGGTGGCACTCGGCGACGAGAGAGGGAACTTGGCCTAACAACCGTATCGACTTGCGAAGGTTCCCGTCCGGTGACCCATCCTGCGCGTCGGGGTCCGTCAGCCCCAGCAGCGACATCCCGGTCCGCAACACGTCCATCTGGTGCAGCCCGGGACGCAGGGTTTCGAGGAAGCGCACGACCGAATCCGGCAGCTGTCGATTGCGCACGACCAGGTCGGAGAATGTGTCCAACTCTATACTTGTCGGTAACCGCCCGACCAGCAGCAGGTGGGCGACTTCTTCAAAACTGCTCCAGTCCGCGAGATCACCGATGCCATACCCTCGATACCGGAGGCCGGAGTCTCCTTCATCCACCTGGCAAATCTCCGATTCACCGGCGATCACGCCCTCCAGTCCTGGGCTGTAGCCGGCGTGATCTGCGACCTTAGCGGCCGGTTGTTCCTGTATGACCTCGTTCATAGGTCCTCCCTGAGGATGCGTCGTGATCGTCGTAGCGCAGCAGGTCGTACAAATCCTGTCTGGGCATCATGCGATCAAGCCATTCTCGCTGAGTCCCGACGCACGTGAGTTCTGCCAGGAGTGTTTCGACCGCCCGCGCGGCGACACGCAGCGCACTGACGGGAAACAGCACCGCGCGGTAGCCCAGGGCGTCAAATTCGCTCACACGCAAATAGGGCGTCTTACCGAACTCCGTCATGTTGGCCATGAGCGGCACGTGCACGCCTGATTGCGTCATCTCGCGGGCGAACGCTCCGAACTCCTCCGCGGTCAACAGGGCCTCCGGGAAGAGGAGATCCGCCCCCGCGCCGGCGTAGGCCTTGGCGCGGCGAATGGCTGCCTCCATGCCTTCGACGGCGCGCGCGTCGGTACGTGCCACAATGAGAAAATCTGGATGGCTTCGTGCCTGGACGGCCGCGGTGAGCTTGGCAACCATGACTTCGATGGGGACCAGGCGCTTTCCCGGAAGATGCCCGCACTTCTTGGCCGCTTCCTGATCTTCGAGTTGCATGCCGGCCAATCCAGCCCGTTCGAATTGCCGGACGGCTTCTCTGACCATCGACGGCGGTCCGTATCCGGTGTCTGCATCGACAATGGCCGGGATTGCCACGGCGTTCGCGATCACGGCTGCATCGGCCGCCATCTCCGCCAGCGAGATCAACCCGATATCCGGCAGGCCCCGTGCGGCAGAAATGGCCGCTCCCGACACATACAGAGCACCGAACCCGGCCCGCTCAATCTGTAAGGCCGTCAATGCGTTGAAGGCGCCGGGCATGGCGATCGTGCCGGTTGCCAACAATTCCCGCAGGCGCTGTCCTTTGCTGACTGTCGACCGCTCAGTCGTCATGTTGTGACCTTGAGGAGCGGCATCACGGTGCCGATGTCCTCCACCTGCTCCAGGTTCCAGACAGCCTCGATGAGACGGGCGAGTCGTGTCCCGCTGAGCCGCCTCGATGCCAGGCGTCGGAACTTGTCCTCCACTTCCTGATCCGACAGGGGACGGCTCGGGTGGCCCAAGGGCAGGTCGACTTGCGTGCGGTGAGTGGCGCCCTTGGTGGTGGTGGCTGTGAGACGGGTCGGCATCCGATCGGGGTAGGCCCCGTCGAATTCCGCTAATCGAACCACGCGGATGCGACTCATCAGTGTGCGTAGCATCGGATCTGACAGTCGCTTGGCGCTGAAGGATTGGAGCGTAAGACGGCCGTCCAACAGGGCTGCGGCGACGCAGTAGGGAAAACTATGGTCGGCCGTTTCTCTCGTTGCAGGGCGCCATTTCTCCGGATCGTGCCCGATAATTTCTCGCGCCACCTCATAACTACCGATCTCCACATCGGCCAGGTTGTGGATCGCGTCAGGTCCTTCTTCCTTGATCAATTCTTCTCGCAGCTTCAACGCGGCCTCAACCGCGGTCTGGGCATGGTACTCGACCGGAACATGTTTGATGTAGGTGTTGAGAATTTTGAAGGGAACCGAAACGCCGTTCGTGGCCGGCTGACCACCGAGCTTCGGCAGTTCGAAGGGCCCGGACACCAGCTTCATGAATCCCTTGTCGCCTTCAAAAATCGGCGCTGGTCCCGTCATGCCCAGTCTCGCCAACTGGGCCGCAAACAGGCCGTTGCGCGCGGCGTTGGAAAACGCGCAAGCTTTCCACATGGAGAGGTCGCCGACCCTGGTTTGCCGCAGGGCGATGTTTGCGACCGCGGCCAAGTTGATCGCCTGACGCGTCTGCGTTTCCGACAGTTTCATCACCTTGGCTGCGCCGAGCGCAGAGGAGATCGATCCGTACGTGACATGGTCCCACCCTCGAGGCCGCAACGCCGCTGCATCGCAGAGTCGACACTGGATCTCATAGGCCAGCGCGGTGGCTTGAATGACACGGGCGCCCGACGCATGGACCGTTTCTCCCGCCGCGAGGACGGTTGAGATATTGTCGGACGGATGGGCCGGTTCCTTCGCCAGGTAGGTGTCGTTAAAGTCCAAATACCGGACCATAGCGCCATTGGCAAAGGTCGCGAGATCCGGCAGGGTTCTGTGCCCTGTGCCCCACAAGGTGGCGCCGTTCGGCACCTTCACCGACTGTGCCATCTCTCGTGCGATGGAGCAGGGTGGGGCGTTCCAGGCGCCGAATGCGCAGCCGAGACTGTCCAAGAGGCGTCGCTTCACCTCATGCACGACGGGATCCGGAAGATCGTCGTAACAGAGTGAACCTGTGTATTGTGCGAGGTGATCAGCTAACATACGCTCGATCTCCTAGCTTCCGCTTGTTGCTCCACGCTGCACGAGGCGTTCTGTCGTCTTGCCGCATCTCGACCCGTTCAGATCCTGGATTCGCCGGTATTCGGCGATGACGGCAATCAGTTCCAAGATCCCTTCGCCTCTGTGGGCGACGGTGCGAAGCACCATCCGGCACTGTGCCTGCAGATCTCGCATGGTGCGGTCGGCCCCCTCATGATCGCCTTTGTTCATGACGACAATGTCCGCGACCTCCAGTAGACCTGCCTTCATGGCCTGGATCTCGTCGCCGAGTCCCGGTGCCACCACCGCGACCACAATGGGGGCGATCTGTACGATGTCCAGTTCGTTCTGCCCGACGCCGACGGTCTCGATGAGGATCATGTCGTAGGCTGCGGCCTCCAGTACCCGGAGCGCCTCCCCGGTGGCGTGCGCCAGCCCACCCTGGTGCCCGCGTGTCGCCATGCTCCGGATGAAGACCTTGGGATCATCCGCATGCTGTTGCATCCGGATGCGGTCTCCCAGTACCGCACCACCCGTGATAGGACTGCTGATGTCGACCGCCAACACGCCGACCTTCTGTCCGAGACGCCGGTAGGCGGTGATGAGTTGATCGATCAACGTGCTCTTCCCCGTTCCAGGATACCCGGTGATGCCGATCACCGACGCCTGAGCGCGCGACGGCGTAAGTTGTGCCAGGACCGCCGTTCCGACTGGGTCCCGGCTTTCGATGAGTGACATGACGCGCGCGATGGCCCGAACGTCAACCTTTGCGACCTGTTCCGCCAGGGTCGCGGCGTCGAGCCGCATGGACGATCGATCGAGACAGTCCTGCTTCACGTCACACCTTCAGTGTGGCCGGTGGTTCGTACTGCCGCGGCACGTGAGAGAGTCGGGAACTGAGCGGACGCTGTAACGCCTCGGCAAGCTGTTGCGCGCAAGCCGCCACCAGCCGCTCATCGACCGGCACCCTCGCGCCGGACGCTTTCAGGGCAAACACCACATCTTCGGTCGCCACGTTGCCGGAAGCCCCCGGTGCATAGGGGCAACCACCCAGGCCTCCTGCCGAACAGTCGAAGGCCGTCAGTCCATATTCGTCCCAGGCCGTCAGGATATTCGCGATGCCCATGCCATAGGTGTCGTGGCAATGCAGCGACAACCTGGCCGGGCCGATATGGGGGATCACGGTATCCAGCAACATGCGGAGGTCGGATGGTGCGGCCTTGCCCACGGTTTCGCCCAATGACAGCTCATCCACGCCGAGATCGAGCAGTTGTGTCATGACATCCAGCACGCGCGTCGGCGCGATTCGTCCTTCATAGGGACAGAACACGATCGTAGAGATGTAGGCGCGCACCAGTATGCCGTCCCGTTCTGCCGCTCTGATGATCGGCCCAAAACGCATCAGCGATTCATGAACCGTGGCCTTGATGTTGTGGCGTGTGAACGTCTCCGAGGCGGCTGTGAACAGGGCGATCTTGGTGACGGCCGCGGCTCGGGCTCGCTCGAAGCCGCGCGCGTTCGGCACCAGGGCCGAATAGGTGACACCGGAGATGCGTTCGATGCCCCGGAAGACTTCGTCTGCATCCGCTAACTGGGGAATAGCCGTGGGGGAGACGAATGAGCCGGCCTCGATCTCGGCCACGCCGGTTTGCGACAGGGCGTTGATCAGGGCAATCTTCCGCGCCGTGGGCATGAAGGTGGCTTCATGCTGCAATCCGTCGCGAGGAGATACCTCGATGATGCGGACGGACGACCGACGCAGGTCATCTGTGCCGGAGAGAGCCATGATCCGACGTGCCTGCCTCCTCTTCCGGTTGTCGCCTGGATGTCTGGGCCCAGGACGGCAACCGCTTATCCGTGAATGCCGAGAGTCCCTCCGCGGCTTCCGGTTCCCTGCGTGCGCTCGCGTTCACCTCTGCGCCGAGCGACCGGCAGTCGTGATCGGACAGGGACGACATCCGGCGAAAGAGAGATTTGCTGGTCCTGACCGCATGAGGAGCCAGCCTCATGATGGCTTCCGACAGTTCGGCGATGCGATCGTCAAGCGCATGCGGTGGAACAATGTCATGCACCAACAGGAACCGTCTGGCCGTTGCTGCGTCGAGCGTCTCGCCGCTCAGCCCATACCGACGGAGAAAGGATTCTCCGGCCTTACGCAGCAGAAAGGGAGCTATGATCGCCGGGACCAATCCGAGTTTGGTTTCGCTCAGCGCAAACGTCGCATCTTCCGTCGCCACGACCATATCGCAGGCTGCCAGCAGACCGAGCCCGCCTCCGAAAGCCGGCCCCTGGACCCTTGCAATGACCGGGCACGGACATTCATCGACTGTTCGAATCGTGCGTGTGAGCTGTTGCGCATCATCCCTGGCGCGGGCTTCCGAGACGGGCGATTCTGCCTGCATCCAGTGAATGTCGGCCCCGGCGCAGAAGACGGGACCGGCCGCCGCCAATACGACAACTCTCACCGTCGGTTCCTGCTCCAGCGTTTCAAAGGCCTGCCCGAGTTCGGCCACCATCAGACTGTCGAAGGCATTGCGCCGCTGCGGACGGTTGAGCGTAATCTTTGCCATGGCGCCCTGTGATTCAACCATGAGGGTTGCGAATCGACGCATCTCGCCTTCTCCAATTGCGGGCCGGTCTACATACGGAACACCGGCGCCCGACTGTCCTTGCTCGGTACCGCTGTCGCAATGTCGAGACAGAGCCCTATCACCCTGCGCGTCTCCTTGGGATCAAGGATGCCGTCATCCCACAGGTGGCCGCTGCTGAAATAGGGACTACCTTCCTGTTCAAATTGCCGGACGGTGGTATCGGTGATCCGCCGCCGTTCGTCGTCGGATAAGGGAGTGCGATCCCGAGCCCGTTGCTGCTGTTTCACCGTGACCAGGACTTGGGCTGCCTGTTGTGCACCCATGACCGAGATCCTGGCGTTAGGCCAGGTAAAGAGGAATCGCGGGCCGTATGCTCGGCCACACATGGCGTAATTGCCGGCCCCGTGGGAGGCACCGACGACGAGGGTGAATTTGGGCACGTCCGCGGTCGCCACCGCCTGCACCATTTTGGCTCCGTCCTTGATGATTCCTCTGCCTTCGTACTCCCTGCCGACCATGAACCCGGTGATGTTTTGGAGAAACAGCAGTGGAACCCGGCGCTGCGAACAGAGTTGGACGAAATGCGCGCCTTTCAGCGAAGACTCCGGAAGCAGCACGCCGTTGTTGGCGACGATGCCGATCAGATGGCCCATCCAATGGGCGAAGCCGCAGACCAGCGTCGGTCCATACCGCGCCTTGAATTCATGCCAGCGGCTCCCGTCCACGAGACGTGCAATGACTTCGCGAACGTCCCAGGCCTGACGTGGATTACGGGGAATGATGCCGTAGAGGTCGTCGGCCGGATAGTGCGGCTCATCGATGTGCTCCCGACGAACCTTGGGCGGTCGGCGCCCTAAGGTGGCGATGGAGGCGCGACAGAGGTCCAGCGCATCGAAGTCGTTCTCCGCCAAGTGGTCGCTGACTCCGGACAGACGCGTGTGAAGATCGGCCCCGCCGAGTTCCTCGCTGGTGACCTCCTCGCCGGTCGCGGCCTTCACGAGCGGCGGTCCGGCCAGGTAAATGGTCCCGGTCCCTTTGACGATGATGTTCTCATCGCACATCGCCGGGACATAGGCGCCGCCGGCCGTGCACATGCCCATTACGACGGCAATCTGCGGGATGCCGGCCGCGGACATGCGGGCTTGGTTGAAGAAGATCCGCCCGAAATGCTCCTTGTCGGCGAAGACCTCGGCCTGCAAGGGCAGGAACACGCCGCCGGAGTCGACGAGGTAAATCGCCGGGAGACGGTTCTCGAGCGCGATCTCTTGTGCCCGCAGGTGCTTTTTGATGGTGAGGGGGAAATAGGTGCCACCTTTGACGGTGGCGTCGTTGGCTGTAATGACGCAGAACCGTCCGGACACGGAACCGATGCCGGTGATGATTCCGGCAGAGGGCACGTGATTGTCATAGAGGCCGAAGGCAGCAAGGGGAGTCAATTCAAGCCAGGGCGAACCCGGATCGAGCAGGGAGGCGATCCGTTCGCGCGCCGTCAGCTTGCCGCGCTGCTTCTGCAGCGCCACCGCATCGGCCGGGCCGCCGGCCTGCGACTGCGCGAGATGTTTCTGCAAGTCAGCCGACAGCTGCTCGTAATACGATCGGTTGCGGAGGAACTCTTCCGCGTCACGATTTACGGCGGTCTTCAGCACACGCATGGCTGATGCTCCTCAGTGTTCGACGTGGAGCGCCTTCACAAAATTCACGATACTCTGCATCGGCGTCGCAGGGCCGAACAACATCTGCACACCGGCCGCCTTCAGTCGAGGCACATCCTCATCGGGAATGATCCCTCCGCCGAACAGGGCGATGTCTCCGGCGCCCTGTTCACGCAGCAGGTGGAGCACCCGAGGCAACAGCGAGTTGTGCGCGCCGGAATGGATGCTGAGGCCGATGGCATGGACGTCCTCCTGGATGGCGGTGGCCACCACCTGTTCCGGAGTCTGGTGAAGTCCGGTGTAAATGATCTCGACACCGGCATCCCGGAGGGCGCGTGCCACGAGTTTGACGCCTCGGTCATGTCCGTCCAGTCCGACTTTTCCTATCAGAATCCGCAGGGGGGCCGCCGCTACTGCCATAGCCGCACCTCCTCCAGCACATACCGTCCTTCGGCGGATTTTCTGATATGGCCGGCTTGCACCAAAGGATCATGTTCAAAGATCAACAGCCAATGTTCTGCTACAGCTTGCTCCAGGACCCGGCGTTTCGTGTCCAGGGTGCGGACCGGGTTAAGGTCGTACCCCATGATGTATGGAAGAGGCAGATGCGAGACGGTGGGGATGAGATCACCCAGAAAAAATGCAGTCTTTCCATCTGACTCCACTTTCACGCTTTGGTGGCAACGGGTATGCCCGGGGGTGACGACGGCGGTGACGCCGGCAAGGAGTTCCGTGTCTCCCCGGATGAATTCCCATTGTCGGGCGTGCGAGATGGGCGTCACGTTTTCCTGGCGATAGCTGGCCTTTGTCCGTTCATTGGCTTGTACCGCGTCTTCGTATTCGCCCAGTTGGACGCAATAGGTCGCTTTCGGAAACGCCGGTTTCAGAGTCTGTGCTTCTGTCGCGACGGTGTTGCCTCCCGCATGGTCGAAGTGCAGGTGCGTATTCACCACCAGATGGATGTCGTCATGGCTGAGGCCACGTTGTGCGAGGGATTCGCGCAGCGTCGGTCTGCGCTCGACCGCAAAGATCGACTGGAATTTGGCGTCTTCCTTGTCGCCGAGCCCTGTATCCACCAGGACATGTTTGCCGTGCGCCTTGATCAAGAGACAGGTCAGGCTCAGCGGAACGCGGTTGAGGTCGTCCGCGGGGCAACATCGCTCCCAAAGCGTTTTCGGGACGACGCCGAACATGGCCCCGCCGTCCAACCGAAATCGTCCGTCCGTCACGGGATAGATCTCAAAAGCTCCGAGTTTCATGTCAGAGTTCCTTGTGGGATCCCGCTTCTCACATTCACCTGTCCCTCAGCGTCGACGCCCAGGGGCTTTCCGACTGCGTGCGTCCGGCGAGGGCTTGTGAGCGCCGTGTTGCGCGAGTCCGGCAGGCCCTCGGTTGCCGCCGCCTTATAACACCACCGGTTCTCGGTAGGTTCCATAGACCTCGCGTAATGCGCTGCAGATCTCGCCCACTGTCGCCTTCGCCAGAACGGCCTCAATGAGCGCGGGCATGAGATTCTGATGGCAAGCCGCCGTCTCCTGCACTTCCTCCAACGCGCCGGCCATGCGGAAGGGATCGCGCGATTTGCGCAGGTCGGACAGCCGCGCCACCTGCTCCTGTTCCACCTCAGGACCGATCCGTAAAATAGGAATCGGCCGCTGCCTGTTCTCCACATGGTCGGTGACGCCGACCAGACTCCGCTCGCCACGCTCGAGCTCCCGCTGATACCGTTGCGACGCTTCAAGGATCTCGCGCTGCGGAAACCCACCTTCGATGGCGCGAATCATGCCCCCCATTCCGTCCAACCGGCGGAAATAATCCTGCGCCCCTTCTTCCAGGCGATTCGTCAACGACTCGACAAAATACGATCCGCCCAGGGGATCGACGGTGTTGACGGTTTCGCTCTCGGCGGCAATGATCTGCTGGGTTCTCAGGGCGAGTGTCACCGCCTCTTCCGTGGGTAGCGCGAGGGTTTCATCCATGGAGTTTGTGTGGAGCGACTGGGTGCCGCCCAACACCGCTGCCAATGCCTGGAGACTGGTCCGCACGACGTTGTTCATCGGTTGCTGAGCGGTGAGGGAGCATCCAGCGGTCTGTGCATGGCAGCGGAGCTGGAGTGAACGCGGGTTCTTCGGATGATAGCGCCGTTCCATTTCACGCGCCCACAGCCGTCGAGCCGCACGGAACTTGGCGATCTCCTCAAAGAAGTCGTTGTGGACGTTGAAGAAGAACGACAATCGCGGGGCGAAGGTGTCGACATGGAGCCCGGCGTTCACTGCCGCGTCCACGTAGGTCAACCCGTCGTACAGGGTGAAGGCGAGTTCCTGGACAGCTGTCGAACCGGCTTCCCGGATGTGATAGCCGCTGATACTGATCGGATGCCATTTCGGCACATGCGCGGCGCAGTAGGCGATGGTGTCGACGGTCAACGCCATATGGGGCTCCGGGGGGAAAAGCCACTCCTTTTGCGCGATGTATTCCTTCAGGATGTCGTTTTGGAGAGTTCCGCCGAGCCGGGAAAACGGAATGCCGCGTTTCCGGGCAACGGCAAGGTACATGGCGAAGAGTACGGCAGCCGGCCCGTTGATCGTCATCGAGGTCGTGACCTGATCGAGGGGGATCCCGTCGAAGAGGCGCTCCATGTCGGCAAGCGAAGAGACCGCCACGCCGCAATGACCCACTTCGCCCTGTGCTCGTGGATCATCCGAGTCGAGTCCCATCAACGTCGGCAAGTCGAAGGCCACACTCAGTCCGGTTTGGCCCTGGTGAAGTAAGTAGTGGAAGCGCCGGTTGGTGTCCTCTGCAGAGCCGAAGCCGGCGAATTGCCGCATCGTCCAGAGACGGCCACGGTACATGGTCGAATGGATGCCGCGGGTGTAGGGAAATGCCCCCGGGAGGCCGAGGTCCCGGTCGGCATGCCAGTCTTTGAGGTGGTCGGGCGTGTAGACCGGTTCGATCGCAAGACCGGAGAGGGAGGTGAATCGAGATGTCCGCTCGCTCATGACGAGGCCCTCCAGCGTATCGGCTGGAACGTCAGGGCATCTGCATCGCGGGCTGTTCTCCATAGTGATAGAATCCATGCCCGCTTTTCCTGCCCAGCCAGCCGGCTTCTACGTATTTCCGCAACAGGGGACAGGGACGAAACTTCGGATCGCCGAGGTCTTGATGGAGGACCTCGCAGATGGCGAGCACCGTATCCAGACCGATCCGGTCCGCCAATGCCAGGGGACCCACGGGGTGGTGCGTGCCTTCCACCATGGCCAGGTCGATTTCTTCCGCCGTCGCCACGCCGTCCTCCAGCGCGAAGATGGCTTCGTTGATCATGGGAATGAGCATGCGATTGACGATGAATCCGGGAAAATCTTTACAGACGACCGGTGTCTTTCCTGCACGTCGGACTAGGTCCAGGGCGAGGTGCATGGTCTGTTCCGAGGTGTCGATGGCACGTACGACTTCCACCAGGCGCATGACAGGGACAGGATTCATGAAATGGAGGCCGACGACGCGGTCCGGTCTGCCTGAGGCCATACCCAGACTCGCAATGGAAATCGAAGAGGTGTTGCTGGCCAGCAGCGTCGACGGCTCGCAGACTTGGCCCAGTTGGGCGAACAACGCCCGCTTCATGACCGCATCTTCCGGTATGGCTTCGATCACCACCTGAGCCTCTCGCAATCGCTGCAGGTGTCGTATAGGGTGAATGATGGCCATGGCCGCGCCCGCTTGATCGCCGCGCAGGGTCCCCTTTTCGACCGCCTTTGTCACGCCCTGCCAGAGTTTCTTTGTGGCTTCGTCCAGCACCTCTTCCGCCACGTCCACGAGCAGGACGTTCCACCCGCATGTCGCCAGGACCTGCGTGATGCCGCGTCCCATCTGGCCTGCTCCCACGACACTGATGGTCTTGATATCGTCGATGGTCATTCAGGCTCCCTGATCATCGCGATCCTTACTCATCGTTCTACGAGGAGCGCGAGGGCCTCGCCGCCTCCGATACAGAGTGCCGCGAGCCCGCGGCGGGCATCCCGCGCGTCCATTGCGTACAGCAGCGTCGTCAGAATTCTGGCTCCCGTCGCGCCGATGGGATGTCCTAACGCGACGGCGCCGCCGTTCACGTTGACCTTCTTTGCGTCCAACCCCAGTTCTCGATTGATGGCGAGCGAGACGGCGGAAAAGGCCTCGTTGATCTCGAACAGGTCGATGTCTCCGATGGCCAATCCGGTCTGCAACAGAAGGCGGCGAATGGCCTCGATCGGTGCGATGGTGAACCATTCGGGGGCGAGTGCGGCCCCCGCATACCCCGCAACCCTGGCCATCGGCCTCAGTCCCAATCGCCGGGCCTCGTCCTCTGCCATGATCACGAGCGCCGCCGCGCCGTCGTTGCAGGACGGGGAGTTGCCCACCGTCAGGACCCCGTCGTCCTGGAAGACGGGGGCCAGTTGCCGAAGCCTTGAGAGATCAACCCGGTTGGGCTCCTCATCGTCCGTCACGACGATTGCCGACCCCTTCTTCTGCGGCACTTCGACCGGGACGATCTCTCTTGTGAATGCGTCGGCCGTGATGGCGGCACGTGCGCGGCGATAACTTTCGAGGGCGAAGTCGTCCACCTCTTGCCGGGAAAAGCGGTAGGCGGCTGCACACCGTTCTCCGGCGGTGCCCATGTGAAACTGATTGTACACGTCCCACAGCCCGTCCTTGACGAGACTGTCGATCAATTCTCCATGGCCCAGCCGATAGCCCTGCCGAGCCTTCTCCAACAGAAACGGAGCACGGGTCATGTTTTCCATTCCGCCTGCCACGATGACGCGGGCGTCTCCCAAGGCGATGGCCCTGGTTGCCATGATGACGCTCTGGAGACTGCTGCCGCAGACCTTGTTGACGGTGACGGCCTCGACCTTATGAGGGAGTCCGGCACCGATGGCCGCCTGTCTGGCCGGAGCCTGGCCCAGCCCTGCGCTGAGCACGCAGCCCATCACCACTTCATCGACCTGCTCTCCGGGTAGTTTGATGCGCGCGAGCGCTTCGGTAATCGCGCGACTTCCTAGGGTAGGGGAGGGCATCGAACTGAAGGCCCCGTTGAAGCTGCCCATGGGGGTGCGAGCCGCGCTCACGATCACGGCCTGTTGACCGGTGCTCATAGCCATGTGTCCCAATTGCTGGTTTCCAGATGATGCTTCACGATGCCCATAAAACGGTCGGCCGTTGCGCCGTCGATGATCCGGTGGTCGAAGGAAAGACTCAGGTAACACATGGGGCGGATCGCGATGGCATCGTGGATGACGACGGCGCGCTTCTGCACGGCGCCCACGCCGAGAATGGCGGCCTGCGGCTGGTTGATGATCGGCGTGCTGAACAGGCTGCCGAATCCGCCGTGGTTGGTAATGGTGAAGGTTCCGTCCAATACCTCGCCCGGCGCCAGGCGTTTACTTCTGGCGCGCTGCGCCAAGTCGGCGACTTCTTCTGCGATCTGTGTCAGTCCCTTACGATCGGCATGACGAATCACCGGGACGAGCAGGCCGTCCTCGATGGCCACGGCAATGCCGATGTGCAAGGCCTTCTTGATCACTATGCCTTGCTCGCGCCAGCAGGCATTCACGATCGGCACGGCTTTCAAAGCCTGGGTCACGGCACTGACCACAAACGGCAGGTACGTCAATGCACGACCGGCACGAAATTGCTCGATGCCGGAGCAATCGGCCTCGAAGAACGTCGCCACGTGCGCGGAGGTGCGGCGGCTGAGGAGCATCCGTTCCGCGATGGTGGTACGCATCGGGGTCAACGGCACCAGCCGTTCTTCCTCCGTAGCTGGTGTCGGCGAAGTGGGCTGGGTCTGCCCGGAGGTGCTTCGTTTGGCGGCAGCGTCTATGACATCCTTTTTGGTGATCCTTCCGCCTTCGCCGGTACCCGTGACGTCCGACAAGTCGACAGCATAGTCACGGGCGACTTGCTTCACCGCCGGCGAATAGTGCGCCTCTCCGGCTGACGCAGCGCAGCGCGTGCGTACCCCTACGCCTCCCACTCGACTCATTACGGCTTCCATCGGTTCGTGCTCCAACCTGGCCAGCAGGGTTCCGACGGGAACGGTCACGCCTTCTTGGACGAGGACCTCGCGGAGAACACCGGTAGCGGGTGATGGGATATCGAGCGCCACCTTTTCGGTTTCGACTTCCAGCAGGGGCTGATCTTTCTCGACCATGCCGCCGGTCGGGATCAGCCACTTGATTACGGTCCCTTCGGCGATGCTCTCTCCCAACTGAGGCATGACGATATCAGTGGCCACGTCGACCTCCAGCTCTCAGCCTTCGGCGCTCAGCAGTGAGCATCAGATCCTTGACATACGTTCCTGCTGAGGACTAACGCTGATGGCTTTTTCAGCCCCCGTTCAATAGGCCGCAAGTCTCCTGGCTCCGGAGACGATATCGCTCACCTTGGGAAGAAAGAATTCTTCCAACGGCGTACTGAACGGCACCGGCGTGTCGGGCGGGGCGATGCGGAGAATCGGCCCGTCGAGACAGTCGAAACATTCTTCCGCCAGCAGTGCGGCGATTTCGGCCCCGATGCCGCCGGTCTTGTTGTCTTCGTGCAGGAGGAGGGCTTTGCTGGTCTTGCGGACCGATTCGTACAGGGTCTCCTTGTCGAGCGGGACCAACGTGCGGAGATCCACCACCTCGAGGTCAATCCCTTCTTGGATCAACAATTCCGCTGCCTCCAACGCGAGATGCACCATCGCCCCGTACGTGATGAGCGACAGGTCTCGACCGTGCCGTTTGACCTCGGCTTTGCCGAGTGGCACCACAAAATCCTCCTGCGGCAAGACGGCCTTGATGCGCCGATAGAGAAATTTGTGTTCGAAATAGAGGACTGGGTTAGGGTCGCGAATCGCGGCCTTCAAGAGGCCCTTTGCGTCGTACGGTGTGGACGGTGCCACGATCTTGAGCCCCGGCGAATGGAAGAACCAGCCTTCGGGACATTCGGAATGGAACGGCCCCCCATGGACACCGCCTCCAAAAGGCGCCCGGATGACCAGGGGCACCGCCGCGCCCCACCGATAGTGGTTCTTGGCCGCGACTTCGGTGATCTGGTCGAAGGCGCAGGAAATGAAGTCCGCAAACTGCATCTCGACGACCGGACGTAATCCCATCATGGCCGCGCCGATCGCCGCTCCCACGAAACCGGATTCGGACAGGGGGGTATCGAGCACGCGCCATTCGCCGTATTTCTGCAGGAAGCCTTCCGTCACCTTGAACGCTCCGCCGTAGGTACCGATGTCCTCCCCCATGAGAAACACGCGTTCGTCCCGAGTCATCTCTTCATCCAGGGCCTGTGAGATGGCGTCGACGTAGGTGACTTCGTGCGTGGTCGTTGCGGTAGTCATGTCGACACCTCATCGAGTGAGGCAAATACGCCGGTGAGCGTTTCGGGTCCTTCCGGGAGCGGGCTCTGTTCAGCGAACTCCGTGCCGGCATCGACTTCCTTCCTGACACGCTCGCCCACATCGTGAAAATACGACTCGTCCGCATAGCCGAGTGTCGTCAGCAATCGTTCTGCGAGGAGGATCGGATCTTTGGCCTTCCATTCCTCCAACAACTCGCGGGGCACATACGTGGCCGCGTCGTGTTCGGAATGCCCGTGCATGCGCATGGTCTTAAATTCGAGGAAGGTCGGCCCATTGCCGGCTCTGGCATTGGCGATGGCCCGGCGGCAGGAGAGGTACACGGCCGCAACATCGTTGCCGTCCACAATTTCACCGGGCATGCCATAGGCCTTCGCCCGTTCGACCACGTCCGTGATCGCCATTTGGTAACGCACCGGGGTGGAGTAGGCATATTGATTGTTCGTGCAGAAATAGACGACCGGGAGTCGCCGAACCGCCGCGAAGTTCATGGCCTCATGGAAATCCCCGCGGCTTGTCCCCCCATCGCCGGTTCCGGCGAACGCCACGCGGGCTTCCCCTCGGATTTTGAATGCGAGGGCGGCGCCGGCCGCGACCGGCAGATTGTCGGCCAGATGGCTGACGAATCCGATCATCCCCCGCTTCATGTCGCCCATGTGGACGTTCCCGTCTTTGCCTTTGGTGGGGCCGGTTCGTTTGCCGAGGTACTGCGCGAGGATTTCACCCGGCGTGAATCCGCGAATCAAAAAGGCTCCCATGTCACGATGAAACGGGGCAATGACATCATCGGGATGCAACGCCGAGGCATACCCGACAGCAATCGCTTCCATACCGTGGCTGGTATAGACCCCGCCGACGATGCGTCCCTGTCGATAGAGGGCGGTGATCCGGTCCTCCAGGCTTCTCGTCAGCCGGAGGTAGAAGTACATGTTCAGGAGCTCGCTGCGAGGGATGTTGTTCGAGACGGCGGCCTGATCCATAACTCCCCCTTCCTGTCCCGGGTGTCTCTGGCCTCGTTACCACGCGGGCAAATCCCTCCAGAGGACCAGCGGTTTCTTTTCTTTGCACAGATGACAGTCTGCGGGCTCCCACTGAGGCATCTCCAGATCGACGCTGAAATAAAACGGGTAGGTGCCGGTCAGTTCGGCCAGCAACGGAAACTGGCCGCTGTCACGTCTGGCAAACACCATCATGCCCGCTATCTGCCCGCCGTGAGCGGTGACGACGGTCCCCAGTTTGTTGACGCATATGCCCCGCGTCGTCACATCATTCAAGGCGAGGAAACGTTCCCCGGTTGCAATGCTGCCTTGGACCATGTCGGTACCGATTTTGCCCGTTTGGGGATCGAACGGCGTCAGGACGACGCGGATCGGCAGTCGCGTGGCAAGGAGGTCGCTCGTGCGTTGAGCCAGCAGACGAGCGTCCGACGATGTGGTGATGATCCCGGCCGGCGGATCGTTTCCGAACGTGTCTACGATCCATTCGGCCATGTTAGCGGCGATGCGCGTGATCAGGTCCGGAGACCGGGCAATGGACTCGAAGCGCAGGTACAGACCTGTGTGGTGACCTGAGACCACCTCGACGTGGCTGTCGAAGTACAGGGCCCGGGAGCTGCGCAGCAGTTGCTGGATATCCCAGGGCGACAATGTGGGATGCGGGGTCTCGCGAATGAGGTGCTCGAGCATGCTGTCGATCTCGGGTCCTTCATAGAGCGTTCTCTGCCGTTCCACGATCTCCATGGCGGCGGCATCCGCGGGCTTTTCGATGGATGGCAGCATGATGGTTACGCGCTCCTCTCGTCCGGGGCCGCGATCGTGGTGCGGAGGATGCCGATCGGCCGAATTTCCAATTCAACGACGTCTCCCGGTTTGAGGTAGCGATCCAGCTCCAAGCCACATCCACCGCCGACCGTGCCGGAGCCCAGCAAATCACCGGGGTAAATCGCCTCGTCCCGAGACACATGCTCAATCATCTGCGGGAACGACCAGTGAATCGAACCGAATCGTCCCCGCGACCAGACTTCTCCGTTGATGCGGGCGATCATCTCCAGGGCACCGAGATCCGGAATCTCATCCGGCGTCACGATGCAGGGGCCGATCGCCGTCGCGAAGTCTTTTCCCTTGGCGGGACCGAGGCGGCAGGCCATCTCCTGAAATTGGACATCCCTCGCGCTGAAGTCGTTCATGATCGTGTAGCCGGCAATGTATTCGGGTGCATCACGCTCGGAGATATTCATGCCTGCACGTCCGATGATGCAGGCCAGCTCGAGCTCGTAGTCCAGTTTCTGCGTCCGTAATGGCCATCGTAGCCGTTGGTCCGGCCCGATGATCGTCCGGTGGTTGCCTTTGTAGTAGACGGGGGCCTTGTACCACTCCGGCGGAATCGGTTGGCCCCGCCGTTTGGAGGTGGCGGCAATGTGGTCTTCGAAGGCGATGAAGTCGCGCAGAGATGCCGGGGTAGGGAGCGGCGCCGTCAGGGATACCGTTGCCGGATCGTAGGAAATCGTTTCACCGGCCGGACCGGTGGCGGATGTGCCCAACTGTGCCGCATGGATCAACGCCTGTCGCGCCGCATTCATTGCGGAGGCGCCTCCCGCTAAAAACTCCGACATGGTAGGCGGGAGCTGGGCATCGGCCAGGCGCCGGGGCTGCGGTTCTCCCTGATCGGACAGCCAACGGGCATAGGCCATGTTGAGATCGATGATGACCTGTTCCAGATCTGCGCCGATTCTGGTGAACGTGCCGACCGGGGTGCGGACATTGAAACTCACGAGCTTCATGAACGACTCCAACTCATCGCGTAATCTTTGAGTTCAATCGTTTCAAATTCCGCGGTCACCACAAAGGGCTGTCGAGATTCGATCATGACGGCCACTTCGCTGGTCTGATCTTTCGTTTTGCTGGCGGTCACGGCCTGAGGGTGCGGCCCGTGATGAATGCCCTGGGGATGCAGCGTCAACATGCCGGCGCGAATGCCGGCCCGACTGAAGAACTCTCCCCGGTGGTAAAACAGGACCTCGTCATAATCCATATTGCGGTGGTAGAACGGCACGCGCAGTGCCTGGGGATCCGTCTCCAGGGGTCGTGGTGCAAACGTGGAGATCATGCATCCCCCCGCTTGAAACGTGGCATGCACGCTGGGGGGAAGGTGATAACGCGGGCTGGTGATCGGGCGAAAGTCACGGATGTTCAATTTCGCCGCCCACAGGTCTCCCTTCCAGCCGGCGACATCCATGGGATAGTAGGGGTAAACGACGCGGGTCTCTTCCCCGTCGCGCATGATCCGCACCTCCCATTCACGCCTGCTTTTCATATCCTCGGGCGGTGGACCGAGTTTCGGTGCCCTGATGACGCCCGGATCGAACAGCGCATGCCGACCGAGCGGACCCCGTTCCGGCAGAGTGACCGGCGCCCGGGTTTCGACGATCAGAAAGAGACTTTCGTCCTGTATCGAATCCACATGCACCCGATACGTGGTCCCCTTGGGGAGGACCAAATAGTCGCCTGGCTCGAAGGGCAACAGGCCATAGTCGGTCTCGAAGCGTCCTTGCCCATGGTGGACGAAGACGATCTCGTCGCCCCCGGCGTTACGCACGAAATGTGTCATCGTGTTTTGTCGACGCGAGATACGAACACGCGCATCAGCGCTGTGGAGAATCGTGACCGGTCGCCCATCCGGAGTGCGTTGGTCGGGGGTGAGTAATTCCGTGCAGGTGCATGCTCTCGGCCGCAAGGGGCCTTCAATCCTGCTCCATTCCGTCGGGGGATGACGGTGGTAGAGGTGCGAGGAGGGGCCGGAGAATCCCTGCCGACCGTGTTCTTCCTCGTACAGGCCATCGGGAATGCCCACGTGGGCCTGATCGGGGGCGGCGCCTTGTTTCACCAGATACATCGGGAACCTCCTGACTGGTCAGGTGTGGCGCGATGTTTCAGGATGCGTGCTGAAAGGATGTGGCCTCAGCCGTTTCAAACGGAAGCGGCAAGGTCTCGTAGTCGACGATGGTGCGTGCGATCCCTCTGTGTTGATCCCGCTCAATGTCTCGATAGAGCGCTTCGACGGTGGCTCGCACAAATGTTTTGGATTCCTCCACCCCGTGCTGCCGTTGAGTCAATTCCAGAAAGAGGCCGCATCCAGGAAAGAGGGGGTAGGTGAATCGCTGTCTCAGCGGCCCGAACCCGTCTCTCCCGTCCTTAATATCTCCGCTGAATCTGACGCCCTGGGCTTCCCATTCGCGGCACACTGCGTCGATGTCGTCCACCTCAAGCGCGATATGCTGGACGCCCTCGCCATATTTCTCGATGAACTCGCAAATCTGGGACTTCTGCTCTTTGTTTCGCCCCTGCATCAAGGCGATCTTCGCATCGCCTCTCTGGACGACGACGGTGTCCATGGAAGACTTGTCGCTTCCTACATCCTGCGCCGACCAGATGACATGAAATCCGAGAATCTGGGTGAAGAGGAACCGTGTGGCCGCCAGATTCTTTACGCACAAGGTGACGTGGTCAATGCCGATGGCTTCTTTCATGACGGTTCCTCCTGATCGGTATTCCTGGAACCTCACGTCGTCTTACCCACTGCCGCAGTCGCGCATCGATCATGAGTAGACTATATAACAATGTAGTTGCATCATTCAATATAGATTTTGTATTATTTTGATGTGTCGCAGCAGGCATTGTGCAGTAAAGCGAGGTCGGATGTGTTCGAAGGTGAATTTCCCCCAAAGACGATTGTGATCCAGGGAACGCATAGCAGGACAGAGCGATATGGAGAACGCATCACTCGGATCGGTGGCGGAAACACAATCCTCTGACAGGCGGGGAGGTGCGCTATGCCGTTTTACGACGACGTTCGTGCTGAGGTGCTTCGGCACGGTGCGATCCATAATGCATTTCTGACGCGCTTTCGAGCCGGCGAGGTGAGCGACGATGAGTTTTGTGACTTCGCCGTTCAGTTCTACAGCTTCGCGCGATTTTTTCCTCGCATCCTGGCCGCCCAGTTGGTCAACACCGAGGATGAGGCAATTGCCGATGAATTGACCAAGGTTCTCTATTCCGAACTTGGCGACGGACTGGTCAAGAATCGGCATGAATTGCTGTACCGGCGGTTTCTACGCTCCATCGGGGTTTCCATTCACGAAGCGATGGTGACGCCGATGCGTACCTCCACACGCGCGTATATCGACGGCATGGAAGGCCTGTACGCCAGTCGAAACCATGCGTCGGCACTGGGCGCATCGTTTGCTCTGGAAAACATGGCCATCACGATGTGGGATCAGCTGATTCCAGGCCTCACGATGATGCGCACCACCCGATACCCTCAGATGGACATGACCTACTTTACGTTTCACCGACAACTCGAATCCGAGCACGAAAAAGCCATGGCGCAGGCCATGGAGGCAGTCGACGGGACAGGATCCGTCTCACAGTCTGGCATGACGGATCTGGAGAAGCATGATTTTCGCGTCGGGATGAACGCGGTGCTCGATTATCTCGAAGGATTTTGGATGGGGCTGGAACGGGAACCGGCTGGTGCCACGCAGCGATGGAGCAGGCCGGGGCCACGGCTTCCGAGTGAGTGGCGCGGATAATCCCGTCGCCCGGCCAGGGATGGAGGCGTCCATGCCGCGGTCGTGGATCAGCCGGTATGATCCGGGTGTGCCTGCCACTTTCGACTATCCGGAATGGACCGTTCCGGATTTGCTCCGGCGCTCTGCCTCACGCTTCCCCGATTCTCCTGCGCTCTTCTTCTACGGGACGACCCTATCCTTCCGGGAGCTGAACGATCTCACGACCCGCTGTGCCCTCGGTCTGCGTCGGCTTGGCGTGCAGGCGGGTGATCGCGTGGCACTCATGCTCCCGAATATCCCGCAGGCGGTCATTGCCTACTACGGGGTGTTAAAAGCCGGGGCTGTGGTCGCACCGATGAATCCCCTCTCTGTCGAGCGCGAACTCCAGAGTCAGGTGATGGACTCAGGCAGTGAGACCATCATTGCATTGGATCTGTTGTATCCGCGCATCCGTGCCGTCCGCGAGCGAGCAGGCCTGCCGAGACGCATCATTATCACCAGCCTGCAGGATTTTCTGCCGACCGCGAAGCGACTCTTGTATCCCATCAAAGCCTGGTGGACCAATCGCTGGATCGTGGTGGAGAAGAGTCCGCCGGTTTACGGCTTTCTCGAATTCCTCGATCCGGCATTCCCCGGGATGGGCGCTGGTGACTCGTCCTTGCCTACCGTGGAGCCCGGCGCGTTGGCTCAAATTCAATACACCGGCGGCACGACCGGCTCGCCCAAAGGCGTCATGCTCACGCATCGAAACGTGTTGGTCAACGCTCTGCAGGGCCGGGGCTGGTGTTCGAATTTTCGTGAGGGCCAGGAGGTGTTCCTGGGCGCGGTGCCGCTGTTTCATTGCTATGGATTGAGCACCTGCCAGAATCTTGCCGTGGCGACCGGGTCTCAAATCGTGCTGCTCCCGCGTTTTGACGCCGGCGAGGCGGTGAAGGCCATCAAGAAACATCATGTCACCATCATGTCCGGAGTGCCGGTCATGTTTTCCATGATTATCGATGTGGCCAAGGCGCGGCGGCACGACCTGCATTCGATTCGGGTCTGTCTCAGCGGGGCCAGCCCGCTCCCGGCCGACGTGCAAGAGGAGTTTGAGCGGTTGAGCGGGGTGACCATTTCAGAAGGGTATGGGTTGACCGAAGCGGGGCCCACGACCCACTGCAACCCGATTCAGGGTCCACATCCCTCAGGCTCGATGGGACTGCCGTTTCCGGACACGGACGCACGGATTGTCGATCTGGAGAACGGGCGCAGGGATGTGCCGATAGGCGAGGCGGGGGAGCTCATCGTTCGCGGGCCGCAGGTGATGCAGGGTTATTGGAAGAAGGAGGCGGAAACGCAGGCCGTGTTGCGGGAGGGGTGGCTCTACACGGGAGACATCGTCAGACGGGACGAGCAGGGATTTTTCTTTTTCATGGATCGCAAAAAGGATGTGATCAAGCCGTGGGGTGAGACGGTCTACCCGCGGGAGGTGGAAGAGATCCTGCTTCAGCATCCTGCCGTGCACGAAGCCGCAGTGGTGGGCATTGTCGATCGCCACTACGGAGAAGCGGTCAAGGCGTTTGTCGTGCGTGCACAAGGAGCATCTGTGACCGAACGGGAGCTGCTCGAGCATTGTCGCAGGTTGATGGCTCGGTTCAAGGTTCCTGCGGTGATCGAGTTCCGCACCGAATTGCCTAGGACGGTAATCGGCAAGGTCCTGCGAAGAGCGCTCCGTGATGAGCCCTGGGCGTCTGTCGTGGATGCGCCGGCGTCACGGAAGGCGATGTGACAGGCCGGAAGGAGGCTCTGTGAAACAGGTGGTGGTTGCGGCCGGCGCACGCACTCCTATCGGCAACTTCGGGGGAGCGTTGAAGGATGTCACGCCCCAGAGGATGGGGGAGTTAGCCGTGCGGGAAGTCATCAGTCGCGCCCAGGTCGATCCTCAACTCATCGACGAGGTGATTATCGGGTCTGTCGGACATCCGAGCGATGCCTACAACGTCGCGCGTGTCATTGCCCTTCTGGCCGGCATCCCTGTACGGACGCCGGCCTATTCGGTGCAGCGCAATTGTTCCTCAGGTCTCCAACCGTTCGTCAATGCATACCAGAATATCCAGAGCGAGGATGCAGATGTGCAGATCGTCGGCGGGGTCGAAAGCATGAGCCGCGCCCCGTTTATCTCGCGGGACATGCGATGGGGTAAACGACTGCGCCATGCGGAATTCATCGACAGTATTTGGGAAGGATTGACCGATGCGTTCTGCGGTCAGTTGATGGGCCGTACGGCGGAAAATCTGGCGGAAGAATTCGGCATCGGCCGTGAAGAACAGGATCGTTTTGCCGTGGACAGCCATCATCGCGCGTTCAAAGCCATTCGAGAGGGCCGACTGAAAGACGAGCTGTTCCCAGTCATGATCCCTAAATCAGTGGGCGGACGGGACGTGTCGCCGGTCGCGTTGACGCAGGATGAAGGGCCGAATGTCGGGTTGACCGAACAGCAACTCGCGCTCTATCCGCCTCTGTTCGAAGACGGCGGCACCGTCACGGCGGGCAACAGTTGCCCGCTCAACGACGGCGCGGCGGCGGCGATGGTCATGTCTGCTGTCCGTGCGCGCGAGCTGAACTGCCGGCCGCTCGGACGTCTCAGGAGTTACGCGTTCATCGGCGTAGATCCGACCCGTATGGGGATCGGCCCGGCGGAAGCGTTGCCGTTGGCCCTCAAGCGCGCCGGCTTGAGTCTCACTGACCTGGAGTTGATCGAAGTGAACGAAGCCTTTGCCGCACAATATCTGGCGGTGGAGCGGGTCTTGGGGCTGAAGCGCGACCGCGTCAATGTGAACGGCGGAGCCATCGCGCTGGGACACCCGGTCGGTATGACCGGGACGCGTCTGGTGCTCACGCTGCTCTATGAAATGCAGCGGCGCGGCGCCTCGCTCGGTGCAGTGACCATGTGCGTGGGAGGCGGACAGGGGGCGGCGATGGTGCTGGAGCGGGTCTGAGGAAGAGTGTTGAGTGATCAGTTGTGAATGAGCCGCAGTGACGAGGATGGTCCCTATCCGAAACGTGCGGTGACGCCATGTACATCTATAAAGTCGGTGTGGTAGGGGCGGGCACCATGGGTGCGCAGATTGCGGAAGTCGTGAGCTACGCCGGTCTGCCGGTGCTGGTGACGGATCGACAGGAGGCACTGGCCGCGCAAGGGGTTGCTGCGGTGCGCAGGATCTATCAAGCCCGCGTGGACAAGGGCAAGATGACACCCGAACAGCTGGAAGAAAAAATGTTGCTGGTCGGCGCGTCGACGAACCTCGAAGACCTCAAGGATGTCGATTTGGTGATCGAGGCTGTGCCGGAGGATCTGGCGCTCAAACAGCAGGTCTTCCACGAGCTCGATCGAATCTGTCCGCGAAGCGCCATCCTGGCGAGCAACACCTCCGCACTCTCCATTTCAGCGCTGGGGGCTCGAACCGGGCGGCCCAGTCATGTGATCGGATTGCATTTTTTCAATCCGGCCTATGCGATGCCGCTGGTCGAGGTGATTCCCGGCATGGCGACCGATCCGCACACCGTGGATGATATGGTCGGTTTTGCGGAGAGTCTCCGGAAGACGCCGGTGATCGTGAAGGAGTGCGCGGGGTTCCTCGTCAATCGGCTGCTCTTGCCCTATTTGAATGAGGCTGTCTGGTGCCTTCAAGACAGCGGTCTGTCCATCAAAGACATCGACCAGGACATGGTGTCCTTCGGCATGCCCGTCGGTCCCTTTGCGCTCTTGGATAGCGTCGGCTTGGATATTGCGCTGGAGGTGGCGAGGATTCTTCACCGATCGTATGGGCCACGGATGGCCCCGGCGCCGTTGTTAGAGGCGTTGGTCAAGGCGGGACGAACGGGCGTCAAAACGGGACATGGTTTTTACGAGTATGGGAGCGAAGACGACCGAGCCGGTACTCAACGCCTCGAAGACCTCGTGCAGCAGTTTCGGCAGCTCAACGGATCGCATCGGCGCGATTGGACGAGGGCACGGCTTCTGTTGGCTATGGTGAATGAGGCGGTCATCGCGCTGCAGGAAGGTGTGGCGTCGGCGCGTGATATCGATTTCGCGGTCGTGGCGGGAACGGGCTATCCGAATGACAAGGGCGGGCCGCTGCACCTTGCCGACCTGCTGGGAATCGATCAGGTCCTTCGGCAGCTGGACGAGTTCACGCAGAGCCTGGGAATCCGGTTTTGGCCCGCGCCGATGTTGCGACGAATGGTGGACGCTGGTTTTACCGGGCAGCTAGCCGGGAGGGGCATTTTCCAATACTGATGTGCCCGTGCCGGTTCGTCGGTGACGAGCGCGACGGACCTATGCAATGTCACTCGTCGATCCACGAGCAGGGGAATCAACATTGAATCATGCGAGGTTCGTATGCTCACAACGACCGGTTCGATGCTCTCGTGCAGCGTGGACGGGGCGGTGGCCACGCTGGTGATCAATCGTCCTCCGGCGAACGCGCTCACGCCCGACCTTCTCGCCGAGCTGAACAGGACCATCGGTCACTGTGCTGAGGATGATGCCGTCAAAGCGGTGGTCTTGACCGGGACGGGCCGGTTCTTTATCGCGGGGGCCGACATTCGCCTGTTGGCGTCGATTGCCTCGTCGCAGGAAGGCGAAGCGATGGCGCAGCAGGGACAGGCCATCTTGAATCGAATCGAAGCCTTGGACAAGCCGGTCATCGCGGCGATCAACGGTGTCTGCCTCGGGGGAGGTCTGGAACTCGCCATGTGTTGCCATATTCGCCTCGCGGCGGAAGGCAGCCGGTTAGGCCAGCCGGAAATCACCTTGGGCATCATGCCCGGGTTTGGGGGCACTCAGCGGCTTCCGAGGCTCGTCGGTCAATCGAAGGCGATGGAGTTAATCTTGACGGGTGATTCGATTTCCGCACAGGAAGCCGAGACGCTCGGGCTGGTGTCGCAGGTCATCCCGCCGGAAGATCTCCTGCGTCATGCGCATGGTATGGCACGGAACATGGCCTCCAAGAGTCTGGCGGCGCTACGTGCCTCGCTGCGCGCGTTGCGTGGCGGCAGTGCGCTGACGATGGAGGAAGGCCTGGCGTTGGAGGCGCGCCTGTTCGGCGGGCTCTGTGAGACGGAGGATAAGAGGGAAGGCGTGACCGCCTTCCTGGAGAAACGTCAACCGCACTTCCTCGACCGCTGAGCACCGGTGAGGATGAGGCAGTCGATGACATGAAAGGGACGACATGGCACCGGCGCGCGGCAAGCGGGCGTTGGCCTTGGGGGGAGGAGGCTTCACGGGCTATCTCTTCGAGATCGGCGCGTTGACCGCCCTGGACGACTTGTTCGAGGACGGTGTCGGCATGAATGACCTCGACCTGTATGTCGGTGTCAGTGCCGGAGCTGCGGCGGCGTCTCTGATCGCGAATGGGGTCACCCCGCGTGAGATCCTGGAGACGAATCTGTCCGGAACCAGACCCTACTATTTCGACCATCGCAACGTCTTCTCGCCTGCAATCGGGGAAGGGCTCAAGACTCTTTGGCGTGTCACCCGCCAGTTGGTTCCGCTGCTCAAGCTCTACGTGCGGCACTATCGCGAAATGACGCTCATTGACCTTCTCGATAAGGCGCAGGATGCGCTTCCCAGCGGCATCTATACCTTGGAGCCGTTCGCGGCCTATCTCTCGGGGATCTTCAGGGCGAGAAAACTGAGCGACACGTTTGCCGGACTCGCAAAGGAACTCTATATCCCGGCCATCGATCTTGAGACCGGCGACGGAGTGATGTTCGGCGACGAGGGCTGGCGGGAGGTTCCCATTTCTCGTGCCGTGACCGCCTCGTCCGCCGTGCCCATCTATTTTTGTCCCGTGCGGATTCAAGGTCGCGATTATATCGATGCAGGAATCGGTCGCATGGCGTTCTTTGAGATCGCCGTGCAAAAGCACGTGGATTTCATGGTCATGATCAACCCCATGGCACGGGCACCTCAGCGTCGGTCGTCACCCGGACCGGTGACTGTCGGGACAGCCGAGAAGCGAGTGCGGGAGCGGGGATTTCTGTCCATCGGCGAGCAGGCGTCCAGGATCAACTTCGATGCCCGCTTTTCGCACGCGTTGGAACGTTTCCAACATGACTATCCGGACAAGGAAGTCCTGGTCATTTCTCCGGTGGAAGAAGATGCGTTGCTGTTCGAGCGGAGTTTTCTGAGTTACCGCGACCGCATTCATCTTCTTCGAGCCGGATACATGTCGGTGACGATGATGGCCAGGGACCGCTTCGAAGAGGTGTCGGCACAATTCGCCCGCCACGGTGTGACCCTGTCACGCGTGAAATTCGAGGAACGGGCCCGAGGACGTCTGGCCGGATTCGACCTGGAGAGAACGGTGGTCGCCCCGCGCCCGCCTCACCCCGTTGCGGCGCCGGTCGGTGTCGGGGGTGTCGGGGTGGCCTGGCGGAAGGCGAAGTAACGGGAGCGACGGAGGGCGCCGATGGCGACCAAAGGGCCGCTCTTCAACGGTTCGCTGGCGGCTGCCGAGGCTGCGCGCGATACCCGCGCCTATTCGGGGTTCATTTCAGGCCTGTTCGAGGGAAAGGTTCGCCGGCATCTGTTTGCCGATGCCGCGCTTCCCGTGAGCAGCGAGACTGCGAATGTGTTCATCGACCGGCTGAGACGTGTGCTGATCGAGCGGGTGAACCCGGAAGCGATCGACAGGGAGGGGGCCATCGGCGAGGACGTGTTTACCGCGTTGAGGGAGGTCGGTGCCTTCGGGATTAAAATCCCCTGCCGCTATGGAGGGCTCGGGCTTTCCCAGTCGGAGTACCACGCGGTGGCAACTCTGCTGGGCAGCCATGATGCGGCGACCACCGTCCTTCTCTCGGCCCACAATTCGATCGGGGCGGCCGAACCCGTCAAGCTGGTCGGGAACCATGAGCAACAAGCACGAGTGTTGCCGCGTTTGGCGAGAGGGGAAATTTCAGGATTTGCGCTGACTGAAAAGGAGGCGGGGTGCGATATCTGGGACTTGCACACCTATGCGATTCCGGTTCATGTCGGGGGTGTCCGGGTCGGTTACCGGCTGACCGGAGACAAGTTGTATACGACGAATGCGCCGCGGGGAAACCAGGCCTTCCTGGCCTCGCTGCTCGTGGTCATTGCACAAATCGTAGACGCGCCTCACGAGGTGCATCGCCCCAAAGAAGCCCGAACGTTCGGGGCGTTCATCGTCGATACGCAGTCGCAAGGATGCTGTTGTACGCGGCTCAGTTTTATGGGTGTGCGGGGCATCTATAACGGGCAAGTGCGCCTGCGCGAGGTGTTCGTGCCGGTGGTCGATCGGCTAGGTAGCGAAGGCGACGGCTTGCGGCGTGCTTTGGAGAGTCTCACCGTGGGGCGGCTCACGCTGCCTGCCGCCTGCCTGGGGAATCTGAAACAATGTTTATGGTTGGCCCGAAGGCGAGCGCAGGAGCGTGTGCAATACGACCGTCCGATCGGTGAACATACGGACATCGGTGCCAAGCTGGTCTTGATGGCCTCTCGTGTGTTGGCGCTGGAAGCCATCGTGAAGATCACAGGCATCTGGGCGGATGGGAAGCAGGATGTGCGGCTGGAATCTGCGGCCGCCAAAATTCTCGCGACGGAATGGCTGCTGGAGTCGTTGCTGGATCTGTTTCGCATCTATGGCGGGCGCGCGTTCGAGACGCCCGACTCGCTTCGGCTTCATGGAGATCTGCCGGTGCCGGTCGAACGGATGATCCGCGACGCGCTCATCAATGTGATTTGGGAGGGAACCAACGGCATCTTGACGCTCTGGATCGGACGGGAAGGGCTTGCTGAGTTTTTTACGCATGGCCAGGCCTTCCTCGACTACCAGGTTGCTGAGATGCTACGCGCCGCGCCCTTTTTCGTGAGGACTGCAGCCAGGTCCGTCCATGTGCTGCCTGTGTTCGAGCAGGACGGCGGGACGGTCGGCGCCTTCGATAATGTGTGGGAGACCTTCGTGGCACGGAAGAGTCGGGAACTGGCGCAGACCACGTTGTGGGTCGCGATACGCGATCGGCAGGGCTTGGCACGGAAGCAGCTCCAGACGGCTCGTCTGGTCAAAGCCGCGATGGATCTCTTTGCCGTTGAAACGCTGCTGTGGTACAAGTCGCGCGAGCCGCTTCAAGACCGGCCTCATATCCAGAGTCTGGTGACGTATTTCTGCTCAAAGGTAAAAGGGGAGTTTAATCCCGCGCCCTTACTGTCCTGGCGCACGTCGTGGTGGGATGACGATACCCATGTGTATGCACTGGCCAAAGCCGTTGTGTCCGGTCGGCTGGATTGGCTGGAGGAGGGCATCATTCGCTGCCAGGCGGTCGAATCTGGTATGGCGAGTGGGGCGGACCGGTTGGTGGGTGCCTCTCTTTCCGAGTGAGCCTGGGGCCGGCCCCTCACGCCGGGGGGAGCCCACATGAGGTCTATTCCGCCGTCCCGGACGGTGATGACGATGTCGACGAGGGAGCACTGATGGAGATTGCCCGGTATTTCGATGCGGTCAAGGAACGGTATAGCCTGAGCAGCGATTATGCCCTCGCGAAAAAATTGGGCATTGCCCAACCGGAAGCCAACCTGATGCGGCGCGGGCTGAAAATTCCCAAGCCGGAACTCTGCATCAAGATGGCCAAGTTGCTCGACCGAAATCCGGTGGAGCTCCTGCTGATTGCGCAGAAAGACAAGGCGCCCAAGCAGGCCAAGGAATATTGGACCCTGGCCCTGACGGCGGTGGACGTGATGCTGCACGTTCCGAAACACCCGCGTTATCTGCCGAAGAAGGTCGAAGCCATCGGGCGGGAACTCAAACAGCTGGAGGCGCAAACCCTCACGTATGAGGGCGCGGCCGCGAACGCCGAGGCGGTGCGGCTGATGGAGACGGCCGAGCGTTCGGTCGATGCGATGATGGAGCGATGGAATATCTGGAAAAAGGGCGAAGCCCTCTATCCCAATTATCTGCTGGCGAACCAGGCGGCCGCGCGCCGGCATGTGCGGATTCGACGCCTGCTCATCCTGACGCAGGCGCAAATGCAGGATGAGGCGACGGTCGCGGATGCCATCCATGTGATGGACGATCAGCGGCGTGCAGGCATCAAGATTTTTTATGCGTTTCGCGAGGCCTTGGTCCAGTCCCCGACGTTTCAGCGACTGGAGGAGGACTTCAGGAAATACGGCGCAGCCGAGGATATGAACACCGCGATGTTCGATCGCGAGGTGTTGATCTTTTCTCAAACCTACGGCACCGTTCCATTGGGCGTGGTCGGAACCCCCACCCCGATTACGATGATCAATCGCCTACAGATTTCCTGGAAGCCGGAGATGATCAGGGAGCTCGATCCGGCGCCGCTCTTCGACATGACCCGCTACGTGTTCGACTACCAGGGATCTGGTCCGTTTCACGAGCAGTTGGCCTACTTCAAGAGGTCGATCCGTGAACTACCCATCCGAGCCGTATAGGATCAAGGTCGTCGAGCCGATCAAGCCGACCAGTCGCGAGGAGCGGTGCCGGCTGCTCCACGACGCCGGTTACAATCTCTTCCAGCTTCCCGCGGAGAGTGTTGCGATCGACCTGTTGACAGACAGCGGCACCTCCGCCATGAGCGATTCTCAATGGGCCGGGCTGATGCTCGGCGACGAATCCTACGCCGGCAGCAAGAATTTTTATCGCTTCGAGGCGGCTGTTCGTTCGCTGTGCGGGTATCGCTATGTGGTGCCGACACATCAGGGGCGGGCGGCGGAGCATGTGCTCTTTGCGGCTGTCGTCAAGCCCGGCATGTGCGTGCCCAACAATATGCATTTCGACACCACGCGGGCGAACCTCGAACACCGAGATGCCGAGGCGCTCGATCTCGTGATCAAGGAGGCCTACGATCCGCATTGTGAGCTGCCGTTCAAAGGCAACATGGACGTGGGCCGACTGGAAACGACCATCGAGCGGGTCGGGCCAGATCGGATTCCGTTCGTATTGATCACCATCACCAATAACAGCGGCGGCGGGCAACCTGTTTCGATGGCGAATATTCGCGAGACCAGCCGGTTGGTGACGCGCTATGGTATCCCTCTGCTCTTTGATGCCTGCCGGTTTGCGGAAAATTGTTTCTTCATCAAAGAACGCGAGCCCGGTTACGCCGACGTGCCGGTGCGGGACATTGCCCGGTCCCTGTTCAGCCTGGGTGACGGTTGCCTCATGTCGGCGAAAAAGGATGGGTTGGTCAACATCGGGGGATTCTTGAGTGTGAACGATGAGCGCTGGGCCCGGGCTATTACCCATCTCCTGATCCTGGTCGAAGGGTTTCCGACCTACGGGGGGCTTGCCGGGCGTGATTTGGAAGCCATGGCCAGGGGGCTCGAAGAAGTGCTGGATGAGGACTATCTGCGGTTCAGGATCAGTCAGGTGCGTTATCTGGGGGACTTGCTGGAACGTAGCGGAGTGCCGATCCTCAAACCCATCGGGGGCCATGCCGTGTATCTCAATGCCAGGGAGTTCCTGCCGCATCTCGAACAATACCAGTTCCCGGCCCAGGCGCTGGCCGTAGCCCTCTATCGCGAGTACGGCATTCGAGGCGTGGAGATCGGATCCGTCATGTTCGGGGGGCGGGATCCGCTGACAGAGCAGGCCACGTATCCACAACTGGAACTCGTCCGGCTGGCCATCCCACGCCGCGTGTATACCAATTCTCATCTGACGTACGTCGCGGAATCGGTCGTCGATCTGTTCCGACACCGGGACACCATTGGGGGGCTAGTCATGACCTATGGGGCTCCTCAGTTGCGGCACTTCACGGCCCGTTTTAAAGAGGACGTTCCTGCCGGGAATCGATGGCCCGGCGTAGGGTTCGTGCGTACGCCGTCGTCGCAACGCCACGGGGATAGGCGAGGCGGTACGTAGAGCATTCATCGTCATCCCTGCCGACCAAAAAACTTCCTGTGCCAGAAGTATTTTGTTTCGAGACATGTTATAAGCAATTCCTTCCAGCACGGATTCTCCAAACAGCTACGTATCGCCTCGGCTGATACACGACTGCCGCGCGACTGTGTGTTGTTTCTCGAGAGTGCGTGATGCGCGGCGCGGCGGCTGTCTCATGCAGGAGATATGTTTGCGAGCAGATGATTGTGTGGGCACTGATCAACGAATGTCCGTGCCCTGTCATCAAGAAAGAGGGGAGGCCTTGATGGCTTGTGTAAAGAAATCAGTGATGCAGGAATCGCACATGCACATGTCGGCCGATGCCGGTCCGGTTGGGCATGACAGTCCAGTCGTTCGTGGGAACCATGAGCAGCCTTTGCGTCGATGGCGTGGACTCTTCGTTGGTGTGGCGGCCCTTGTGCTGCTTGCCTCGTGGGCGAGGCCGGCTCATGCGCAAACCGGCTCGCAACTCGGTCCGTTGCCCCCGAAACCGCCTCAGTTGCCTGTCGTCCCCCCTCCCGCACAGCCCCCGGCGCTCGATCTCCCGTCGCCGACTCCCCCGGGCGCCCTCGAGCAGGCGGCAAAGGGGCCGAAAATCATGGTCAAGGAGATTCGACTCGTCGGGAATACCGCCTTCACCTCACAACAACTCTCGGAAATAACCACTCCCTACACGAATCGAGAGTTGACGGCGGAAGATTTGGAAGCGTTGCGGCTTGCGCTGACCTACTACTACGTCAACCATGGTTACTTGACGTCCGGGGCGGTGGTCCCGGAGCAGGATGTCGCCGACGGCACGCTGACCATGCAGATCATCGAAGGGAAAATTACGCAGGTCAACGTCGAGGATACCAAGTGGTTCCGGCCCTCGTATTTTCAGAGCCGGGTCAATTTGGCGGCCGGTCCTCCGCTCCATGTCGAAGCACTCCAGGAGCGGTTGCGCGTGATGCAGGCCAATCCCCGGATCGATCGGATCAATGCCGAACTCCTACCGGGTGCGACTCTGGGAGAGAGTACCCTGAATGTGAAGGTGAAGGAAGCCAACCCGCTGAAGGCTTGGTTGGAATTCAATAACTATCAGTCTCCCGTGGTCGGTGCGGAGCAAGGTTTTGTCACGCTGGCGCACCGGAATCTTCTCGGATTCGGCGATACCCTGAGCCTGCAGTATGGTCGCTCGGCGGGGGTCAACCCGATGCTCAATTTCAAGTACGAAATCCCCGTGGGGCCCCGAGACACCACGGTCGCGCTGCAATACCGTCGGTTTGATTTCGGAGTCGAAGAGTCGCCCTTCGATTCCCTGGATATCAAAAATAAAGCGCAAATTTTCGGCGTAGCCGTCAGGCATCCGGTGATCCGGAGGGCCGACGAGGAACTCGCGTTGTCGTTGACCGGAGAGCATGCCCGGAATGAGAGTACCGTGGGAGGCGTTCCGCAGGAATTGATCGTGGGGTCGCCGAACGGCAAGTTCCGTGTGACATCGCTCCGTTTCGGTCAGGAGTATGCGCGGCGTTCGGCCGAACAGGTCATCTCCCTGTTGTCACGATTTTCCGTCGGTGTCGGAGCGATGGGGGCGACCGCGAACGGCGACCCGAACCTGCCGGATGCGCGGTTCTTCTCCTGGTTGGGCGAGGCTCAGTGGATCCGCCAGCTCCCCTTGTGGCGGACGCAGTTGGTGAGTCGAGGCGTGGTGCAATTGTCCAACGACCACCTATTCCCTCTCGAACAGATTGCGGTCGGCGGCCGGTACAGCGTCCGAGGCTATCGGGAATTCACCCTGATTCGTGACAACGCCGCGATGTTGTCGATCGAGGCCCGCGTTCCGGTCTATACGACGAAGGCCGGCGTCGATTCGGTGTTTCTCGCGCCCTTTTTCGATTTGGGCCACGGCTGGCAAACGACGGTTCAGACGCCCGGCTCTCCTCCCAAGACGTTGGCCAGTCTCGGTGCCGGGGTCATTTGGAATTTCTGGCGGGGGAGTCACTTCGAACTCTATTACGGAAAACAGTTGAAACGATACGATACGGATCGCAACAACCTGCAGGATCACGGCATTCATTTGCAGCTGGTGGTTGAGGCATTCTAGCGGGCACGGCCGTCGGGGACTCACTTGTCTCGGAATGGGGCAAATGGCCGGGGCTGATCGGCCCGAGCTGTGTCCTCGCAACCGTCGAGGGCGGGATGTCGGCGTGTTGAAGTTGCGCGGCGTTTAGGGTATGAGAGGGGGCCTCCCTATCACATGAGGAGATCGACCATGATTTGTCGCCCGGCCGGGTTGCCGCTGTTGGTTTATGGGTTTCTTGCCTTTCTGGTAATTCTGGGCTCAACTGGGTCGATCGCCTACGGGCAGGCCACAAACATCGTCGCAACTCCTCCCGGACCCGGCGGCCTGGGAACCACCCTGAACACGTCGGGCAATACGACCAACATTACGGGCGGCACGAGACCCGGAGGCGGCCCAAACCTCTTTCATAGCTTCAATCAGTTCTCCGTCGGGGCGGGGGATGTCGCGGCATTTGTGAACCCCGGCGGCGTGTCCAACGTCATTGGTCGAGTGATCGGAGGCTCCCCCTCCAACATTAACGGCACCGTTCAAGCTCTCAATGCGAATTTGTTCTTTGTCAATCCGTCCGGAATTGTGTTCGGCCCTTCGGCTCAGTTGAATGTATCCGGATCTGCGTATTTCAGTACCGCTCAGCAATTACGCTTGAGCGACGGCGGGATCTTCTCCGCGAATACCGCTCTTCTGGCCTTCGACTCGACGTTATCAGTCGGTTCACCGGTGTCCTTCGGGTTTTTGGGACAAGGCCCCTATGGTTCGATCGTCCTGTCGGCTCCTTCGACGGTGCTTCAGACAGGGGCTGTACTGGGTTTGATGGGAGGCGGAATCCAAATCAACGGATCGAAAATCAGCGCACAGCGAGTCATGTTAGGCAGCACGAGCTCCGCCGGGGAAATGGCCACGCAGCCGTTTGTCGGTGATCCCTTCTCCGGCGCGGTGGGTAACGGGCAGATCCAGGCGTTACCTGGAACGCTGATCGTCGCGGGTGGAGGTGGAGTGATTCCCCCCTCCGTCGATGTGAGCCCGAATGTCACCGTGCCGACGGGCGCGCAGATCAACACGACGACGAATCCGTTTACCCAGCGTGTGACGCAAATCCAGGTCGTGGGGGTAAATCTTGGCGGGCTCCCGCCTCTTGCGACTGCGAATGTGTCCAACGTGAGTCCGGCTAATCCCGTCGAACCGCTCGCATTCCTGAATCGCGCGGCCATCGTGCTTCCGCAGGAGGCTCCTGCTTCCCCGGCCCCCTTACTGACCAGCCGGTGCGCAGCGCGAAAAGACGGCGCATTGAGTAGCCTGGTGCAAGCTTCGCGCGATGTGACGCCGTCGCAACCCGGCCGATCCCTGGCAGCTCCTATCGTGCTGGAAGAGATCGGCGGCGACGTCGAGCCAGGCGCTCCGACGGCACTCGCACCGGCAGCGCAGTTTCGCGCTCAGACGACCGCAGAACTTATGGAATCATGGCAGGGGTGCTAGTCCCCCAAGGAGAACGTCATGCCTACAACGCGTACCATTCTCACTCGGCGCGGCATGAAGCGTAGCCATAGGGCCGCTGATCCCGCCGGCCCGCGCGCACGTTCCTCCTCGGTGACGCTATTCAGCCTCGGGGTGCTCGCATTATGCGGATTTGCCTGGCCTGCACAGGGGATGACGCTGGAATCATTGGGCGGTTCCGGCTCGTCGATCACGTCCGCGGCAGAAATGCGGCAGGGTACCACGCAATTTCAACAGGGTGCCTTTGCTCAAGCGGCCGCGCACTGGATGAATGCCGCGCGTGGATACGAAGAAAGCGGACACCCAAAATTGCAGTGTCAGGCATTGATCAACGTTGCGCATGCGCTTCAGCAGGAGGGACAGATCCGTCGGGCGCAGGGAACCTTACAAGCCGCGCTGAAACTGTCGGAACAAGTCGGTGAGCGCGGTCTCACGGCCACCATTCTCGCCCAACTCGGCAATACCTTCCACGTGCTCGGGAAAGACGAACCAGCGACCGAACATTTGACCAGAGCCTTGATGCTGGCGCGAGAAGAGAACAAGTCGGTGTTGGTCGCCGGGATTTTGAACGATCTGGGTAATGCGCTGACTGCCCGGCGGCAGTTCGCCGAAGCGATCGACGTCTATGCCGAAAGCCGGACCCTTGCGACTGAGAGCAAGCAGCAGGAGTTAGCGGCGACGGCGCAGCTCAACGGCGCCATGGCGTTGCTCCAGAACCAGCAACTGGGTGAAGCGCATCGTCATTTGGATCAAGCCTGGTCCGAGATGCAGTCGCTGGGCGACGGTCGAGCAAAAACCGCCGGGTTGTTGAATATCGGCCTCGGGTATCAGGAGTTGTTTGCCGCCATGACCGGAAAAGCCGGCGGGGTCGGGAAAGCCGATGCCGCGAAGGGTCGCGTGACGGAAGCTGTGGCTGCTGCCGGTCCCGCAGCCGGTCTGTTGCGTCAATCGGCGGAGGCCTTGACCGCGGCCGGTGAGGTCGCCGGGCGCGTGGGCGATGCGCGCGGTCAGTCATATGCCTGGGGATATCTCGGGGGGCTGCGGGAGCGCGAGCATCGCCATCCGGAGGCTCTGGAGTATTCGCGGAAGGCCATCTTCGCGGCTCAAAAAGTGAGTGCGCCGGAATCGCTGTACCGTTGGCAATGGCAAACAGCGAGATTGTTGCGTGCGGAGGGCAAGGAAGAGGAAGCGTTGACTGCCTACCAGCGTGCCGTCACTCTCCTGAAGCCGATTCATTACGAATACTCCGTGGGGCATCAGGGACGGCATCATTCGTACTATGAATCCGTCGCGCCGTTGTTTGTGGAGTACGAGGATGCGTTGTTGCGGAGGGCGGCAGCAGCCAAGACACCGGATCAGAACGAACAGTTGCTGGTGAAGGTCAAAGAGACGATTGAAGTCTCTCGGGCGGCCGAGTTGCAGGACTATTTCCAGGACGATTGTGTCGCGACTGTTGCGAGTCATCGAGGGGCCGGTGCATTGGCACCCGATACGGCAGTGGTCTATCCCATTGCATTCCCTGACCGGCTTGAATTGCTCCTGGAAACAGCCAATGGACTGAAGCAATTCAGGGTTCCTGTCGCGGGTGAAAAATTGACGAATGAAATTCGTTCGTTCAGGCGGCTGATTCAGGACTCGCAATCGCAGAACTACCTGGCTTCTGCGCAGACCCTGCATGGGTGGTTGATTGCGCCCATCCAGCAGGAGTTACAAGGGGTCGGTGTCCATACCCTCGTGATGGTGGCGGAGGGATCGCTCCGGACTATTCCGATGGGGGCGCTCCATGATGGTCGGCATTTTCTCGTGGACTCACTTGCAGTGGCGGTCACGCCGAGTCTGGCGTTAACCGATATGAGTTCTGCCCAACGCCGCAAAGGCGGCCTGTTGTCGGTCGGCCTGACCGAGTCGGTCGAAGGCCGGTCTGCTCCGCGTTACGCAGAGACCGAAGTGCAGGCAATTAGAACGATGTATGGCGGGAAGCTGCTGATGAACAAGCAATTCTCGTCGCCTGCCTTAGAAGAAGAGATCAAAGACCAGGGACTGGGGATCGTCCATGTGGCGTCCCACACGGTCGTCGGCACCGAGGCAAGGGATTCCTTCGTGCTGGCTCATGACGGCAAGATCACGATGGATCGGTTGTCGCAGTTGGTGGGACTCCAGCAGTACCGGCAGCAGCCGCTGGATCTCCTGACGCTCAGCTCGTGCGAAATTGGGGCCGAGGATGATCGCGCGGCGCTGGGGTTGACCGGTGTGGCCGTTAAAACAGGGGCGCGAACGGCATTGGCGAGTTTGTGGACGTCGGATGACGAAACGACCACCGAGCTTGTGTCGGAGTTCTATCGGCAGCTCCAGGATCCAACCGTGTCCAAGGCGGTCGCGCTGCAGCGGGCCCAGCAGAAAATTCTTTCTCAGCGCGGACATAGCCATCCCAGTTTCTGGTCGGCATTCCTGCTGATCAATAGCTGGATGTGACAATCGGCGAGTGTTCGCTTGCTCAGCTGTGCGAGGGCGAGGGTGGTGTACGGGGCTGCAGGGCGGGTGCTAGAGCTTCCTGCCGGTCATAATCTCGTAGGCTTCCTCGATCGTGTCCACTTCGCGCACCAGGACGGTTGACTCCAGCGACAGGCTGACTCTGTTGACGCGAGGCGCGTAGAACTGACCTCGCGGCACCAGCAATACGTGGTATCCCGCTCGCGCCGCCGCCGTCGTTTTTTCCGCGACCTGACTGACTTGCCCGATCCGCCCGCCATCTTCCAGCGTTCCGGTAATCGTAATGTCGTGCTTCAGGTGATCGCCTTTCAGCAATGCGAGGAAACCGATGGCCAGTGCCGCCTCGGCGGTCGATCCCTCGGGGCTGAGTGGTCCTGAATATGTCGTGTAGAGCGACACAGTGCCGGTCGGGTGGATGGTAGGACTGAGCCGCTCCACAGCAAACTGAAAGGCATGCTGAATGGATCTCATCCCGGTGCCTCTCACCGGAACTTGACTGCGTCCCCATTTCAATCCCAGCGGATCCGGTTGGCGACCTTCGTCCCATTTCATGACGAACGTTGGGAATCCCGATTGAGAGTCCGTGTACGCGGCGACGGAGATAGGGACGATGAGGGTGCGATTGGCAAGAGCCGGGGAAGGGAGGAACAACAGGCAACCGACCAGCGAAACCAGTACAAAGGTCAATGCATGTGACCCTGTGCCGCTTCTGGAAAAGACGGTGTGCGTGCGCATGAATCAAGTCTAGATGAGGATGCTCGATTGTCAAATCTGCTCGATCCGGTCCGTGCGCTGAGTCCGGCCGCGTAGGAGTCATCCGCGCGATGAGCGGAGCAAGGAAGTGAAAATATTGAATTCTTTTTTCTGCTCCGGAATTCCCCTACTGAATTGCGTGAAGGGATGTGCTGTCGGAGTTCCTGATGCCACGTGCCCTGCGCGCATGCTAATCTGGTGCGCCGAGCGGCCGAGCGATGCCTGGCATCCGCGCCATCGCCGGAGACCGTATCGACGGAATTGTGTGTGATGTGAAGGAGGCGTGTGAGTGGGAGGAGCGGTCGTCATCACCGGTGCGTCCTCAGGAATCGGCGCGGCCTGCGCGAGGCATCTCGATCAGCTGGGTTTCACTGTCTGGGCGGGCGTACGTCGCCAAGCGGATGGGGACGCATTGGTTCGTGTGGCCTCTCCGCGTCTCCGTGTCGTGATGCTGGATGTGACCGATCCGATCTCCGTCGCTGAGGCAGGGCGCACCATTGCTGAAGAGACCTCGGGATCGGGTCTGGCAGCCCTGGTCAACAATGCCGGCATTTCCGTCGCCGGGCCCCTTGAACTCTTGCCTCTCGCCGACGTGCGCATGCAGTTCGAGGTCAACGTCATCGGCGCACTTGCCGTCACCCAGGCCCTCCTGCCGTCCCTGCGACTCGCGCGCGGCCGTATCATCAATATCAGTTCGATCGCCGGCCTGGCGGCGACGCCGTTTCTCGGCGCCTACTGTGGATCGAAATTTGCGCTGGAGGCAATGAGTGATGCGTTGCGGTTGGAATTGGCGCCCTGGGGCATGACGGTCTCGCTCATTGAACCCGGTGCCATTCAGTCTCAGATCTGGCAGCGGGCCACGATGTCGGCGACGCGCACGCTCGGCGAGGTGGCGCCGGAGTCGCTCGCCCTGTATGCGCAGCCGCTGGATCGCATGCAGAAGGTGATCGCCGGTGCAGCCGCACGTGCGATCCCCGCTGACGTGGTGGCTCGTACCGTCGCCCACGCGTTGACGGCCTCCCGCCCGCGGACGCGATATCTGGTCGGTCACGACGCGCGGTTCAGGGCCTTGTTGAAGCGGATCCTCCCTGACCGCGCACAGGATCGACTCTTGGCGTGGTTTATGGGGATTCCCTATCAGGTGTGAGCTCGCAGTTGTGCGAGAGTCTAGAGGTGTGAAGGAGCTGAGATGCCTGAAGCAGGGTGGGTGCGATCGGCAGGCGGGGTCGTGTTGCGGCAACAGGAAGTCCTGTTGATTCGGGTGTCCGATATCAAGGGTCGGCCTGTCTGGTCCTTCCCCAAGGGGCGGCTGGACGCCGGAGAAACTGCTGCGCAGGCGGCGGTGCGCGAGGTGATGGAAGAAACCGGGTGGTGTTGCCGGATCGAGGCCGATCTTTCCACGACAGAGTATTGGTTCCAGCGGGAGGGGCGACGATTCCGGAAGACCGTTGTCTGGTTCAAGATGACTCCGCTGGAACGCGCCGGTGTGCCGGACGGGGAGGTGGAAGAAGTGGCGTGGGTCGAGCGCGAGGTGGCGTTGGGGCGACTGACTTATCCGTCCGACGTCGCCCTGTTGTCGCAAGCGTTGACCCAGGAGCCATTCTCACGGTAGCGATTGTCAACTCAGCCCACCTTCATCACGCGCACGAGCAGCCACTATTGGAGAATCGAGCCGGTTTGGGTCGAGCCGCACAGCTTGACAAGGCCGGCCCCCTTCACTAGACTCCCCTGAACAATCGTTCCTCGCCTCGCATTGCAAGGCACTGTGCTGCAGGTACGCGCTTTCCCTCTCGTCCCGGCATCTCCCGACGCGCGTCACCCGGTGGCGCGTTGATCACGTCATCCCCCTTCGTTCACCTGAGGGCCCGCCTGTGTATAGTCTGGCTCGCTTCTCGCTGTTGGAAGTGACTGAATGCTCGGCGGTCTTGCGCCAGTTGGGTGAACAGTCGAATTCTCTGCAGCAAGCGGCGTCCCGGGCGGTGAACTTTCTCTACACCCATCTCGGCAACGAGGAGACGGGCAGTCGCGAGTGTGCGCTGGTCCGTTGCTTCAAAACCACCTCCTATGGCCGACTCGATCCGGCCACTCAGCAACTGGCACGGGAGCAGCTTGGCGGGATTGCCCCGTTCCCTGAGATGAAGTGTTTCACCTTGGTGGCCTCGGTCGGTGAGGAAGCGTCATGGAATCATGTGGAACGGTCGTACCGGTATCGAGTGATCCCGATGGTCAGCGCCGATTTCGTGAAACAGTTTCCGATGTTTTCCCAGCTGCTGCATCAGTTCGGCGTGTCGACGGCGTTCGACGTCACCCCGGGGGGAGAGTGGCTGGTGGACATGGAAGAGAAAACGTACAACGTGTTTTACGTCCCCGACGCAGTCGGCAGTCCCTATGTGCCGGTGCAGGAAGGTTTCGTCGGGAAGTACGGCATTAAATCGGTCCTGTGTTTCGGGGGCATGCTGCCCTCGCGTGATTTGTTCGCGGTCATTGTGTTCTCGAAAATTCCAGTCCCTCGAGAGGCTGCGGCCCTCTGTAAATCCCTCGCGCTCAGCCTCAAAACATCCCTGCTGGCATTCGACGAAGCCTCTCCGGTTGAAGCGGTTCCGGAGGGTACTTCGATACCGCCCCCCATGGCGCTTCCCGAGCACAGTGCCGAATTGCGCCATCAGTCAAGATTGGCGGTGGCCGAACAGCTGCTGCGGGTTTACGAAGATGCCGTCCGGACGCAGTCGGCCGGAATCGCGGAGGCAGAGCGAGCACTGAGAGAACGGGCCGAGGCGTTGGCTCGATCGGAACAGGCCCTGAGCGACCAGACCAGAATCGTCAACTCGGTTCTACGAAGCATGGGGGACGGTGTTGTGGTCACCGACGCTGAAGGGAAGTTGTTGATCGTGAATCCGGCCGTGGAAAGTATTCTCGGGTTTGCCCCGGGGCTCCTCCCTCCGACGGAGTGGGCGGAACGCCATGAGTTCCTGCACGGGGACACGGTGACGCCGTTTCTGCGCGATGAATGGCCGCTGGTGCGTGCGCTGCGTGGTGAGAAGGTGGATTGGCTGGAAGCCTATCTGCGCGCCTCGCAGGGTGTTCCCGGGCGCTGGGTCAGTATCAACGCGAGGCCGATCAGGGACGACGTGGGGGTCCTGTGCGGAACCGTCTTGGTCTTCCATGACATTACATGGCTCAAGCGGGCTCAGGATGCATTGTTCGAATCGGAGTACCGTTTCCGCAGTCTGGTGGAAGGCGCGCGCGATATTATTTTTACCCTGTCGGTCGATGCCACCCTGACTTCGCTGAATCCGGCATTTGAAACGGTGACCAATTGGGCCCGTTCGCAATGGATCGGTGAGCCTCTCGTTGCGCTGCTGCATCCTGATGATGCCGGGTTTTGCCAAGATGTCCTGCAGGCGATTCTGGAGCGTGGGACGCCCTTGACCTGTTCGATGCAAATCAGCACGAAGCAAGGCGGATATGTGACCGGGGAGTTTGTGGGGACCCCGCAGATGCGCCAGGGACGGGTCGTCGGTGTCTTGGGCATCATTCGCGATGTCACTGAGCGGCGACGGATCGAGGATGCACTCCGGGTCAGTGAGGAGCGATTGCGGTCCATTGTGCAGTCGACGACCGATGCCATCGTGTTGGTGAATGCGCTGATGAAGGTGGCCTTCTGGAACAAAGGCGCGGAGGCGATCTTCGGGTATTCGGCGGAGGAAATCATCGGTCAACCTGTTACCTTGATCATTTCCGAGCGATGTCACGAGGAACTGGAGCGGAATGTACAGCGGGTACGCTTGCTGGAGCGGCTCCACTCGATGAGCAAGACCCTGGAATTGGTAGGTTGCCGGAAAGCGGCTGACGAGTTTCCCTTGGAGTTAAGCGTGACGTCGTGGAAAGGGAAGTCCGATCTCTTTTTTACCATGATCATGCGCGATATCAGCGAGCGAAAGTCGGCGGAAGAAGAACTGGACCGGCTGCACTACCACAATCAAGTCGTTCTGCACTCCGCCGGGGAAGGAATCTTCGGTGTGGATTGTGACGGATGTTTCACCTTTCTGAACCCGGCGGCGGCGAAAATGTTCGGAGCGGAGGCGGAGCACCTGATCGGTCACTCCATGCACGGGTTCGTTTTTCCTCCCGATCTCGGCGCGCGTCCGTTCGGGGAGTTGCGTTGCCCGATTGTGGAGACGATTGCAGCAGGGGAGATTCGTGAACAGGTGGATGGTCTGTTTTGGCGTCAAGACGGCACGACGTTTCCGGTGGAGTATGTCAGTACCCCGATGTGGGAGCGGCGGGAGATCGTCGGCGCCGTCGTGGTTTTCAAAGACACCACGGACCGGAAGCGGGCGGAGGCGCAATTGCAGGATTCCCTTCGCCGATTGCGAAAACTCTCGGGGCGGATGGAAGGCATTCGTGAGGAGGAGCGCGGGCGGATTGCGCGTGAATTGCACGATGAATTGGGGGTGGGGCTGACCTGCCTCAAGATTGATCTCTCTCGGCTTGGCGGGTTGTTGGGAGAGCGCCTGATTCCGCGCGATCGAGAAAAAGTCGACGAAAAAATTCGCGGCATGAAGGAGCAAGTCGACAGTACCATCACCTCGGTACAACGAATTGTGGCGGAATTGCGTCCTGGGGTGCTGGACGATTTGGGATTGGTCGCGGCGATCGAGTGGCAATGCCGAGACTTTCAACGCCGCACGGGGATCGTCTGTCACTGCATGGTCAGCCACGAAGATCTCCGGGTTGAACCCGAACAGGCGACGGCCGTCTTTCGCATTTGCCAGGAGGCTCTCACCAATGTGACCCGGCATGCGCAGGCAACCGAGGTCCATGTGTCGCTGGAAGACCAGGGTGTGGGGTTGGTGCTGCGGGTGCGAGACAACGGACGAGGGATTCCCCCGGATCGGCTGACTGATGCGAGATCCTTTGGCCTGCTGGGCATGCGGGAGCGTGCCGGCCTGCTCGGCGGGGACGTCCAGATCGAAACACAGGAAGGTAACGGGACGACGATTGCCGTGCAGTTGCCTCGATAAGGAAGGATGGTGACAGGATGGAGAGCACGATGCGCACAGCAACCACCGTACGAATTCTGGTTGTCGATGATCATCCGTCGTTCCGGCGTGGGGTGAAGGATATCCTCGAGGAGGGATTTGAAGGCGCCAGTATGGCCGAGTGCGGAAATGCTCAAGAGATGCTGGATCAGGTGCGCGAGCAGCCGTATGACCTCGTGGTCATGGATATCAGCATGCCCGGGCGGTCGGGTCCTGAAGTGTTGAAGGAGCTCAAGCAATTGGCGCCGACCCTACCGGTGTTGATCCTCAGCATGCATCCGGAAGATCAATATGCCATTCGAATGTTTAAAGCCGGTGCCGCGGGGTACCTCACGAAAGCGAGCGCGCCGGAGGAATTGGTTCATGCCGCCAAAAAGGTGATGGCGGGCGGGCAATATGTCAGCGCGTCGGTCGGCGAAGCTCTGGCGTTGACGGTGAGAACGGGCGTGGACAAGCTTCCCCATGAGCGCCTGTCGGATCGCGAATATGAGGTGTTGTGCCTGATCGCCTCCGGGCAGACCGTCAGCGACATCGCCGAGAGTATTCATCTCAGCGTGACGACGATCAGCACCTACCGTGCCAGGATTCTGGATAAGATGAGTCTCAAGAACAACGCCGAATTGACCCGGTACGCGTTGCAGCACGGACTCGTCGTCTAGCCCGCGTGATTCACGAGCCTTTCTGGTGCCATCGCCTAGTCGCGGCTGCGACGGGCCTTCGGGCTCGTCGAAGCCTGTATCCTTTGCCTGTGGGGCAGTAGGCCTTTATCGGCTCCCGCCTATCCGTAGATGTGACCTCAGTCCGCTTCGTGTTGGGGCGCTCGCCACGCTCGCGTCGGAGGGCTTGTCTGCGCATCCGGCAGGTTGTGTCGGCCTCAGCCGGAGCGAAACTCAGCGCGCGGGTGGACGCAGCGGGCGAGTCTGCCCGCAACTGGCTACGCCTGAGGAGCGCCCGCGATCATGTCGTGCCAACGATGACGATGAACGTTGTAGTTTTGTGACACAGAAATCGGTCGCGCAGCGATAGTCTCACCTTCCGTTCCGGCCTATTCTCACCTGCATGCCGAAGCTGTGGATCACAGGCGGGACTACTCTCTTGGCGGTGTTTGAGGCAGTGCGTGAACGCCGTACTGTTGAACGGTCCGGCGTGGACCCGCGTACCGGCGCGTTTCGACAGGGCTGGCCCGAGATTGTAGCTCAACTGACCCCCGTCGACGCCGCCCTGTTGCAGGATGTCCCCTGGTGGGGGCCACAGATGGAGCATCGATTGACGCAGCTCACAGATGTTCGATCTGTCACGTGACCCGGTCCGGGATGTGGAGGGATGTATGAGGCAACCGAATGAGAGACATGGAGTACGAGCAGGGAAGCGGCCTACGGTTGCAGTAGTGTATGACGACGTGACGCAGGGATATCGGTGTGCGGACTGGCTGGCTCTTCACGGCTACCAGGCCACCATGACCTCAACCGTTCATCCGTTGGAGGAGAATCTGAAGGAGCTTCGTCCGGATCTCATTGTCCTTGGCGTTCCCTCTTTTCCCGCACCCCTTCAGGCCACAGTCCCGCGCCTCAAAATGACCTGCCCGCACGTGCCGATTATCGCGATGATGGAACGGTCGATCGCCAAGGGGGCCGACCCTGACTTTCCAAAGACCTTTGGCCCCGACGTGTTCATGTGTGACTCGCTCGATCCCCCGGCGGCGATTCCGTAGCACGCCGTCCCGTCGATCCATCGCAGTATCCCGGACTCGAAGGTTGTCAGTAGGAGGCCCCAGGACCGGCGTCCTCCAGCCTATTTTTTGAAAGGAGCCGAATCGTGGTGAAACCGATCGTTTTCATTGTGGAACAGGATGAGTTGGTGGCCTCTGCCTTGCGCGCGTTGCTGGAGGAGGAATTCGACCTGTGCGTGGCCGGGTGGAATGCGCACACGGTCGACCAGATTCACGAGCGGGCGCCGATGGTCATTCTATTGAATCTGGATTGGTCGTCGAGTCCAACTGGCGAGGAGGGCATCGCGGTTCTCCAGCACCTGCGACAGGCCGGCCATACGGGGAAAATCATTGTCTATACAGGCAACAGGGAAAGACGCCTCGCGGTCCGAGCCATTCAACAGGGTGCGTGCGAAATCCTGACTAAACCGCTGGACTTGCCCCTGCTGAAGCAGCTCGTTCACCGTGTCGCCAACATTGCGGATTTGGAACAGGAAGCGCGGGAGGGGAGAGCCGGTGCCGGGCAGGAGGAGTTCAGCGGTATGCTCGGGACCAGTCCCAGTATCCATCGCATCTATGAGGCCATTCGTAAAGTCTCGACGAACGATGCGCCGATTCTGATCACGGGTGAGAGCGGGACCGGAAAGGAATTGACTGCGCGTGCGATCCATGAGCGCGGGCTTCGGCGGCAGGGACCGTTCATCTCGATCAATTGCGGGGCGATCCCGGAAAGTCTTCTCGAGTCGGAACTGTTCGGGTACGAGCGGGGCGCGTTCACCGGCGCGGTGGGACAGAAAAAAGGTAAAGTGGAGTATGCCCAGGGCGGGACGCTGTTTCTCGACGAGGTCGGAGAGCTGCCTCATGCGCTGCAAGTGAAGTTGTTGCGCTTTCTGCAGGATCATACCTTCGAACGGGTCGGCGGCCATCAGCCGATCGAGATGAATGTTCGCATCATTGCGGCGACAAATGTGAATCTCAAGGAAGCAATCGAGAAGGGAACCTTCCGCGAGGATCTGTATTATCGGCTCGGGGTGGTGCACATCAATCTCCCCCCGCTGCGCGAGCGCGGCGAGGACGTCTCTCTCATTGCCATGGCGTTTCTTCGCCAGGCGGCGTCACGCTACAACAAACGTCTCTACGGCTTCACCCGGGAGGCGCAGGAGGCCTTGCAAGCCTACTCGTGGCCGGGCAACGTCCGTGAGTTGTCCAACCGGGTCGGCCGAGCGGTGGTGATGGCAGAGGGGACACATGTGATGCCGGGTGACTTGGACTTGCCGCGTCAGACGCCGCGTCAGGATGAGGGTTCGATTTCATTGAAGGTCAACCAACAACGGATCGAGACGGATCTGATCTTGAAAGCCTTCACGCTGTCGCAGGGCAATTTGAGTCGAGCCGCACAAGAGTTGGGGATCAGCCGGTCGACGCTCTATCGACGGTTGCGCCAGTATGGAATGGAGCGCAGCCTCGAAGCACGTCGATTTCCAGGCTTCTCGTCGCGAGCGTCGATGACGGAGCATTGATGGCGCGTTTCCCTCGTTGGCTTCATGACCGGCTATCGTGCGGGGGTGGGCACGACGAACTTCGGTGGCCGGGGCTAAATTGGTTGACCGTCGGGTCGGTATTTGTTAAGAAAAGAAGTCTCCAGTATCGGCCGGCTCGATCCTTCCGAGGTTTCGTCAGCCAGTCCTGTTTCGTCATTCGCGTGAGCCATTTGTGACACGCACTAGGAAGGCAGTGCAGCCTCGCCACAGTCTTGTGAATGGCCTGGGCTGAGCTCAGAAATCCTTTTGTGGAGTGTGTGGATGTCCGTGCAAGCCCCGGCTCTCTGGACGAGACGAAGTCTGTTCCGCACTGTGACCGCCGGTGCGGCCGTGGCAGTGGCCAAGCTGCTGTTGCCTCCGGCGGCGTGGGCGTCACGACTCCCGGATGGGCGTGTGAGTTTGTATAATCTGCACACCGATGAGCGCCTGTCGATTACCTACCGGAACGAAATCGGCGATTACGATCAGGAGGCGCTCCAGGAGCTCAATTATTTCCTGCGCTGTCACCATACCAATGAGTCGAGGACGATGGATGTCCGGCTCATCGAGTTCGTGAATCTCGTACAGAAACGGATTGGGGGGCGACGCGATGTCCATATCGTCTCCGGATATCGTTCCCCCGAGTACAACGAACAACTCATCAAAATGGGGACTCGCGCGGCGCGCCACAGCTATCACGTGTCCGGCCAGGC
>Ga0268299_1001171_pt1 | contig 52985 bp, 41 predicted proteins | sample NOBtaG_FD_193484 | JGI IMG/M metagenome (GOLD analysis project Ga0268299, IMG submission 193484) | Activated sludge microbial communities from bioreactor in Nijmegen, Gelderland, Netherland - NOB reactor | ecosystem: Engineered > Bioreactor > Aerobic > Activated sludge | place: Netherlands... | reverse complement strand
GCCCACCTCATGCAGGGCCCGATCACCGTCTTCGAGGGCAGCGTCTACGGCGGCGACGCCAAGATCGCCGACCTCCAGCCGAACGAGGAGCGCCTGATTAGCTACGCCGTCGACCTCGGCACGGAGGTCGACGCCAAGCCGTCGAGCGACAACGGCCGCATCACGAGCGTCAAGGCGGTCAAGGGCGTCATCCACACGACGACGAAGGTGCGCGAGACGAAGACCTACACCATCGCCAACCGCAACGACGTCGAGCGCAGCCTCCTCATCGAGCACCCGGTCCGCAACGACTTCAAGCTGACCGACACCGACAAGCCGGCCGAGACGGCCGCCGACGTGTACCGCTTCGCGGTCAAGGTCCCCGCCGGCAAGACCGAAACCAAGGCGATCACCGAGGAGCGCCTCCTCAACCAGAGCGTCAACATCAACGGCACGACCGACGACCAGATCCGCTTCTTCCTCAGCCAGACGGCCACGACGCCGAAGGTGAAGGCCGCCCTGGAACAGGCGATGAGCCTCCGCTGGGACCTCCAGAAGGTGACGCGCGAGGTCGCCGAGCAGGAGAAGCAGCTCAAGGTCATCACCGACGACCAGTCGCGCCTGCGCCTCAACCTGCGCGAGATGCCGACGACCGCGGCGGCGTACAAGCGCTACCTCGAGAAGTTCGACACCCAGGAGACCCAGATCGAGGCGTTCCAGGCCAAGATCAAGGCCCTCCAGGCCGACGAGCACGCCAGGAAGAAGGCGTTCGAGGACTTCATCACCGCCCTTAACGTCGAGTAAGCCGTCGCCAAAAAGCGAACCGGCCGGGTGGTCTACACCACCCGGCCGGTTTCGTTTCGATTCGTGGTTACTCCGTCTCGGCGAACTCGGCGAGGCGGTCGCTGCGGAGCGGCTGCCGCAGCTTGAGCAGGCCGCGCGCCTCGATCTGGCGGATTCGCTCGCGCGTGATGCCGTACGCCCGGGCGACCTCCTCCAGGGTCCGCGGCTGGCCGTCCTTCAGGCCGAAGCGCATCTCGATCACCTCGCGCTCGCGCGGCGTCAGCGACCGGAGCACCTCCGCCAGCCGCTCGCGCAGCAGGTTCTGATCGACCGTCTTGCCCGGGTTGATCGACGACCGGTCGTCGAGGAAGTCCTCCAGGGCCCGCTCGCCGTCGCCGCCGAGCGGCTCGTGCAGGCTGACCGGGTGCCGCGACACCGTCCGCAGCGACTGCGTCTCCTCGACCGTCACCCCCAGGGCGGCGGCGATCTCCTCGACGCTCGGCTCGCGGCCGAGTTGGGCGACGAGTTCGCCGCGGACGCGCTCGACGGCGGCGAGGGTGCCGACCTGGTGGCACGGCACGCGGATCGTCCGGGCGTGGTCGGCCAGGGCGCGCGTGATGCCCTGCCGGATCCACCACGTCGCGTAGGTGCCGAACTTGTAGCCGAGCCGGTGCTCGTACTTGTCCACGGCCCGCATCAGGCCGCGGTTGCCCTCCTGGATCAGGTCCGAGAACGGCAGTCCGCGGCTGCGGTAGCGCTTCGCGATCGAGACGACCAGGCGGAGGTTGCCCTCGGCCAACTCGCTGCGGGCGCGCTGGTAGCGCCAGCGGCGGTCGGCCAGGACGCGGACGAGGTCGGCCAGGTCCTCCGGCGTTGAGCGCGTCTCGAGCATCAGGTCGCGCAGCTGCTTGTGCAGCCGGGTGCGTCGCTCGCGGTCGGCGGCCGAGTTGCCCAGGGCCTCGGCGTCGGACAGCAGCCGGGACATCTGGCCGGACAGGTCGCGCAGCTCGTCGGCCCAGCGGTCGAGCAGGTCGATGCGCGGCGACAGCTCCTCGGCGAGCTTGCGGGCCTTGGCCAGCTTGCGGGCCAGCGACCGGCGCAAGCGCTGCCGCTGCGGCCCCTCGCTGGAGGAGAGGAGCTTGTTGAACTCCTTGTCCGCCTGCTCGATCAGGGTCTTGAGCGTCGGGACGTTGACCGGCATCCGCTTGAGGATCGACTCGCGGTTGAGGCCGAGCGTCGTGACGACGTCGATCGACGGGTCGAGGGCGAGCTGCCCGGCGGCGACGCGCTCGAACGTGTCCACGACGCCGGCCAGGGTGCGCCAGTTGGCCATGCAGGCGTGGCGGAAGCGCTCGCGCTGCTCCTCGAGCCGCTCGGCCAGGGCGAGTTCCTGCTCGCGGGTCAGCAGCGGGATCGCGCCCATCTGGCGGAGGTAGACGCCGAGGGCGTCGTCGGGGCCGCTGCCGTCGTCCTCGGGCGGGGCCTCCTCGGCCTCGTCCGCGGCGGCCGGGGCGGCGTCGTCGAAGTCGTCGCCGAAGTCGTCGTCATAGTCGGCGCGCGCGGCCTCCGGCTCCTCGGCCGGCGTCTGCGGGGCGAGGTCGTCGCGCGGCTCGATCGGGATGTCGGACAGCGGGTCGCTGTCGTGCTTGGTGCTCCGTTTCATGTCTCCACAATCCTGTCCACTGTCCCCGCGACTGGGCCGGGACCGCCACGCCACGAGCGACGAGAGCCGACGGGTGGTCCGGGTCGGTCTGGGTCGGTCGTGAGGCGAAATCGCCTCGCCGTCGGGTGGGAGGCCCGACGGGTTCCGTCGTTACCGTAATTGTTTGAAGCGGTGGGAAGGTCGCCTTTTCCGCCTCCCCCGAGGCGGAAACCCGCTTGGCTATCCTCGTCGTTCCGGGCACCGGACCAAGAGGGGCAGCTTCAGTCTTCCGTCCGCCCCGTGGGAAGCTCCGTCGAGGGCGGACGACCTCGGACACCTCCCGGTCACGAGGGGAGTCGCGGTGGCGCAAAGCGCCCGCGCAACTCCACCCGTGTATTCTACACGAAACGCCCCGTCGGCGGCTAACAAAATAACGCCCGCCGCGGCAAAATCGGGCAATTCGTCGCCGCCCTTCTTCCGGACGAGGCCGCCTGGACGACCTAACCCGTACGACGGGAAATAGTTTCGGCGTCGAAAAAGCCGTCCGGACCGCCGTCGGGACAGTTGGGGACGACCGATCGGGCCTTCCGTTGTAACGGACACGGAGCGGCCAGAGATGTTCGCGACGCCCTGTTGGAGTGCGGCGAGGAATCGCCGCACTCCAACAGGGCCCTTGAACCCCGGTGCCAGCCTCCGCAAGATAGGCCCGGATCGCCCGGCAAACCGGCCGACGCCGGGAGGGACCATGGCGACGATGCGTGCGGTGCAGGTGTCGCGGCCGACCGGGCCGCTGGAACTGATCGAACGGCCGACCCCCGAACCGGCACCCGGCTGGGTGCGGATCAAGGTCCGCGCGTGCGGCATCTGCCACAGCGACGCCATGGTCAAGGAGGGGTTGTTTCCGGGCATCGCCTACCCGCGCATCCCCGGCCACGAGGTCGCTGGCGTGATCGACGCGGTCGGGCCGGGCGTGGCCAACTTCGCCCTCGGCCAGGCGGTCGGCGTCGGCTGGCACGGCGGCATGTGCGGCGTCTGTCCGCCGTGCCGCCGCGGCGACTTCTTCGCCTGCGTCACCGGCCAGGTCACCGGCATGACGTTCGACGGCGGCTACGCCGAGTACATGACCGCCCCGGCGAGCGCCGTCGCCCGGATGCCGGCCGACCTGCCGGCGGTCGAGGCGGCCCCGCTCCTGTGCGCCGGCATCACGACGTTCAACGCCCTGCGCAACAGCGGGGCCCGGCCGGGCGACGTTGTGGCGATCCTCGGCCTCGGCGGCCTGGGCCACCTCGGCGTCCAGTACGCGGCGAAGATGGGCTACCACACGGTCGCGATCGCCCGCGGCACGGACAAGGAGCCGCTCGCCCGGCAGCTCGGGGCGGCGGTCTACATCGACAGCCAGGCGGAGGACCCGTCGGCGGCGTTGCAGAAGCACGGCGGGGCGGCGGCCATCCTGGCGACGGTGACGAACGGCGACGCGATGAGCGCCGTGCAGGGCGGCCTGGCGGTCCGCGGCACGCTCGTGCTGATCGGGGCCGCCGAGACGATGCAGGTCTCGCCGATCGGGCTGCTGATGGGCAACCGGTCGGTTAAGGGCTGGTACTCCGGCACGTCGATCGACTCGGAGGACACGCTGGCGTTCAGCGCGCGGGCGGGGGTGAAGTCGATGAACGAGGCGTACCCGCTGGAGCGCGCCGCCGAGGCGTACGACCGGATGCTGAGCGGCAAGGCCCGGTTCCGCGTCGTGCTGACGATGGGCGGCTGAATCGTAAGGAAGAGGATCAACCACGAAATACACGAAACACACGAAAGAAGACAAAGACCGTCATTGCTTTGTCTTCTTTCGTGTGTTTCGTGTATTTCGTGGTTCCAATCTGCCTTTGGCTCTTCTCGGTACCGGCCCTGGGTCGAATCGGAACGGCAGTTGCATCGGGAAGGCGGTGTTTTGCCATCGAAGCAGGGGCGGTGTACCCGTCAGCCAGCGCCCCCTATCGATCCGTTCCCCTCCCCGAGGGCCGACGTCATGACGAGCCAACCCGCTGCCGACCGTAACCCGTCCCTCTGGCAGGCGACGGCCGAGATGCCGGCCTGCTCGCCTCTCCAGGAGGATGTCCACGCCGACGTCTGCGTCGTCGGCGCGGGCATCGCCGGGCTGACGACCGCCTACCTGCTCACGCGGGCCGGCAAGGCCGTCGTCGTCCTCGACGACGGCCCGATCGGCGGCGGCGAGACCGCCGTCACGACCGCCCACCTCGCCAGCGCGATCGACGACCGCTACGCCGAGATCGAGCGCCTCCACGGCACCGAGGGGGCCCGCCGCGCCGCCGAGAGCCACGCCGCCGCGATCGACCGCATCGAGGCGATCGCCGCCGCGGAGGGGATCGACTGCGACTTCGAGCGGCTCGACGGCTACCTGTTCCTCTCGCCCGGCGACAAGGAAGACCTCCTCAACCGCGAGTTGGACGCGGCGCACCGGGCCGGGATGCGCGACGTGACGAAGCTGCCGCGCGCCCCGCTGGCGTCCTTCGACACCGGGCCGTGCCTGCGCTTCCCGCGGCAGGGGCAGTTCCACCCGCTCAAGTACCTGGCCGGCCTGGCGCGGGCGATCCTGCGCGACGGCGGCCGGATCTTTACCGACACGCACGCCGACGCGATCGCCGGCGGGACGCCGGCCCGGGTCGAGGCCGGCGGCCACGTCGTCACCGCGCCGTCGGTCGTCGTGGCGACGAACGTGCCGGTCAACGACCTGCTCGTGCTGCACACGAAGCAGGCCCCGTATATGACCTACGCCATCGGGGCGCGCGTGCCGCGTGGCGTGGTGGCGAAGGGCCTCTACTGGGACACGCAGGACCCGTACCACTACGTCCGGCTCCAGGCCCTGCCGGACGGCGACGACCTGCTCATCGTCGGCGGCGAGGACCACAAGTCCGGCCAGGCGGACGACACGGCCGAGCGGTACGGCCGGCTCGAGGCGTGGGCGCGGGAGCGCTTCCCGATGATGGGCCGCAGCGAGTTCGCCTGGGCCGGCCAGGTCATGGAGACGGTCGACGGCCTGGCGTTCATCGGCCGCAACCCGATGGACAAGGGCAACGTCTACGTCGCGACGGGCGACTCCGGCATGGGGATGACGCACGGCACGATCGCCGGCATGCTGCTGACCGACCTGATCCTCGGCCGGGACAACCCGTGGGCGACGCTGTACGACCCGACGCGCAAGACGCTGCGCGCCCTGGGGACGTTCCTGGGCGAGAACCTGAACGTCGCGGTCCAGTACGCCGACTGGCTCGCCGCCGGCGACGTCGCCTCGGCCGACGAGGTCGCCCCGGGCAACGGCGGCATCCTGCGGCGGGGCGTCATGGGCCTGGTGGCGGTCTACCGCGACCTGGACGGGGCGGTGCACGAGTGCTCGGCGGTCTGCCCGCACCTGGGCTGCATCGTCCACTGGAACGCCGGGGCGCAGACGTGGGACTGCCCGTGCCACGGGTCGCGGTTCGACCCGCTCGGCAAGGTGATCAACGGCCCGGCGAACACGGATTTGCCGCCGGCCGAGGGCGGATGACACGGCGACCGGTCGTTGACGAAGGGTGTGCGGGGAGGTACGCTCCAGGGATGAACTACGCGCACCTCATCACCATTGAGCCAGACAAGCGGAGCGGCCAGCCGTGCATCCGCGGGCTACGGATGACGGTCCAGGACGTGCTGGAGTACCTCGCCGCCGGGATGACGGTCGAGGAGATCCTGGCCGACTTCCCGGACCTGACGGCTGAGGACATCCGCGCCTGCCTGGCCTTCGCGGCGGACCGGGAACGCCGGCTCCGGGTGATCCCGGCCGCATGAAGTTGCTCTTCGACCAGAACCTGTCCCCACGCCTGGCCGGGCTCCTCGCGGTCGAGTTTCCCGGATCGGTCCACGTCCGCAACGTCGGGCTGGCGGCCGCCCCGGACCCGGACGTGTGGGCCTACGCAGCGACGAACGGGTTCGTCATCGCGTCGAAGGACACCGACTTCCAGCAGCGCGCGTTGCTGTATGGCCACCCGCCGAAGGTGATCTGGATCCGGCTGGGGAACTGCTCGACGGCGGCCGTTGCGGCGCTGCTTCGGACACGGCTGCCAGACATTCAAACGTTCGAGGCCGACCCGGTCGCGTCTTTTCTCGCGCTGTCCTGAACCGAGCCCTGCCGAGGGGCCTTTCATGGCGTTTGAACTATCCGTCCTGGGCCGCGCCCCAACGCCCGACATCGTGACGAGTTGGCAAGCCCGTCTCGCGGCACATGGCCTTCTGTGTGAGTTCCACCTTGGCTTCGCGTTCGGCTCCTGGGAGGGGGGATTCCTCCCCATCAAGCTCGTGGTGATTCCTGGGGCGTTCCCTCTCGCCGAGCGCTACGGCCCTGCCCCCATCCTGTGCGGGTTCGAGTTCGACATCCACCCGGTTTCGGATGTTCACCTTCCATCTCGGGGGGCGGCGGACCTGCTCGAACGCTTACGCAAGGCCGACTGGCATTACTACTTCCGGACGACGATCGGCCGAAACGTGGGCGACCTCCGCCTCCAGTGTTTCGGTGCCGCAACCCTCGCCGAGTTAACTCACGGGCTCGTGTTCGATCCGCATCAGGGCGCGTATTTCGTCGGCCCCGCCGCGCTCGCCAACGCGGCCCGGGAGGCCGACTCTTACGAGGACAATTCGTCAGAGCCCCATCAGTGGCAACACCCCCTCGCCGATGACCCGACCGACGGATGGGGATGAACCGATCCCGTTCGCCCATTCGCAGGTAGCACCTGGCACTGCCGACACGGAACCGGGTACAATCATCCCTAACATCGCCGAGCCGCCGACGAGGTCCCGCCAATGCTCCGCTGGCTCTCCCTGCTCCCGCTCCTCGGCCTCTGGCTCGCCTCGGCCCGCGCCGATGAGCCGGACCCGAAAGCCCACTGGGCCTACAAGCCGCCCGTCCGGCCCGCCGTCCCGGCCGTCGAGAACGCCGCCTGGGTCCGCAACCCGATCGACGCCTTCGTCCTCCAGAAGCTCCGCCAGGCGAAGCTCGCCCCGGCTCCAGAAGCCGACCGGGCGGCGCTCCTCCGCCGCGTCACCTACGACCTGACCGGCCTCCTGCCGACGCCGCCTGAGATCGACGCCTTCCTGAGCGACGCGCGGCCGGACGCCTACGAGCGCGCCGTCGAGCGGCTGCTCGCCAGCCCGCACCACGGCGAACGCTGGGCGACCCACTGGCTCGACGTCGCCCGGTACGCCGAGAGCAACGGCTACGAGGTCGATGGCGAACGCAAGCACGCCTTCCGCTACCGCGACTACGTCGTCCGCAGCCTCAACGTCGACAAGCCGTACGACCGCTTCGTGACGGAACAGCTCGCCGGCGACCTCCTCGTCGGCAAGGACAGGGACGCCGACCTGCTCGTCGCCGTCGGGTTCAACCGCTGCGGGCCGATGCACCAGGTCGGCGGCAACGTCGAGCCGGCGATGCTCCGCCAGGAGTTCCTCACCGAGGTCGCCAACTCGGTCGGCACCGTCTTCCTCGGCCTGACGATGGGCTGCGCGAAGTGCCACGACCACAAGTTCGACCCGATCAGCCAGGCGGACTACTTCCGCCTCCAGGCGTTCTTCGCCACGACGGAGGCCAAGGATATCGACCTCGCCGCCGACGCCGAGCAGGACGCCCACCGCCAGGCCGTCGCCGCCGTCAACGCACAGATCGCCCCGATCAAGAAGGACCTCGACGCCCTGGAGGCCCCGTACCGGAAGAAGCTCGCCGAGGCGAAGAAGGCCGCCCTGGAGCCGCACTTCCGCGAGGCGCTCGACCTGCCACTGCTCAAGCGGACGCCGGAGCAGGTCAAGCTGGCGATGCAGGCCCAGACGCTCCTCAAGGTGACGTGGGACGAGATCGTCGATGCCTTGTCACCAACCGACCGGGAACGGCGCGCCGCGTTGCGCCGCAAGATGCACGACCTGGAGGCGACGAAGCCGTTCCCGCCGGCCCAGGCGTGGTCGCTGACGGAGAAGGCCGGCCCGCACACGGCGAAGGTGCTCAAGCGCGGCAGCGTCAACCGCCCCGGCGAGGAGGTCGCCGCCGGCTACCTGGAGATCCTCGGCGGCCAGGCGGACCCGGCCTTCGACCGGCTCGCCCTGGCGAAGTGGCTGACGCGGCCGGACCATCCGCTGACGGCCCGGGTGGCCGTCAACCGGCTCTGGCAGCACCACTTCGGCCGGGGCATCGTCGCGACGCCGGGCGACTTCGGCGTACGGGGGGCAAAGCCGACGCACCCGGAGCTGCTCGACTGGCTGGCGACGGAGTTCGTGCGCCAAGGCTGGTCGCTCAAGGCGCTGCATCGGCTCATGGTCACGTCGGCGACGTACCGACAGGCGAGTGTCATCGCGGCCGAGAATCCGCTCCTGGCCGGCATGAACCGGCGGCGGATGGAGGCGGAGGGGCTGCGCGACGCGGCGCTCCAGGTCGGCGGCGGCCTGTTCCGCGAGGGGTACGGCCCGCCGGTCCTGGTGCCGATCGAGCCGGAGGTGTACGACCTGATCTTCACCGAGGGCGAGCCGGATAACCTGTGGGAGGTGACGCGCGACGCGCGGCAGCACGACCGGCGCAGCCTGTACCTGTTCAACAAGCGCAACGTCCGCCTGCCGCTCCTGGAGGCGTTCGACCAGCCGGACACGCTGACGGCGTGCCCGGTGCGATCGGTGAGCACGTTCGCCCCGCAGGCGCTGCACCTGTTGAACGGCCCGTTCCTGCGGACGCAGGCCCAGCGGCTGACGGTGCGCCTGCTGCGCGAGGCCGGCCCCGAGCAAGAGAAGCAGATCGCTCACGCGTATCGGCTGGCCCTGGCCCGGCCGCCGAAGGCGGAGGAGGTCGCGTTCGTGAAGGCGTTCCTGGCGGAGCAGGCCGAGGCGCTCCGCGACCGGCTGCGCGCCCGCCTGCCGGTCGCGCTGCCGGCCGACCTGCCGGCGGACGCCGACCCGGCGACGGCGGCCGCCCTGGCGGACTTCTGCCTGGCCCTGCTCAACGGCAACGAGTTCCTCTACGTGCGGTGACGTCGCTCCGACCGCGCAAGGAGCGCATCTCGGCACAACCCTCCCGGCACGACCGCCGCCGGGAAAACCGGGTGTCCGCGATCGCTTTTCCTTGCAGCGGCCCGGGAATCGCTCGTACAATAGCGGAAATTGGTCCGTCGGGTCGCGACGGTTGCGGAAACCTCACCGGCACCGTATGCGTCTTGACACCACACCACGGGAGACTGCCATGTACGCGACCAGCTGGTGCAAGCTGGCCCTGGCGAGCCTGGCCCTGCTGGCCATCGGCCCGCGTGCGGAGGCCCAGGTCGTCGGGGGCTCCATCGTCGGCCCCGGCTTCGGCGTCGGCGGCCGGGTCATCGGCCCCGGCTTCGGCGGCCCGGTCCTGACCACCGGCGGCTTCATGCCGGTCAACCCCTACGCCCAGGCCGGGGCCCTCGCCGCGATCAACAACCCGAACCTCGCCACCAACCCGTTCGCCAACCCGGCCCTCGACGCCATCGCCGCCACGCCCGGCTACGTCAACCCGTACAACCCCGCCGGTTGGGGCTACGACCCGGTCTCCGGCTTCCTCCGCGGCATCGCCGACGTGACGACGGCCAACGCCCAGTCCTACGTCACCATCCAGCGAGCCCGCATCCTCAACCAGCAGGCGCTACAGTCGCAGATCGACACGCGCCGCCGCCTGATCGAGGAGGCGCGCTGGGAGCGCATGAACACGCCCGGCGCGGAGGATATCCGCCTGCGCGACATGGAGATGGCCCTGGCCCGCTCGCGCCGCAACCCGCCCGTCGGCGAGATCTGGTCCGGCAAGGCCCTCAACGTCCTCCTCGCCCACCTGATCGACCAGCAGGGCAAGGGCAACAAGGGGCCGCTCGTCGCCCTGGACGAGGACGTCCTGAAGAAGGTCAACGTCACCGACGGCACCGGCGGCAACGTCGGCCTGCTCAAGTCCGACGGCAAGATCCCGTGGGTGCCGTCCCTGCAGGGGATGGACTTCGCCAGCCTGCGCGAGACGCTCGACGCCAAGCTGCCAGCCGCGGTGAACCAGCTCAAGTTCGGCCAGCCGGTCGAGAAGGGCACCCTCGACGACATCCGCGCCGCCCTCCGCGGGGCGAACGCCAAGCTCGACGAGATCATCGCCCGCCTCTCGCCAACGGACTACCTCGAGGCGAAGCGCTTCCTCGGCCAGCTCGACCAGGCGCAGCGCGCCCTGCAGAACCCGAACGCGACGAACTACTTCACCGGCAAGTGGGCCGCCAAGGCGACCAACGTCAACGAGCTCGTCAAGCAGATGGCCGAGACCGGCCTGCAGTTCGCCCCGGCCACCCCGGGCGACGAGGCCGCCTACCGGTCGCTGTACTACTCGCTGGCGTCCTACGACGCGAACCTCCCGGCGCTCATCGCCAACCAGCCGATGCAGCCGATGCCGCCGCCGCGGTAAGGCGGACGGAACGGCGCGACCACACGGCCCGGGCGTCGCGACGCCCGGGCTTGTTCCTTTCCGGGGTGAGGGGCGATGTCCATCCCACGCGACGAGTGCCTGGCCCGTCTCCGCGCCCAGGTCGCCGCCGGCCGGGCGATCGTCGGCGGCGGGGCCGGCACCGGCCTGTCGGCCAAGTGCGCCGAGGCGGGCGGCCTCGACCTGATCATCATCTACAACTCCGGCCGGTTCCGCATGGCCGGCCGCGGCAGCCTCGCCGGCATGATGCCTTACGGCGACGCGAACGCCATCGTCCTCGACATGGCCCGCGAGGTGCTGCCGATCGTCGAGCACACGCCCGTCCTCGCCGGCGTCTGCGGCACTGACCCGTTCCGGATCATGAGCCGATTCCTCCGCGAGGTGCGCGACGCCGGCTTCTCCGGCGTGCAGAACTTCCCGACCGTCGGCCTGATCGACGGCACGTTCCGCCGCGGCCTTGAAGAGACTGGCATGGGCTTCGACAAGGAGGTCGAGATGATCGCCACCGCGCACGGCATGGGCCTGCTCACCTGCCCGTACGTCTTCACCGAGGACGAGGCGGCGGCGATGGCCCGGGCCGGGGCGGACGTCCTCATCCCGCACATGGGCCTGACGACGAAGGGCACCATCGGCGCGAAGTCGGCGATGACGCTGGAAGAGGCCGCCCGGCGGGTGCAGGCGTTGCACGACGCGGCGACGGCGGTCCGGCCGGACGTCCTCGTCCTGTGCCACGGCGGCCCCATCGCCGAACCGGACGACGCGGCGTATATCCTCCAGCACACCCGCGGCATCGTCGGCTTCTTCGGCGCGAGCAGCGTCGAGCGGTTGCCGACCGAGGTCGCCATGACCGCCTGCGCCCGCCGCTTCAAGGCGCTGGGCCTTTCGTGAGCGAAGACGGCGGGCAAGCCCGCCGCTATATGGGGTTGGAATGATCGCGACCATCCACGAGGCCGCCGCGGCGCTGCGGGCCGGCCGGCTCTCTCCCCTCGACCTCCTCGACCAGTGCCGCCAGCAGCACGCGAAGTACGAGGCCGCCGTCCGGGCCTGGGTGTTCGTCGATTGGGACGCCGCCCGCGAGCAGGCCGAGACGGCGACGGCCGAGCTGCGGCGCGGCTTCGACCGCGGCGCGCTGCACGGCATCCCGCTCGGGATCAAGGACATCCTCGACGTGTTCGACTGGCCGACGGCGGCCGGGTCGCCGCGCTGGGCAAACGCCCACGCCCGGCACGACGCGACGGTCGTCGCCCGGCTGCGGCAGGCCGGGGCGGTCCTCGTCGGCAAGACCGTGACGACGGCGTACGCGAGCTTCGACCCGCCGCCGACGCGGAACCCGTGGAACGTCGCCCACACGCCGGGCGGCTCGTCGTCCGGCTCGGCGGCGGCCGTGGCGACGCTGACGTGCCTGGGCGCGCTCGGCTCGCAGACCGGCGGCTCGCTGACCCGGCCGGCGTCGTACTGCGGCGTGGCGACGTGCAAGCCGACGTTCGGCCGGGTGAGCCTGCACGGCGTGATGCCGCTGGCGTACTCGATGGACCACGTCGGCCCGATGGCCCGATGCGTGCGCGACCTGGCGACGCTGCTCGCGGCGATCGCCGGCCCGGACCCGCTTGACCCGGGCTGCTCGCCGGAGATGGTGCCGGACTACGGTGCCCGGGTGACAGCCCCGCTGTCGCGGCCGCTGCGGATCGGTCGGCTGCGCGGCCTGTTCGACGACCGGGCCGACGCCGAGACGCGCCGCGAGATGGACCGCGTTTGCTCCGAGCTGGCCAGCGCCGGGGCGGTCGTTGAGGACGTCGCCCTGCCGGCAGGGTTCGCCGAAGTGAACGAACGACACCGGGTTGTCATGGCCGTCGAGGCGGCGGCGTACCACGAGCCTCGCTTGCGCCGGCACCCGGAAGAATACCCACCGCGCATCGCCGGCCTGCTGAAGGAGGGCCTCGCCTGCTCGGCGGCCGAGTACGCCCGGACGAAGGAGCACCAGAAGGCGCTGAGCCGGGCGATGGCCGCCGTGGCGGCGTCGGTGGACGTGCTTCTGACGCCGGCGACGGCCGGCCCGGCCCCGACGGCGGAGACGACCGGCGACCCGGTGTTCAACTCGCCGTGGAGCTACGTCGGCCTGCCGACGGTGTCGTTCCCGGTGGCGTGGAGCGCGAACCGGCTGCCGCTGGCGGTGCAGCTGGCCGCCCGGCCGTGGAGCGAGGCGGGGCTGCTACAGGCGGCGCACTGGTGCGAGGAGCGCGTCGGCCTGGACGTGGGCCTGCCGCCGTCGCCGGGCTAGAAGGTAACTGCGTCCCCGAACCGCTCGCGGAGCCGGGAGACTGCGTGTTGGGATTCCCGAAGCGGATTGAAGCCCAGGAACAGCCGACGGAGCCGACCGAGGTAGGGCGAGTCGGCGAGGGCAAGAGCTCCGGCCTCCCCGATCTGGTTACCATCTAGTGAGAGGCCGCGCAGGTTTGCCACGCATGGGGCCGCGGCCAGTTGCTCGGCCCCGATGTCCGTGAGCCCGACGCTGGCGGCCCTGAGATCGCGCAGGCGACCGAACGCCGGCCAGGCGAAGAGATGGGCCAGACCGGCATCGCGCAGGTTGCTCGACCCGAAGGACAGCGAGACGAGGCCCGACAGGCAGGAGGCGAGTCTGAGGGGTTGGAGCGAGTCCGAATGGAGCCCCCATCCTCTGAGGTTTAGCCAACGCAAACCGGATGCGGCCGGGTGAGTCGCCAGGATTTGGATTCCATCCGCGGTCAGCACGTTGCATGAAAGCAGGGCCAGCTTCCGCTCGGTCCAGGCGTTCAGTAGGGGACGCAACGACGAGGCAACCATGGGATAACCCGCGAGATCCAGGTAAGCCACATTCAGCAGGGTGGGACAAGCAGCTACCCGCTCGGGCCAGCCGTCTGGCAGCGGCAGACGGAGAGTGAAGGCGATCAGCCGATGCAAGAACGGCCACGGGAATAGTGCGGCCAAGTCCATCCCTTTGAACCCGCGATCATACCGCCACAACGGGGCTGCACTCAGGCGTTTCTTGTCCTGGCGGACTAGTTTCCCGAGTGACAGGTTGAGGTCAGGCACGGGAAAGCCACGTTCAAAATGGCCCTTGCGATATCCGTCAGGTAGTTTCTCCCACCAGCCCGCTTCCCGTCGGGCAAGAATCTCCTTCGCCCGCTCCTCCAACACGTCGTACCGCGGGTCGTCGCCCGGCAGGTGGGCCAGCTCGCACTGGGCGCGGATCAACTCGGCCCGATCGCGCTCTTCCTCGCCGCCGTGCTCCTCGAGCCAGTCGGCGTAGATGAGCCGCAGGCCGTCGTCGTGCGGCTCGTGCCAGATCGCGTCGAGCAGGCCGGCCTCGGTCGTCATGGGGGTAAGCCCGGTCCGAGCCGGAAGCGTCAGCGACGGTCTTCGCCACCCGTCGCTGACGCTTCCGGCTCCGAAAGAACCCTACGCGCCGCTCTCCAGGCCGGGGAGCATCTGCTGCGTCCAGGTTGAGGCGGTCCGCGTCCGGATCGCCTTGCCGCGCGGCCGGCGCGAGCGCTCGGTCAGGGCCAGGTCGAGCACCGGGCCGGGCCGGTCCTGGCTGGCGACGTGCACCTCGGCGTCGCAGCCGATCGCGGCGAGGGCCTCCTCGGCGACCGCCCGGGCGAGCGCCGGCCGGTTGCAGTCCCGGCTCAGGTGCAGCAGCACGACGTGCCGCATCGGCCGGGCGCTCCGCTGGATCACCGCCTGGACCAGGGCCGCCCCCTGCTCGTTGGACAGGTGGCCCTCGTCGCCCAGGACGCGCGCGACGAGCATCGGCCGCCGGCCGCTCGTCGCCTCCATCTCGACGTCGTGGTTGAACTCGACCGCGAGCAGGTCGACGTCGCGCAGCGCCGCGACGAGCGGCTCGGTCCAGTTGCCCAGGTCGGCGACGTAGCCGACCGACGGCCCCGGCTCGAACAGGTCGCCGGTCGCGTCGAACCGGAAGCCGAACGTCGGCCCGCTGTCGTGCGTCACCGGCAGCGGCGTACACCACAGCGACGGGCTGACCGCGAACGCGACGCCCGGCTCGAAGGATTGCACCAGGCCGGCGTCGCGGAGGTGGGTGAACGCCCCGCCGTACTGGAGCGGGACGCGGTGGTGGTCGGGGTGGCAGTAGAGCGGGATCTGGCGGTGGAGCAGCTGCGCGAAGGCGGCGTCCTTCCAGTGGTCGGAGTGGGTATGCGTCAGGACGACGGCCTGCACCCGGCTCCAGGCCGTGCCGACGAGGCGCAGGCGTTCGCTCAGCTGCCGCGGGCTGAGGCCCACGTCGATCAGGACGCCGGTCGTCTCGGTTTCGACCAAGGTCGCGTTGCCGCTGCTGCCGCTGGCCAGCACACTGACTCGCATGCCCATCGTCGCGCCTCCCATGGGCGTTACTGTACCACGGTTCATGGTAGCGGACCAGCCAAGCCGGGCCTTCCGCGGAGGACCACCCGATGCCCGTCGCGCGTCTCGCTCTACTCGTCATGCCGGCCCTGCTCGCACCGCCGGATTTGCCGGCCCCGGTGCGCCTCGAAACCGGCGTCAGCGGCCACATCCACCCGGCCCTGTGCCTCACGAAGACGGGCACCCTCGTCGCCGTCTACTGCAAGGCGGAGTACAAGCCGCACCTGCTGACGCGCTCGACCGACGGCGGCAAGACGTGGTCGAAGCCGGAGCCGTTCGCGCACACGGCCGAGACGCAGGTCTACCCCGGCTCGCTGACGACTTTGGCTGACGGTCGGCTCGTCCACGCCTGGAACGTCTGGTTCCCGCTGGAGGAGAAGGGCCGGTCGCGCCACGTCGCCTTCTCCATCAGTAGCGACGACGGCGTGACGTGGAGCAAGCCGACGAACCTGGCGAAGAACAAGGACCCGAAGGTCGAGAGCGTCATCCGCCACCCGGTCGTCGAACTCGGCCCGACGGCATGGCTGTTGCCGCTCATGGACCGGACGGTCGTGTACAATCCGGAGACGGGAGAGGAGACGCCGTTCGGCGACGGCCGCAAGCACGGCCTGGTGCCGATCGTGCGAACCGCGAAGGGGACGCTCATCAGCGGGAAGGGCCTGCGCTCGACCGACGCCGGCAAGACCTGGCAGGAGGTCAAGGGCTTCCCCGACGTGTCGTCACAGGGCTGGCGGCACCAGATGATCGCGTTGAAAGACGGCAGGCTGCTCGCGTCGCGGATCGTCGGCCCGGGCGTCGGCGGCGAGCGGATCGAGTGGGTCGTGTCGCGCGACGACGGCGTGACGTGGGACGAGAAGCCGGTCGTCTTCTACGACCCGGGCCGGGCCATCGGCGGCCGGGCGTGTCCGCGGACGGTCGAGGTCGACGACAAGACGCTCGGCACGGTCTACTACGACACGGACGCGAACCAACCGGGCGGAAGCGGGGTGTTCTTCCGCGCGATGCCGATCGAGCAGTTGAGGCGGCCGTGATGAACGTCGATGCGACCCGGCGACCCTGAGGAATGAAAGCCATGCGATCGAGCCTCGCGTTCCTGCTGGTCCTGCTCCCGGCCGGGGTCCTCCTCTCGGCCGACCCGCCGACGAAGGCCGACGCCGTGCGGGCCAAGCTCGCCGGGTTCTGGGGCGAGTACGACGCCCGGTTCCCGACCGAGAAGCAGATCACCTCGAACGGCGGCATCGAGTGGCGTCTCTTCGAGCCGCTCCAGGCCGGCGATCCGCCGAACCGGGCCTACATGGTCGATCACGAGAACGAGTCGGTCGGGGTGATCGGCGAATTGATCCTCAACGCCGACGCCGACCCGATGTGGCTCGACTTCCGCTACAAGGAGGTCGCCGGCGAGTACGTCTGGGTCGGCATCATCCGCTTCGAGGGGGACCACCTCCGCTGGGTGCGGACCGGCAACGTACGGGCGGCGCTGTGGACCGAGGCGAAGGGCAAGCTCGCCGTCCGGCCGACCGCGTTCGAGGACGAGCAGAAGCGGCCGGTCGGCTACCGGCTCGAACGCTACAAGCCGAAGGGCCGCTGAGCCGGGCGAAGGAGAACCCGCCATGACCGCCCTCGCGCAGCGCTACTACCTCGACCCGCTGCTCGCGTTCGTCCGCGGCCGGCTCGGCCTCGGCGACGACCTGTCGGCGGACGATCTCTACCAGCGCGGCACCGCGGCCGGCCTGCGCCTGCACAAGTTCAAGCGGGCGGCGATCCTGCCGCGCGTGCAGCGCGTCTTCGGCTTCTTCCACCAGCTCGGGCCGACGAGCCTCCTCGACGTCGGCAGCGGCCGCGGCGTCTTCCTCTGGCCGCTGCTCGACACGTTCGCCGACCTATGCGTCCGCTGCCTCGACGTCCGCGAGGACCGTGTCGCCGACCTGGAGGCCGTCCGGGCTGGTGGGATGGAACGCTTGTCGGCGTCGGTCGCGGACATCACCCGCCGGACCGAGTTCGCCGACGGCTCCTTCGACGGAGTGACGCTGCTTGAGGTGATCGAGCACCTGGAGCGGCCCGGCGACGCGGTGCGCGAGGCGGTGCGCCTGGCCCGGCGTTTCGTCGCCGTGTCGGTGCCGAGCCGGCCGGACGACAACCCGGAACACATCCACCTCTTCGACGCGGTCGTCCTGGAGACGCTGTTCCGCGACGCCGGCGTCGAGCGGCTCAGCGTCGATTACGTCCTGAACCACATCGTCGCCCTGGCGGTGGTGGAGCGGACATGAACTCGCCCTTCGCGATGGTCAAGTTCCCGCGCACCCAGCACCTCGAAGGTTCGCGCCTCCAGCCGGGCGACGACGACCTCGGCCAGGTGCCGTTCGCCGACCTCGCCGGCCGGCACGTTGTCGTCAAGGAGAAGATCGACGGCGCGAACGCCGGCCTGCGCTTCGACGCCGCCGGCCGGGTCTGGCTCCAGAGCCGGGGTCACTTCCTCGGCGGCGGCCCGCGCGAGCACCACTTCGACCTGTTCAAGCGGTGGGCCGCCGGCCGCGTCGTCGATCTCTGGCCCGTCCTCGGCAGCCACTTCGCCCTCTACGGCGAGTGGGCCTACGCGAAGCACACCATCTACTACGACGCCCTGCCGCACTACTTCCTCGCGTTCGCCGTCCTCGATTCGACGACCGGGACGTTCCTCTCGACGGATCGCAGCCGGGCCTTGCTCGACGGGACGCCGGTCGCCTGGCTGCCGTCGCTGTACGAGGGGCCGGCCACGACGCTCGACGCCCTGCTCGCCCTGCTCGGCCGGTCGGCGTACAAGACCGACAACTGGCGCGACGCCCTCCGCGACGAGACGGCCCGCTGGGGCCTCGACGTGGAGAAGGCCGTCGCCGAGACGGACCCGACCGACGCGATGGAGGGGCTGTACGTCACCGTCGAGGAGGGCGGGGCGGTCGCCGAACGGTACAAGTGGGTGCGGCACGGCTTCCTCCAGGTCGTCGCCGACTCGGAGACGCACTGGCTCCGCCGGCCGGTCATCCCGAACCGGCTCGCCGACGGGGTGGATCTTTTTGGGTGAGGGGAGGGAGACCCAGGCGTTGCAACGCCCGGGCTTGTGGGGGAGGGAGGGGCGACGCCGTGACCTGCCTGCTCGACTACACGCCGACGCCGCCCGACTACCGGCTCGCCTGGGGCGACATGGACGCCGCGTATCCCTGGCTCCGCGCCCTGGCCGGCTGTCCGCAAGACCCGGTCCACCACGCCGAGGGCGACGTCTGGGTTCACACGCGCATGGTCTGCGAGGAGCTGGTCGCCCTCGACGAATGGCGCGCCCTCCCCACCGACGACCGCCGGACGCTCTTCGCCGCGGCGGTGCTGCACGACGTCGGCAAGCCGGACTGTACCAAGGTCGAGGACGGCCGGGTGACGTCGCGAGGTCACTCGCGGCGCGGGGCGGTCCTCGCCCGCAACCTCCTCTGGCGGATGGCCGTCCCGTTCCGCCAGCGCGAGGCGGTCTGCGCCTTGATCCGCTTCCACCAGTGGCCGTACTTCCTCATCGACCGCGACGACGGCCCGCGCAAGGCGATCGAAGTCAGCTGCGTCGGGCGGGGCGACCGGCTGACGCTCCTGGCCGAGGCGGACGTGCGCGGCCGGGTTTGCGCCGACCAGCGCCGCCTGCTCGACAACGTCGCCCTGTGCCGGGAAACGATGCGCGACCTCGGCGTCCTCGACCGGCCGTACCCGTTCGCGTCGGACCACGCCCGGGTGCTCTACTTCAAGGACGCGGCGCGCCACCCCGACGCGCCGGCGTTCGTCAAGCACCGGGCCGACGTCGTCCTGATGTGCGGCCTGCCCGGCTCCGGCAAGGACCACCACGTCCGGGCCCACCTCGCCGACTGGCCGGTCGTCTCGCTCGACGACCTGCGCGACGAGCTGGGCGTCGAGCCGGGCGAGAAGCAGGGCGAGGTGCTGACGGCGGCCCGGGAGCGGGCGCGCGAGTACCTGCGGGCCGGGACGCGCTTCGTCTGGAACGCGACGAACCTCGCCCGCCAGGTACGCGTGCAGCCGATCGAGCTGTTCCTGAGCTACCAGGCCCGGGTGACGGTCGCCTACCGCGAGGTGCCGGCCGAGGTGCAGTACGCCCAGAACCGCGACCGGGACGCCGTCGTGCCGCAGCGGGTGATGGAGCGCTTCTTCGACCGGTGGGAGGTGCCCGACCTCACCGAGGCGCACACGGTCGAGTACCAGGTGCGGTGACGCTCTTCCTCCCCTCTCCCCCCGGCTTTGCGGGGGGAGAGGGGTCGGGGGTGAGGGGTCAAGGCCGCCCGGTGGTGACAACGCATTCTCACCGCGCACCAGCCTCCGTCCCCCCTCACCCCCGACCCCTCTCCCCCCGCAAGGCCGGGGGGAGAGGGGCTTTCATGCCGGCGTCACTCCAGCAACCGGCGGATCTCCTCCGGCGGCACGTCGCGCGGCGTCGGGCTGCCGTGCAGCAGCCGCCAGGCGTTGAAGTCCTTCGGGGCGTAGAGGAACTTCGTCCACGGCGGTAGGGCGGCGACCGCGGCGTCGCGGCCGATGCCGTGCTCGCGACAGCGGGCGTCCACCTCGGCGACGCGGGCCAGGGCCGGCCACTGGTCCCACACCTGGTACACGCAGGCGACGCCGCGCGGCAGCTGGACGAGGAACAGCCCGACGAGCAGCCAGCCCAGGGCCCGGTTCCACGCCGGGCTGAACGTCGCGTCGCGCAGCCGGGCGGCCAGCCCCGCCGCGACCAGGAACGCGACGCCGACCTGCGGGAAGAGGTGGTAACGGTTCCACAGCGGCGTCGCCATCCGGTCCGCGTCGTAGTCCCACGTCCCGCGGGCGCTGTACGTCAGCAGGTACGGCGCGAGGATCATCCCCAGGCCGAGCAGCGGCAGGCGGAAGTCGCGCACCGGCCAAAGCCAGACGACCAGGCCGACGAGCAGCGCCAGTAACACCACGGCGGCGAGCCAGACCGGGGTGTGGATCAGCGTCAGGCCGAACTGGCCGAGGAAGAGGTTGTCCACCAGCGACCGGGCGGTGTAGAGCGCGCCGACGAGGGGCTTGAACGCCTCGACCGCCGTCCGGCCGCTGTAGTGCTCCAGGTGGAGGATCGTCGCCGCCGCCTGCGGCAGGGCGACCGCCAGATACAGCGCCGACCCGAGCAGCGGGACGACGCCCGACGCGGCCAGCCGGAACCCGAAGTCGCGCGACGGCGCGAGCAGGTACACGGCGCAGAGCGGCCCGGCGAGGATGCCGCTGGCGAACCAGCCCGGGGCGAGGAAACACGCCAGCAGGCACAGGGCGAGGTAGGCCCACCGGCCGGTCTGCCGCCACGCCTGCGCGGCCAGCAGCGCGACGAGCGTCGTGTCCAGCGCGAGGACCGAGAAGCTCGCCGCGAACCAGACGACCGCCTGCTGGTAGATCGACGACACGCCGAAGAGCATCGCCGCGACGACGGCGACCGGCGGCGAGCCGACCTCGCGGCGGACGAAGTGGTAGACGAGCGGCAGGCCGACGAGGACGGCGACGAGGCCCTGGAGGCTGCACAGGTACGCCAGGACGCGCGGGTCGGGGGCGAGCTGGAACAGGGCCCAGGTCGAGAGCCGGCCGAGCGGCATGGTGTGCTCGTTCTGCGGCACCCAGAACCCGGCCCGCGTCTCGGCCCACGACCCGGCGTGTTCGAGGATCTGGAAGTCGTCGTGGAGCAGGGCCGGGAAGACGAACACCGCGGCGTGCAGCAGCACGACCGCCCCCCCCGCCCGAGCCAGCCATCCCGTCGCGGTCATGCCGTCCTCGCCCGTATCGGCCGCCTTCCTCGTTGGCGATATTTTCGTGGCCCGGGCGCTTGCATTCCACTGTTCGGGGCGATAAAACACCGACGGTTCGTCCCGGGCGGCTCACGCAACGCAAGCGGCCTGGCGAATCCCACAACCGTGCCGGTGCCTCTCGTCCCCAATCCGCGTTGCGTGAGGATCGTTAGCCATGCCGGAATTCATGGGCGAATGGTGGTTCATGGGCCTGATGGCCGTCCTGCTGGTCGCGTTGATCGGCCTGCTCCTCTACCTGCGCAACAAGCCGTCCGACGACGAATAACGCCCGGTAAATGGCGGCAGGCGTCCCGGTGCCCCGCGACGCCTGGGAGGATCGCGATCGGCCCGTCCGCCGTCACGGCGTCGGGCCACGGCTGGTGGCTTGCTGCGACTGGGCCCAGTCGCCGACGACCGCTTCCAGGGCGACGGCGCGCCGATCCCGCCACACCTGCATCCGGATGCGCTTGCCCGGCACCAGGCCGCTGATCAGGTTGATGAAGTGGTTCTCGTTGCGGACCACGACCTGGTCGACCTCGAGGATGACGTCCCCCGACCGGAGCCCGGCCACCTGGGCGGGGCTTTGCTCGTAGACGCGCTCGACGATCGCCCCCTGCAGGCGGTTCAGGCCGAGCCGCTCCGCCTCGGCCGCGTCGACCGCCCCCCCCACCTGCAACCCGAGGTAGCCGCGCGACACCGCCCCGCGCTCGAGCAGCTGCTGCACGATCCCCTTCGCCAGGTTGATCGGGATGCTGAACGCCACGCCGCTGTTGCTGCCCGAGTTCGACGCGATCGCCGTGTTGATGCCGATCACCCGCCCGTCGAGATCGACGAGCGGCCCGCCGCTCGAACCCGGGTTGATCGCCGCGTCGGTCTGCAGGAAGTCCTTGATGCGGATCGTCGCCCCGAGGCTGATCTGGCCGCGCTCGCGGGCGCTGATGATGCCGTGCGTCACGGTCTGGTTCAGGCCGAACGGGCTGCCGAACGCCAGCACCCAGTTCCCGACCCGCATCCGGTCGCTGTCCCCCAGCTCCGCCGTCGGCGCGTCGGCGAGGTCGAGCCGCAGCACGGCGATGTCCGACTCCGGATCGGCGAGCACCTGCGTCGGCCGAAGGACGCGGTTGTCGGCCAGGCTGACCGAGATCTGTTGCGGCGCGGCCTCGGCGACGACGTGGTTGTTCGTCAGCACGACCAGGCCGCGCTGCCCCGGCCAGCGGAGCAGGACGCCGGAGCCGGAGTCCTCCGACGACTTGCGGGCCCCCTCGCGCTTCGGCTTGACCGCCTCGACGGCGACGACGCTCGGGCTCATCCGGCGGACGACCGCCTCGAAGCGCTCGCCGAGCCGATCGACGTCGGCGTTGAACGCCGGCTGGGCCGGCTGGCCGAAGCTCTGGGCCAGGGCGCGCGGCCAGCCCTGCGTCAGGCCGGTGGCGACGACGCCGCCGAGGAAGCAACAACCGCCGCAGAACAGCAGGAACGCGAACTTCTTCATGATGTGCCGCCACTCCCGGGCGCTCGCCCTTCGACAGGATTCGCCTCCGCATTGTAAGCGGACCGGAGGCCGCCCCCTGGAGGAAATGCGCCGCGCGGCGGCCTGCGCGATCCGGGGCGCGACCGGATAAACGACAAAGGCCCGCGATCCTCTCCGGATCGCGGGCCTTCGCGCGTTCGGTGTGCCTTATCGGCCCGAGTCGAGCTCGAGCTGTGACAGATCGACGCGCGGCTCGTCGAGGCTGCTGGACGAGTCGTAGACGCGCTCCCAGTCGCCGCCGACCTCCGGCTCCCAGTCGCCGTTCGCTTCGAGTTCGCGCTGGCACTTGACGCAGACGGTCGTGTACGGCAGGATGTTGAGCCGGCCGACCGGGATCTTGCCGGCGCAGGCCTCGCACTTGCCGTAGGTGCCTTCCTTGAGCCGCCGCAGGGCGCGCTCGATCTGGGCCAGTTCGCGCGACTCCAGCGCCGCCAGCTGGGAGTTCATCTCGTCGCTGCCGCTCTCGAACGCGGCGTCGGCGTCGTCGCCGCCGAAGTCGCCGCCGAAGTCGGCCGGGCCGGTCCCTTCCGTCAACTTGCGGCGCAACTCCGCCCGGCGGGCCAGCAGCGCCTTGTGTAGCTTCAACAGGGCTTCTTGTCGTGCCATCTCATCACCTCATGGTGCTCGTGATCTACGGTGCCGGCGATGAGTTCGTCCTCTCGCTCCGTCGGACGGGCTTCCGCCCGCTCGTGCTTCGCACTCGTTTCTGTTCGCGTCCCCGTGCAACTGGCGCGCCAATTGTCCGGGTTTGCCCCTTTCGCTCCCCGGTTGTCGCGCCAGGCCGCTTCCGTCGCCGGGGGACGTTACCTTCCGTTACAATTGCGTCGCGCCGGCCGGAACGTGACTGCCGCATTCTTGCACAAAAAGCTGCCGCTTGTGTTGCATCCGCGGCGATTCTTCCCGGCGGACTGGGTCGAGTCCGGCGGGTCGGCAAGTTGCAGCAACTATACCCGACCCGGGCGACGCTGCCGGTTACGGCCGCGTCCCCTGCGATTATTAGTCGCGGCAAGGCCGAGAAAATTCGGCGGAATCGGCACGGCGCGCAGGGCGGCCCCACGCGGCCGCCAGGTCGGGGGCAGCGTCGCGTCTCAACCGCTTGCGGGCAAGGGGGATACAACCACCACGGGCCGGCGAACCGGGCGCGAAAAAAAACCGACCGGGGCGTGTTCACCCCGGTCGGGACAGCTAGTCGGCTCGCGGCGGGGTCATTCGTCGAGGCCGGCGAGGACGCCGGCGAGGTCCGCGCCGGGCATGAGGTACCACAGCCGCGGCGTCAGGGCCCGGCTCAGCTTCGCCCCGGTGACGCCGGGCTGCTTCGCCTCGGCCCCGAGGAGGATCTCCGAGACGGTCTTCTGCCGCTCGTACTTGATGACCTTGGCGTCGTCGCCGAGCTGGGCCAGGGTGCGCGCCGCGGCGACGGCGTCGTCGAGGGTGCCGATCGCGTCGATGAGCTTGAGGTCGAGGGCCTCCTTCGCCGTCCAGATGCCGCCGTCGGCGATGTTACGGTCGAGGTTGGCCGGGGGCGGCTTGTCCGGGTTCGCGCCGGGGACCTCGACGCACTTGTACGGGAACTTCTCCGCCGGCTTGTACTTGAGTTGCTTGCGGTCCTGGGCGACGAGGTCGGTGAACTGCTCGTACGCCTGGTTGATCATGCTCTGCCAGACGGCGTACTCCTTGTCGGACATCGGCTTGAACATCGACCCGGAGTCCTTGATGTCGCCGGCCTTGATCGTGATCATCTTCACGCCGTACTTCTCGGCCAGGTCGGCGACGTTGGGCAGGGCGGCGTAGACGCCGATGGAGCCGGTCATGGTCGTGCGCTCGGCGAAGATCTGCTGGCCGGGCAGGGCGACGTAATAGCCGCCGGAGGCGGCGAGGCTGGCCATCGAGACGACGAGCGGCTTCGGGTCGTACTTCTTGGCCGGGTTGCCGTCGCGGAGTTCGACGAGCTTGCGGTAGAGGTCGTCGCTGGCGGTGATGCTGCCGCCGGGGCTGTTGATGCGGAGGACGACCGCCTTGACGTTCTTGTCCTTGGCGGCCTGCTCGATCTGGCGGTGGACGTAGCCGAGGGCCCCTTCGAGGATGACGCCGTCGAGCTGGACGATGGCGACCTTGTCGGCCTTCGTCCCGGAGACGGTCTTCTCGAGGAGGGAGCCGGCGGTGAGGTCGCCGGCCCCGCCGAGGCCGGAGAAGAGGACGCCCATGCAGCCGATGGCGACGACGACGAGGAGGGCGAGGTTGAGGAAGACGGACACGGCGAGGAAGCAGCCGGAGGCGGAGCCGCCGCCGCTGGGGCGGTACATGTTCGCCGGCGGGAGGGTGCCGCCGGGGTAGCCGGGCTGCGGCGAGCCGGGCGGCGGGGTCGGGTTGCTCATGGGGGGTTCCTGTCGGCGGCCGGGTTGGCAGATGCGCCTGCCAACCTGGCAAGGCGATCGGAGTCATTGTAGGGTAGAGTCGATTGGAGCGTCAGGGTGACGGAAAGGAAGGGTGCGATGCTGTTGCGCTGCGTTCTGGACGGGCTCTTGTTGCCGGCGTCGCTGACGGCGGAGACGCCGGGTCTGGTGGCGTTCGACGGCGAGGAGGGTTTCGGCCTGGAGGCGGTGGAGGCGTTGTACTACGAGGTGGTGGCGGCGACGCCGGCGGAGCTGGCGGGGTTGGAGCGAGCCGGCTACCGACTCCTGCGCCGCGGCGGCGACTTCCGCTTCGCGGACGAGGACCGCCGGCGGAAAAAAATGGCCCCCGTCCCTTGATGAGCGCCGGGGCGGCTGCTATAAGATTAGGGTGGATCTGTGAGGGGACGTAGCTCAATTGGTTAGAGTACCGGACTGTCGATCCGGTGGTTGCGGGTTCGAGTCCCGTCGTCCTCGCTGATGCCGCGAAGTGCCAGGCGATGCCTGGCAGTGACTAAACCCCGGGGAAACCTGGGGTTGTGTCGTTTCTGGGGACCGCTCTTCCACCCCCTCCTCGTTGCCAGTTGATGCCTCCGAATGCCCTCGAAGGTCGGGCGTCCGAGCAAATTCCAAGCAAACCGGAACGGCGTCATCCGTGCCGGTTGCTCGGAGTTCCGGTGCCTCGCCCTGCACCTCGGGCCGCTGTTCCGGGAGGAGCGTCGGGAGCTTCTCGACCGCCCCGGCCAGGTCGTACAGTTGGCGGTGCGAGTACCGCGCTGTCAGGACCGGGGTCGAGTGGCCGGCGAGTTCCTGGGCCGTCCGGAGATCGACGCCGCCACGCCCCAGCGCCGTGATGTACGAGTGGCGCAGCGCGTGGAAGTCGGCGAAGAGCGGGCCGTCGGGGCCTTCGACCGTGTACGCGATCTCGGCCGCCTCCAGGTCGCCGCGGAGCATCTCCGCCCCGCGGTGGTCGCGTGCCCAGGTGCCACCCCAGACGGGGACGCCCGCTCGCTTCGTCGGCAGGTACGCCCGAAGTAGTTCGACCACCTCGGCCGGCAGCGGCTGTACCTTGACGCGCCGGCTCTTAGAAAGCCGGGCCGACAGCGTCACGACCGGCGTCTCGGCCTGGAGGTCGAAGTCCTCGGGGCGGAGCCCGGCCAGGGCCGCCGCGCGGAAGCCGGTCGAGCAGGCGAGGGCGTATAGGTGGAAGCGATCCTCGCCGTTCAGCCCTCGGAAGACTCGCGACGAAGAGCGGGCGGCGTCGAGCAGGCGGCGCAGTTCGTCGGCCGACAACTCGCGGCGGTCGTGGCGACGATCGGTCCGGGTGTTGAGCAGAGCGAGGTGCTCCAGCGGGTTTACCGGCAGGCGCTGCGAACGAACGAGCCAGCGGCAGAACGCCCGCAGCGCCCGGATGTAGTGGTTCACCGTCTCAGGACTGGCTCCTTGCGTTGCCCGAGCGAGCAGCGCCTCGACCGTCGCACGCGGGTAGCGGCGGGCTCGTCCCTCGCCGCTGGCCGCCAGGCCGTGCCGCTTGACCGCCGACCGGACGGCAGCACCGGAGATCCGCAAGAGGGCCGCCACCTCGCCCGGCTTGAACTCCGAGCGGCCTTCCGGCAGCGTCGCCGGCTCGCGGTCGGCGCGGAGGGCGGTCAGCCAGTCCCCCACCTTGCCCGCGTCGAGGTCTTCAAGGAAGACGGCCCCGGTCCCTTCCAGCACGGCGCGACAGCGGGCCGTCAGTTGCTCGACGTGGTCGCGGGTGTCCCCCTTGGCGACCAGGCTCGCGCGGAAGTCGTCGAGGTGGTCGGCCACTGGCCGCTTGCGGTGGTCGGCGTAGGGGTCGGCGAGGCCAACCCCGGCGAGGTCCGCCTTGGCCTGGAGTTGCCGCAGCATGCGCTGGGCGACGGTCTTGTCCGCCGAGAGCGGCGTCGGCTTACCCCGCACGGTGCCGTACCACTTCTTGCTCTTGATGACGTGCCTGGCCGCCCCCGGCGTCTCCGCGGCCACCTTCTTGCCGTTCAGCTTCCAGACCGTGGTCTGCTTCTTGTAGAGGTCGCCCATGTCGCACCCTCGTCGGTTCGCTCGTTGTGGTTGGTGATGGTACCCGCTTCCGCCCAGCTCGGGGAGGTCGGCCGGTCACGGTTTCCGACGACGCCGGGAGAAGAACAAGTCGAGCGTCTCCGTGTCCGCCGCGAGCGCCTTGGCCATGAACCGTTTGAACGCGTCGCGCTTGTGGCTTTCCTGGCACGAGCGATAGGTCAAGTCGTGGCACGTCCGGCACCCGAAGTACCAGGTGACGGACGGTAAGTACAGCTTCCCCGCGCGCCGACCACAGCCCTTGAGCGGGCAGAGGAACCAGTACCGTACACCTCCAAACCTCGGCCGGGTCACGGTCAGGCGGACCCGATACGTGGCCGTCTCAGCGAAGGCAGCAGGGGACAAGAGCACGAACGGGTCGGCCAAATCCAAGAGGTTGGCCTCGAAACGGACCGTGAAGGAAGCCCCGCCCGACAACGGCCAGGTCCATACCCCGAGATGCCTCTCGCCCGCCAGGAGGAAACCCCGCCGCGTCAGCTCGGAGACGCTGACCGAGCGGCACTCCTCCACGGTCCGCTTCTTGCGCGGCCGCCACCAGTGGTTCGTCGCCCCACTCCCTAATCCGCCCATCGGCGAGCCCTCCCGCAGCCTGGATTCTTCCTAAATCATCTCCAAATTGCACACCGCCCGCGACGCCAACTACAGCCTTATCCTTTATTCGTCAATGGCTTGCGTCGATTGTGAAGACGGCGTCCTGAGTCGCATCGCCTTCCGGTCCTGGGCAGTTTTCCGTCCAGTTTGACCCGTTTCGTGCCCGAATCCTCCCGAAAAGTGACTCGAACACGGCCCACGGAGGGACATTTCGCGCCTCGGTTAGTGGGGCCAAGTTCGCAGTCCGCAGCCGCCGCACCCGATGCTCTTGCGGCTGTGGGACCAGTAGCACGGCGAGCCGCACCGCCGGCAGTTCCTCGAAGCCCGCGGCCGCCAGCTGGCCCACCGACAGAGCGGCCACCGTCCACAGCGCCAGAAGCGGAGTCGCCCCGGTGCGGCCCGGACCACGACCCTGGCCCGGCACACCGGGCAGTCACGTCGCCAGGGGACACGCGGGCGGCCTTCTTCCTCGTCGGAGGAGTCCCGAGCTTGCGCAGCGTCCCGCAGCGCCTGGCGAAACTTCGGGTCGGCAGCTTGCCAGCGGTAGAGCGTGGCGACGTGGATGCCGGCGACCGCCGCGGCGGTCCGCAGGGTGCAGCCGACACGGCGAAAACTGAGCACCCTGGCGATCACCCGTTCACGGTCGAGCATGGGCCGTCCTCCTCGGTTTGGTCCGCGTGCCCGCACGGCACGCACAGGCGGATGAAGTAGCTCCCGGTCGGCCGGGAACACCGCTCACAAAGCCGATCGAAACACCGGGGACAGCGGCGGGCCGCGTCGAGGGGCCAGCGGCACGCCGGGCAGACGAGCGACGCCCGCCCGCAGTCGGTACGGAGCAGGGCCACCAGGTCAGGCCGGTAGCGGAGGAGTTTCGCCGCCAGCGGCTCGTTCACCAGGAAGGCCGGCCGCCAACGGATGCGCACGCCGTCCGTCTCCAGTTCGACGCCGCGCGATCGCAGGTCCGCCAGCAGCGCCTCGGCGGTGGTCATTGCCAGTCCCCCCATTCCGGCGTTGAATCCTGCTCCGCCCTGCCGTCGCTCCCCGTAGCGGACCGGCCCAACCGGCCCACCCCTTCGGTCCTGGCGGGTTTCCTCCCGATTTGCTGGGCCGGTGCGCGGGCCGGCGGCGCGTCCTCGGCGGCGCGATCGGCCCGCGCACCGGCCCGCTCCTCGTCCGAGGATTCCAGTGCCTCACGGTCGTCGGGGCCGGTTGGGCCGGTTTCCGACGGGGAGCACGCCCCCGGCCAGACGACGTGCAGCACGTCGCGCCGCTGGTTCTGGAACGTCTTCCGCACCGTCAGCTTGCCCCGGGCTTCGTCGGTGCTGGCCAGGAACTTCCGCTCCTTGAGCCGGCGACGGAGCGTCGTCGCGGTGATCGGGAACGCTTCGCACTGGGCCTGAGCCAGGCGCTGGACGGCGGCGTAGCTCGCCTCCGGTTCGAGGTAGACCTGGCCGTCGTCGAGCCAACCGATGCACGGCCCTCGGGTTCGGTAGCGCACGGCGTGGGCCTCGTCCTTGCCGGCGTAGTACTCCTCGGCGACCCAGCCCCATCGCTGCGGGTCGGGCGGTTCGTTCCCGTTCGGGTCGGCGAGGTGGGCCTGGCCGCTGGCGATGACCGCCTGGACCAAACGGAGGAAAAGGCCGGCCGGCTCGCTGCTCTGGATCTGGTCCGCCTGCGCCGCGCCGGCCGTCTGGAGGGCCTTCCAGCCGCGCTGCCACAGGGCGCGTTCTTCCTCGGAAGTGATCGCACCGGCGGCCCGGGCATACGCGAGGAAGTGACGAAGGCCAAGCCCCAGGTTGGCGACGATGCCTGACGTCCGCGCGTGCTGGCCCGCCGTGACGGCCCGTTCCCGTAGCGCGGCGATCTCCTGACCGAGGCCGGCGTGGATATCCTCGTAGCGCGGGGCCAGGTACCGGAGGTACCCCGCCATCGACAGCGCGTACTTCCCAGCCCGGGCGTCGGCCTGGCACGCCGTCAGTTTGCTGTTCGGCCGGGGTGGTTCCGGTCCGAAGTCGCCCGGGGACGTGTCGAGGATCATCGCCCTGGCACGCAGCGACGACCCGCGCGGGGTGTCTTCGCCGGTCGAGAGGACCAGGCCGCGCGGCGGCTTGCTCGGCCGCAGCGTGGCGTCCGGCCGCATGCGCGCCCGGCCAGCGTGATTGCCCTGGCCGCGGAAGAGGCGGTCGGCTTCCCGGTGGTAGCGCTGCACGTCGGCCGACGAACCAACGGGGCAAAAATCGTCGATGACCAGCAGGCCGTCCTTGGCGGCGAAGGCGAGGGCTTCGAGGGCGTTGCCGGTGCTCGACCAGTTCGCGGGCAGGTGCCGCGCGTCCATGCCGGCTCCGAAGTGCTGCTGGGCGAGGGCGGCCGCCTCGGACTTGAACGTCCCGGTCCGCCCCGCAAGGTGCAGCGCGAAGTCGGTGTCGCCCAGCGCGGCTCGGTATACGGCGGCGAGCAACGGGTAGGTGAGATGGTCCGGGCCGAGGTCGAGAAGCCGAAGGCTCGCACGGATCGCCTCGCGCCCCTCGGCCCCGTCCGCCGGCGCGGGGAGGACGAACCCGACCAGCGATTCCGGCAGCAGGACCGGCACGTCGGCGAGCAACCCCTCGGCCCCGATCGCGCCCCCGGCGTGCAGGTAGCACCACCGGTCGTCGATCTTTCTCCAGCCGGTGTGGCCGTAGACGACGCGCCGGGGAACGTTGCCTGATGTCAACTGGATGCCGGCGCGGAGGTGGTCCTTGGTCCCTTGCCCGGCATAGACGACCGCCCGGGTCCCCCACGCCGGGACGACCCAGCCCATCGCGGCGAAGTCCGCCGCCGGGATCTCGCACCGGGGAAGAATCTCACCGTTTCTCAGCTGGCCTTGCAGCGCGAGGAACCCGGTCCGCTCCGCGCCGTCGTCGTGTACCACATCCTCGACGATCCGGGCGGTGAAGTTGCACAACGCGACGGCGACCGGCCCGTCCTTGGTCTGGACGTTGCGGTAGAGTTGGCCGTTCTCGACGAAGTACATCGGCAGCGATTCCGCGTTACCCTCGCCCGGCCTGGGGATGAAGGGACGCAGCGCCTTGTCGAGGTCGCGCAGCCGGACCCCCTTCTGAACGCTGGCCCGGACAGCGGCATACTCGGAGGGCGAGGTGGCCGACAGGCGGGCCAGCGCCTTGAGCAAGGCGTCGTCGCGAAACAGCGCCTCGGCCCCGCCGGCGTCGAGGACGGCGTGGAGGCGGTCGAGGTCGGCCCGCCAGTCGTCGGCCGGCTCCTCATCGGCGGTCGCCTCGGCCATCGCCTCCCGGACGCCGGCCAGGGCGTCCTCGCCTGTCAACACCTGGGGCTGCTTGCCGGCGGCGAGCAGGTCGTCGAGTCCCTTGCCGTCGGCCAACTCCCAGCGTTCGAGTTCCAGGGTGTACCCGGCTTCACCCAACGCCGCGGCGCAGGCGTCGAGCGCCCGTGCGACGTTCCGGTTCTCCCGGGCGTCGGCGTCGAGGGCGAGGCGGACGGTCCTCGCGCCGAGGGCCTCCAGTTCCGGCAGGGCCGGCCGCCAGTTCGTCGCGCCGGGCACGGACAGGGTCGGCTCCCCGGTGAAGGCCCAGCAGAGGTCGGTCTTCAGTTCGCCTTCGACCAGGCGGACGCGCTCGCAGGTCTTCGGCGTGCCCAGCGGGACGTGGACCGGCGAGCCGGAGCCGGCCCCGCCCTGGTCGGCCGACGAGACGTAGGTGTACCGCCGGGTGGGATCGTCGGCCGTATCGCGCCGCACCTTCAAGGCGACGATGCGCCCGGCCCGGTCGCGGACCGGGATCAGAAGTCCGACCGGACCGGCGAGGGTGCGATACCGCCCGGAGTTCCCCTGGCGGACGACGATCCCCGGCACGCCGAGCAGATCGTCGCCGAACCGCTCGACCAGCCTGGCGACGAGTCGCGACCGGCCCTGCTGCGGCAACGTGCCGTACCCGCCCTGGTCGATCCGGTCGTCGGGCAGCCCGCGCTGGCGGAGGTTCTCCCGGTGCCGCTTGTGCAGCGGCAGGCCGGCCAGGATCGCCGAGTAGACGCCGTGGAGCGTGTCGGGGTCGGCCCGCGTCGGCGTCGGCACCCCGGGCGGCGCGACGCGCGGCGCGGGCGTGTCGGCTCGGCCGTCGAGCCGATGCAGGTAGTACGGTGAGCCGTTGCTGTCTTGCTTCGTGCGGAAGCTGCCCTCCTCGGCGCGCATGCACTTGGCGACCGCCCCGTCGGCCGAGACGCTGCACCAGTCGGTCCCCTTGCAGATCGGGCAGGGGGCGCTCGGGCGGACCCGGACCCAGTTCGACTTGGACATGGGTGCCTCCTCAGCGCGGCTTGCGGTTGAACCGTTGGAGGGCGGCCCAGCGCTCCTTGTCGGGCAGCCCGGACCGGACCCACTCGCGGATCACGTCGAGGTGGAACAGCACGCGCCGCCCCACGACGACGCGCCCGGGGATGTCGCGCGCCGCGTCCAGCCTTCGGAGGGTGCGCAGGCCGAGGGTCGTCAGCTTCACGAGGCCATTCAGATCGATCAGGAGCGGCTCGTGGTCCAACGCCGGCGTTCCGGGCTCCGGTGAGCCGGAGTCATGAAGAGTGAGGGTGCGATCAGTCGGCATGGTCCACCTCCTGGCGGGAGGAGGGCCGGCCGTAGTTCACGCGCACGCCGAGCCGAGCGAGGTGGCGCTGGGCCTCGGCCGCAGCTTGATGGTCCCCCTGCTCGACAGCTTTTTCGAGCCGGGCGAACCAGTAGAGAGGCCAGTCGGTGACGGGAACGGGAAGTAGGCACGGCATTGGCAAGCGTCTCCCAGAAGAACGGGGGAACCTGCCAATCCTGAGTTTTCGCCGGATATGTCGCCAAGAAAGGGGAAGGTGACATCGCATTCGCAGCGCAAATGCTTGAGGGACAAGAGGAAATCGCTGAACGAGAAACGAATGATGTCGCCGGGTTGTCGCCGCGCCGAATAGGCGACAACCCGGCGGCACGCGGCCGCTACTCGTCCTCGTCTTCGTTCTGGTAGGCTTCGATTTGACCGTCGGCGGTCTTGAATCCTCGCCGCGGAGTCTGCTTCCTTCCTTCTCGCGGCTTCATCTTCCCGGCCAGTTCGGCGGCGGCTCGGAACTGCTTCCACTTGTAGAGCGTCTTGCGGTCAACCTCCAGGTGTTCGGCAATCTGAACGAGGGACCAGTCCTTGTGCTTGAAGAGAAGCGCGATCGCGAGAGCTTCCTTGTCGATCTTCGGGACAGGGTCAGCGGGCGGCTCAGTTAGCGGGAGGTCGGCGACCTCCTGAACCACCCGGTCCGTCGTCCCCGGGTTCTTACCGAGCTGTCCAGCCGAAGGCTGCACGGAATCGCGGTGCTGGGCTTCGCTTGCCCGGGTACCTGGAAGGATGTCTGCGCCACGTTCTTCCGCCCGCAGCCTTGCCCGGTCCAGTTCGAGGGCCAGCGCCGACTCGATCTCCGCCGGGTCGGGGGTGGGGCACCCCGCCAACTGTTCGCAGATGGCTCCCCAGACAGCGGCGGTCCATTCGATCGTGGTCGGGTCGCATTGAACGACTTCTGAGGTAGCCCTCGTGTAGGACTCGCCCCGTTCGCCTTGGCACTCGCTCGTGGTGGTGTTGGTCAGAGACGTCACCTGCACCGCCTGCCACACTCTGCGGGCCAGGGCGAACACGGCGGTATGCGCGCTGGTCCCTTTCACGCCGGCGAGATCGAAGACGGCGCTTCCGGAGAACGGGTCTCCGCGCAGTGGTAGATCAGGCAGGGCCTCGACACACCGACGCAGGTCCAGAAGGAAGGCCCTGGCGCGGTCACGTCCATCCACGAAGAAGCGTAACGTGCCGAGGCCCAGGACGGCGTTCGCGCAGGCGACCGCCAGGCCGTGTAGGCGGATCACCCGCTCTCCGGGTGGCTCGCAACTCCCGCTTGCGATCCGTTCGGGCTGGCCGCGGGTCGCCGTTTCGGCCTGGGTCGTACCGCCGCGCCACCACTCCCACAACCTCGGCGTCGTTTCGAGAAGGGCATGCGCCAGGTCCCGCACCTCGTAACTCTCGCCCCCCGACCAGGAGCCGTCGCGGTTTTGCCACGACGGGGAGTGACCACGCCCGTGCCGCGCCCGCAGCAACCCTTGCTCCGCCAGGCGATGAATCGCCCACTCCGCGGCCGCCCGGCAGTGGCGATGTTGGTCCCCGAGTTCGCGCACGATTCGGTGGTGGGGCAGGATGCGTTCCCCGGGAGCAAGCGCGTCCCCGTATTGCTCCTGAGTGTAACCGACATCCGCCAGGACGCCGGGGACGTCCCGCATGGCCGCCTCGATCAGGGCCGCGGGAGGAACGGGTGAGCTCGGCAGCGTGGCAACCTGTTCCGAAGCGGTCAAAACAGCCGCCTGGTCCGGCTCAGGGGTTGGCGGCTCAGGCTCCCAGGGTAAGCGCCGGTCCCACTGCCACGGCGTCCCGGTCAGAGCGGCCAGCCGCCGCAGCCCGTCCAGGACCGGCTGCCCGTCCAGGAGCGCCTCTCCGAATTTCTCCCAGTGCGGCCGTGCTTCAGCCTTGTTGGAGTAAACCGACGGCTGGGCCGTGGGAATGCTCATGGCCATCTGAACCGCGAAGGCCGCGGCCACTTCCACCGCCTCGACGTTTTCCGGGCGGTTCGCGTGCTGGTGGTGTAGCCAGGCCAAGACCGGGTCGGCCAACCCACGGAGGGCTTCCGTCGGGATGCGGTGCCTGGCCCAGAACGGGCCGGTGACGGCTCGCCAGGCTTCCATTGCGCACAGGCGTTCCTGGTTCGTCTTCGCCTGATGGACGCACCAACCGGCGTTGATGAACTGGTAGACGAGCCCGATCAGGCCATGAAGCGGATTCACGGAAGTGCCTCACTCTCTCGCCGGGAGAGACAGGGCAGCGCGTCGGTAGAGTGAGGAACCCGTGCGCGTCTGCCCCGTCCCGAGGCCGGCGGATCAGGCCGGCCACCCCAGCTACGAGCATTTTACCTGAACAATAGTTCCGCATCCAGGCATTCCGTGCCGACCTTCGCGCGCTTCTGCCCGTCTGGTACAACAACAGCCAGGCTCTCACCTCGTCCCCCGGTCCCGAGAGGCGCGCATGGACCCGACCAACGCACCCCCGCCACGGCGGTCCCGCCTCGACGTGGCCGCCCTCGAATCGTGGCTCTGGGAAGCCGCCTGCACGATCCGCGGACCGCTCGACGCCCCGAAGTTCAAGGACTACATCCTGCCGCTGATCTTCCTCAAGCGGCTCTCCGACGTGTTCGAGGACGAGGTCGCCCACCTCGGCGGGGAGTTCGGCAGCGCCGCCCGCGCGGCCCAGCTCGTCGAGCAGGACCACAAGCTCGTGCGGTTCTTCATCCCGGCGACGGCCCGCTGGCCCGCCGTCGCCAAGCAATCCACCGGCCTGGGGGAGTACCTGACCGACGCCGTCCGGGCCGTCGCCCGGACGAACCCCCGGCTGGCTGGCGTCATCGACACCATCGACTTCAACGCCACCGACGCCGGGCAGCGCCGCGTCGATGACGGCCGGCTCGCCGCGCTGGTCCAGGTGCTGAACAACAAGGCGTACCGCCTCGGCCTGGACGACGTGGAGCCGGACATCCTCGGCCGGGCTTACGAGTACCTGTTGCGCAAGTTCGCCGAGAACCAGGGCCAGAGCGCCGGCGAGTTCTACACGCCGCGCGAGGTCGGCGTCGTGATGGCGAGGCTCCTCGACCCGCAACCGGGCATGCGGGCCTGCGACCCCTGCGCCGGCTCGGGCGGGCTGCTCATCAAGCTGCACCTGCGACTGCTGGAGACACACGGCACGCGGACGACCGGCCGGCTGCGGCTGCCGGAGAAGGTGGCCCCGTTGCAGGTGTTCGGCCAGGAGATCAACCCCGGCACGTTCGCGATGGCGCGGATGAACGCCTTCCTGCACGACATGGAAGCGGAGATCGCCCTGGGCGACACGATGACCCGGCCGGCGTTCACCGGCGGCGACGGCCGGCTGGGGCAGTTCGACCTCGTCATCGCGAACCCGATGTGGAACCAGCGCTTCGCGGCCAGCAACTACGACAACGACCCCTACGAGCGGTTCGGCCGGGGCGTGCCGCCGTCGTCGAGCGCGGATTGGGGCTGGGTGCAGCACATGCTGGCCAGCCTGAACGACGGCGGCCGCATGGCGGTGGTGCTGGACACCGGAGCGGTCAGCCGGGGCAGCGGCTCGGGCGGCAGCAACAAGGAACGCGACATCCGCAAGGCGTTCGTCGAGGCCGACCTGGTCGAGGCCGTGTTCCTGCTGCCGGAGAACCTGTTCTACAACACGACCGCGCCAGGCATCGTGCTGGTGGTCAACCGGCGGAAGCGCCACCCGGGAGAGATCCTGCTCGTCAACGGGTCGAAGCTGTTCAGCAAGGGACGCCCGAAGAACTACCTGGCCGAGGACCAGGCCGGGCAGATGGTGGACGCCTACGCGGACTGGAAGGCGGTCGAGGGGCTGTCCGCCATCGTCACGCTTGCGGAGGCCGGCAAGAACGACTTCAACCTGTCGCCGAGCCGATACGTCACGAACGGGGACGAGATTGAGGTGCTTCCATTGGACGAAGCCGTGGTGCGACTGCGCGAGGCCGAGGAAGAGCGAGAGGAAGCGGACAAGCAGTTGAACGCGGTGCTGGCCGCCCTCGGGTTCGAGGAGTGAAGATCCATGCGATCGTCTTTTCCAGATGGCTGGTGCCAGCAACCGCTCGGATCTCTACTCAGGGAAGTTCAACTCCGGGTAAGCGACCTTTCCCTCGGCGAACAAACCGCACTCGAGGTGTTGTCGCTAACAAAACAGCACGGACTGATCCCTCAATCAGAACGGTTTGAGAAAAGGATCGCAACGGAAGACGTGAGGAAATACAAGGTTGTGCGGCCGGGCTGGATCGTCTACAACCCGTACGTGATCTGGGAAGGGGCTATTCACTCCTTGAAGAGGACGACTGCCGGTATCGTGAGCCCTGTTTACCCGGTTCTTGAACGAACCGAAGATGACGGCGGGTATCTCGACTATCTCCTCCGCACCCCCTCAGCGATCGAGGCGTTTAGTAGGTTGTGTTCGGGAGCAGTAAATCGCCGCAGGTCGATCAAGGTAGCTGATTTCCTTCGTGTTTCGTTCTGGATGCCCCCCCTGGACGAGCAGCGAGCTATTGCCCGTGTGCTGAACACGGTGCAAGCGGCCCAAGCGGCGACCGAGTGCGTCATCTCTGCCGTCCGCGATCTCAAGTCCAGCCTCTTACGCCACCTGTTCACCTACGGCCCGGTGCCGTTCGACCAGGCGGACAAAGTGCCGCTGAAGGAAACCGAGATCGGGTCGATGCCGGAACACTGGAACGCAAAGCCACTCGGACAGCTTGCGACTTTCCGGACCGGCACCACCCCTTCCACGAATCGACCGTCGTACTATCAAGGTCCGATCCCCTTCGTGAAGACCGCGCAGATCGCAAACAATCGCATCCGAGCAGCCGACCACTACATTTCGGAAGAGGCAAAGCGCGAGTACAACCTCACTCTATTCCCGAAAGGGACCGTCCTGTTGGCCATGTATGGCCAAGGCAAGACTCGCGGCCAAGCCGCGCTGCTGGAGATCGAAGCGACGACGACGCAGAACTCGGCGGCCATTCTTCCTTGTGAAGACCTGTTGCCCACCTACCTCTGGCACTACCTGATGGGCCAGTACGACCGTCTGCGAGGTGACGGAATGCATGGTCAAATCTCGCACCTCAACCTCGGCTACCTTCGCTCGTTCCTGATCGCGTTACCCCCGCGAGCCATCCAAGAGCAGGTCGTGTCTTCTCTCGATGCAGTCGAGGCCCGAATCGTCGCAGAGGAAGCCCGCCAGCAAGCCCTCGACAGTCTGTTCCAGACACTGCTCCACGACCTGATGACCGGCAAGGTTCGCATCGACCGTCAGCCGAGAATCGAAGGTGTTTCCCCATGACACCTACCCAGCTTTCGGCCCTGCTGCTCGACCTGCTGACCCAAGCGCGAGAGGCCGATCAGAAAGAGCTCGAATGGCTTGAGTTCAAGCACAACAACAGCAACCCGGAAGAGATCGGACAGTACATCTCCGCCCTGGCGAACTCGGCGACGCTGCACGGTCAGCGCACGGCCTACCTGATCTGGGGGATCGAGGACGCCACGTTCCGGATTCTCGGCACGGATTTCAACCCACGGACGACCAAGAAGGGGGGACAGGAGTTAGAAAGTTGGCTGACCCACGGGCTGATGCCGCAAGTCGGATTCAAGATGCACCAGTGGAGGCACGAGGGCACGCCCCTGGTTCTGTGCGAGATCCCTTGTGCCGTCCAAGACCCTGTCGCCTTCAAGGGCGAGCGGTTCATTCGGGTAGGGAGCCAGAAAGAATCCCTTCGCAGCAACCGCGCCAAGGAGCGAGCCCTCGAAGCCGCCCTTGCGCGGACGCCGTTCGAGCACGGCATCGCCAAGAGCGACCTCGCGGCCGACGAGACGCTGGCTCTGCTCGACTTTTCTGCGTTCTTCGACCTGCTCAAAGTGCCTTTGCCGACCGACCAGCAAGGCATCCTCGCCCGGCTCGATGAAGAGAAACTCGTCGCCCGCAAATCGGGCGGACGGTGGGACATCACCAATCTGGGTGCGATCCTCTTCGCCAAGAACCTGGACCAGTTCGATCGCCTGTCCCGGAAGAAACTGCGGGTCATCAAGTACAAGGGCGCGGGGCGCACCGAGAGCGAGCGCGAGTGGCGAGATCCGCCCGCCTACAAGGGATACGCCGCAGCGTTCGTGGCCGCCGTGGGGTTCATCAACTCGCTGCTCCCGGAGAACGAGCCCCTCGGCGAGGCGCTCCGCAAGAAGGTTCGGATGTACCCCACGAACGCCGTTCGCGAACTGGTCGCGAACGCCTTGGTCCATCAGGACTTCTCCGTGACAGGGGCCGGCCCGATGGTCGAGATCTTCGCGGAGCGGATGGAGATCACGAATCCGGGGGAACCGCTCGTGGAGACGCTCCGTTTCATCGACGCCACGCCCCGTTCCCGCAACGAGGCCCTGGCCGCCTTGATGCGGCGGATGAACATCTGCGAGGAGCGCGGCAGTGGAATCGACAAGGTGATCGAGGCCGTGGAACTTTACCAGCTTCCCGCCCCCGACTTCACGACCCCCACCGGCTCGACAAAGGCGACCCTGTTCGCGCACCAGAAACTGAAGGACATGGACGCCCAGGCCCGCATCCGGGCCTGCTACCAGCACGCCTGCCTGCGCCTCGTCTTCGGGCAGAAGATGACCAACGCATCGCTCCGCACACGGTTCGGGATCGAGGAACGGAACGCCGCGAAGGCGTCCCGCCTCATCAAGGAGGCCGTCGAAGCCGGCCTGCTCAAGCCGGCCGACCCCGAACAGGCGAAGAAGTACGCTCAGTACCTGCCGTTCTGGGCGTAAGGCTTATTTGACGGCTATTTGACAGAAACGGCCCACAGGGTACTTCCTTGGTGTACGGCTTCTCCCTAACCCTGGAATCCGCCACTGAATAGGGCACGGCAGCCGGATCAGGCTTATTTGACGGTCATTTGATGGCCAAGGCGACGCTCTCGCGACGGCGTATAACGGCCCGGGCTGACGCAAAGACACTGCCGAGCCCACTGGCACAAGTCCTGTCGTGGCAATGCGAAGCGACAACGGGCCGCCTGGGAGTTGACGTAAAACGCTCGAAAACGACGCATAACCGACGACCACCCGGAGAAGCCCCCATGCCCATCGGCGGCGAACGCTCGGCGGTACAGAACCCCCTGATCCGCTACGCCCGCGAAGTCGGCTGGACCTACCTGCCGCCCGAGGAGGCCCTCCGTCAGCGGCCGGGCGTCGAAAGCCCCGTCCTCCTGCCCGTCCTGGTCGAACGCCTCCAGCGCCTCAACCCCGGCGTCGTGGATGCCCGCCGGGCGGACGAGGTCGCCCGCGCGTTCTCCCGCGTGCCGCCAAACATCGAGGGGAACCTCCTCGCCTGGGAGTACCTCAAGGGCCTGCGGACGGTCTTCATCGAGACCGAGAAGCGAGAGCGAAACGTCCGGCTGATGGACCCCGGCCACGTCGAGGCGAACGCCTTCCACGTCACCGACGAGTGGACGTTCTCGAACGGCACGCCGCCGGACATCCGCGCCGACGTGGTCTTCCTCGTCAACGGCATCCCCGTCGTGATCGTCGAGACGAAGTCCGCCCACAAGAAGGAGGGCCTGGCCGAGGCTCTGGAAGACATCCGGTACTACCACCAGCGCGGCCCCGAGTTGCTCGTCCTGTCGCAGCTATTCGCCCTGACGCACCTCGTCGAGTTCCGCTACGGCGCGACGTGGAACACCGGCCGCAAGGGGCTGTTCAACTGGCGCGACGAGCAGGCCGGCGACTTCGAGGCCCTGGTGAAGACCTTCGTCGCGCCGCGCCGCGTCCTGCGCGTCGTCGCCGACTTCATCCTCTTCACCCGCAAGGACGACGAGCTGTCCAAGGTCGTGCTGCGCCCGCACCAGATGCGGGCCGTCGAGCGCTGCGTCGCCCGGGCGCGCGACCCGGAGAAGACCCGCGCCCTGGTCTGGCACACGCAGGGGTCGGGCAAGACCTTCACCATGATCACCACGGCGAAGAAGCTCTTGGAAGACCCGGTCTTCGAGAACCCGACGGTCGTCGTGATCGTGGACCGGAACGAGCTGGAAGCCCAGCTGTTCACGAACCTGGAGGCGGTCGGGATCAAGAACGTCCAGGTGGCCGAGAGTCGCTCTGATCTGCGGCAACTGATCCAGACCGATCGCCGCGGCCTGATCGTGAGCATGATCCACAAGTTCGAGGGCATCCCCGAGGGGGTCGTCAACCCCCGCCGGAACGTCTTCGTGCTGGTGGACGAGGCGCACCGCAGCACCGGTGGCGACCTGGGGAACTACCTCATGGGGGCGCTGCCGAACGCGACGTACCTCGGCTTCACCGGCACGCCGATCGACCGCACCGCCCACGGCGGCGGCACGTTCAAGGTCTTCGGCAGCCAGGACGACAAGGGCTACCTCGACAAGTACAGCATCCGCGAATCGGTCGAGGACGGCACGACCGTCCCCTTGCACTACTCCCTGGCCCCGAACGACCTCCGGGTGGACCGCAAGACCCTGGAGGCCGAGTTCCTGCAACTGGCCGAGGCCGAGGGCGTCAGCGACGTCGAGGAGCTGAACAAGATCCTCGAACGGGCCGTGACGCTGAAGAACATGATGAAGAACGCGGACCGCATCGAGCGCGTCGCGAAGTTCGTGGCCGAACACTACCGGGACAACGTCCTGCCGATGGGCTACAAGGCGTTCGTGGTCGCCGTGGACCGCGAGGCGTGCGCCGCGTACAAGGCGGCCCTTGACAAGCACCTCCCGGCGGCGTGGTCCGAGGTCGTCATCAGCGCCGGCGGCAAGGGCGACAGCGCGGAACTGCGCCGGCACCACCTGGACGACGCCGAGGAACGGGCGATCCGCAAGGCGTTCGTCAAGCCGATCCCGGACACGCCCCCGGCGAAGAAGGCTCCTTACGACGACCTGCGCATCCTCATCGTCACGGAGAAGTTGCTGACCGGCTTCGACGCGCCGATCCTGTACTGCATGTACCTCGACAAGCCGATGCGCGACCACGTCCTGCTCCAGGCGATCGCCCGCGTGAACCGGCCCTACGAGGACGCCGACGGCCGGCGGAAGCCGGCCGGGTTCGTGCTGGACTTCGTCGGCATCTTCGAGCGGCTGGAGGAGGCCCTGGCGTTCGACTCCGAGGACGTGAGCGGTGTTGTCGAAGGGCTGGACGTGCTGCGCAAGCGGTTCGACGAGCAGATGGCGGTCGCCCGGCGCGACTATCTGCCGATCCCGGCGGGCCGACACGGCGACAAGGCTGTCGAGGCGCTGTTGGAGCACTTCCGCGATGAGGTGCGGCGGCACGACTTCTACGAGTTCTTCGCCGAGGTGGAAGAGCTGTACGAAATCCTTTCCCCCGACGCCTTCCTGCGGCCGTACCTGGCCGATTACGAGAAGCTCGCCGAGATCTACGCCGTCGTCCGCTCGAACTACGACCGCGGCGTCCTGGTGGATCGCGGCGTCCTCCGCAAGACGGCCGAGCTGGTCCAGAAGCACACGCAGACGGGCGGCATCGCCGCGCCGCGGAAGGTCCACCAGCTCGACGCCCAGACGCTTGCCCAGATCGCCGCCGACCACGACGGGCCGGACATCGTGCGCGTCTTCAACCTGCTCAAGGGCATCGACGCGCTGGTGGAAGAGCAGGGCGGGAAGCAGCCGGTGCTGATCTCGATCGGCGACAAGGCCGAGGAGATCGCCCGCGCCTTCGAGGCGCGGCAGAAGACGACGGCCGACACGCTGGCCGACCTGGAGGGCCTGGTTCGTGAGATCGACGAGGCCGAAAAGGCGCGGACCGCGACCGAACTCACCCCAGAAGGGTTCGCGATCTTCTGGCTCCTCCAGAAGCGGGGCATCGGCAAGGCCCAAGAGATCGGCCAGGCGGTGGGCCAGGCCCTGTTGGACTATCCGCACTGGCAGACGAGCAGCCAGCAGGAAGCCGAGCTCCGCAAGGTGATCTACAAGAGCTTGATCGATGCCGACGTAGAGGCGGAGATGAGACCGGTGGCGGACGGCCTGTTGAAGATGCTACGGAGGGCCGGATGATGACGGAGCCAGCCGAGGAAGCCCTGCCGCTGGAGGAGACGGTAAGCAAGGACATCTTCAAGGCCGAGGTGCGAGCCTGGGCCGAGCGTATCGGCGTCGAGCCGAAGGAACTACACATCCGCGCTATGACGCGCAAGTGGGGTTCGTGCTCGACCAGCGGACGGCTGACCTTCGACGCCGGCTTGCTGCGCGAGCCGGCGAGCTTCCGCCGCAAGGTGATCGTTCACGAGCTACTTCACTTGAAGGTACCCAACCACGGCAAGGTGTTCCGTTCCCTGTACCGGGCCTACCTCGGAGAGGTGGCCGCCACGGCGGGAGACCCGACCAGCAAGCGGGCTGGATAACTGACCGTGAACGGTGCCGATTCCCCACGAGAGCAAGTATTTATGCCTCAGAACGCGATTCGGGAGTATCTGGCTGAGGTCGATTCCATCCACGGGATGTACCTGGATGGTGTGACTGGCTTTTCCGTGAACGTGGACGAGTACGATAGGGCTCGGGAGGAGGTTCGAGCCCGCCAGCCAGGTATGCCGCTGGAGGCGTTCGACGATGCGGAACTGATCTATGGGACCGGGCACCCCAGACAGCCTCAAAGCCGAGTTGTTCACGCCTGTACGCAGGGGGAATACCGGCGTCGGAACGCCGAAGGAGGACGGAACCATGTCGTCTTGGGTCAGGTCTGCCTGGCCCAGATCTACAACCTCTGGGATGACAACTACCGAGGTCGGATTGCGAAGCGATTCGGCAAGAAAAAGGAAGATCTCCGTAGCGGCCTGATGGGCGATCTACGCAACCTGCGGAACCCCATCATCCATCACCGCGGCATCGCGGATCAGGATCTCGACAAGTTTCGCTACCTCAAATGGTACAACATCGGCGAAGAGATCGTTCTAACCCCTGGCCATCTCGATTATCTGGTCTCACTCTTACGACAGCACTTGCCGCACGATGTCGAAGCTTTCGTCGAGGCGCTGTCCCCTCCGACCTGAACGTGGCTTCCGGTTCACTTCTCAGCGATGACCACCGCGACCCGCTCTACGACGAGCGCGCGGCCCTTTGGTGCCTGGCCTTCTTCGTCCGCAACCGGCACCAAAGTGATCACAAGCGGTTTGCCAAGGTCGAGGATCTTGGCAGTGGTGAACTGGCGGATCGTCCCTCCCAGCGAGACGACGAACCCGTCCTCGCCGCCCTGCCCGAAGGCCACTGAGGTGACGTAATGCGGATCGGCGAGCGGCGTCAGCCAGTCAGCGTCTGGTTTATTCAGGAACACCCGGAACCCGATCACATTGTCGCCCGGGTTCTGGACGCCCTGAATCTGGAGCCGGACCGCACCACGGCCAGGATCGGCGAGCCAGGCTTCGATCGCTTCTTTCCCCTCGGCAGAAATGGGCGTTGCGGCCAGGACCGCCCCGGTTCGGTTCGCACCTTCGATCTTCGCCGTCAGGACGATTGGGTCGCCCGGGGCGGCGGAAACCGTGAATCCGGCAAGCAGGAATGAGAGGAACATTGCAGCCCCCTGGGTGGTTGATGGACCGCGACAGCGTAGCCTGCCTACGGCCATCATACCCGCCGGGTCATCTCTACCTCAAGGTGCCCCTGCCGAAGCAAACTCTACCCGCACATTCTGTGGGATCAGCTTCCCGGTCATCTTTTCCCCGAGTGGGGCAGCGACGAGTTGCACGCTCAGAGGTTTGTCTGGGGAGTACTGGCCTCCGAGGGAGAGGACCCGAAGGGTCGGCGTCAGGTCCAAGACCGCGGCACCCTTGTCGTGCCCTCCGTGTGTGAAGAAGGTGAACGTCCCAGCAAAATGCTGATCCGTGATTGGGGTGTCAGCGCTAGCGCGGGGCAAGTTGACGAACACCCTGATCGCGACTTCAGGCGGGTTTGGCAGGGTAATATCTTGGACGATGAGGCGAACGACTCCTTGGTCGGCCTGCCATCGCGGCCCAGTCAGTGCCGCGCCGACCTTCTCTTTGAACGGCATCTTCTGAGTGAAGTCGAGGCTCGCGGACGGAGCCGTGAGCAGGTCGGTCGCAGTTGTTTGGGTAAGCGCCAGGCCAGCGGGCGGTGCGAAGTTGAACACCGGGAGCGGCGCGCCGGCGAAGACCGGCAGCTTGGCGGGCTGGGTATCGTAGCGATATCCGAGCCCGTAGTTGTCCAAGACGTCGGACACCTTCTTGCTGGCGGCCTTGCCCGTGGCATCGATGAACGGCATTTCGAGGTCGAGCCAGTCCTTGTCTTGTGGAGTCAACCCTGGGTGGTTAAGATCCCAGTCCGCCCAGAGCCGATCGACGTTCGCGTGGTGGAGCCAGAAGATAGGGTCAAGCGCTGCGGTGTTGACATCGCCCATGAGCCGGCCTGTTCGGCGGTGGACGTAGTTGTGAGGCGTAGACTCCAACTCCCCGCCGCCACCTGGCACCATTTCCTTGAGCGTCTTCGCCTTCAGACCACCGAACGAGGTGAAATCGCGGAGGTTGCCGATTCGCAGGATGACCGCAGGGCCGACGAAGTCCGCGACATACCTCCCGTTCCGTCCAATCGCGCGGTCCGCATTGAACTCTCCATCCCAGAACGAAGCAGGGATGATGGGGTCTTTTGTCCAGTCCCAGTACGGCAAGGCGAAATCCGCGTCGCCGGACGCCTGCCGGCAGATCTCCTCGAAGTAGTAGAGGTAGGCCCGGTGCCAGGGGAGAAAGAACCAGTTCCCGTGTGGGCAGTCAGTGCGGTGTCTCGCGGCCTGTGCCACCCACCCCCGCCTGTCATTCATGTTGGCCATCGCCCACTTCTTCATGGTGGAGATGGCTTTCCTGTAGGCCGAGAGTTCCGGCCCGTCCGCAGCAAGCGTGGCGACGTCCTTCCGAACCTTGTGGGGTTGGGCCGGCTGGGCGGAAAGACCATTACGGCCAATCGTGAAGGCGGCCCCCAGAAGGGCGGCCGAGGCATGGAAGAAGTCACGTCGATCAGGCGTCGGCATTGAGACTATTCCTTGCTGGGGGGGGCTCGTTCGTGCCGCTGAGATGCTACCCCCTTGCAGCCATCCCCTCAAGGGAAAAACCACCCCGTTCGACCAACGCCAGACCCGGGGCATCCAGACCGTGGGGAGCTACACGGACGAGGCCGGCCAGAGCAAGCAGATCGCCGTCTGTATCGGCCCGGAGTTCGACACGGTCAGGACGGCCCTTCGACCGCCCGAATACCTGAAAGATCGCTGTGAAGGTGGTCAACCACTACGGCGACGAGGTGCTCAAGGTCTACGCCGTGCCGCCGAAGTGATCGCAAGCGGTCACCGCCCCTGGAACGAGCCATCCGACAGCCGGGCCAGTTCGAGCAGAAACGCCGAGAAGCCCACGTCGAAGTATTGCCCGACGCCGACGACGTTGATCGGTACGTTGCGGTCCCGGTGACCGGCCACCAGCTTGTAGATCGCCTCCTTGCCGGTCTTGCGCCCGTCGATCTCTTCGGTCGGGGCACCGTCCGTGAAGAGGATGATCGCGTCGGGGCTGTGAGCGTACGCCTCCGCGAGGGCGTCGTACGTCGCCGTGCTCCCTTCCGGTTTCCAGCGATCAACCTCGGCGAGGAACTCCTTCCGGGCGTCGGCGTCGCCGACACGGAACGCGCGCGGTAGCTCTACGCGGGAGTGGAACCGGATCAGGACGACCTCGTCGGCGGCGAGGTACTCTACCCAGGCGCGGATGGTGTCCCGGGTCAGCTTCCAGCGGGACGAGCCGTTGGCGGCCTTATCGTCCATGCTGCCCGATGTATCGACGAGCAGGGCAACCTTGCCGAGGCGGTCCTTCTGCTTGCTCTTGAGGCCCAGCAGTTCCTGCCGGACGCCTTTCTCCTTGGCGACGGCCCGCTCCGCGTCGGCTTTCGCCTCTTCCGCCGCCTTGGCCTGTATCAACTTCTGTTCCTCAAGCTCCTTGATCTGGTGGGAGAGGGTATCCACCTTGGCCTGAAGATCCTTCGCCTTCTCGCCCTCCGCGAGCGCGCGCGTCAGCTTCCCCTGGAGCATCTGCTCGCGGGTCCGGGCGGCGGCGAGTTCGTCGGCCAGGGCGATACGCCGCTCCTCGGCACGGTCCCGCGCGGCGGCCGCTGCGGCGAGTTCGGCGACGAGGGCGATCCGCCTGGCCTCGGCCTGGTCCCGTGCGGTGGTGGCGGCGGCGAGCTGCCGCCTGGCCGCGGCGAGATCAGCGCTTGCGGCGTCGCGTTGCCTCCGCGCCTCGTCCCGCTCCGCCTCGGCGGGGGCGAGACGGTTTCCTAGGTGGCCAGCCGCAGCCAGCGCCGCAGCGAAGGCGAGCAGCATCAGGTCGGCGAACAACATCCACGTGCGGGAGGCGTTCCTGGGGGCATCAGGCTTCATGGCCGGTCCTCTTTCGCCCGGCACGGGGCGCGCCACGCCGGCGCGTCCCGAACACCCACTCCGCCCACGTCCGCGGCAAGAGCCGTCGGGCAGCGTCGTGCTGGGCGTCCGCCGCGTCGCGCAAGGCATCGACCGCACCGCCGAATTCACGGAGGATGTCGGCCACATCCAACCCCTTGTGCAGGGCGTCCAGCAGCTCTCGCAACTGGCCGAGACTAGCGGCTACGGGACGGAAACCGGCCTGGTCGAGCCGCTCCAGGTGGCCCCGGACGCCGTCGGTCAATTCGGTCGCCACGCCGGAGAGCCGGCCGGAGTGTTCCCGCCAGTTGGCGAGTTCTTCCCGGAGGTGCCCGGTCCCGACGGCGAGGTCCCTCGCGGTGTCGCCGTATCGGGCCGAAGCCTGGCGGAGTTGTTCCGTCGCCTGGTTCGCATCGCGGAGAACCCCGGCCAGTTCACCGGAGCGATCGCGGAGTTGCTGGGCAGCGGCGGCCACCCCGGTCGATCCGCCCTGGATCACGTCGATGCTCGCCCGGAGCCCCTCCGCTGCCTGCCGGAAGGTCTCGCTTGCGGCGGCCTGGGTCTCCGCTGCCGGGACGACCTTTTCGGCCGCTTCCGCCAATCGGTCGGCTCCGTCGGCGAAGGCGTCGAGCCGTTGGTCCAGGGCGTTCTCCACTCGCTCGACGACACGCCGGAAACTATCTCCGCCTTCCCGGAGGCCCGTGAGAGCCGCGCCGAGTTCTTCCTGGGACCGCCCGATCCGGCCCGCCGCCTCGGTAGCCTGGGCACCCAACTGGTCCGCGGTTCGGCTGAGGGCGATCCCGACGGTCTGGAACGAACGGAAGGTCGATCCGATGCTCTCCAAGGTCGATTTGTGGTTCCGGGCCAGGTCGTTAAACCCCTCGGCCATCCGCGTCACCTGGCCGAGGGCCTCGTTGAGGGTCTGCTGCACCTGGCGCGTCTCTGCGAGGAGTTGCCTGTCCTCCTCCAGGGCGGCCTGGCCCGCCTCGGCGAGGAGCCGGCTCGACTCGCGGAGCGCGCGGAGTTCGTCCGGGATGGCCGCAACCGGTTCGAGGACGGCCCGCAACCGCAAGATGGCCTGCTGCACCGCCAGGTTTCCGGCCGACACGGAACCCACCGCCTGGGTCAGATCCTCGACCTGCCTGGTGAGGGCCTCGCTGGCTTCCGCCTGCCGCCGGGCCGCCTCTGCCTGAACTTCGACCTGACGCTCGGCCTGCTTCTGGTGTTGCCGCAATCCGTTGACCAGGGCGATCAGCTGGTTGATCCGCCCGGCCTCCGTGCTCTCGACCGGCCCGGCCTGAACCTCTTTCCAGACGTCGTCGAACCAGGCCAGGGCCTCCCCTCGGCAACCCTCCTCCTGGCTGGAAAGGTCGTCGACGAAGTAGCCGTTCAGCAAGTTGAACAGGTTGAGGAACAGGTACGTGACCAGGAGGCCGACCAGGGCCGAGGTGACGGCGTCGCCGGGTACCATCACGCCGAGCAGGAGGTGCACCCCCGTGGCGATGAGGATCAGCTTCGGCAGCACGTCGTCCAGCGCCCTCAGCAGCCGGGCAACCCCGACCTGGTCCAGTTCCCGGTCGAGGTCGTCCGCCAGGACGGCCCGCGTGTCGTATGCCGGATTGGCCCCGCCGGCGAGGATGCGCGCGGCCTTCCCGAGCCAGGGGAACCGGCGCTCCTCGTCCGACCTGGGGGTTTCATCGCCCCGATCCTTGAAGGATTCGAGGGCGGTCCGGCGGTCCGCGACTCTCCATATCGCGGACCGCCAGATCCAGACCTGGAACACGGCCACGGCCATGAGCCCGACGAGCTGGTACGCCAACATGAGGCGATCCTCCTGGCTGGAGAGGGCGGCCGCGGCGGCTACGCCCCGCGGCTTCGAGCGTTCACCGGCGGGTAAGAAAGGTCCGACTGATCACGGCAGGTGGTCCCGATCAACCCAGGCGCGCGGGGCGAACTCCGGCCGGGCCGGGTCAGCCCCCCACCAGTACGGCCGGGGCCGCGGGGCTGCCCGACGGACGATCTCCTGGCCGGACGCGGGATCCTTTTCGATCGTGTAGGTCGCCTCCTGCTCAAGGATGACGTCGGCGACCCTGAACACCGCCCGCTGCAAATCGAGCCGGAGCGTCGCCAGTTCGTCCGCTTTTGCGTCTCGCAACTCACCGAACGTCCGGTGGAGCTTCCCGATCGACCGGGGCGGTAGGCCGAGGTGTTTGGCCAGCATGTCCGCCGGCGTATCCCCCGGTCTGGCAGCAGCGACCGGCCCGCCGGTCGCGACGCGCAGCCCCTCTTGCCAGGTCCGGGCCGGCGCGTCCTCGTCCCACTGGTCAAGCACCGCCGACAGGGCCTTGTGCAGGCGGCACAATTCGTCCCTGTCCACCAGGACGACGCACCGGACGCTCGGCGGTGCCTCCGTGCAACCGCCTGGGACGGGTTCCCACGGGTCGCGTTCGACAAGCCATCCGACCCGGGCCGTGGGCACATCACCCCCCAGCGCCCCGTCATCCACGAAGGCGATCTGGCAGATCCGCTGTTCGACATTTGGCTTGCTGCCCTGCGCCTCGGCGTCCCCCGACACGAGCGGCATCCGGGGCCGGAAGTGTTTCCAGGCCGGCGCGGCGAGATCCTCAAGGGCGAGCGGCCGGGGCGCGAACGCCCCTCCCGGGCCGAGATCCGCGGCCGATGGCGGCGCGGCGCAGGCCAGGTAGGCGGCCGCGTCGGCCTTCGATTGGAACAGGGCCGCCGGCCGCAAGCGGGCGTCCCGCCGGTTGAACTCGACCGCGTCGCGCGTATCCCACCGGCAGACGCGCCGCCGGGGCACCCACCCGACCAGGGCGTCCGCGTATCGGGCGGCGGGCTGGTCGCCGACGAAGAGGTGGGTCTCCGTCTCCTTGTAGACGTAGTAAATGGCGGGGAACGCGCGGGGCGACACCGGCTTGCCGCGGCCGTCGGGCCTGTCGGTAAACGGCGCTTGAGCCGCCCCCGGTTCGCCGACGAGGAGGCACTTGCGGTGGACGGGCACCGCCTCGTCGCGCTGGGCTTGCGGCACCCCGTCCCGGGCGGCGAACGGGGCGATTTGCTCCTCCGGCAGCCAGCCGAGGTGGCCTTCTCTCCGCACGTGGGCCGGTGTCGTGTTCGGCTCCGTCTCGACCAGCAGGTACCAGCGCCGAGCCCTGCCCTGGGCCGGGTCCGCGGCAGGCTCGGTGTAGATCTCGCCGACGACCAGGACGCTCGGGTAGAGCCCGGCGGGCAGTTCCGACGCCGGGCGACGTGCGCCAGGCCGGCGCGGATCGGCCACGAAGTCGGGGTCGGCCCAGCAGACCAGGGCACGAAGGAGGCTGTCCGGGTGGTCGGGGTCGAGCCCGGGCCGGACAGCCTCGGGCAACGCCCCGGCCACCGACACGACCGGGCCGGGTGAGGCGGGCTCGGGAGGGGTCACCGGCGTGGACTGTCCGGGCGTGCGGCGTCCGTCCAGCGCGACATCAGCCTGTTCGGGCGGAGCCGCCCAACCGGGCATCCACGCCCACCCGAAACCCCAGAGGCAACCAGCCAGAAACAGCAGGGGGACAGTGACGCCCGCGATCAGAAGACCCGGCCTCCTCAGGAGTGTCGCGCCGTCCCCTCCGGGATCGTTCCGCACCTGGCCCCATTCGGCCGTCTCCGTCGCGAGCTGTTCCCTCACCTGGTGGTGGACACGCCGACGGCGCTGAGCCGGGAGCCGCGCCAGCCGGACGATCCGGGCCGCCCGGACGGAACGCTCCTCCCGGGAAAGCCGGGGGGCGTCGCGCCGGAGTTCCCTTCGGGCGTGGGCGACGGCTTCCTCGGCGGCGACGACCTCGCGCCACCGCGCGAAGATCGGCGGAAGGAGTTCCTCAAGCCGCCTTTCATCCACCTCGTCAACCCCGTGCCGCCGGGCCAGCGCCAGGAAGCGGGGCACTGGGTCGGGCGGCAGTTCGCCGCAGTGCTCCTCGGCGAATTCTTCGAGGATGCTGCCTTGAACGATCCGGGTCCAACCGGCCAGGTAGCGCTCGTGGCGGAGCCGGGCACGCAGTTCCGCCGCCGGCTTGGCGAAAGCCGCCAGCGCCTCGGCCCCGTCCGCATAGCGCCGGGTCGGGTCTCGCTCGAAGCACCTCTTCAAGAACGGGCGCAGCTCCTCGGGAACGGCGCGAAGGGCGCGGCGGGTGAGGCCCCGGTTGATCAGGAGGGCGGCCGCCATCGGGGTCGGAGCCTCGAAGAGCGGCTGGCCGACGAGGAGTTCGTACACGACGCAGCCGAACGCCCAAACGTCCGAGGCGACGGTCACCCGGCCTTCGATCTGCTCTGGGCTCATGTACAAGGCGGTGCCGGCCGCGCCGACGGTGGAGGAGGCCCCGGGGCCTTCCTGTTGCTTCGAGAAGCCGAAGTCGATCAGCCGCAGGCGGTAGTCGTCGCCGACGATGGCGTTCTCAGGCTTCAGGTCGCGGTGGACGACACCCGCTCGGTGCAACTCGTCCAGGCCCCGTAGCACCTGCTCGGCGAGTCGCAGGGCCAGGTCCGCTGGCGGGCGGCTGTGGATCACATCGGCCAGGGTGTGATCCCCGACGTACTGGAGGGCGATCCAGCAGCAATCCTGGAGTTGGCCGTGGGCGCGGTAACCGACGAGATAGTCGCCCGACACGCCCAGTAGCAGGCGCACCTCGTGGTCGAACATCCGGAGGTCGGCGAGCCGGAGGACCTTGAGGGCGACGAGCGTCTCGTCGGCTTCCCGCCCGAGGTAGACGGTGCTAAAAGCACCCTCGCCCAGGACGCCCACCAGGGCGTAGCCTGGGATGTCCGGAGCGTCCGAAGGTAGCGGCCTCACCCCGCCACCGGTCCGGCGACCGTGCAGGGCGACGTGGACCAGGGACCGGCAGACGTCCTGACGGTCGCCCGGCAGCGGGGCCGGGGGCTCGATCTGCAAGGATCGCCGGAGGGCTTGGGCAGGATCGCTGGACGACGCGGTCTGGCCCGCCGCCGAGAGACTTTGAACCAGCCGCCGCAGCAAGTCGCGCTGCTCGTCGGCCAAGGCACCGCCGCGAAGGTGCAGCTGCAACGCAGCGGCGAGGTCGTCGACCAGTTGTTCGACCTGCTCGGCGGTGAGGTGGCTGGCCTCGGTGAGCAGGACAAGTCGGTCCGTCGGGTCGGCCGCGAGGAAGCAACGGTAAAAGTTGGCCGCGATCCGGAGCGGCTTATCTACCACGTCGGGTAGCAGGAGGTCCCAGGCCGCCTGGGAGAGGAAGCGCAGGAGCCGGGTCGTCATTCCCATGGGGCGACCTCCGAGGCGTGGAGAACACCCAACCCAGACTACCAGACGGCGAAACGCCCGACAACAAAGAACACCTCGCTTGCTCATCAGCTCATCAGCAGCCAGAGCAGCCGTGGGCCGGTTGCGGGGCCGGTACATCTCGGGAAGGGCCGATCCCTAATCGCAGCCGGCCCCAGACCTGCGCGCGGATTGCCGGGCAGTTCGATCCCTCTGGGCCGGTTGGGCCGGCATTTGCGCCTGGTACCGAGTCTCGGCCACGCGCACGATTCAATCAAGAGTTCGGTGATCTTGCCCGGTTCTTGGGATAGCCTGAAGACGTTCGACATAAGCCAGGGTCGTCCGGAGCGGTCACGCCTGGGGCCGCGGAGCCTGCTCAGCTACGTTGGCCCGGCCCTCCTCAGAGCGAACGCCCCGCAGAAGGCTGGCCCGGACGACGGCGTCCTGTCCCGCGAGGCGCTCACCAGGCTCCCGGCTCGAAGGGTTACGCCTGGTCCCCGATTCTTCTCCAGCTCTTCTCCAGCCGGGGTGGGGAGACAGCAGCGCACGGATCGTCCAATCCGGAATGAGGCGACTACCGCCCCAGGTTGCTACCGGCTCATTCATGGGTTTTCGGTGTCTTGGGGCCGACTGGGCCGGATCGGTGCGTCCTGGGTACCGGATTCCGGACCCATTATCATCCGCACGCATCGAGCAGGGCAAGGATCGCCGCCTTGATCTAGAGGCTCAATCCCTGCCAGGCATTGACCGGCTGGATCAGGTCCGAGTCCGTAACACCGCGCGGCTCCAGGCATTCTACGGAAGCACGGCTATCCCCTGAACAACCAGGAGACGGCGACCGCGACCGTCCTGGAGCAGTTCAAAGCCTTGTCGCGGGCCTGGACTGCGGGGGGCGAAGTGTCTCCGCGGTAGGCATGCCGTAGCAGGCAGGGTCAACAGTTCACAGCGAACAG
>Ga0268299_1001170_pt1 | contig 53067 bp, 33 predicted proteins | sample NOBtaG_FD_193484 | JGI IMG/M metagenome (GOLD analysis project Ga0268299, IMG submission 193484) | Activated sludge microbial communities from bioreactor in Nijmegen, Gelderland, Netherland - NOB reactor | ecosystem: Engineered > Bioreactor > Aerobic > Activated sludge | place: Netherlands... | reverse complement strand
ATGTTCCCGACCGCGGCGAGGATGAAGCTCGACAGGATGGCGATGATCGCGATCACCACCAGCAGCTCGATCAGCGTGAAGCCCCCGCGAGGGCTCGTTCTCGTCCGTGCGGCTTGCATGGGTTCGCCCCCTCGGGTGGTCACTTGCTCAGGCCTTCCAGCAGCTTGATCAGCGGCATGAACAGCGCGATGACGATCGTGCCGATGATGAAGCCCAGCACGACGATCATCAACGGTTCCAGCAGGCTGATCAAACTCTCGACCATGACGTTGACTTCCTCGTCGTACACGTCGGCGATCTTGTACAGCATCGTGTCCAGGTCGCCGGTCTCCTCGCCGACGTCGACCATGTTCACGACCATGTCGTCGACGAGCTTCGACTCCTTCAGCGGCTGCGAGATCGTGTCGCCCTCGCGGATCGACTCGTACACCCGCTGGTACATCCGCTCGAACACCGCGTTGTCGGCCGTGTCCTTCACGATCGACAGCGCCTCGAGGATCGGCACGCCGGAGCTGACCAGCGTGCCGAGCGTCCGCATCGTCCGCGCGACGACCGTCTTCTCGATCAGCGGCCCGATGATCGGTATCCAGAGGTACGCTCTGTCGAGTGCATAGGCCCCGCTCTTGTTGAGGCGGATGAGTTTGAGCAGAAGCCAGATCGTCAGCGGGAAGAGCGGCAGGACGTACCAGTACTTCGAGAACCACTGCGACGTCGCGATGAGCATCTCCGTCAGGACGGGGAGCTTCATGTTGAAGTCTTTGAAGATCTTCTCGAACTTCGGGATGATGAACAGCATGATGAACGTCAGGATGCTGACGGCCACCAGGATTACCACCACCGGGTAAACCATCGCGCCCGTGATGCGGCGCTTCAGGCTCTGCGACTTCTCCTTGAAGTCGGCCAGACGCCGCAGGATGACCTCCAGCGCGCCGCCGGCCTCGCCGGCCTTGACCATGTTGACGTAGAGCCGGTCGAAGCACTTCGGGTGCTTCGCGAACGCCTCCGACAGCGTCATGCCCGACTCGACGTCGTCGACGACGTCGATCAGCGCGTTCTTGAGGATGCCGGGCTTCATCTGCCCTTCGAGGATCTTCAGGCTGCGCAACACCGGCAGGCCGGCGTCCTGCAGCGTCGAGAACTGGCGCGTGAACGTGCACAGCGCGGCGGCCGACACGCCGCCGAAGGCGAAGACCTGGCCCTTCTTCTTCTTGCCTTCCTTCTTGGCCTTCTTGCCCTTCTTCGACCCGGCTACTTCGCTGATCTTGGTGACGAAGTAGCCCATCTGCTTGATCTTCTGCTGGGCCTCCTCCTCGCTGCCGGCCTCGACGGTGGCCTTCACCTCGCTGCCGGTGCTGTCCATCGCCTCATATTTGTACGTCGGCATGGCCCCCTCACGAACGAGCGCGGCGACACGACCGCGTGATGAAACCCACGAAGTAACTCCCCGCGCGTCGGGAGCGTCGGCCCGTCCCTGGCGCGCGGCAGTCGGCCCCCGTCTGGGGGTGTCCCATGGTCCGATCGACGGGCGGAGTGCGAGTCGCTCCCGTCTCCAAAGACCCCGGGCAAGCCCGAGGCTAAATGACAATCACTCGTCCTCGAGGATCGTCTCGCGGACGACCTCCTCGATGGTCGTCTTGCCAGCGAACAGGGCGTTCATGCCCGACTCACGCAGCGTCTGCATCCCCTTGCGCCGGCACGCCGCCTGGAGCGCCTCCGTCGAGACGCCCTCCGAGATCAGGTCGCGGATGTCGTCGTCGACCTCGACCAGCTCGAACAGGCCCATCCGGCCGCGGTGGCCGGTGTTGTTGCAGCGGTCGCAGCCGCGCCCGTAGAAGAAGCTCTTGCCGCGGACGTCCTCCGGCTTGAGGTTCAGCTCCATGAGCATCTCGGCGCTCGGCTCGAACTCCGTCCGGCAGTCCTCGCAGATCTTGCGCACCAGCCGCTGGGCGAGGATGCCCTCCAGCGTCGCCGTGATCAGGTACGGCTCCAGGCCCATGTCGCGGAGCCGGGTGATCGACGACGGCGCGTCGTTGGTGTGCAGCGTGCTGAAGACCATGTGCCCGGTCAGCGACGCCTGCACCGCGATCTGGGCCGTCTCCAGGTCGCGGATCTCGCCGACGAGGATGCGGTCCGGGTCCTGCCGCAGGATGCTACGCAGCGCCAGCGCGAACGTCAGGCCGATCTCGTGGTTGATCGGCACCTGGATGATGCCGTCGATGTCGTACTCGACCGGGTCCTCGGTCGTGATGAGCTTGTCGGTGATCGTGTTCAGTTCGTTCAGCGCCGAGTAGAGCGTCGTCGTCTTACCAGCCCCGGTCGGCCCCGTGACGAGGACGATGCCGTTCGGCTTGTGGATCAGGTGCCGGAACTGCTCCAGCATCTGCGGCTCCATCCCGACCTTGTTCAGGTCGAGTGAGACGACGGTCCGGTCCAGGACGCGGATGACGACGCTCTCGCCGAACATGGTCGGCAGGACGCTGACGCGCATATCGACCGGGTTGCCGCCGACGTTGAGTTCGATCCGGCCGTCCTGCGGCACGCGGCGCTCGGCGATGTCGAGGTTCGACATGACCTTGATGCGGCTGGCGATCGCCGGGGCGAGGTGGCGCGGCGGCGGCACCATCTCGTACAGGACGCCGTCGCAGCGCATGCGGATCTTGTACTCGTCCTCGAACGGCTCGAAGTGGATGTCGGACGCCTTGTCGCGGATGCCGAGCAGGAAGACCATGTTGATCAGTTTGCGGACCGGGGCCGCCTCGGACATCTCCATCATGCTCTCGAGGTCGATCGACGTCTCGCCGCGCTTCTTGCCCAGTTCGGGGCTCTTCTCGATCTCCGTGAGGATGTCGGTGATGCTCTCTTCCTTGCCGGCGTAGAGGCGCGTCAGGGCCTCGGCGATCGCCGACGGCGCGGCGAGCAGGGCGACGACGTCGGTCAGGTTGAGGAGGTTCTTCAGGTCGTCCAGGCCGGCGATCGCGTTCGGGTCGCCGATGACGACGGTGAGGACCTTGTTCGCGACGCTGATCGGCAGGATCTTGTAGACGTTGGCCATCGTCTCCGGCACGAGGGCAAGCGCCTCCGGCGACGGCTTCAGTTCGGCCATGTTGGCGAGCTTGAGGTTGTGCTCTTCGGCGAGGGCCTGGAAGAGCTGCTCCTCGGTGACCAGGCCGCGGCCGACCGCCACCTGGCCGAGCAGGGCGTTCGTCTGGCGGGCCTCGTCGAGCAGCTCCCACAGCTGCGTCTCGTCGATGTAGCCGAGGTCGATGAACACCTGGCCGAGCTTGCGCTTGCCGGTCTCCTTCTCCTTCTTCTTGGCGATCGGCTTCTTCAAGCTCGGGGCCGGCTTCTTCTCGCCGCCTGCCGGCGGGGTGGTCGGCTTCTTCTCGCCGGCCGGGCCGGCCGGCTTCTTCTGCTCGTTGGCCGGGCCGGTCGGCTTTTGCGGCGTCGCGCCGCCCTGGGCCGGCCGCTGCGGCTGGGGTGTGGCCGGCTTCTGCGGCGTCGCGCCGGGCGTCGGCTTCTTCGGTTGTCCGGCGTCGTTCGGCGTGGCCATGACCGGTCCCCTTCCCCACTCTTTCATCCGCTTCGAATGCATGACGGCTCGCCACCCCACCGGCCCGGGTCTACCCACCGGGCGGCAAGTCGGGGAGTCGTCCTCTCCCCGGGGCGGGCGAGCCATGCTCCTTTGCTCAGGACGGCTCAATCGTCGTCGTCGTAGCCGTCGTCGTCCTCGTCGTCATCCTCGTCGTCGTCTTCGTACTCGTCGTCGTCCTCCTCGAGCAGGCCGCGCTCGGCCGTGGCGATCTTCGTCGCCAGCTCCGCCGGCTTGTTCGACCGCAGGAGGACTTCCTCCTTCTCGCAGATGCCGTCCTTCCAGAGTTTGAACAGGCTCTCGTCCAGGAGAAACATACCGTGCTTTCGCCCGGTCTGGATCGACGAATCGATGCGGTACGTCTTGTTCTCGCGGATCAGGTTCTGGATGGCCGGCGTCATGACCATCATCTCGTAGGCGGCCGTGACGCCCTCCGGCTTCTTCGGCAGGAGGCACTGCGACAGCACGCCGATCAGGGCCGTCGAGAGCTGCGTCCGGATCTGGTCCTGCTGCTCCTTCGGGAAGACGTCGATGATACGGTTGATCGTCGAGGACGCCCCGTTCGTGTGCAAGGTGCCGAAGACGACGTGCCCCGTCTCGGCCGCCTCGATCGCCGCGTGGATCGTCTCCAGGTCGCGCATTTCGCCGACGAGGATCATGTCGGGGTCCATGCGCAGCGCCCGGCGGATGCCCTCCTTGAACGAGGGCACATCGACGCCGATCTCGCGCTGGTTGAACGTCGATTTGTTGTGCTTGTGGTAGTACTCGATCGGGTCTTCGAGCGTGATGACGTGGCGGTCGTAGCTCTGGTTGATGAAGTTGAGCATCGACGCCAGGCTGGTCGTCTTGCCGGAGCCGGTCGGCCCGGTGACCAGCAGAAGGCCGCGCGGCCGGGTGATCAGGCGCTTGATCGCCTCCGGCATGCCGATCTGCTCGAACGTCAAGAACGTGCTCGGGATGCGCCGCATCACGATGCCGATGTTGCCGCGCTGCTTGAAGACGGCGACGCGGAACCGGTAGCCATCGACGAACTCGATGGCGAAGTCGCAGCCGCCGACCTCCTGTAGTTCCTGCTGGCATCGGTCCGGCGTGATGCTCTTCATCAGCGCCGTCGTGTCGTCCGGTTCGAGGACCTTGGCGTCGAGCTTGCGCATCCGGCCGTGGTGCCGGATGACCGGCGGCTGACCGACCGCGATGTGCAGGTCGCTCGCCTTCATCTGGATGACCGTCTGCAACAGCTTGTCGATGTACACGGAGCCGGTGGCCGCCACAGGGGTTCCCTCACAGTGGACCGCTCGACCTTGCTAGATTGTCTGGGCCCGTCGAGCCGTTCTCAAGATTCCGAGATGAAAATACCGTAAGAATCTCCGCCCCCGAACGAATTGTGCCGCGCCGCCCGAACGCGGCAATCCGTTTTGGCGGCCCGGGACCGAAAAACCGAAAGGAAGGACTCTCTTCCCACTTCCTAACGCGCATCCGTAACACCCAACGTACGGGACGAGTACCCCGTTTACCAGCTGTCCGCCCCGTTTCCGGATTAGACGGCGGCGTCGCCAGCCTCACGCCATGTCGTGGTGACAGGTTTCGAGGACTTCCTCCAGAGTCGTGATCCCCTTGATGGCCTTATTCAGCCCGTCTTCGAGCAGGGTCCGCATGCCGCAGTTCAACCGTGAGAACCGCCGCAGCGACTGCGTCGGCTCGCGCTTGAACGTCATCTCGCGGATGCCGCTGTTCATCTTCAGCATCTCGTAGATGGCCGACCGACCGCGGTAGCCCGTGTGGTTGCAGTGGCTACAGCCGGTCCCGCGCATGAACGTCGCGTCTTTGATCTGTTGCGGCGACAGTCCGGACGCCCGCAGTTCGTGCGACGGGGGTTGGTCCGGTTTCTTGCACTTCGGGCAGACCTTGCGCAGCAGCCGCTGGCCCATGATCGCGATCAAGGACGACGCGACAAGGAACGGCTGGACACCCATGTCGATGAGACGCGTGATGGCGCTGGGGGCGTCGTTGGTGTGCAGGGTACTGAACACCAGATGGCCCGTCAGCGACGCCTGGATGGCGATCTCGGCCGTCTCGTGGTCGCGGATCTCGCCGACGAGGATGATGTTCGGGGCTTGGCGGAGCATGGCCCGGATGATGCGGGCGAAGTCGAGGCCGATCTGGTGCTTGACCTCGACCTGATTCACGCCGGGCAGGTAGTACTCGACCGGGTCCTCGGCAGTGATGATCTTTCGATCAGGCCGGTTCAGTTCGTTCAGGGCGGCGTACAGGGTCGTCGTCTTGCCGGAGCCGGTCGGCCCGGTGACGAGGAAGATGCCGTTGGGCCGCTTGATGATCTGCTGGAAGCGCTGGTAGTCGTCCTCGCCGAAGCCCAGTTCGCGGATGTTCACCATGATGTTGCCGCGGTCGAGGATGCGCATGACGCAGCTCTGGCCGTTCGTCGTCGGCAGCATCGAGACGCGCATGTCGTAGTGCTTGCCGGAGAGGTTGATCTTGATCCGGCCGTCCTGGGGGCGGCGCTTCTCGGCGATGTCGATCGACCCCATGATCTTGATACGCGACAGGAGCGGGGCAAGCATGCGCCGCGGCGGCGAGTCGCGCTCGACGAGGATGCCGTCGATCCGGTAGCGGATGCGGATCCGGTCGGCGAACGGTTCGATGTGGATGTCGCTGGCCCGCAGGCTGACCGCCTCCTGGATGATGAGGTTGACGAGCTTGACGATCGGGGCGTCGCTCTCCTCCATCTGGCCGCCGGACTGGGTCGCCTCCGTCTCGGTGAAGTCGATCGCCGTGTCGGTGAACTCGGCGAGCATCGAATCGACCGACTCGGTCTCCGTCTGGCCGTAGTGGCGGTTGATCGCCTCGATGATCTGCTCGCGGGGGGCGAGGACCGGCACCAGCTCCTTCTGGAGGATGAACTGGAGCTTCTCGAGCGTGGCGAAGTCGCTCGGGTCGTGCATGACGATCTTGAGGATCGGCCCCTCGGCGGCGTAGGGCAGGACGAGGTTTTCGCGGGCGACCGACTCGGGGACGAGTTCGACGACGGCCGGCGGGATGGTGACCTCGGTCAGATCGACGAACTGCATGCCGGAGTGTTCGGCGATGGCGGAGCTGATCTGCTCCTGGCTGGCGTAGCCGAGTTTGACCAGGGCGTCCTGGAGCTTGACGCCGGTCTGGGTCGCCAGGGCCTTGGCCTCCTCCAGCTGGTCGGGGGACAGGATCTGCTTGCGGAGGAGGAGGTCGGTGAAGTCGCCGCGGCCGCGTGCCATGTCATGAAGCTCCGTAACGCACGTGAGGGCGCAAGGATGGGTACTTTCACTATGGAGGGCGACCGTGCCGGATGCAATAGATTTCCTGCCGGGGGGAAGTTTTCCCCCGTGGGGCGACCGTCCTCGGTCGCCTCTTCGGCCCAGGGCGACCGAGGACGGTCGCCCCACCGAACTTACCGGAACAGCCCCTCCGGCACGCCGACCTCGGCCTTGGCCGGCGGGGCGATGCCGAGCGTCTTCGCCAGGATGACCGCCGCCGCCTGGGGCGTGACCGGGTCGTGGCGCGTCCGGCCGGCGTCGGCCACGCCGGGGCCGTACACGAGGAAGGCGGCGTGCCGGTCGTAGTCGTGCGGCGTGCCGTGCGACGTGCCGGTGGCGTAGGTCGTGTCGAGCCAGTACGGCGCGGTGACGAGCTGGATGTCGCCGTTGCGGTCGGGGTGCCAGCTCTTGCGGACACGCCGCTCGATGTCGCTCGCCCCGTTCGGGGCCGGCTTCTTCAGGTACGACCGCGGGAACGCGGCGAGATAGCCGGGCTGGGTGCGGAACCAGGCGGCGAGCTTGTCCTCGATGACGGCCGGGTCGAGGCCGCTCGCCTTGAGCCAGGCCGCGTCGAAGTAGACGAGGTCGTTGTCGAGGAAGGCGATCGGCACCGCCTTTTCCGGCACGGCGGTCGGGAAGGTCGCCCGGAGGAAGTCGGTCGCCCGGCGCTTGAGGGCGACCGGGTCGATCCGTTTGGCGACGAGGCCGCGCGACGCCGACACTTCCGGCAGCGGGCAGATGCCGTGGTCGGCCGTCAGCACGACGGAGTAGTTCCCCGCGCCGACCTTCGCGTCGAGGAGCTTGAGCAACCGCTCGACGACCTTGTCGCTGCGGAGGGTGATGTCGAGCACCTCCTGCGAGTCCGGGCCGAACGCGTGGCCGCACAGGTCGTTGCTGGAGAAGCTGATCGACAAGAAGTCGGGGGCCGCCGCGGTGCCGGGCTTCTCGATGTCGATGAGCTTTTCGACGGCGGTCAGGAGCATCTCGTTGCCGTTCGGCGTGAAGACGACGGCCTCGTTGCGGCTCTTGAGCGACCGGTCCTTGTCGCCGACGATCGCGTGCGGGAACGTCCGGTCGAAGCCGTAGTCGCGGTTGCCCTCGCCGACGACGTCGTCCGGGCCGGCGTGCTTCTCGTAGTCGATGCCCGGCAGGCGGTCCCAGACGTGGTCGAAGTACTTCTCGGCCGGCTTGCCCTGGTTGAGTTCGGCGACCCAGGTGTGGACGCGGTCGCGGTAGAACGTCGAGGTGACCCACTGCCCCTGCTCGGAGCTGAACCAGTAGCAGGCGTCGGGCGTCTTGCCGGCGGGTAGGACGGCGGAGCGGTTCTTGATCGACAGGGCGAAGACGCGGCCCTTGCCGCCGGTGGCGGATTTGACGGCGTCGCCGAGGGCGGGGGCCATCAGTAGCGACGGGCTCGCCCCAAGGAGCGGCTTCTGGCCTTCCTTTACCGGGGCGGCCGGCACGAGGGCGTAGCGCTCCGTGGCGACGCAGTTGACCTTGGCGGCGGCGGCCCGGTCGTACCAGTCGTTGGTGACGATGCCGTGAGTGTCCGGCGAGCAGCCGCTCGCGATCGAGGCGTGGCCGGGGCCGGTCATCGTCGAGGCGTAGGGGTAGTGGCACTGGTCGAAGTAGACGCCGCCCTTGAGCAGGCGGTTGAAGCCGCCGTCGCCGAAGAGGGGCCGCCAGCGCGGGAGGTAGTCGCCGCGGAACTGGTCGAAGACGAGCAGGACGGCGAGCTTGACCGGGGCGGCCGGTTGCGGCTCGGCGTTCGTTACGCCCCGCATGGTGGCCAGCCCGACCGACACGGCCGCGACGGCGGCTACCCCCAGTCCGAATCCGCGCATGTCCGCCCCCTTGAGGATGACCCTGTGCGGAGGATGCTAGAGGCGGCGGCGCGACGCGACAAGCGAAGAGATGGTGAGGGCCCAAAATGGCCCCACCGTCCCGAAGGGGCGACGAGGCCCCGGGACGGCAGGTGCCAGGCAGGCGACGGCATGGCTTCGGGTGGTTCGTGGAGGCGTTGTTCGCGTCCTCCCCACTACCAACGGAACCGCCCCAAGGTTTCGGACAGTTATTTTCGGAATCCCGCCGAAGCCCCTCTCCGACCAAACGATCTAACCTGGGAGTGGCGTTCCGCCCGGGGAGGGTTGGCTCGTGCTGTACCTGGCGACGAAGTTCGCGCCGCAAGCCGCGTTGTTCGAGCAGGCCCACCGGGCCGGCTTCCGCGCCGCCGAGATGTGGCTCAGCGAGAAGTTCCTCGCCGACGTGCCGGCCGTCGTCCGCCTCGGGCGGCACTATCCCCTCCGGTTGGTGGCCCACGCTCCGAACCGGATCGACTGGCCGGAGGCGACCTTGCCGGCCCTCGTCCGCCTGGCGCGCGAACTGGCCCTGTCGGCGGTCGTGATCCACCAGGAGATGTACGACCCGCACGCCGCGGCCCTATTCGCCCTGGAGCCGACCCTGCCGCTCGCGGTCGAGAACGGCGAGTTGTCGCCGGACGAATTCTGGCGCTGGGCCGAGACGAACCCCGGCCTGACGCTCGACGTCGAGCACCTGTGGAAGTTCACCTTGCAAGACGGGCCGTTCGACGAAGTGATGCGGACGCTGGACGAATTTCTCGCCCGGTTCGCGCGGAAGTTGCGGCACGTCCACCTGCCCGGCTACTGGGCCGGGATGCCGGTCCATCGGCCGATGTACGCCAGCCGGGAACTCGTCTTCCCGGTGCTGGACCGGCTCCAGGCGGTCGGCTTCGGCGGCCTGATCGTCGCCGAGGCGGCGACGGCGTACCAGACCGATAACGATCGCCGCATGGACGTGCTGCTCTTCGAGACGTGGCGGAGCGAGTCGGAGCGAATCCTCGGCTCGCTGGAGAACCACTCGTAGGACGCCCCTCCTGGGTCGTCCCTTGAAGCCGGACGACCCAGGAGGGGCGTCCTACGGGTTGTGTGGCGGCGTCACGGCCCGATCGCCTCGGGGCCGCGCTCGCCGGTGCGGATGCGGACGCAGTCCTCCAGCGGCAGGACGAAGATCTTGCCGTCGCCGATCTGGCCCGTCTCCGGGGCCCGCGCCGCGTGGACGATCGCCTCGACCGCCGCCTCGACGAACGCGTCGGTGACGGCGATCTCCAGCTTGATCTTCGGCAGCAGGTTGACGCGCACCTCCGCGCCGCGGTAGACCTCCGTGTAGCCGCGCTGCCGGCCGCAGCCGCGCACGTCGGTCACCGTCATCAGGTAGACGTCGCGCTCGTTGAGCGCCTGCTGGACCGCCTCGAGCCGCTCCGGGCGGATGATGGCTACGATCAGTTTCATGGCCGGGCCTCCTCGACCGACGCGCGCAAGGTCTTGCCGCCGAGCCGGTCGCCGAACAGGCGCAGCAGGTTCGCGCTCATCGCGACCGGGTCGCCGCCCCGGAACCGGAAGCGGTTGCCCTGCACTGTGGTAACGTACGGGTAGACCGCCTGGAACTCCACCGACGGCGGCGTCGGCCCGGCCTGGCACAGGTCGGACCAGACGCGCATCAGGTCGGCCGGCGTCGCCCCGTCCAGGACGACCGTGAAGCGCTTGACGTGGCCGTTCGGCGGCCGGCTCGCCGGCCGGGGCGCGGCGTGCGGCGTCTCGGACACCGTCTCCGCCGCGTAGCCGAGGTCGAAGCCGACCTCGCCGTGCTGGGTCAGGTCGAGCCCCTCCGTCTCGTCGATCGGGTCGAGGCAGAAGCCGACCGTCTTATCGATCAGGACGACGAGGACCGCCGTGCCGACGAAGGCGAAGACGATCGACACCCCGGCGGCGTAGATCTGGGCCATGATCTGGGCGGCGTAGTCGGTGCCGGCCTCGCCCAGCGCGCCGAGGGAGGCGGTCGAGCCGGCTCCGGCCTGCCACAGCGCGGCGCTAGCGAAGACGCCGGTCAGCAGCGCCCCGAGCAGGCCGCCGACGCCGTGGACGCCAAAGGCGTCGAGCGAGTCGTCGTACTTGAGGAACGGCTTGAGCGAGACGGCGGCGTAGCAGACGACGCCCGCGAGGGCCCCGATGATGATGGCCGACAGCGGCGTGACGAACCCGGCCGCCGGCGTGACGGCGACGAGGCCGGCGACGATGCCGGACGCCAGGCCGAGGGCGGTCGGCCGGCCGCGGTGCAGCCACTCGGCCAGGATCCAGCTCAGGCCGGCCGCCGCCGCGGCGACCTGCGTCGCGGCCAGGGCGGCCCCGGCCAGGCCGTTCGCCGCCAGGGCGCTGCCGCCGTTGAAGCCGAACCAGCCGAACCACAGGAGGCCCGCCCCGGTCAGCGTCAGGACGAGGCTGTTCGGGATGACCGTCTGCTGCGGGTACCCGGTGCGCTTGCGCAGGAGCAGGATCGCCGCCAGGCCGGACACGCCGGCCGCGATGTGGACGACCGTGCCGCCGGCGAAGTCGAGCGCGCCCATCTTGCCGAGCCAGCCGGCCGCGGAGGCGGTGCTGTCCAGTGCCCAGACCCAGTGGGCCAGCGGACAGTAGATGACCGTCACCCAGAGGAAGACGAACAGGCAGTACGGCCCGAACTTGATGCGCTCGGCGAGGGCACCGCTGATGAGGGCCGGCGTGATGATCGCGAACATGCCCTGGAACATGCAGTGGACGAAGATCGGGATGCTCGTCCCTGGGAAGGCCGCGTTCGGCGCGACGCCCGACAGGCCGACGTAGCCCCAGTCCCAGCCGATCCAGCCGCTGCTGTCCTTCGTGCCGAACGAGAGCGAGTAGCCGAACAGCACCCACTGCAAGCCGACGATCGACAGCGCCACCATGCTGTGCATCATGGTGCCGAGGACGTTCTTCTGGCGGACCATGCCGCCGTAGAACAGGGCCAGGCCCGGGACCATGAGCATGACCAGGCCGGTCGAGATGAGCATCCACGCCGTGTTGCCGGCGTCGATGGCCGGCGGAGCGGCCGTGGGCGGCTCCGCGGGCATCGGCTCCTCGGCCGACGCCGAAGTGAGTAAACCGAGCCCGACGACCAAGGCCAGGAGGAAGGGCAGTATCCGTTGGCGCATCGTGTCCTCACTTCACACACCCCCTCGGGGCACTTCGGAGGAAGTTAAAACGAAAAAGTCCCTCGATGCAACCGGAATGCCGGGGGATGCACATCCTGTGAAAAAGCTGTTAAGCATTATGGAAAAAAGAGTTATGGAACGAACTGTTCCAGAAAGGCCCTCCCGGCGTCGCCAGCGTTTCGGGCACGGCTCGCTCACGCCCTGGGCACCCCGGCAGAGACGTGCTTCGCGGGGTGCGAAACCTCGCCGAGAGGATGGGTTGTACCACCTACGAGGCAGGCCGAGCCCACGAACCAACGGGGGAAGGCGGCGTGCTGGAGGCATCTTCCGCCGATGCTGGTGAGCAGTGGAACAACCGACGGAAGGGCCTCGTTCATCCCTTCCCACCCCGGCGAGTCGCAGGGGACTCTCCGTCGGCCATTCGGTTGTCTCGTCCATGGATGGAGTGGCCATGTCTCGATTCCAATGGCTTTCCGCGATCGGCCTCGTCGTCGGGGGGATCGCCGGGCCGGCCGCGGCCCAGACCACGGTGCCGGGGGTGCCCGGACCGAGCTACCTGCCCCCGGCCGCCCCGGTGGCGACGTCCGGCCCGGGTTGTACGAACTGCCAGCCGGCCGGCCCGCTCGTGCCCTTCGCGTCCGCCCCGGCCGCAGAGGAGCCGTCCGCCCCGACGATCGCCCCGGCCCCCGAGGCGGACGACGACCCGTGGCGGCTCTTCCCGGAGCCGCTGCACGGGTTCAAGGTGACCGGCTGGCTGTACGGCACCGGCATCTACAACTCGACCAACGCCGGGACGACCCGCTACAACGGCCCGATGACCCAGAACGACCAGGTCGGCTCGTACCTGAACCAGGCCTGGATCAACATCTCCCGGCCGCTGGAGGAGGACGAGTTCGGCTGGGGCGCGACGGTCGACGTCTTCTACGGCAACGACTACCTGGCGAGCCAGAGCCGCGGCTTCGAGGCCCGGCGGGCGCGCGGCTTCCTGCCGAAGTGGTGGGACAACCAGGACTACGGCCTGGCGATCCCGCAGGCGTACGCCGAGGTCGGCACGTCGAAGTACAACGTCCGGGTCGGCCACTTCTACACGCCGCACGGCTACATGACCGTCCAGGCCCCGGGCAACTTCTTCAACTCGCTGCCGTTCGGGTTCATGTTCACCAACCCGTTCACGCACTGAGGCATGCAGGGCAACGCCGCCCTCGGCGAGAACCTGTCGGTGATGTTCGGCCTGGTCAACGGCTGGGACGCCCTCGACCGGCCGCGGAACAACCTGGCCTACATGGGCGGCGTGAAGTACACCTTCGACGAGGACGCCGGCTTCTTCAGCTCCAACTTCATCACCGGCCTGGAGCCGGAGAACCTCGGCACCGGGTACGCCAACCGCACCCTGGTGACGAACGTCATCGACCTCAAGGCGGATGCCCTGGAGTTCGTCTTCGAGAACAACCTCGGCTGGCAGCAGAACAAGGGCCTCGAGACGAGCATGTTCTACAACTTCGTCCCGTACCTGTTCTACAAGCTGAGCGACAGCTGGAAGATCGGCGCCCGGTACGAGTTCTTCCACGACCCGGGCAACTTCGCCGCCGGGGCGCGGTGGGGCAACCCGAACAACGGCCCGAACCCGTTCAATAACCTCGGCGGGCCGTACAACGGCAACTTCCAGTCGGTCGTCTGCGGCCTGAACTGGCAGCCGGGCGGCAGCAAGAACATCAACATCCGGCCGGAGGTGCGCTACGACTGGTTCAACGGCAACGGCACGCCGTTCGACGCCGGGACGAAGAACCACCAGATCTTCTTCATGGTCGGGTCGTACTTCCTGTTCTGAGCGGTCGGTCCCTGGGATTCCCTTGCTCGCGTCGCCCGGCCCCCCGACAATGGCGCGGGGTTCGTGCGACGCGAGCAGGCCATCTCGGGGACGCCATGACCAGCCGACGCGACTTCCTCTGGCAGACCGGCGGCGGCCTCGGCGGCGTCGCCCTCGCGGCGCTCCTCGCCGACGCCGCCGAGCCGAAGTTACACCACCCGGCGAAGGCCCGCCGCGTCGTGCAGCTCTTCCTCAACGGCGGGCTAAGCCAGCCGGACACGTTCGACTACAAGCCCGAACTCGAGAAGCGACACGACCAGCCGTTCGACCCCGGCACCGGCGAGAAGGTCGAGGGCGTCACGTCCGTGCCGGGCAAGGTGATGAAGAGCCCGTTCCCGTTCAAGCGGCACGGGCAGTGCGGCCGGTGGGTGTCGTCGGTCTTTCCGCACCTGGCCGGCCGCGTCGATGACCTCGCCTTCCTGATGGCGGTCGCGTCGCGGACGAACGTCCACGGCCCGGCGAGCTACCTGATGAACACCGGCTTCCAGGTGCCGGGCTTCCCGTGCCTGGGGGCGTGGCTCTCTTACGGCCTGGGCCGGCTCAGTGACAATCTGCCGACGTTCGTCGTCCTGCCGGACGGCCGCGGCCTGCCGTACAACCAGAAGGGCAACTTCTCGGCCGGGTTCCTGCCGGCCGCCCACCAGGGCACGATCCTGACCGCCGGCGCGAAGCCGCCGATCGCCGACCTGACGCCGTCCGACAAGGTGGCCGGCTTCGGCGGCGACGCCGACCGGGCCGGCCTCGACCTGCTGCGCCAGATCAACGAGCGCCACGCGGCCGACCGGCCCGGCGACGACCTGCTGGAGGCGCGCATCGCCAGTTACGAGCTGGCGGCGAAGATGCAGCGGCACGCCCCGGAGGCGCTCGACCTGGCCCGCGAGCCAGCGGCAATCCACCACCGCTACGGCACCGACGACCCGATCACGGCCGACTTCGGCCGGCGCTGCCTGCTCGCCCGTCGGCTCCTCGAACGCGGCGTCCGCTTCGTCCAGGTCTGGAGCGGGGCCGGCGGCCCGAGCAACAACTGGGACAACCACACCAACATCACGACCGAACTGCCGGCGATCGCTCGGTCGGTCGATCGGCCTACGGCGGCGCTGCTGGCGGACCTGAAGGCGCGCGGCCTCCTCGATGACACGCTGGTGGTCTGTAGCACGGAGTTCGGCCGCCAGCCGTTCACACAGGGGCCAACCGGCCGCGACCACAACGGCGGCACGTCGGTCGCCTGGCTGGCCGGGGCGGGCGTCAAGGGGGGCGTCGCATATGGATCGAGCGACGAATGGTCCTGGCGCGCCGCCGAGGGCCGGACGACCGGCTACGACCTGCACGCGACGATCCTCCAGCTGCTCGGCATCGATCACACGAAGTTGACGTTCCGCCACAACGGCAACGAGCGCCGCCTGACGGACGTCCACGGCCATGTCATCGAGCCCGTGCTGGCGTGACCCGCACTCCCTACAGCCAACCCTCAAGCCCGGGCGTTGCAACGCCCGGGTCCGCCCCTCTCCAACGAATTGAAGAGGGCAACCGCCCCCGCCCCGCTACACTGACCCGGGGCGAATCACATCTCACGGTCGGAGTCCCGTCATGGAGTTCCTCTACTTCCTGCTGATCGGCCTGTGCGCCGGCTGGATCGCCAACCAGGTCATGAAGGGCGGCAGCCCGAACCTGGTGACCGACCTCGTCGTCGGCGTCATCGGCGCGATCCTCGGCGGCTGGCTGTTCGGCCTGCTCGGCCTGGCGGCCGTCGGACTGGTCGGCCAACTGATCGTCGCCGTCGTCGGGGCGATCGCGTTCATCGCCATCCTGCGGGCGGTCAAGAAGGCGTAACTTGCGTACCTCGTCCCGCAGCGAGGAGGCGGCCTCAGCCGGCGATTTCTGGTCGACGTCGACGAGCCGGTTCGCCTCCCGCATCGTCGCCTGCTCGATCTTGCCGAGCAGCGGCCGTACCGCGGCAAGGAACCCCGGCCGGTTCGCCGCCGCCCGCGACACGAGCAGGATCGCCTCGTACTTCCGGAAGACCTGCTTCGTGTCGGCCAGCTCGAACAGGCCGAACGCCGGGATGCGGCCGTCGCTGCTGTAGGCGACGATGGCATCGAGCGTGCCCTCCACGAGCGGCTGGTACAGCAGCGTCGGGGCCATCTCGGCCTTTTCGACGACGTCATTCGTCAGGCCGTGCAGGGCTTGGAACCGGGGCCATTCGTCGCGCTGGAAGAAGACCATGTCCGCTCCCAGCCTCAGCTTCTTCCCCTGGTCCCGTTTTGTTTTGACCAGGTCGTCGATCGTCCGGACCTGGTCCATCCCGCTCGCCCTGGGGTTGATGACCACGCAGTAGTTGTTCTCGAATCCGAGCCGGCCGAGGCAGGGGACGCCGTACTCTTTGTCGAGGTGGTCCATCACCTCCTCCGTCGTCGCCGATTTCGTCGGCAGGAGCATCGCGACGATGTCGCCGGTGTAGGCGACCATGCAATCGACCGACCCGGTGCGCAACCCTTCCAGCGCCAGGCCGTAGGGCATCCCCTCGCGCCGGTCGGCGTCGAACCCGGCGTCGTCGACCTCGCCGGCGATTACCCGCGAGAGGATGTACTGCTCGGTGAATTCCAGGCTGGCGATGACGACGCGTTCCTTGCCGGTCCACCAGCGCGCCACCGGGTCGAACAACCCACCGACAAGGAGGAGTGCCAGCCCGACGAACGCCCACCGGGCCGGGGCCCAGTCCCGCTCGCGGGCGGCGACCTCGAACCGGCGGATGAGCCGGTCGAGCCCAACCGCCAACACGGCGGCCACCACGCAGCCGAAGACGGTCGCGGTGTGGTTGAGCGTCGCCAGTCCGGCGAAGATGTAGTTCCCCAGGCCGACGCCGCCGACCGCCGTCGCCAGGGTCGCCGTGCCGACGGTCAGCACCGTCGCGGTGCGGACGCCGCCGAGCAGGACCGGCGCGGCGAGTGGCAGCTCTACCTGGCGGAGGGTCTGCCAGGGCGTCATGCCGATGCCGCGCGCCGCCTCGGTCAGCGCCGGGTCGACGCCGCGAAGGCCGTCGAGCGTGTTCGCCAGGATCGGCAGGATCGCATAGAGAACCAGGGCGATGAACGCCGGCCAAAAGCCGATCATGCCGCCGAGCACGACGACGAGCAGGCCGAGCAAGGCCAGGCTCGGCAGCGTCTGGACGACCCCCGCCCCGGCGCGGAACACCTGGCCCAGGGCCGGCCACCAGTAGCCGACAATGCCGAGTGGCACCCCGATGAACACCGCGACGGCTACCGCGCCGACCGACAGGACGAGGTGCCCGCCGAGGTACGCCGGCAGCTGCGCGAATAGCTCGCCGAAAACCGCACGCGACCGGGCGGGAAACAGCTCGGCGACCGGCTCGCGGAGGCCCCAGGCCGCGATGCCGAGGAGGCCGGCGAAGGCCGCCACAACCATCGGGCGGCTCCACCAGCCGCGCAGCCGCCAGTCGATGCCGACTTGCAGCAGGAGCAGGAGCTGGTCGAGTACGAGAGCCAGCAGCGCGACGGCGACGCAGCCGAACACGGTCGCGGTGTGGTTGAGCGTGCCGAGGCCGGCGAAGATGTAGTTGCCGAGGCTGACGCCGCCGACCGGCGTGGCGAGCGTCGCCGTGCCGACGACCAGGACCGTCGCGGTCCGGATGCCGCCGAGGAGGACCGGCGCGGCGAGCGGCAACTCGACCTGGCGCAGGATCTGCCAGGGCGTCATGCCCACGCCGCGGGCCGCTTCGAGGTGGGCGACATCGACGCCGCGGATGCCGACGACCGTGTTCGCCAGGACGGGGAGGATGGCGTACAGGACGAGGGCGACGAACGCCGGCCAGAAGCCGATCGTGCCGCCGAGCACGACGACGAGCAGGCCGAGCAGCGCCAGGCTCGGCACCGTCTGGATGGTGCCGGCCCCGGCGAGGAGCACCTCGTTGACACGCGGCCTGCGGCTGGCGTAGATGCCGAGGGGGACGCCGATCGCCACGGCGGCGGCCAGGGCGGTCAGAGATAGGACGAGGTGCCCGCCGAGGTACTTCGGCAGGGTCGCGAAAAGCTCATCCATTGCCGCCTCCTTCCGGCCGGGCGGCCAGGGCTTCGAGTTGGTCGGCGTGCCGCTTCGGCGTCTCGAGCAGCTTCGCGACGTATTCGTCCGCCGGGTTCGTCAGCAACTCGCGCGGCGTGCCCTCCTGGACGACCCGCCCGGCGTTCATGACGGCGATCCGGTCCGCGGACAGGAGGGCCTCGGTCATGTCGTGCGTCACCATGACGGCGGTGAGGCGCTGGTCGCGGAGGATCCCGAGGAAGTCCTCGCGCAGCTTGTCGCGCGTGACCGGGTCGAGGGCACCGAACGGCTCGTCGAGCAGCATGACCTTCGGCTTCGCGGCCAGGGCGCGGGCGAAGCCGACGCGCTGCTCCTGGCCGCCCGACAGCTGGCCCGGCAGCTGATCGCGCCGTTCCCCCGGCTCCAGGTTAACCAGGCGCAACAGCTCATCGACCCGGTCGGCGATGTCCTTCCGGGGCCACTCGAGCAGGCGCGGCACGGTCGCGATGTTCTCGCCGACGGTCAGGTGCGGGAACAGGCCGGTCCTTTGGAAGACGTAGCCGATCTTCCGCCGCAACTCGACGGGGTCCCCCTTCCAGATGTTGACGCCGTCGATGGCGATTTCGATGTGGCCGCTGTCCGGTTCGATCAGGCGGTTGATCATCTTCAGGGTGGTCGTCTTGCCGCAGCCGGACTCGCCGAGCAGGACCAGGAGCTGTCCGGGATTTACCTTCAGGCTCACGTCGTGGACGACGACCTTCCTGCCGCGGTCGTAGGACTTGCGGACGTTCTTGAGTTCGATCATGGGCGCGCTCGACGGGCCGGGAGACGGGGAGGCGACGCGGGATGAATTCTCCTCGGCCGGCGAGGGAATGCAAAGCGTTTCACGGCGGAATCTCGATGCCGCTTGCGGCGGCGCGCCCCTTCCGCGTACAGTGGCGGGAATAAAGGAGACGACCATGTTGCAACGACTCGGGGCCGCGCTTCTGTTCGCGGCGGTCGCCCTGGCCCAGCAGCCAGGCACCGGCGACGGCAAGGACAAGGACAAGCCGAAGGAGAAGGACGCCGACCCGGTCGTCGCCGGCAAGCCGCTCAGCGTCTGGGCCGGCCGGCTCAAAGATCTAGAGACGGCACGGCGGTTCGAGGCCGCCGAGGCGATCAGCGAGCTGGACGAGGCCGCCGCCCCCGCCGCGGCGGCCCTCGTCGCGGCCCTGCGCGAGAAGGACCCCTACGTCTTGCAGCTCGTCACCGGCACGCTCGTCCGCATCGGCAAGCCGGCCCTGCCCGCCCTGCTGCCGGCCTTGAAGGACGACGAGCCGTCCGCCCGGCGGGCCGCCGGCATCGTCGTCGGCTCGATCCTCGACGGCGAGGCGTCCGACGAGGTCGTCGCCGGGCTGCTCGCCCTGCTGAAAGACAAGGACGTCATGGCCCGCGGCGTCGCTGCCCGGGCGCTCGGCCGGACGAAGAGTGAGAAGGCGGCCGCCCCACTGCTGGAGGCGCTGAAGAAGGATGACCCGCTCGTGCGGCGCTTCGCGGCGACGTCGCTCGGCGAGCTGAAGGCCGAAGCGGCCATCGAGCCGTTGCTGGCCCTGGTCAAGGATGGCGAGCCGATGCTGCGGCGCGCGGCGATCGACGCCCTGCGCGACTTCCCGGCGAAGCTCGGCCCGGCGATCCCGGCCCTGCTCGACGCGGCCAAGGACAAGGACGCGACGACGCGCGAGATGGCCCTGGTCACGCTCGGCCGGACGTCGCCGCTAGAGGGACGCGTCCTGGCGGCGCTGGCGAAGGGGTTCGACGACCCGAACGAGCGCGTCCGCGGCGCGGCGGAGAAGGCCCTCGGCAAGATCGACGAGAAGAGCCTGCCGGCCCTGCGCGAGCTGCTCAAGGAGAAGGACGAGAAGCAGCGGAGCATCGCGGTCGCCCTACTCGGCTCGCTCCGCGAGGCGGCCCTGCCGGACCTGAAGACGGCCGTCAAGGATCCGTCGGTCGAGGTACGCCGGGCGGCGCTGCAGGCCCTGCTCGACATCCGCACGCCGGCGATCGTCCCGGTCCTGGCCGAGGCGATGGCGGACGAGGACCTCGCCCTGCGCCGGCAAGTCGGCCGCATCCTCGCCCAGGTCGGCCGGGCCGCGCCGAAGGAGGTCGTCCCGGCCCTGGCAAAGGCCCTCAAGGACAAGGACGAAGAGGTGCGGATGCACGCCGTAACCGGCCTGGCCCGCCTCGGCCCGGAGGCAGTTGCGGCGCTGCCGGCGTTGCGCGAGTTCGCCAAGGACGAGAAGGGCGACTTGAAGAAGGTCGCCGAGGAGGCGATCGCGATGATCGGCACCGCCGAGCCGCGCGTGCCGGAGCCGATCAAGGAGCCGCCGACGCCACGGCCGGAGTGACAGGCCCATGTCGCACGAGCAGGGCTTTCTCGACCAGTTGCGCGCCGACCCGGCCGACCAGGTGACGCGCCTCGTCTACGCCGACTGGCTCGACGAGCGCGGCGACCCACGCGGTGCGTACCTCCGCGCCGAACAGGAACTGGCCGGCCTCCCCGAGGAAGACCCTCGCTTCGCCGACCTCGACCGAGCGGTGTCTGAGCAAGCGGCCGGCATGAAAACTGACTGGCTCGCCGTGGCGGGGCATCGCTGGGACGTGTGGCTCCTCGGGCACTTGCCGGACGCGAAGATTCTCGCAATCAAGGTGCTCCGTGCAATGAGCGGCCTTGGCCTGAAAGAGGCCAAGGATCTGGTGGACGCGGTACCTACCCGGCTGTTGGTCTGCTGCGACCGCACCTTAGCTCAACGCACCCGAATGCACTTGATCAACGAAACTGCGTCGGGCGGACTGGTGCGGGTTCAGATGGCAATTCGGCCAACCGCCTTCGCCCGAAAGAAGCCAGGCTGGGTCATACCGGAATCTTACCGGGTTCTCCTTGTCGAAATCCCCGTCGGGAATGAACCGGCCGTCATCGCTCGAATGCAGGGAGTCTTTGGGTGGGGCCAATGGGCTGAGGATGACTTGCAACAAGGCGGGTTACCCCTGTTGCTCGCTGCCTATTCGGACGAACGCCTGGCGCGGGAGGCCGTCTCTCAGATCGAAGACATCGCAACAGTCGAAATCGAGCACTCGCCCCAGACCCTTTTTGACTTGGGGGCAAAGCGGTAAGCTCGCGGCTGCCACACCTGGGATGACCTACCGCCGTTGACACCACTACGCCAGGAGCCCCTTCTGCACGACGCCGTGGACGTCGGTCAGCCGGAACTCGCGGCCCTGGTACTTGAACGTCAGGTTCTCGTGGTCCAGCCCGAGCAGGTGCAGCACCGTCGCGTTCAGGTCGTGGACGTGGACCGGGTTCTCGACAGGCGAGAACCCGAACGGGTCGGTCGTGCCGTAGACGGTGCCGCCCTTGACGCCGCCGCCGGCGAGCCAGCAGCAGAAGGCGTCCTTGTGGTGGTCGCGGCCGGGGTTCGTCGCCTTGCCCTCGCCGTCGATGCCCTGCCGCAGCGGCGTCCGGCCGAACTCCGCCCCCCAGACGACGAGCGTCTCGTCGAGCATCCCCAGCCGCTTGAGATCCTTCACCAACGCCGCCATCGGCCGATCGACCTCGGTCGCCTTCTTCGGCAGCGCCCCTTTCAGGTTCGAGTGATGGTCCCAGTCGGCGTCGTACAACTCGACGACGCGGACGCCGCGCTGCACGAGCCGGCGGGCGAGCAGGCAGTTCGCCGCGAACGACGGCTGGCCCGGCCTCGCCCCGTACAGGTCGAGCGTCTCCTTCGGCTCCTTCGACAGGTCCATCAGCTCCGGCACGCTCGTCTGCATCTTGAAGGCGAGCTCGTACTGGGCGATGCGCGTCGCGATCTCCGGGTCGCCGACGTCGGCGAGTTGGGCCTCGTTCAGGGCGGCGACCGCGTCGAGGACGCGGCGGCGGTCCTGCGGCCCCTGCCCCGGCGGGTTCGACAGGAACAGCACCGGCTCGCCCGACGACCGGAACGGCACCCCCTGGTGGACGCTCGGCAGGAAGCCGCTCGACCAGAGCGACGTGCCCGCCCCGCCGAGCGGCCCGGACTGGAGGACGACGTAGCCCGGCAGGTCGCGCGACGCGCTGCCGAGGCCGTAGACGACCCAAGAGCCGAAGCCCGGCCGACCGCCCCGGCCGAAGCCGGTGCGCAGGAACAGCTGCGCCGGGGCGTGGTTGATCTCCTCGGTGTGCAGCGTCCGTACCAGGGCGATCTCGTCGGCGACGCCACCAAGGTGCGGCAGCAGTTCCGACAATTCCATGCCGCACCGGCCGTGCTTCGCGAACTTGAACGGGCTGCCGGCGAAGGCGTGCTTGCCGCCGATGAAGGCGAAGCGACGGCCTTCGAGCAGATCCTCGGGACACGCCTCGCCGTCGCGCCTGGTCAGTTCCGGCTTCGGGTCGTACAGGTCGAGGTGGCTCGGCGCGCCGATCATGTGCAGGTAGATGACGCGCTTCGCCCGCTGCCTTGGCGAGCCGGGGGCGTCAGCCCCCGGAGGTCCGGAGGCGCGGGCGTCGTCGTGCAGTAGTCCAGCGAGCGCCGCCGCCCCGAAGCCAAGGCCGGTCCGCCGGAGGAAGTGCCGCCGGGTCAGGTCGAGCGGAGTCATGGCTCAGCCCTTCGTGATCGTCTCGTCCAGGTTCAAGAGCGCCGCACAGACGGCGTACCACGCCGCGAGGTCGGTCTTCTTGGCGTCCAGTTCTGCGTCGTACAGCCGTCGTAGGATCGCCAGTTCCTCCGGCCGTGGCGACCGTGCCACGGCCAGCCGGAAGGCGTGTGTCAACCGGGCGTCAGTATCCCGTCCCGGCGTCTCGGCCAGGACGCGCCGCGCGAACGCCTGGGTCGCCTCGACGTAGACCGGGTCGTTCAGCAGCGTCAGTGCCTGCAGCGGCGTGTTCGTCCGCGGCCGTTGCACCCGGCAGGCCATGCGGTTCGTCGCGTCGAAGTTCATGAAGCTCGGGTACGGCGCGCCGCGCTTCCAGACGACGTACAGGCCGCGCCGGTACTGCCCCTCGCCGGGGCTGACGCGGTAGTCGTAGCGCTCGCCGCCGACCTTGACCCACAGGCCGTCCGGCTGCGGCGGCCGGATCGACGGCCCGCCCATCGCCGGGCTCAACAACCCGGCGATGGACAACGCATTGTCGCGGATCGCCTCGGCGTCGAGGCGGAAGCGCGGCCCGCGCCCCAACAACACGTTCTTGTCGTCGCGGGCCAGTGCCTCCGGCGAGACGCGCGACGCCTGGCGGTACGTCGCCGACAGGACGATCGTGCGGAGCAGCCGCTTGACCGACCAGCCGTTCTCGCGGAACTCGACCGCGAGCCAGTCGAGTAGTTCCGGGTGCGTCGGCCGTTCGCCCTTGAGGCCGAAGTCCTCCGGCGTCGCGACGAGGCCGCGGCCGAACAGTTCCGCCCAGAGCCGGTTGACCGTGACGCGGGCCGTGAGCGGGTTCTCCGGCGCGACGAGCCAGCGGGCCAGGTCGAGCCGGCTCGCCTTCTCGCCGGCCGGCAGCGGCGGCAGGACGCCCGGCGTCCCGGGCGTCACCGCGTCGCCCGGCGTGCGGAAGTCGCCGCGCTTCAGGACGTGCGTCGGCCGCGGCGTCGCCAACTCGCGCAGGACGAGCGTCGAGACCGGCTTCAGCGCCGCGAGGGCCTCATCGACCTTCCGCAGCTCCGCGTCGAGCCGCTTCACGTCCGGGTCGAGTGACGCCCGATAGTCACCCAGCACCTTCGTCTGCTCCGGCGTCCGCTTCTCGGCGGCCGTCTTGACCGCTTCGACCACGGCGGCCGGCAGCGCCTCGGCCCCCGGATCGCCGGTGACGGCCGACAGGCGCAGCCGGCCGATCGTGCGAGCGGAGCCGAAGTTCTGCACCAGGGTGAACGTGAGCGTCGTGCCGCCGTCAAAGCCGAGCGGCTTCGCCGTCTCGAAGACGGCCCAGTGCGACTCCTTGAACTTCGGCGCGATCGCCCAGGCCGACTTCGCGTCGGCGTCGATGGCCGCGTAGTTCGCCTGCTCGTGGCTGGCCTTGGCGGACGAAAAGACGACGGGCTCCGGCTTGCCGCCGGTCGGCGCGGCGGTCGCCTTGAACGTCTGCAGGACGAAGTTCGTCCGCGCCGCGTCGCCGCGACCCGGGCCAGTGCCCGGCAGCGACGGGTGGGTCAGGGCCTCCAGCTTGATCGCCCGGACGTCGGTCGCCGTCATCTTGACCGTGACGGTGTAGGTGTCGGTGTCGGGGGCCTCGCCGCTGAGGAGGACGGAGCCGTCCTTGAGCACCTCGTGCGTCGCTCCGCCGAGCGAGTCGAAGTCGGCCACGTCGAGGACGACCTCGCGCGGGGCGCGGTCCGCCTGGTTGCGCAGCGCGGCCTCCCAGGCCGGGTCGGCCTTCTCGATCCGCGTGACGGCATCCTCGCGCCGTTTCCGCAGGCGGTCCGCGTCGTCGGCCCAGCGGCGGCGTTCGGCCTCGGTCGCCGGGTCGGTGAACGTTAGCGTCGGGCCGAGGAACTTGATCGAGCCGGGCACCTTCGGGTTGGCGCGGTTCGCCTCGATCTCGGTGCTGTTGAAGAACGCGAAGAGGCGGTAGTAGTCCTTCGTCGGGAACGGGTCGTACTTGTGGTCGTGGCACTGGCAGCATTCGAGCGTCGTGCCGAGCCAGACGGTGCCGACGGTGTTGACGCGGTCGAAGACCTGGTTGACGCGGGTGTCCTCCGGGTCGGAGCCGGCCTCGACGTTCGTCGGGGCGGCGCGGTTGAACCCGGTCGCGATCACCTGGCTGCGGGTCGGGTTCGGCAGCAGGTCGCCGGCGAGCTGCTCGACGGTGAAGCGGTCGAACGGCAGGTCGGCGTTGAAGGCATCGACGACCCAGTCGCGGTAGGGCCAGAGGTCGCGGAGGTCGTCGCGCTGGAAGCCGTGCGAGTCGGCGTAGCGGGCGGCGTCGAGCCAGGGGCGGGCCCAGCGGACGCCGAACTGCGGCGAGGCGAGCAGGCGATCGACCGTCTTCTCGTAGCCGTCGCGCTCGAAGGCGGCGATTTCGGCCGGGGTCGGCGGCAGGCCGGTCAGGTCGAGCGACAGGCGGCGCAGGAGCACCTCCTTCGCGGCGGCCGGCGACTGGGACAGCTTCTCGCGGCGCAGCCGGTCGGCGACAAAGGCGTCGATCGGGTTCTTGATCTCGTAGCCCGGTACGGCCGGCGGCGGCGGCCGCTTCGGCGCGAGGTAGGCCCAGTGCGCGTTGCCGGCGTCGTCCGGCCACGGGGCCCCGGCGGCGATCCAGGCGCGCAGCACCTCGGCGTGCTCCTTGCCGAGCGGTTCGCCGCGCGCCGGCATGACGCCGTCCTCGCCCTTGGCACGAAGCACGCGGCGGAGCAGTTCGCTCTCGGCCGGCTTGCCAGGCACGACGGCCGGGCCGGCGTCGCCGCCCTTGAGCAGGGCGGCGCGCGAGTCGAGGCGCAGGCCGCCGCGGACCTTGTCCGGGCCGTGGCACTCGACGCAGGCCCGGCGCAGGAGCGCGACGGCCTCCGGCGTCGGCGCGGCGGTCGGGGCGGTCGTCAGCGTCAGCAAGATCGCGGCCAGGTGCATCGCCTTCTCCTCGGTGGCCGGTCGGCAGTATCGCACGCCGCCGCGACCGCGTCCAGGGGCCGCCGACGCGGGGCGCGCGGGCTACGGCTCCTTGTCGCCGAAGGCGCGGTTGATCGGCCGGGCGTCCCAGATCCGGGTCGTCCGATCGTTGCTCGTGGTCACGATGCGGGAGCCGTCCGGGCTAAACCCCGCCGAATAGACGTCGCCGGTGTGTCCCTTCAGGGTGACCAGGTCGGCCCCGGTCTTCACGTCCCACACCTTGACGGTGTGGTCGAAGTTCGCGGCGACGAGCCGCACGCCATCCGGGCTGAGTGACCCGGCCCGGACGTAGCCGGAGTTCTCGGTGAGGGTCAGCAGCGCCGCCCCGGTCTTCGCGTCCCAGACCTTGACCGTCCGGTCGCCCTGGGTGACGAGCCTCGCCCCGTCCGCACTGAACCAGGCAACCTCGACCGGGTCGGCGTGGCCGGTCAGGGTCAGGAGGAGGTCGCCGCTCCGGGCGTCCCACACCTTCGCCGTCCGGTCCTGGCCCGCGGTGACGACGCGCGAGCCGTCCGGGCTGAACCCCGCGAACGACATGCCGGCCGTGTGCCCGGCCAGGGTGCGGAGGAGGTCGCCACGCCGGGCGTCGTACACCGTCGCGGTCCCGTCGTCGTTCCGGGCGACGATGCGGCTGCCGTCCCGACTGAACCACGCCGGATCGGCCACGCGGACCGACCCCGCCACGGAAAAGAGCAGGCCCCCGTTCGTCGCGTCCCAGACCCGGGTCGTCCGGTCGCCGCCCGTCGTCGCGATGCGCGAGCCGTCCGGGCTGAACGTCGCGGAGTAGACCTCGCCGGCGTGGCCGTTGAGGGTGAGCAGCCCCCTGCCGGTGTTCGCGTCCCAGACCCGGGCGGTCTGGTCCAAGCCCGCGGTGACGATGCGCGTCCCGTCTGGGGCGAACGCCGCAGAGTTCACCCCGCCGGGGTGCCCGGCGAGGGTGAACTGGAGATCCCCGCTCACCGCAGACCAGACCTTGGCCGTCCCGTTCGGGCTCGCGGTGATGACGCGCAGCCCGTCCGGGCTGAGCGTCGCGATGTGCGAGGACGGTGCGTGTCCGGCGATCGTCACCCCCTCGGCGTCGATCCTCGCCGGCCACACCCGTGCGGTGCGGTCTAGGCTCGCGGTGACGACCCGGGCACCGTCCGGGCTGAACCGCGCCTCGCGCAGGTAGCCCGTGTGCCCTTTGAGGGTGAGGACGGGATCGCCGCTCCGTGCGTCCCAGACCCGGGCGGTGCGGTCGTCGCTCGCGGTGACGATCCGCAGGCCGTCCGGGCTATACGCCGCCGAAAGGACGGAGGCGGTGTGGCCCTCCAGGGCGAGGAGTGAGCCGCCGGTCATCGCGTCCCAGACCCGGGCCGTCTGGTCCGCGCTCGCGGTGACGACCCGGGTTCCGTCCGGGCTGAACGCGACGGAATAGACGTGCTTCGCGTGCCCGGCGAGGGTGTGCCGGAGGTCGCCGGTCGTCGCGTCCCAGACCTTGGCCGTCCGGTCATCGCTCCGGGTGACGACCCGCGTCCCGTCCGGGCTGAACGCCGCGTCGTACAGGGCCCGGGCATGCCCGGCGAGGGTCACCAGGCGGTCGCCGGTCTTCGCGTCCCAGACCCGGGCGGTGCGGTCCTCGCTCGCGGTGACGATCCGCAGGCCGTCCGGGCTGAACGCGGCGCACCGGACCTCGCCGGCATGGCCGGCGAGGGTGGCTCGGAGGTCCCCGGTCGATGCGTCCCAGACCCGGGCCGTCTTATCCAGGCCCCCGGTTACGACCCGCGTGCCGTCCCGGTCGAACGCGGCGCAGTACACCTGCCCCCGATGCCCCGTGAGGGTGGCCCGGGCGGTGCCGGCCTTCGCGTCCCAGACCCTGACCGTCTCGTCGAGGCTCGCCGTGACGATCCGGGAGGCGTCCGAACTGAACGCCGCGGAGATCACCGGCCCCTCGTGGCCGGTCAGGGCGAGCAGCTCCGCCCCGGTCGCCGCGTCCCATACCCGGGCCGTCCGGTCGCGGCTCGCGGTGAGGATGCGGGAGCCGTCCGGGCTGAACGCCGCCGTGAGGACCCCATCGGCGTGCCCGTCGAGGGTGACGAGGTCGGCGTGGCAAAGGCGGTGGACGTAGCGCCATTCCCAGCCGCGCAACAGGGGGCGGGTGCCGGCGAGTAACCGCCGCGCCCCAATGAGGTCATTGTCCCGCCACGCCTGGAGCGCGACCTGGACGGTGCGGCCGTGTTCGACCACGGCCACCTTCTCGCGCTCCCGGTCGGCGTCGGCCCGCGCCGCGTCGGCGACGCCGCGCAGCCGGACGGCTTCGTCGCGGGCCTCCTCGGTCTGTTGCTTCTCGACGTAGAGGGCCGCCCCGAACCCGGCGACGGCCAAGAGGCCGACGACCGTCGCGGCCAGGGTCCACTGCACGCGCCGGCGCTTCCGCTCCTCGTCGGCCCGGACGCGCCCCAGTTCGGCCCGCCGGGCGCGCTCCTCCGCCGCGGCGAGGTGGGCCGCCACCGCCCGGGCCACCTCGCCCGCGTCCGCCGGCCGGTCGCCTTTCTCTGGGCTCAGGCAGCGCTTACACAGCGCGACCAATTCCGCCTCCGCGCCACATCCGGCGAGGCGGGCGTGGCAGTCGTCGAGCTTCGCCCGGGCGGCGAGCTGCCGTGTCGCCTCGCCATCGGCGGCTGCGTAGGGCGGCTTCCCGGTCAGGATCGCGCAGAGGATCGCCCCGAGGCCGAAGACATCCGACCGGTGATCGACCTGGTCGATGGCCCCGATCGCCTGCTCCGGCGGCATGTACGCCGGGGTGCCGAGGACCGAGCCGGGCCGGGTCCGCGAGCTGTCCGCGTCGCGGTCGCTTTCGATCTCGGTCACGGCGGCCGCTTCCGCCGCGTCGGACTCGGCGTCGGGCGGGGCGGCCGGGTCGGCGAGGATCTTCGCGAGGCCCCAGTCCATGACCTGGACCTCGCCGAATGCGCCGACCATGACGTTCGCCGGCTTCAGGTCGCGGTGAATGACCCGGTGGGCGTGCGCGTAGGCGACCGCCTGACAGACCGCCTCGAAGGCGGCGAGCAGTTCGCCGAGCTCGGCGGCCGGGTCGGCCCGGTCCTTGAGCCGGTCGGCGAGGGTGCGCCCCTTGACGAGCTTCATCGCCAGGAACGGCCTGCCGTCCCGGAGGGCCCCGACCTGGTGGACGGCCGGGATGCCGGGGTGCTGGAGCTGGCCGGTGATGCGCGCCTCGTCGAGGAAGCGCCGGGCGACGTTCCCGTTGAGGGGGTAGCGCTCCTGGAGGATTTTGACGGCGACCTCGCGGCCGAGGGCGCGGTCGCGGGCGCGGTAGACGACGCCCATGCCGCCCCGGCCGACCTCCTCCAGCAGGTCGAACCCGCGCGGCCCGGCGGCCGGGTCGCCGACTAATGCGGCGAACTCGGGGGCGGCCGGCAGGACGGTTCGGGTCGTCTCGTCGGAAATGGTCCCCCTCCTCCCTTCGCGTCCCAGTATCCCACGCCGCTCGGGGACCCGTCCAGTGCCCGGCGGGGTCGAGGGCGACTAGTTCCCCTTCGGGGGGACCGCCCCCTGGAGGGGCCTCGCGTCCCAGATCGCGGCCGTCCGATCGCTGCTCGCGGTGACGATCCGCCATCCGTCCGCGCTGAAGGAGGCGGCCTGCACGTAGTAGGCGTGCCCCTTGAGGGTGAGGAGTTCGGCCCCGGTCGTCGCGTCCCACACCTTCGCCGTCCGGTCGTCGCTCGCGGTGAGGATTCGCGTGGCGTCGGGACTGAACGCCGCGGAATTCACCCGGGCGGTGTGTCCCTTGAGGGTCAGGACGTCCTCGCCCGACTTCACATCCCACAGCTTGACGGTCCCGTCGAAGCTGGCGGTGACGACCCGCCCGCCGTCCGGGGTGAACCCGCCCGAAGCGACGACGTTCGTGTGGCCCCTGAGGATGTGGACTTGCTTCCCGCTCGTCGCGTCCCACACCTTGGCGAACAGGTCGTCGCCGGCGCTGACGACCCGCGTGCCGTCCGGGCTGACCGCCGCCAACCGCACGAAATTCCTGTGCCCGGCGAGGGTGGCGAGGAGGTCCCCGGTCTTCCCGTCCCAGACCCGGACCGTCTGGTCCGAGGCGCTGGTGACGACCCGCGAGCCGTCCGCGCTGAACGCCGCGCCGGTCAGGAAGCCCTGGTGCCCCGTCAACGTGGCGACGGGGTCCCCGGTCTTCGCCTCCCAGATTTTGGCCGTCCGGTCGCCGCTCCCGGTGAGGATGCGCGTCCCGTCCGACCTGTACGCCACCGAAGACACGCCGTGGGTGTGCCCCTCGAGGGTGCGGAGGAGGTCCCCGGTCTTCGTGTCCCAGATTTTGGCCGTCCGGTCGTGGCTCCCGGTGACGACCCGGGTGCCGTCCGGGCTCACCGCCGCCGAATCTGCACGGCCGACGCACCCCTTGAGCGTGAAGGCGGCGGTGCCGGTCGTGGCGTCCCAGAACTTGGCCGTGTCGTCCAGGCTCGCGGTGACGACCCGCGACGCATCCCGGGTGAACGCCGCCGAAGTCACGACGCCCGCGTGGCCTTCCAGGGAAAGCACGTCGGGGCCCCGCCGCGCGTCCCAGACCTTGGCCGTCAGGTCGTTGCTCACGGTGACGACCCGCGCGCCGTCCGGGGCGAACGCCGCCGAGGTCAGGCCCTGCGTGTGGCCCTTGAACGTGAGGAGGAGGTCCCCGGTCGCCGCGTCCCAGACCTTGGCCGTCCCGTCCAGGCTCGCGGTGACAACCCGGGCCCCGTCCGGGGCGAACGCCGCGGAACGGACGACGTTCGCGTGGCCCTTCAGGGCGAGGAGCAGGCCGCCGGTCTTCGCGTCCCAGACGCGGGCCGTCCGGTCGTAGTGCGCGGTGACGACCCGGGTGCCGTCCGCCCGGAACGACGCCGCGGACGGGCCTCCGAAGCACTCCTTGAAGGTCGCGAGGTCGGCCCCGGTCGTCGCGTCCCAGAGCTTGCAAGTCCGGTCGTTCCCCGCGGTGACGACCCGCGCGCCGTCCGGGCTCAACGCCGCCGCTAGCACGCCCTCCTCGTGCCCGACCAGGGCCCGGACTTCGCCCCCGGTCGTCGCGTCCCACACCTTCGCCGTCCGGTCGTCGCTCGCGGTGACGATTCGCGCGCCGTCCGCACGGAACGCCGCGGAGCGAACGGCAGCGCCGTGTCCCTTGAGGGTGTGGCGGAGATCCCCGGTCGTCGGATCCCAGACCTTGGCCGTGCCGTCGGCGCTGGCGGTGACGACCCGCGCGCCGTCCGGGCTGAACGCCGCCGAGGTCAGAAAGGCGGCGTGGCCCTTGAGCGTGAAGACGGGGTCGCCGGTCTTCGCGTCCCAGATCTTGCCGGTCTTGTCGTCGCTCGCGGTGACGACCCGCGAGCCGTCCGGACTGAACGCCGCGAAGAGGACGCTGCTCGTGTGGCCCTTAAGGGTGCAGAGGAGGGCCCCGGTCTTCGCGTCCCAGACCCGGGCCGTCTGATCCGAAACGGCGGTGACGAGCCGCGTGCCGTCCGGGCTGAACGCGGCGGTGTCCACCTTTTCCACGCGCACGCGGAGGGTGAACAGATCGGCGTGGCAGAGGCGGTGGACGTAGTGCCATTCCCAGCCGCGCAGATCGGGCCGCGTCCCGGCCAGCAACGCCCGCGCGGCGTTGACGTTGTCGTCGCGCCAGTGCTGGTGGGCGACCTGGATCGTCCGGCCGTACTCGAACACGGCGAGCTTCTTCCGCTCGCGGTCGGCGTCGGCTCGCGCCGCCTCGGCGACGCCGCGCAACGCGACCGCCTCGTCGCGGGCGGCCTCGACGCTCGCACGCGACTGGACCGCCTCGTCGCGGGCCGTCTCGGCGACGCCGCGCAGCCGGACCGCCTCGTCCCGGGCGGCCTCGGTGTTGTTCTGCTCGACGACGAGGGCCGCCCCGAACCCGGCCACGGCGAGCAGGCCGACCGCCGTCGCCGCGAGCGTCCACTGGACGCGCCGGCGCTTGCGCTCCTCCTCGGCTCGCACCCGCTCCAGCTCGACCCGCCGGGCCCGTTCCGCCGCCGCGGCGAGGTGGGCCGCCACCGCCACGGCCACCTCGCCCGCGTCGGCCGGCCGGTCCGCCTTCTCCGGGCTCAGGCAGCGCTTGCACAGCGCGACGAGCTCTGCCTCCGCCTCGCACGCGGCGAGGCGGGCGTGGCAGGCGTCGAGCCGCGCCCGGGCCGCAAGCTGCCGGGTCGCCTAGCCGTCCGCGCCAAGGTAGGGCGGTTGGCCGGTCAAGATCGCGCACAGGATCGCCCCGAGGCCGAAGACGTCGGAGCGCTGATCGACCTGGTCGATGGCCCCGATCGCCTGCTCGGGCGGCATGTACGCCGGCGTACCGAGGACGGATCCGGCCCGGGTCCGCGAGCCGTCCGCGTCCCGGTCGCTCTCGACCTCGGTGACGGGGGCGGCTTCCGGCTCGCCGCCGTCGGCGTCGCGTTCGGCGAGGACCTTGGCGAGACCCCAGTCCATGACCTGGACCTCGCCGAACGCCCCGACCATGACGTTTTGCGGCTTGAGGTCGCGGTGGATCACGCCGCGCGAGTGGGCGTAGGCGACCGCCTGGCAGACCGCCTCGAAGACGACGAGGAGTTCGCCGAGCCCGGCGGCCGGGTCGGCCCGGCCCTTGAGCCGGTCGTCGAGGGTGCGGCCCTTGATGAGCTTCATCGCCAGGAACGGCCGCCCGTCCGGCAGCGCCCCGACGGCGTGGACGGCCGGGATGCCGGGGTGCTGGAGCTGGCCGGTGATGCGCGCCTCGTCGAGGAAGCGCCGCGCGGGGGAGCCGTCGGCGGCGTAGCGCTCGTGGAGGACCTTGACGGCGACCTCGCGGCCCAGCGCGAGGTCGCGGGCCCGGTAGACGACGCCCATGCCGCCCCGGCCGACCTCGTCGAGCAGGTCGAACCCGCGCGGCACGGCGGGCCGGTCGCCCGCCGGGGCGGCGTACTCCGGGGCCGTGGGGAGGACGGTTCGTGTCACCTCGTCGGAAATGGTCGTCCCCCTCCCTCGTGTCACCGCCCCGTCAGCGGCTCCAGTTTCACGTCCTTGAACCGCACCTCCAGCGGCCCGCCGCTGTGCAGCTGGAAGCCGAAGATCCCCTCCCGCGCCAGCTGACCGTCCGTGAGATCGACGCACAGCTGGCCGTTGATCCACGTCTTGACCGCCGGGCCGCGCGCCTCGATGACGTAGGTGTTCCACTCGCCCGGCTTGACGTGCCGCTCGCCCGACTTGTCCCAGAGCAGGGCCCGGCCGCCCTCCTCGTAAAGCTTGCCCCACCAGCCCGCGCCGGCGTCGGCCTGCGCGCCCTTCATCTCGCCGTCGGCCAGGGGCTGGCTGCGGAACTGGATGCCGCTGTTCTCCTTGTCCGGCGTAAGCTTCATTTGCAGTGACAGCCGGAAGTCACCGGCTAGCATCTGGCTCTTGAGGAACTCGTTGCGTTTCAGCCCCGGCGACCGGCCGACGATCTCGCCGTTCTCGACCTTCCACAACTTGGGGTCGCCGTCCCAGCCGGTCAGGTCCTGGCCGTTGAAGAAGTCCTTGGCGTTGTCGGCCGTCGCACGGATCGGCACCTGGGCCGTGTGCCGCAGATACGCGAACAGGGCGACGATCTCCGCCTGGCTAAGCGGCTTCGTCAGGTCGTCCGGCATCATCGACGTGTTGCTGCCGGTCCGCTCGTCCAGCTCGGCGACCGGGATGGTGAGCGTCTCGTTCGCCGTGACGACGGTCAGCGCGACCGGCGTCTCGCCCTTGACGATGCCGGTGACGGCCCGGCCGCTCTTGAGCGTCAGCTGCGTCATCGTGTAGTCCTTCGGGATGACGGCGCTCGGGTCGAAGATGTTCTCCAGGAGGTAGTCGAGGTTCGCCCGGTTCGAGCCGGTGATGTCCGGGCCGACCTTGCCGCCGACGCCGTAGAGCTGGTGGCACTGGGCACACGCCTTCTGGAAGGCGGCCCGGCCCAGGGCCAGGTCTGGCCGCGGCGGCACCTCCTTGAGCTTGTCGCGCCAGTCGGCGATGACCTTCGCCCGCTCGGCCGGCGTGACGCGCACGGTGCCCCACAGGTCGCCGAGGCGCTTTGTCAGGTCGGCGTCGTTGAGGTTGCGCAGCTGGCGGACCGTCTCGGCCGGCACGTCGGCGGCAGTGAGCTTCTTCTCGGCGACGGCGTCGATCAGCGCCTTGCCGTAGGCGGCCCGCGAGGCGAGCGTCGCCAGGGCGTCGCGCTTCTCGGCCGGGCTCAGCGTCGCGTAGACGCCGAGGATGACGCCCGGCGTCTTCGCGTCGTCGTAGATGGCGAGGCCGCGCAGGGCCGGGCCGCGCAGGGCCGCGTCGCCGACGAGCTTGTGAAGGATCGGCGGCAGCTGCGGGTCGCGTGCCGAGACGAGCGTCTCCAGCGCCTCATGCCGGCGCGCCAGTTCCTTGCCGGTCTCGACGACGCGGCGCAGGTCGGCGAACGCCCGGCCGTCGCCGAACGTCACCGCCAGGGCGGTCGCCTGGGCCTTCAGCTCGGCGCTGTCGCTCTTGAGCAGGGCGTCGTACGCCGCCGGCCACGCCTTCGGCATGGCCACCTGCGTGCGGCCCTTGAGGCCCTCCTGGACATTCTTCAGCAACGACGCCTGCCGGGCCGGCGACGTCGAGCGTGCGACCGCCTCGACGAGCTTCTCGATCGCCTCCGGCGTGCCGAGGGCGGCGACGCGGCGGGCCATGAACTCCGGCACCGGCGGCACCTTCGCCTCCAGGGCCAGCGATAGGGCCCGGGCCGTGTCCACCGCGGCGAGCGGCTCGACGGCGTACCAGTACAGCAGTGGCAGGTTGTGGTCGCCGGCGTCCTCGCCGTGGGTGAGCAACTTCTCGGCGACGGCCCAGCGCTCGCCGACCGGCAGCCGTTGCAGGCCGCTGGCGAGGTAGCGCCGCACGACCGGCGACGGGTCGTTCGCCGCCAGGTCGGCCAGGCGTTGGAGGAGTGTCGCGTCGGCGACGCCGTTCTCCAGGGCGAGCTGCACCGTCCAGCCCCGGACGGCCTCGCTCGTCGAGGACAGTCCGGCCGCCACCTGGGCGGCGTTCAGGCCGCCGGTCGTGTGCAGGGCCCACAGGCCGCGCAGCCGCTGCGACTCGGGGCCGTCGCCGAGCGCGAGGGCGGCCAGCTGCGTCCGCGTCTCCGGCTTCAGCTCCTTGCGCGCCGCCCGCTCCTGGAGCAGCCGGCGGGCGTGGCGAACGAACCAGTCATTCGCGTGCTTCTGATACTCGACCAGCTCGGCGTCCGTCTTCGTCGCCAGGTCGAGGCCGACGACCGGCTTGGCGTCCTTGTGCGATACCTTGTAGATCCGGCCGCTGGAGCGGTCCCAGATCTCCGGCGTGACGTTGTGGCACGACTGGCGGTCGTACCAGTCGATGAAGTAGACGTTGCCGTCCGGGCCGTACAGCAAGTTGACGATGAGCGCATGACGGTCGTGCGTCAGCAGGAAGTCCGGGTTCCGGTCCGCCTCGTAGCCGGAGCCCTTCGCGGCGAGCAGGTCCACGTTGAGCCGATGGCCGTGGATGTTGCCCATGAACATCTTGCCGCGGTACTCGGCCGGCCAGGTGCCGCCGAGGTAGATCATCGCCCCGCAATGGGCGTGGCCGCCGCCGACCGAGTCGGAGCGGTTGTTGCCGCCGTGCGGCGTCGCCCCGACGTAGTGGCGGTGCTTGGCGATGGTCGGGATGTCGGCGAAGGTGTACGGGTTGCGGTGCGAGCCGGCCTGGCGCTGGTAGCGCGCCCCCTGGATGATGTGCCAGTTGTGCGGAATGACGCACGCCTCGACGAACGCCTGGCCGCGGTCGTCGAAGTCGAGCCCCCACGGGTTGCTCGTCCCGTGGGCGAACACCTCGAAGACGTGCCGGGTCGGGTGGTAGCGCCAGATGCCGGCGTCGATGTAGACGCGCTGGGCGTCCGGCGTGCCGGGCTTGCCGACGTTCGACCGGGTGAAAACGCCGTGGCAGCCGTACAGCCAGCCGTCCGGGCCCCAGAGGAAGGTGTTGAGCGTCTCGTGCGTGTCCTGGTAGCCCCAGCCGTCGAGCAGCACCTGCGGCGGCCCGGCCGGCTCGTCGGTGCCGGGTTTGATCGGGATAAACAGGAACTCCGGCGCGGCCCCGACCCAGACGCCGCCGAAGCCGACCGCCAGGCCGCTGACGAGGTTAAGCCCTTCCATGAAGACGGTGCGCTTGTCGAACTTACCGTCGCCGTCGCCGTCCTCGAAGATCACAATGCGGTCCCTGCCCTTCCCTTCCGGCTGGCGGCGCGGGTAGGCGTACGCCTCGGCCACCCACAACCGGCCGCGGTCGTCGAGGCAGAACGCGATCGGCTGCTTGACGTCCGGCTCGCCGGCGAAGAGGGTGACCTTGAACCCGTCCGGGACGGTCATCGCCGCGGCGGCCTTGTCCGGGGCGAGGCCGGCGTTGGCGTAGGTGTCCGCTCCGGGCAGCGGCTTCGGCGCGTCGGGCACGTCGGGCCGCTCCTTGTGGAAGCGGAAGTCGTCGAAGTTGACGTGTCCCCAGTGGCCGGTGTGCTTATCGACGACGCGGACGAACATCTCCTTGCCCTGGTGCTTGCTCAGATCGACGCGCACCCGGCGGAGGTTCTCGCGCTCGGTGCCGCTAGCGCGGAGGAAGACCTCGCCGCCGTCCTTGAGGACCAACTCGACGCAGGTTTCCTTGTGCGGGCCGCCCTCGACGAGGAAGCTCGCCCACGGGTGGGTGATCTGGAACGGGGCGCTGGTGAGCGTGCCCTGGGCCTTGTCGCCGCCGCGCTCATACCCGCCGATCCAGTACTTGCCCTGGTGCTCCGACTTCATGTCGGCGCGGCGCTTGGCGACGGTGTCGCCCTGGATCGGCTGGTCCTTGAAGGCGTCGCCGTCGGCGGTCCAGTCCTTGAGGGTGCCGGTCTCGAAGTCGAGGTTGAGCGGCTTGCCGTCGGCCCCGGTGGGCAGGACGCCCGCGTCCGGGGCGGCCGGGACGAGGCTGAAGACGGCGAGGAGCAGGCCGAGGGAGAGAGTCCAGCGCATGGAAGGTCGCCCGTGGAGGGAAGCGAATTCGCGATGGGGCTATGATGCCCGAGGGACGTGGGGAAGGCAAGCAGTTAGGACGCTCCGACGGAACCGGCGACGATCACCTGCGTCTTCGGGCAGTGGCAGGCGACGAGCCGGGAGTCGCCCCGGGAGGCGACTCGCAGCAGTTTCTCCTGCGTCGCTAGGTACGCGGCGTAGTCGAACTGGAAGCCGCGCGACAGGCGCGGCAGCGCCTTGCCGGCGAGCAGCACGTCCACGTCCCATGTCGCATCGACGACGTAGAAGATTCGCTCCGTCGCCGTCGTCAGCACGTAGCCGGTGTGGCCCTCGGCGTGGCCGGGGAGATCGACCAGGAGCAAGCTGCCGTCACCCCAAAAGTCGAGGACAGGAAACTCGGCCAGGGCGTCGGTACCGCTTCGGAAGTCGCCGTCGCTCAGTGCCTGGCCGCGAGCGGTAAAGTCCTCCGGCAGGAGCTTCGCCAGGAAGCCGTGCCGCACCTGGCTCCACCGGCTCTGGGCCATCAGCGACGCATACGACTCGCGGCGATACACGAACGGCACGCCGGGGAAGTCGCGCAGCCCGGCGACGTGGTCGCCGTGGAAGTGCGACACGAACAGGCGCTGGATCTTCGCCGGGTCGATACCGTGCGCGTCCAGGATCGCCGGCGGCGACTTGAGCGGGTCGAGGCGCATCGGCGTCAGCCAGCGGTAGAGCCGCTCCGGGAACGGCTCCGTCGCCCGGCGGAAGTGCGGGCTGTAGCCGGTGTCGATGAGCGCCGCCCCGTGGACGGGGTGCTCCAGGTAGACGAACACGGCGTAGAACCGCGCCCAATCGAACGAGCCGCGGCCGGCCAGGTAGCTCGACTGGGTGCAGTACCCGGAGTTCAGGAACGTCACGCGCGTCAGCGGCATCGGGTCACATCCGGAAGACGAGGCCGGCCTGCGAGTAGCCGGCCGAGGTGCCCAGCAACAGCACGTCCTGTCCGGCGGTGAGGCGGCCCTCGACCCGGCACTGGTGGAACACCGCCGGGATGCTCGCCGCCGCCATGTTGCCGAGTTGGGCCACCCGGTCGTGGTACTGCCCCGTCGCGAAGCCCATCAGGCGGCGCAGGATCTCGACCGCCCGCGGCGACGCCTGATGCGGCACGACCTGGAGCCGCGACGGCTCGACGCCGGATCGCTCGACGAGGCGGCGCGTCATCGGCGGCAGGTGCTTGCCGGCGGCGCGGAACAGCGTCGGCCCATCCATGTGGAAGCGGTACTCGTGGTCGATCTCCGGCCGGTACTCCATCGGCGACAGGTTGTGGCTCCCGCCGCGGATGCGGCACGCCTCGGCGTACTGCGGGAACGTCTCGTGGGCATAGAAGTACGTCGGGGTCGCCTCGGCCCGCCGCAGCACGACGGCGGAGGCCCCGTCGCCGACGAGGCAGGCGCTCTCCGGCTCGTTCCAGTTCACCGCCGCGAAGCCGGCCTCGGAGCAGACGATCGCGACGTGACGATACGCCCCGCTCGCCATCAGGCCGTTCGCGACGTGGACGGCGACGAGGAAGCCGAGGCAGGTGCTCTGCACGTCGAACGCCGGCACGCCGTGGGCCGGCTCGCCGAACCGGGCCAGGACGCCGACAGCGTTGCACGGGATCGGCTGGTGCCGCGACGTGCTCGCGTCCAGGAGCAGATCGACCTCGCCCCAGCCGACGCCGGCGTCGTCCATCGCGGCGGCGACGGCGGCGGATGCCATGTCGGCAAGCGTCTCGCGTGGGATGTCGCACGCGTGCCGGTTGAGGACGCCGGCGTGCGTCCGCGTCCAGCCGGCCGGCAGGCCGGCGCGCTGGTCGATCTCCTCGGCGGACCAGCGCCGCGGCGGCAGGAACAGGCCGGTCCCGGCGACGGCGAAGTGTTGGTGCATCGGGCGGTCCTTCTCTATGTCACATAGCCGCCGGGTTGCCGGCGGGTTTTCGTGGCGAAGACCCCGGGCAAGCCCGGGGCTATGTGGGGCGACGCTGCAAGTCCTCGACGATCCGCTCCAGCCCGTCGCGCAGCGACACGCGCGGCGGCCCCATCGCGGCGAGCATCTTCCGCACGTCGAACGTCTTCGAGTAAGCGAAGACGTGGACGCCGAAGCGCGTGATCGGTGGCTCGCCCAGGAACGGCAGCAGGGTGTAGATCCCTTCGAGCAGCCACGCCGCCCACAAGGCCCGGCTCACCGGCACGCGCCGCGTCGGGGCCGGGAAGCCGAGCCGGCCAAACAACTCCAGCAGCCAGTCGAGGATCGGCACCGGCTCGGCGTTCGTCAGGTTGTACACCCCGGCGATGGCCGGGTCGGTCGCCGCCTTCTCGACGCAGTCGGTCAGGTTGTCGACGTAGATCAGGTCGCCGACGACCGGCTCCGGGCTGGTCAACAGCGGCAGCCGACCCGCCTCGGCCGCCCGCAAAATGCGCGGCAGCAGCACCGTGTCGCCCGGCCCGACGACGGCCCGCGGCCGGAGGATCGACCACGGCCCCGGGTAGTCGCTCACCAGCCGCTCGGCGACCTGCTTCGTCGCGGCGTAGGTGTTGACCGGCTTCGCCGCGAACGGCGTCGCCTCGGTCATGTCGAACTGGTCCCGGTCCTCGTACAGCACGCTCGACGACGACAGGAACACCAGCCGCGGCGACCCCGTCGCCCGGCAGTGGTCGACCACGTTCCGCGTCGCCTGGACGTTGTCGCGCTCGAACTCGCGGCGCGACCCCCACGGCGACGACCGGGCCGCCCCGTGGACGACGACATCGAACGGCCCGGCCAGTGTAGCCGGCCACGGCTCCGCCAGGTCGTGCGAGACGTAGCCCAGCTCGTCCATCTTCCGCCTCCCGACGCCGACGACATCCCAGCCAAGCTGCCGGAAGCGCCGGAACAGGTGTCCGCCGATGAAGCCGGAACTGCCGGTGATGAGGATTCGCTGCGGACGAATGGGACGACCTCCTGCCGGGATGCCGATCCGGCGGCGACGGCTGTGCGGCCTGCGCTGCCCCGGCCCGTCTCAATTGTACCAACGGCGGCCGCCCCCGGCACACCGGCGCACCCGGCAGGTCGATCCAGAAGATAGGCCGCGCCGGAAGCGCGCCGCGCACCCTCACGGACGACGACCATGTCCGACACTCCCACCACGCCGACCCCACCCGAACCTACCCGGCCGCCGCGGCGCTGGTTTCGCCGGCTCGTGGTCGGCCTCGTCGTCCTGCTCGGCCTCGTCGGCCTCGCCCCGAACCTCGTCGGCTGGCTCGGCCTCTCCGACGTGATCGCCCGCCAGGCCCTCGGCGACCTGGCCGGCAAGGTCACCGTCGGCGGCGCGTCGCTCGGCTGGTTCTCGCGCATCGACCTGCGCGACGTCACCTTGACCGACGCCGACGGGGCGACCGTCGCCACGGTGCCGCGCGTCGTCTCGTCGCGGACTCTGCTCGGCCTGGCGTGGGACCAATCCAACCTCGGCGAGTTCCGCGTCGAACGGCCGACGCTCCACGTCGTCGCCGACGACGCGGGGACGAACGTCGAGCGCGTCCTGGCGAAGTACCTCCAGCCGAGCGACCGGCCGGCCGGCCCTACGCCGGTGCTGACGCTGCGCGTCACCGACGCGACGGTCAACGTCCGCGACGCGGTCACGAAGCGGACGACGACCCTGGAGAAGGGCTCTGTCGTCGTCACCCTGCCGCCGGGCGGGGCGGCCCCGACGATCAGCGCGTCGGCCGGCGTCCACGACGCGACGCCGGGCAGCCTGACCGCCGAGGCGACCCTCGGCCCCGCCGGCCAGGCGAAACTCACCCTCGACGCGGTGCCGCTCGACCGCCTCACGCCGGCCCTGCGCCGCCTCTCGCCAGGGACGACTCTCGCCGGCCGGTTGACCGCCGACGCGGCCGTCTCGTGGGGCGAGGCGGGCCTGACCCTGACCGGCAAGGTGCGCGGGCGGGGCCTCGTCGTCGATTCGCCCGCCCTGCAAGGCGACATGCTCCGGCTGACGAGCCTCGACCTGCCGCTCGACGTGACGGCCGCCGGGAAGCGCGTCACCGTCCGCCAGGCCGACCTGCGCTGCGACGCCGGCACGGTGACCGTGCGCGGCACGTTCGACGCCGCCGAGCCGCTCGACCGCCTGCTGACGCGGCCGGGCCAGGTCGTCGAGGCCCAGATCGACCTCGCCCAGGTCGCGAACCTGCTGCCGCGCCGGCTCGCCATCCGCGACGGCACGACGCTCCGCGAGGGCAACCTCGTCGTCAAGCTGTCCTCGCGGGCCGAAGCACCCTCGACGGTCTGGACCGGCGAGGTCCGGACCTCCGCCCTCAAGGCGGACCGCGACGGGCGGCAGCTCCGCTGGGACGAGCCGCTCCAGCTGACCTTCACGAGCCGGGTCCGGCCGGGCGAGCTGCCGGCGTTCGACCAGTTCGCCTGCCGGTCGGAGTTCCTCACCGCGACGGCGAGCGGCTCGGCCGAGAAGGTCAACGTCGAGGCGGCCCTGTCGCTGGACCGGCTCGTCGCTCGCCTGGCCGACTTCGTCGATCTCGGCGGCACGACCCTCGCCGGCACCGGCCAGGTCAAGATCCAGGCGACGCGCACCCCGGCCGGCGACCTGCATATCCAGGGCGGCTTCGAGCTGAACCAACTCGCCTACGCCGACCCGGCCGGGCGGTCGTTCCGCGAGCCGAACCTCAAGGCGACCCTCGACGCGCGCGGCCGGCTCGCCGTCGGCCAGCCGGTGCGAATCGACGCCGGGACGGCGACCGTCGCCGCGGCGGGCGACCTGCTCAGCGTCGCCCTCCGCGAGCCGATCGCCGACGCGTCGGGCATCGACCAGGCGACGGCCGCCCTCAGCCTCAGCGGCGACCTGGCCCGTTGGCGAAGCCGAGCGGCCGGCTTCGTCAAGCTGCCGCGCGACCTCCAGCTCGCCGGCACCGGCACGATCACCGCCGTCACCACCATGAACCCGACGTTGCTCCGCCTGGACAAAGTCGGCGTCGATCTCGACAAGGCCGTCGTGCGCGGCTTTGGCGTCGCGGTCGAGGAGCCGAAGCTGGTCGCCTCGGCCGCGCACATCGTCGTCGGCCGGGTGACCGGCAAGGTCGAGGCGACCGACGTCCGCGTCGGCTCGGCGACCGTCGCCCTCAACGTGCCGCAGGCGGCCCTGGAGCCGGTGCCGGCCGGCTACCGCGTCGTGGCGAGCGGCTCCGTCCAGGCCGACCTCGCCCGGCTGCAACGCACCCTCCAGCTGACCGGCGAGCGGCTCGCCGGCGGCGCGACGGGGACGTTCCGCTGCACGGCCGACGGGGCGGCGACGCAGTTCGGGGCCGACCTCGACGTGACGAACTTCGCCTACGGCACGACCTGGGCCGAGCCGCAGGCGAAGCTTCACGCGACCGGCAGCGTCGATCCGGCGAAGGAGACCCTCCGCCTGGAGGCGGTACGCCTCAGCCGCGACGCCCTGGCCGTCGAGGCGGCCGGCACGCTGACGCGCTGGGCCTCGACGCGCGACGTGGCCCTGAAGGGGACGCTGACCTACGACCTGGCGAGATTGTCGCCGACGTACCGCGAGTTCCTCGGTAGCGGCTTCCAGGCGACGGGCCAGGGGAAGCGCGACTTCTCGGTGACGGGCCCGCTAGCGTCGCTGCGGGCGGTCACGGCGAACGCCGCGGTCGGCTGGCAGTCGGTGCGGGCGTACGGCCTCGACATCGGCCCGGGCGAGCTGCGGCTGAACCTCGCCGACGGCGTGCTGACGACGAACGCAATCGAGGCCGGTTTCGCCACCGGCGGCGGCAAGGCGCGCGTCCAGCCGACGGTCCGGCTCGACCCGGCCCCGCAGGAGTTGACCATCGCCCCGGGGACGATCATCGACCGGGCGAAGCTCACCCCGCAGGCGACGGCCCAGGCACTCGGCTACGCCCTGCCGGTCATCGCCCACTCGAACGCGACGGAGGGCGAGTTCAGCTTCGTCCTCGAAGGGAACCGCATCCCGCTCGCCGCCCCGACGCAGGCGACGCTGCACGGGAAGCTGGTCATCCACCGGGCCCACGTCGCCGCCGGGCCGCTGACGGCCGAGATCGCGAAGCTGCTCCGCGCGAACCAGACGAGCGTCACCCTGGCGAGCGAGAACGTCGTGCCGGTGCGGGTCGAGAACGGCCGGGTGCATCACGAGAACCTGACGCTGAAGGTGAACGACTTCACGGTCAAGACGCGCGGCTCCGTCGGCCTGGACGGCTCGCTCGCCTTGGTGGCCGAGGTGCCGGTCCCGGCCGGGCTGCTCGGCAGCAACCCGAAGGTGGTGCAGGCCCTGGCGGGTCGGCCGATCCCGGTGCCGATCGGCGGCACGCTGACGCAGCCGCGTCTCGACCCGGTCGCGTTCCAGCAGGAGGTGGCCCGCATGGTCGCCGAGGCGGCCCGCGACACGCTCCGCGAGACGGGCCGCGACTTGCTGGAGAAGCAGCTCGACAAAGTGCTGCCGGGCAAGGGCCTGGACAAGTTCCTGCCGATCCGGCCGAAGTGACCGGCGAAGACCGGCGAAGGCCGCCAAGCCCCTCTAGACCGCCAGCCGCGCCGCGCGGTTGGCGGCCTTCGTTTTCCCCTGCGAAACAAGGGGAATCGGCTCAAGACCGCCAACACCGCCAAGACCGCCAACGCGCGCATCGATCGTCCTTTTGTTGCTGGCCGCGCCACACTCCAACCGGTCATTCCACCCGAGGCTCGCGGGTTGTGCCCAGCCCAGAATCCGGTGATTCTGGGCTGGGCGCGGTCTCCCAGAAAAGCCCCCGGAGGTTTTCCGACGCCACCGAAGCGGGATCTCAGGGGGCTGACGCCCCCGGCTCGCCAGGTCGGCGCGGCCGCGCACCAAGCGCTTGACATCGCAGCGCGCCGGGGATGTAATCGGACCGGTCGCGTCATCGATCCAAGCGCGGAGGGTGCCATGATCGGCCGGGCGATGCTCCTCTCCCTGAGTCTGGCACTCGCGCTATTCGCAGCCGGCCGTGTCGCCGGCGAGGAGCAGCCGAGACCCCGCGTCATCGTTTCGACCGACGCCGGCGGCACCGACTACGACGACTTCCAATCTCTGGTCCACCTCCTGGTGTACGCCGACCGCTTCGACCTCGAAGGGCTCCTCTCGTCGCCCTATGGCGGTGGCCGAAAGGAACACATCCTCAAGGTTCTCGACGCCTACGAGCGCGACTACCCGAACTTGCGGACGCATTCCGACCGCTACCCCACCGCGAAAGACCTGCGCGCGATCACCAAGCAAGGGGCCCTCGACTCCGCCGGCCTGGACGGGTTCGCCCGACCGACCGACGGCTCGGCCTGGATCGTCCAATGCGCCAAACGGCCCGACCCGCGCCCGCTCTGGGTGCTCGTCTGGGGCGGCATCGACGACGTCGCCCAGGCGCTGCGCGACGACCCGACCATCAAGGCGAAGCTGCGCGTCTACTTCATCGGCGGCCCGAACAAGAAGTGGTCCACGACGGCGTATGACTACATCGCTCGCAACCATCCGGACCTCTGGATCATCGAGGCAAACTCGACGTACGAAGGCTGGTTCACCGGCGGCAACCAGAAGGACGACCTCGGCAACGCCGCGTTCGTCGAGAAGCACGTCCGCGGCCGCGGCGCGCTGGGGGACTTCTTCGCCGGCGGCATCAGCTTCCAGGGACGGGTCCGCACCGCGATGAAGATGGGAGACACGCCGTCGGTGGTGTACCTGCTCGGCAAGACGCCGGACGACCCGTCTAGGGACTCGTGGGGCGGCCGTTTCGTCCGGGCTTGGGACCGCAAGCGGTACGTCTTCGAGCGTCCGCCGACGGCGGCCGACGAGGTCGAGACGTATTCGATCATCGACCTGACCTACCGCCTGCCGGAGGCCGCCCCGGCCGGCACCAGGGCGACGCTCGTCGTGGACCGGCAGGAGTTCACCGGCTTCGCCGACGCGGCCGGGGTATGGCACTTCCTCTTCTCGCCGAAGGTGGCGAAGAAATGGGACTACGCCATCCGGAGCACCCACCCGAAGCTCGACGGCCAGGTCGGCGGCTTCACCTCGACGTTGCCCGCGCCGAAACAGGCCGCCGCACCGCGCTACCCGAACTGGTGGACCGACGACCCCGACCCGGCCGTCGCCGAGGGGGACAGCCAGGGCGCGAAGACGGTCAGCCGCTGGCGCGAGGAGTACCTGCGCGACTTCGCCCAGCGGATGAAGCGGTGCCAGTCGCCCGCGCCGTAGGGCCCAAGTCCCTTGGCTGTCAGGAGTCCCTTTCCGGATGGTGTCACCGACGCGAGAGACCGCCGAATACCAGGGGAGTGCCCCCGAGCCGGAGCGCGTCCGCGTCGCCCTCGTGGCCGGGTCCGGCGGGGCCCCGACCGACGACCTCTACGACCTGCTCCGCCGGCGGCTAGTCGCCCTCGCCCTGTTCTTCGCGGTGGTGATCGCCTTCCTCGTCGCCCTCGACCTCGCCCACGGGCCGGAGCCCAGCTTCCCGGACCGGGCGTCGTACACTTCGATCCTCCTCGGAAACGTCGGCTGGTTCTGCCTGATCGTGCTCGACGGCGCGACGGCCTGGGTGCTCTGGCGACGACCGCCGCGCACCTTGCTCGGCCTTCGGGTGGCCGAGGCCGTCCTCGTCGGCCCGCTCGTCGGCCTCCTGTTACTCCTCGGCATCTCGCCCGTGCCGTACGAGCCGTTGATCTCGACCGCCGGCGCTTCCGCAGAAGTCCGCATGGCGTTCGTCGGGCGCTACGTCAACGCCGGCTCCTTCCTCTGGTTCTTCGTCATCACCGCCTACGGGACGATCATCCCGAACACGCCGATCCGGGCCGCCGGCGTGACGAGCCTCATCGCCGTGAGTCCGCTCGTCCTCTTCGGCGTCTACGCGACGTGGATGAGGCCGCTCGACGCGGAGGTGGTCGGCATGGTGCTGCGCGGCCAGGCGACCGGCAACGTGGTCGCGGTGGCGCTGGTCCTGTTTTCCACCTCGCGGATCGAGGTGCTGCGCCGCCAGGTCGGCGAGGCCCGCAAGATGGGCCAGTACGTCCTCAAGGAGCAGCTCGGCTCCGGCGGGATGGGCGAGGTGTACCGGGCAGAGCACGTCCTGCTCCGCCGGCCGTGCGCGATCAAGGTCATCCGTCCGGAACGGGCCGGCGACCCGGCCGCCCTCCGCCGGTTCGAGCGCGAGGTCCAGGCCACGGCGGCGCTGACCCACCCGAACACGGTCCAGGTGTTCGACTACGGCCACACGGCCGACGGCACGTTCTACTACGTCATGGAGTACCTGCCCGGCCTGACGCTGGAGGAACTCGTCCGCCGACACGGGCCGTTGCCGCCGGGGCGGGCCGTCCACTTCCTGCGCCAGGTGTGCGCGGCTCTGGCCGAGGCGCACGCGCGCGGGCTGACGCACCGCGACGTCAAGCCGGGCAACGTCATGGTCTGCGAGCGCGGCGGCGTGTACGACGTCGCCAAGGTGCTCGACTTCGGCCTGGTCCGGGTGCAGAAGGAAGACGCCGACGACGCGACGCTGACGCGCGAGGGCACCGTCGCCGGGACGCCGGCGTACCTGTCGCCGGAGCAGGCCGGCGGCCAAGACGGCGTCGATCCGCGCAGCGACCTGTACAGCGTCGGGGCCATGGCGTACTTCCTCCTGACGGGCAAGCCGCCGTTCGCCGACCGGCCGGCGGTGCGGATGATCGCCGCTCACCTGTACGAACCGGCCACGCCGCCGATGGGCGTGCCGGCCGACCTGGCGGCGGTCGTGCTGCGCTGCCTGGAGAAGGCCCCGGCCAACCGGTGGCCCGACGCGGCCAGCCTCGAAGTGGCCCTGGCGGCGACCGCGGTCACCCCGTGGGGGGCGAGCGATGCGAGGGCGTGGTGGGAGCGATCGGGCCTGACGAAGTCATAAGTTATCCTGGTTCACCGTCCCGGATCTCGCACCCTATTGAGGCCTGCCCATGACCCGTCGCGTCCGCCTGGCTCTTGTCGTCCTCCTTGTCGCCGCGTCTCCGGCCTTCGCCTGGAAGCCGAAGACCCACGTCTACCTCGCCGAGCAGGCGATGGCCGACGCCCTCGACGACGGCAAGGTCACCCTCTTCGAGATCGACCCGGCCACCAACACCCTCAAGCGCGACCCGCGAGGCAACCCGGTCAAGCTCGGCGACTACGCCGTCGATCCGCGCATCCTCGAAGCGCTGCGAAAGCACCCGAAGCAGTACCGCGCCGGCGTCCTCGGCCCGGACGCCTTCCCCGACCTGCTCACCGGGCAGCAGATCATCCACCCGGCCGGCAAGGTCACCCCCGGCGAGAGCGGCGTCGATCTCAACCCGAACGGCCCCGGCCCCGACGCCTGGATGCGCCACCTCTGGCACGCCGCCTACGTCCAGCCCGGCCCGGACGCCAACCCGGCCACGCGCGCCTTCGTCGCCGGCTTCCTCGCCCACGCCGCCGGCGACCTGTACGGCCACACCTGCGTCAACTACTACACCGGCGATGCGTTCCACTTCGCCCCGAACCCGCTCAACGCCGTCCGCCACGTCGTCGTCGAGGGCTACTTCGACAAGCACGTCCCCGCCCCGACCTACGAGACCAGCCTCGCCGACGGTGTGGACGGCTTCATCCACCGCCAGATGATCCTCGGCCGGCCGGGTACACCGGTCATGTCGCTGCTCACCGGCGACAACGTCAAGACGACGCTCGCCGCCCGGTACTCCGACCTGCGCAACCGCCTCGCCCGCGATATCCAGGCCGGCCGCGACCCGCAGTTGCTCGTCCGCTACAAGACCGCCTGGATCGCCGACATCGACAAGGGCCTGGAGAAGCTGCCCGAGGTGAGCCACCAGCTCGCCCTCGCCCTGATGTTCAACCCGACCGGCAAGGCCGACACGGCGAAGGCCAAGATGATCCTCGACGACTACGTCAAGAAGCATCTGCTGTCGATGAGCGGCCTGCCGGACGCCGTCGGCGCGACGGCCGTCCTGTTCGGCCAGGTCGTCGATGCCCTCGGCACGCCGGAGCTCAAGACCCTCGTCCAGGCGATCCAGCGCGACGCCCTCAACTACGTCACGCGCGAGCTGACCGGCATGAGCGTCGACGACCTGACGAAGGCCCTCGCCGCCGACGCGACCGACTTCGACCGCTGGATGGACCAGCCGCCGCTGGAGGGCGGCCAGCGGACGACGCGGCGGGAGTTCGAGGCGAACGAGCTAAAGCTGACGCCGCCGGCCCAGTGGATCGATTACCGGCGCGTGCCGCCGGCGTACAACACGGTGGCAATGATCAAGCTCAGCCTGCTGGGCAAGGACGAGGTCAACCGCCTCATGGCCGACCTCGGCTCGCGCGAGCGCCTGGCGGAGGACAACGCGATGCTCGGCTTCGCGGCGACGCTCGACGGCAGCAACCAGTGGCAGGTCAACCCGCAGAAGATGGTCGTCGCCCGCCACCCGGCCGGCTACGCGCGGGTGTTCCTGAAGCAGAACGGCCAGGACCGGGCGGCCGTCCGGCCGGTCGCGGCGAAGATCGACTACGAGCTGACGATCAAGACCGGCGACAAGCTCCTGGCCGGGACCGACGCCGGCGTCTTCGTCACCCTCGTCGGCAAGGCCGGCAAGACGGACGAGCGCAAGCTCAACGACCTGATCGAGGGCAACGCCTTCGAGCGGAACCAGACCGACCGCTGCACGCTGAAGGGCCTACCGGATGTCGGCGAACTGGAGAGCGTCGTCGTCCGCAGCGACGGCAGGAACCCGGCGGCGGGGTGGTACCTCAGCCACGTCGTCGTCAAGCCGGCGAACCGCCCGGCGGTCCGCTTCGACTGCGAGGCCTGGCTGGAGGACGACCAGCTGACGAAGACGCTGAAGCGGTGAGCGGTCACCGCCGTCGGCGGTCCGTATAGTGACCCCGGGTGGCCCGCCCGGCTTCCTCCCCCACCGGACCCCGCCATGCCGCGCCGAACCGCCTTCACGCTGATCGAACTGCTCGTCGTCATCGCCATCATCGCCATCCTGATCGGGCTGCTCCTCCCCGCCGTCCAGAAGGTCCGCGAGGCGGCGTTTCGGCTCCACTGCCAGAACAACCTCAAGCAGGTGGCACTGGCCTGTCACAACTACCTCGGCCGGTCGAAGGTCTTCCCGCCGTCGAACACGACCAGCCCGCCGTGGCACGGCTGGGCGGCCCTGATCCTGCCCGACCTCGAGCAGGAAAACGTCCGCAACCTGTACGTGATGACCGCTGACTGGTACGCCCCGGCGAACGCGACGGCCCGGAACGCCGTCGTCAAGACGTTCCTCTGCCCGAGCGCCCCCGGCGAGCGGCGCGGCGAGTCGGCCGTCGCCGGCGTGGCCGGATCGCCGTTCGCCGGGGCGGCGTGGGATTACACCAACGTCTCCGTCGTCGCCCAGCCGCTGCTCGCGTACTTGAACTACCCCGAGCCGGCCAGCTACCCTACCGTGTGGCGCGGGGTGATGAGCTCGTCCGGCTCGACGGTCGGCATGGTCAGCGACGGCCTGTCGAACACGCTGCTGATCGCCGAGGACGCCGGCCGGCCGGAGTACTGGGTCAAGGGCCAGCGGGTGACGGACCGGATGCCGCCGTTCGGCGGCGGCGACACGCCGGGCACGGTGACCGGCGGCCTGTGGGCTGACCACCAGAAGGGGTTCGGCGTCGAGGGCACGACGCCCGACGGCGAGACGCTCATCGGCGAGTGCGCGATCAACTGCAACAACGCCTACGAGGTGTACGCCTTCCACTCCGGCGGGGCGAACGTCGCCCTGGCGGACGGCAGCGTGCGCTTCCTGAGCGACAAGACGACGATCCGCCTGCTCGCGGCCCTGACGACGCGAGCCGGCGGCGAGGCGGTTGGGCTGGAGTGACGCGGCCCCTGCCAGTTCTTTCAGAGCCGCGCACGCAGCGAGCCTCAGGCGAGCGGAGTAAGCGGTCGCCGCCCTGAACGTCACGCCGCCACCGCTTACTCCGCTCGAAGACTCGCTGCGTGCGCGGCTCTGACGGATGACCGCCGTTACCGCCACCGGCGCGACGGCAGCCGATACGCGACCAGCGCCCCCAGCGCGACCCAGATCGCGATGCGCCAGTTGGCGAACTCGGCCAGCGCCGTCGTCAGCGGGTCAGCGGTCGGCTCCAGCCACATCGTCGTCACCATCCCGGCGGCGAGGCACGTCGCCAGCATCAGCCCGAGCGACCACAGCCCGCGCCGCCAGTCGCCGCGCGGGCTGACGCCGTAGACCACCCAGCCGATCGCCGCCCCGGCGACGAACGCTAGCCGGTCGTGCCGCATCGGCACCGCCCAGACCAGGGCCAGCCACAGCACCAGCACAACGCCGGCCGTCGCCGCCCCGGCCAGCCACGACCAGGCCACCTGCCGCGTCCGCCGGGCGACCGTCTCCGCCGACGGGGCCGGCACGTCGCGCTTCGGCACCGCCGGCCGGTCGTGGCCGAACGTGTGGGCCAGCGGGGCGAGCTTCTCGGCGATCGCCTGGGCTCGCTCCGGCGGCGGGGCGGGGTGCTTGTTCGGCTGGAAGTCGCGCGTCGCCTCCAGGTACTCCAGCACGCCTTGCTCGAACTCCGGCGTCCAGGGCAGGTTCAGTTCGCGGTACACCCGTTGCAGTTCGCCGAGCGGGTCGGCCTGGAGATCCTCCAGCCGGATCTCCGCCAACCGGCCCGGCGGGATGAGGGCCTTCTCGGCGAGGTACTTCTCCTCCGTGGCGAGGTACTCCGCCAGCGAGCGCGCCTCGATCTCCTCGTCGGTCGGCGGGTCTTGCAGGAGCGTCAGTTCGTTGACGTCTTTCTGCATGCCGACGTTCGACCGCAGAACGGCCTCCGGCTTCCGGCTGATGTGGATGAAGACCGGCGGCGACTCGGCGTCGGCGAAGAGGTCGAGCAGTTCGGCGACCCGGGCGGTGTGGCTCGGCGACTTGAGCAGGATGCGCCGCCCGCCGGCCAGGGCCTGCACCCGGGCCAGGAACGCCAGCAAGGCGTAGCGGAACCGTTCGCGCTCGGCCGGCGTCAGCCGCGTCAGGTCGTGGTACCGGTCGTAGAAGTCGCGCTCGCGCGGCACGATGTGCCGCCCGGGCAGGCACGAGACGAGGTCATAGGCGCACAGGGCGAAGTCGTCCTCGGCCGGCACGTCCGCCCCGAAGGCGACGTTGTCCTGCGGCCGTTTGCTACCCAGGAACGGGGCGATGAACGTCCGTAACAGGAACCAGCTGACCACGAAGCCGTGCGGCGACAGGGCCTGATACCACAACGGCGAGTAGAGGTGCGGGTCGCGGTCGAGCAGGAACTGCAGGTGTGTCGTGCCGGAGCGGTAGTAGCCGAGGATGAACACGGGAGCCGGGCCGCGGTGCCTCCGGCCGCGAAACCAACGCGCCACCGCGAGGAGGAACCGCTCCGGCAGCGTCAGGATCGTGACGACCAGCGACAGGGCGAGGCCGAGCCCGACGCGCGGCCAGTACCGGATCGGGATCCAGACCGGCGGCCGGGTCAAGAGCCGCCACCAGACGTCGAGCGGCGCGAAACCGAGGAAGGGCAGGTACGGCACCGGCATGGCAGGCCTCGAACAGGATGAACCACGAAATACACGAAACACACGAAAGGAAACCAAGATCGTCTTCTTTCGTGTGTTTCGTGTATTTCGTGGTTAACATATGTCTTTCTTCGGGTGACGCCAGGTCGTGAGCGGCGGAGCGGCGATGCGGACGGAACGGCGAACCGGGGCCCTGGACCACCTCGTCCTCGTGCCGGACGACTTCGACCCGGCGGCGGGCTACTCGCTTGTCGTCCTGCTGCACGGCTACGGGGCCGACATGACCGATCTGGCCGACCTCGGGCCGACGCTCGACCCGGCCGGGTACGTCTACCTGCTGCCGGACGGCCCGCTGGCGGCGTTCGCCGGCACGAACCCGACCGCCCGGGCGTGGTACGAACGCGGCGGGGCCGAGACGCCCGACGGGGTTCGCCTGGCCCGCGAACGGTTACAGGCCTTGCTCGACGAGGCGTGGCCGGTCCTCGGCACGCCGCCGGGGCGGACGGTGCTCGTCGGCTTCTCGCAGGGCGGCAACCTCGCCCTGCGGCACGGCCTGGCGTCGCCGGCCGCCTTCGCCGGTGTGGCGAGCATCGCCGGGTCGCTGTCGCAGGTGGCGTACCTGACGCCGGAGCTGCCGCCGAGCCGGACGCAGCGGCTGTTCCTGGCCCACGGCTACCGCGACACGGTCGTGCCGTACCGGGTCGGTCGCGACCTGGCCGACTACCTCCAGCGGCAGGGCTACCGGCCGGAGGTGCATTCCTACACGATCGGCCACATGATCACCCGGCCGGTGGTGGACGACCTGCGGCGCTGGCTGACGGCAACTGTCCGGCCGGTCCGCGCCGGCGGGGCCGAGGAGGCGTGAGGGGCGCGATGACGACCGAGCCGCGAATCGTCGTCTACCTCGTCGTGGAGCGCGCCTGGGAGTTCGACGACCCGCGCCACGTCAGCACGATCGACGGCATCACGCACCGGGTGTTCCTGTCGTTCGAGCAGGCAGAGGCCCACGCGCGCGAGCTGGTCGCGGCCGGGGTGCTGAGCCACTGGGAGGTCGTCAGCCTCATCCTGGAGGACGCGACGGAATGAGCCGGGTCGTCTACCTCGTCGCCGAGGTGCTCTGGCACCACCCGCATTTCGCCCGCCACCCGGCCGGCGGCGTCCCGCTCCGGATGTTCCGCCACCGCGACGCGGCCGAGGCGTGCTGCCTCCGGCTAAACCGCAATTTCCAGGCCGGCCGGTGCCCGTTCGACCATCCGCCGCGCGAGGTCGCCGGCCGCGACAGCGCCGCCTGGCTCCGCTGGGACGAGGACGAGCCGCGCCTGCGCGTCCTGATCGATTACGTCCAGGATCTCGGCCTGCCGGCCCCGGCGACGGACGGGCCGCTCCGGGCGGCGTGGATCGTGTGGTGGCGCGCGACGCGGCCGGCGATGGAGCCGGCCCAGTGGCAGGCGATCTGGACGTTCCTCGACCGGCGGCTCCCCTTCCGGGTGAGCGAAGTGCCGTGCCAGGAATGAGGGAGGAATCTCCGGCGGGGGGTCCCTCGTCTTGAGGGTATCGAGGCGATCGTCCCGATCCCTGACGAGGAGACAGGCCATGACCAAGACCTGGGCGCTGGCGTCGTTGTGCGGCGCGGCCCTGCTCGCCGCCGCCGTCGCGGTGTGGAACAACCCGACCGCTGCCCAGCCGGCGAAGGCCGACCCGCCACCGAACGCCAACCCGACCGCGGAAGTGGCGAACCTGCCGGTGACGCAGGTGGTGCTGTTCTCGAGCGGGGTCGGCTTCTTCCAGCGCGAGGGCAAGGTCCAGGGCAACGCCCGGGTCGACCTGACCTTCCCGGTCCAGGACATCAACGACCTGATCAAGAGCATGGTCCTGCGCGACCTGGACGGCGGACACATCGCCGCCGTCTCCTACGACAACAACGCCCCGATCGACCGCACCCTCAAGTCGTTCGCGATCAACCTGACCGGGAACCCGACCTTCGCCGGCATCCTCAACCAGGCGCGCGGCGAGAAGGTCGAGGTCGTCCTCACCCAGACCAACGCCACCCAGCCCGGCACCATGACC
>Ga0268299_1001169_pt1 | contig 53145 bp, 42 predicted proteins | sample NOBtaG_FD_193484 | JGI IMG/M metagenome (GOLD analysis project Ga0268299, IMG submission 193484) | Activated sludge microbial communities from bioreactor in Nijmegen, Gelderland, Netherland - NOB reactor | ecosystem: Engineered > Bioreactor > Aerobic > Activated sludge | place: Netherlands... | reverse complement strand
CGCCAAACGGAACCCAAACGTCTGGCTCCTCCCCGCTCTCGACCTCGACGCACTCTCAAAAGCCCGCGCAGAACGCGCCACTTCCAGAGAAAGCAAAAGGGGGTACTATGTACCTGCTTTACCCGAAGCCGATTCCTGTTGCGATGATTCTGCGATCAAAGTGTCATGCGCGTGCCGACCTGCGACGTACGTCAGGTGATTACGTCCTTGTACCGATAACTGCTCTCTTAGGGGACCTTTACGGGTGGCGGATGCGACCTTCCCTTGTGGTTGGAAGCAGAGGTCACTCACGCGGGAACCCACCTGGTGACCCAGGGTTCAAGAGACTACTTCAACCAACGGCGAAGCGGGCGGCAAAGACTTCAAGGCTCGGCGAATTCCACGCCGGGCCTTTTTCTTATTCTCGCGATTTAGCCATGTAGAGCGCATAGGGACGCACCCTCGCACCGGTCACGGGGAGCAACGCATCGCGCCGTTCCAGTGATGCGAGAGGCGGCAGCACTCCCACGTAATCATAGTTGTCACGAATCGCGCCATCCAGCCCCGTCGGCAACCACTCGTAGTCCAAATGCGGCATGTCGAGGATCAGCCAGTCGTAGCGCTGTGAGGTGATGATCTCCCGGACCCCGCTCGGCACCGGGTCGTGGGCGTACTCTGCGCAACGTACCATGTCGACATTCCAAGTCGTTGGGTGTCCTGTCTGTTCTCCGTACCATTGCTGATGCACGACCCAGACGGATTCCCGCTCTTCGGCGCGGTCGCGCAGCCACTCGAGAAATTCGGCATGTGCTCTGGCATCCTCGGTCGTAGGAACCTGATCGGAGGGCCGCCACAGCAATCCTGCGTCGATCCACCCTCGCCCGCGAAAGTTCCACGGTTGAAGAATCTGAAGCGCCAGCCCGAAGCCAAGAGCGATGGGCACGGCGCGTCGGAATCGGCGCGGCAGGTTGCGTGCAACCCCGTGCATCGCGAGGCCCACTGCAATCGCCAACCAAAGGTGCATTGGTAGGAAGTTGTTCACATAGCCGCCGAACTTGGCGTAGCTCGCGGCGCCGGCCACAGTGAGCAACGCGAGGATCAGGACGTGCGCCCCCCCGCGGGGAGGTCTTCGGCAAATCAGCGCAGCCACAAGCCACGCCCCGACGAACAAGAACGGAATCCAGACATGCCGACCCACCTCAGACCAAATGGGCGAGGGGGTTCCGAGTGACCTCGCGATCCAATTCCACGCGAACGAGAACGGACCAGCGCTCTCGCGTGTGAACTCGGAGAGCGTCACGGTGCCGGGGAGTAGGACACTCGCGTTGGTGGCGTGTTCGCGTGCGTTCTCGAACGTGTAGTGAAGGAAATGGGTGCTCCCGAGATCGACGAGGAGCTTGAGGAAGTTCGCCGCGAAGACCCCCGCGATGATCAATCCAGCCGAGGCTCGCGCGCGCAGCCGCCACAGGGCGATTGGGAGCACGACGATCGCGCACACAGCCATCGTCTGCTTCGTCATCGCCGCGAGAAACAACGCGATGCATCCCATGGCAACGCTCCCCCACTGCGCGTCGCGGCGAACGCAGAACCAGCATCCCCACACCGCGAGAGCATTCGCCAACGAATCGACGCGGGCGATGTCAAACCAGTATCCTCCCGCGCGAAAGTACGCCAGATAGAGCAATGCGGCCAGAATCGCCGGAACGCGCCGTCGCGTGTGCTCGAACACAATCGCACCTGAGCCAAGCATGACGAAGAGGGTCGAACTGAACGAGATGATTCTTCCCCACGAAAGGGCCAAGTCACCAGTCAGGCGTAAGATGGCCCCCCACACGATGTGGAAGAACGGAGCGTAGATATAGGGCACCCATCCTGATTCTGGAGCGGGATACATCGGCTCGCCACGCGCGAAGCGCATCGCCATTTCCGCGGAGTGCCCCTCGTTCCACTCAAGATTGAACGGGACGAACATGCGCGCGAGCGCGGTGTAGAAGAAAAGGATCGCCAGTGGGGCGACGACCAGGACTGGGAGCCAGACGGGAGAGACGCGGGGGCGCTTCACGCCGGACATGCGGACCTCAGCCAACCGAGGCGGCGAGTTTGCCCACCCTGCGCCACGTCGCCGCGATGGCTTGCTGGTATGCACGACGTCGCGCGGCCACGCTGCGTGCCTCGGCGCGAATTGCGCTGCGCAATGCGACGATGGATTCCTTGGTACGCACGGGCGCTGGCGCGCCATCGATGTCGCGTGACGCGAGCAACGCAACAGGGTCATTGAGACGTGCAAACTCGGACGCTGTCAGGAGTTTCAGCTTTGCGGAACGCATGGCCGCGTCGGCACCAGTCCGCGTGAGTTCACCAGCTTCCTCACATCGCTTCACGGCGTCACCGACGAGACGATAGGCCTCGCGGAAGGTCACTCCCCGAGTGGAAGAAATCATGTCCGCAAAGTCCGTGGCATTGAGGAAACCCACGCGACACGCGGCGCGCATCTTGCCGGGGAAAACCTCGAGCGATGCGAACACCTCTTGGTAGACGAGGCATGCTCCCGCGAGATTGTCCACCGCATCGAACGCGAGGTACTTCGTCCACTGGAGGCCGCGATGATATCCTCCGGGGAGCGCGGGGGGAACGGCGAGCAGCGCTTCTGCGTAGCTGCGTGCAGCCGAGGCGCGTGCAATGGTGACTTCGGCGAAATCAGGATTTCGTTTCTGCGGCATGATCGAACTGCCGGTGACATGGGCATCAGCGAGGCGAATCCATTCTCTCGGTGGAGATGAAAGGAAGATGATGTCCTGACCGATGCGCGCTAGCACGGACAACAATTGCGCGGCAACGAATGCGAAGCGCGCCTCGAACTCGCCGCGTGTCGCGACGGAGTCCATGCTGTTCTGCGTCGGAAGTTCGAACCCGAGCGATTTGGCCGTGTGGTTGCGATCTATGTGCCACGACGTTCCGAAACCCGCCGCCGCACCAAGCGGACAGCGTACCAGCTCCGCGGCGAGCGCGCTCCACTGCGTTTGTATGCGAGCAAGCGCCGCAAGATGCGACGCGCACCAATGCCCCCACGATGAAATCATCGCGGGCTGTACGTGCGAGAAACCGGGACAGCAAGTCTTGGCATGTGGGAGAGCGTGTTTGGCGATCGACTCGGCGAGAGCTGCCGTTTCCGCAGAGGCACGGGCGACTTCGTCTCTCAGCCAGAGCACGGTATCCGTTGCGGCCTGATCATTGCGCGAGCGCGCGGTATGAATTCGACCTGCCGCAGAACCGACCATCTCGCCAAGGGCGGACTCGACGGACATGTGGATGTCTTCGCACTCGGGGCGGAGAATCTGTTCTCCATTCTCGACCCCTTTGCGGAGGCGAATCAGGCCCTTCGCAAGTTTCTTGGCTTCGGCGCGAGAGAGGATGCGCTGCTTCGCAAGCATCAGCAGGTGAGCAGCGTTTGTGTCGAGGTCGTGGAGCGCGAGCCGCGCATCCGCGGCAGGACGCGAGGCCACGTCCCATCCCGATGTAAAAGCAAGGGCGGCGGAACCTGGTCCGCCGCCCATGCGCTTCTGCCAAACTGGTCCTGCGGCCATCGGGTTATGCGCCAGCCTTGGCGAACAGGTTGTCGTTGGAAAGAACATCGACCTTGTTCGCGATGTGCGAGCGGACACCGTTGAGGAACTTCTCAAACTCGGCCGCCGTGAAGTCGTACGTGTCTTCCGGGAGCGTGTTGATGTCGATCTGGACCTGAAGCGCGCCATCGGGAACCGCGGCTGCCGGATCATTGGAGCGCATCGTGTTGAGGCGCGTCCAGCGATTGATCTGGCGCTCTGAGCCGTCCTCGAGGGCCGTCTTCGCAAGGGCCGAGATGTTCATCTCGTGGATGCGCTCGCCGAAGTGATATCTGCCACCGAAGAACTCTTCCTGCATGCGCTGGTTCGCCGACTGGCCGAGCACGCCGATGAACTCCGTCAGCACGCCTGCGCGGTTCGCAACAAGACCATAGTGCTCGTTGAAGACCGAGTGAACGCGTGTCGCCATCGGGATGAACGCCTTGAACGCCTCTTCGAAGTCCGAGAGGGTCAGGTTCATCTGGTTGTTTTCGCCCTTCTCCAGCTTGCCGGGGATCATGCGAAGCTGAAGCTTGGCGGGCGCGAGCTCAAGAAGGAGACGGCCGTCCTTGGACGTGAAGCGCACGCGGGGCGCGTCGGGTGGAAGCTGCTGGTTGCCCTGTGTGTTGAACTGCGGCGGTGCGTCGAACTCGGGCAAACGCCACGGCAAAGTCTCGGTGAGATTCTTCGTGTCGCTGACTTCGAGCTTCCTCAGGAAGAGACCGAGGAGGATGGAGGGGACCTGAAAACGGTTGTTCATGATAAAGAAAAAAGTCCTTCGCTACCTGCGGGTTGGCCGAGGTGCGTGATATTGGAAAGCAAACAAGGATGCCCTCTTTCCCCCGGGCCGCAAGCCGTGAATTCGCCGATTCGGAAATGTGGGCGCGTTCACCCCCGGTTTCCTGGGCCGTAAGTCCAGAATGCCCGGGCACGCGCGTACGCCGAAAGACGCGTCAGTTGCCGCTGATGGTGGGTAGAAGTCCAAGTGCGCTCATGGCCATGAGCCCCAGCCAAAGGACAATGAGCCCGCAGAGGTCGAAGATCGCCCCAGTCTTGATCATCTTCGGAATCGGGACCATTCCGGTCCCGTGAACGATCGCATTGGGCGCGGTGGAGACCGGCATCATGAAGCCAAAGCTTGCACCAAATGTTGCGCCGAGCGCGGGCAGTACCGGGTCCACCCCCGCCGCGAGCGCCATCGCAATCGCGACCGGGACAATCATGTTGGCGCTCGCCGTGTTGGAGGCGGCCTCGCTCACGATGATCGCGAGCGCGATCGTCACGAAAAGGATCCCACCGACCGAATCGACACCCGTCATCACGACGGTCATCCTGCCAAGCGCATCTGCCAGCCCCGTACTGAACATCAACGATCCGAGGCAGATTCCCGCCGCAAAGAGGATGACCGTGCCCCAATCGATGCGTGTCGCCTGGGCCCAGGTAATCGCGCGGGGTTGCGTCCCCCCGGGCAGCACGAACAATAGGCACGCCGCGTATATGGGAACGAGACCTTCCGGCAGGAATCGGGTCCAGTTCTTCGTCAGCGGATGATCGTCCCCGGGGAAGATCGCAAACACCCCGGGTGCGACCCAGCAGGCCACCGCGAGCGAGAACGCGATCAAAGCGCTACGTTCGCCGACGGTCATTTGCCCAAGCTCATCGCGCCGAGCCCTGAGGAATTCTTCCAGCCCATCCAGCTTCTGCAGTTCCGGCGGGTGGAGGAATCGCAACGCGACGAAGAGGCCTCCGAACAGCAAAACAACCAGTGGCAGTGCGAGTTTCATCCATTCAAAGAAACCTATGCGTTCGCCGAGCGTGCGCTCGATGAACCCAATCCCGATGAGATTGGGCGGCGTTCCGATCGGCGTCGCCAATCCACCCATGCTGGAGCCGTATGCAATCATGAGCAGAAGGCCTGTCGCCGCGCGGAACTGACCGGGCGAGAGGACCTTGCCGGTTTGCCGGGTGTAGAGCCCGGCAACCTCGGCGAGCACACCCAGGGCGACCGGCGTCATCATCGCCGCCGTCGCCGTGTTGCTGAGCCACATCGAGAGCGTCGCGCAGACCGCGCCGAATCCCAACAGCACGCGTGTCATGCTGCGCGAAATCGCGGGTTGAGAGAGTATTGTCAGCGCGATCCGCCGATCCAAATGGTGAACACACATCGCCTCGGCCAAAATGAAACTGCCGATGAAGAGGAAGACGATTGGATCCGAAAATCCCACGAGCGCTTCACGCACGGGTGCCACACCGAACAGAACACAGAGCGAGACGCTGAGCATTGCGGTCATCGCGAGGGGGAGAGTTTCGCACACCCACAGGACAACCGTGAACCCGATGATCGCCGCCAGGCGATGCGCAACCGTGGACAGGTCTCCCATGTCCATCGCGAGAAGACCCACGAGGACGGCGGGCGCCAGAAACAGCCCGACCCGGGCACGCCGACGGTCCGTCTCATTCTGGGGGAGTTCCACGCGCTCGCTGGACATGGAGATTCCCTAGCACATTCGCCAGCAGCGGGAACAAGTGAATGAAGCATCGCGCTTGCAATTTCTTCCGATCGCCTGCACCAATCCAGCCGCGAAGGGAGCCGTGGTGCGATGAACTTTCTAACCGCCCGATGGTCGAATCTCGTCCTCATAAACTACGCCGTTGCTCCCGAAATTTTGGAGCCACGACTGCCGCGTGGTACGAAGGTCGATCTGCTCGACGGTCATGCGTTCGTCAGTCTCGTGGCGTTTCATTTTGAGGACACACGCGTCCTTGGCATCCCATGGCCCGGTTTCCGAGACTTTACTGAGGTCAATCTTCGTTTCTACGTACGGGCAGGGCGGGATCGCGGGGTTGCCTTTGTGCGTGAACTTGTGCCTCAGCGATTCGTCGCAGCCGTCGCACGCGCGATTTACAATGAACCCTACTCCGCAGTTGCGATGACCGGCGCGATCCGACGTCGCGACCGAGTCGTCGAAGTCGCACATAAGCTGAACTTCCCGTTTGGGGCTCAACGAATTCGAGTGCGTGCCAAGGACCGCCCATTCACTCCCCCGCCAACGAGCGAGGCGCATTGGTTCAAGGAGCATCGCTGGGGGTTCAACCGCGACCACTTTGGCCGCACCATTCGATACGAAGTGGACCATCCAACGTGGCAGGTGTACCCCGTGATTGGCTGGAAACTGGACTGGGACTGGGCGCGAATTTACGGAGGCGAGTGGGCGCACCTGCAGCGTGCGAAACCGCGGTCAGTCCTGCTGGCTGTTGGGTCGAAGGTTTCGGTGAGTGTTCAAAGCCCGACTTGAATCGAGTCAACCTGCGTCGGCCAAATCACTGCCTTCTCTTCGGAAAAACGCCTCGGCATGAGCGGGTTTCAGTTGCAGTCCGTTCCCATGCGGTGTTCGTGTCTCATTGACACTTACCAAGCCCGGAGTGATCCTTGAAGCTTACCCAACACGATCGCATCCTCGGTTGCATTCTCGGTACCGCTGTGGGGGATGCGATGGGTTTGCCATTCGAGAACTTGTCTTCTCCAAGGCGAGCCAACATGTTCGGTCCTGTCGGGCGCTACATGCTCGTCTTCGGTAGAGGGATGGGATCCGACGATACGGAGCACATGGTGCATGTCGCGCGTGCGCTGATTCACTCTGGCGGAGAAGAAGCGGAGTTTCGCCAACGCCTCTCCCTATCCCTTAAGGCGTGGTTTCTGTGTCTCCCGGCGGGAGCCGGCAAGGCGACCATCATCGGCTGCCTGAGAATGCTGAGCGGCGTGCCGCCAGATCGAAGCGGCGTTCACTCGGCAGGGAATGGTCCAGCGATGCGCTCAGCTTTGATCGGGGTGATGTATCACCACGATCGAGATCGAATGCACAGACTCGTCGCGGCTTCCACCCTGATGACGCACTCCGATCCGTTGGCGCTGACAGGCTCGATGATCGTCGCGATGGCCGCAGGTTCTTCGCATGACCCAGACAATCTGCTGGGTGAGATGTTGGAGTACGTTGCGGACGATGACACCTGGAAGAAGCACCTGAGTCGCTTGCGAGAAAGTCTCGCTTTCGGTGAGAGCACACTCGACTTCGCACGCAAGACCTGCCCCGCAAGTGGGGTCTCCGGCTACATCGTGCAGACTGTGCCAGTCGCGCTGCACGCTGCGCTTTCTACTTCCACAGTTGGTGACGCAGTAAAGTCTGCAGTCGAGTGCGGAGGCGACACGGATACGACTGCCGCGATTGCTGGGGCAATCTGCGGGGCGCGAACAGGGCCTTCGACGATTCCAGAAGAGTGGATTGATGGGTGGATCGACACTCCCATCTCGATCAAGTACATGCGAGACTTGGCAGTTCAATTGGCTGGCTCGAATGAGGGGAGACAGAAGGAGGGGGCTCGGTTTGCTTGGTGGAAGGTTCCACCGCGAAATCTAGTCTTCCTACTCATTTTGTTCGGTCACATTGGTCGGAGACTTTTGCCGCCGTACCGATAACTACAACGCGCGCTCACTCCGCCGGCGGCCCGTCTGGCAACTCGCCGGGAGGCGCGTCGGTGAGCGAATCGGAGGGCGCGGGGGACGAGCCACCACCTTCGGCAGGAACCGCCTCCAGCATCCGGCGCAGCTTCTCCGCCTTGGTGGGCTTGAACCGCGCGACCCACGCAATTCTCCCTAGCAGGTGGTCGCGGAATGCGGGGTGGTTGCTCCGGTTCTGGCTCGCGAGTCCACCGGCCTTCATCGCATTGTGAATGATCGCGCGCAGGCGATCGACCTCCTCGCGCGGAACCGCGGGCGAATTGTTCACAACAAGGTCGGTCACTATCTGTCGTCCGCCACTACGCATGACCCAGAGCTTGCGTTGATTCGGAACGAATTGTGATTCCGAGATGATATCCCGAAGTCGGCGAATGAATCGCCCCAATTCCTTTCGGAACTTCTCATCGCCCGAAAATGCCAAGTCGTCTGCGTAGCGGGTATAGCGCGCGCCAAACTTCTTCGCCAGCCCATCCAATCGCCCGTCCATCCGGCGGCATACGAGGTTGGAAAGCGCAGGAGATGTCGGCGCCCCCTGCGGGAGGGAGCGCTTCCACGGGCGGCGTTTCTCTGCGCTGCGCGTCGTGCATAGCAACGCGAGGATGTGCGCTGCCTTCGGCGAGTACCCGATGCCAGCAAACACGCGATGAACCCGAGCATAGTGGATCGAGGGAAAGAAGAGCTCGATGTCCCACGTCAGCACGACGCGCTGGCGGGTGTGCATCGAGACATGATCGACGAGGTCACGCCCCTTCGCAAATCCGCGCGCGGCGGGGTGCGGTGGAATCCTGCCCAAAATTCCTCGGAGGATTCGGTGCTGCGCGGCTTTGAGCTTTGGTTTCGGGACGAGCAGTAGGCGCTCGCCGCCCCCGCGTTTCGGAATACGCTTCGGGAGGTAGTTCTCCAGCTTTGCTGGAACGACGGGAACGATTGCTCGCGGTTCGGGACCACCGTGGGCGCTCAGCGCATTTGCATCGGCGAGCAAGACGAGCTCGGAGTATGTCCCGACCTGAAGGAACTCCAGAATCTCCTCGATCGTATCGAGCATCGGGAGCCCAAGTTCAGCGCGGCGATCCGGTGGGAGACGTGATCCGGGGAGTCTGCTCCAACCCCATTCAAACGGACTGATGAGAGAGGTCGCGCGTGTGCGCAAGATCCCCAAGGTGACCAGCTTGCCCGGTCCCGGGTTTTCAACGGGTGGGATGCGTCTCTGCCGCCGGATCGCCTGGTTGCGCTCCATCTCGGCACCGAGGCGATAGGCATAAACAAGGAACGAACCGATGCCCAGGACGATGAGTCCGATGCAGCAATTCCAGACCAAGGACATCCCCTCGCGTCGGAAGTTTGCGGCCTGCCTTGCAACGCCTTCCCTCTGGTGATGACAAGGCGAACATCGAGCGTTGTACTCACCATGATCGTGACATGGCTGGACTGACACACGCGCAGGGTAACCCTACGCAGCCCGGATGGGCTTCCAAGGCAGGCCGCACTCTGTGACTTACTCCTCCGGGGTCGACGAGGCGGGGCAAATCGAAACGGAAATCTCAGATTTTTGGGGTTCAGGCCCAAATCGGGGCGCACGGGACGCTTGACCCCTCCCGGAGCGGGTCGCGATTTTGCTCAGACCACTTGCTGAGGCGTATGTGCGCCCGGACCAAGCTCCTGAGAGGACCCCGAAATGTCGGATAACGCGAAGCTGATCTACGGCGACCAATCGATCGATCTCCCCGTGATCACCGGAACCGAAGGCGAAAAGGGTATCAACGTCAAGGCGCTCCGCGACAAGACGGGTCTTGTGACTTTCGATGACGGCTATGGCAACACCGGGTCGTGCGAATCCAAGGTGACCTTCATCGACGGCGAGAAGGGGATCCTCCGCTATCGCGGAATCCCGATCGAAGACCTCGCCGAGAAGTCCACGTTCCTCGAAGCATCGTATCTTCTCATCTGGGGCAAGCTTCCGACGGAGCAGGCTCTCAATCGATTCCGGGCGAGCATCAACGAAAACTCGATGCTCCCCGAGAACATGCGTCTGCATTTCCAGGGCTTTCCGCGGGACTCGCACCCGATGGCGATCCTGACTTCGATGGTCAGCTCGCTCTCCTGCTTCTACCCGCACCTGCACGATCTGGAGGACGACGCGTCCTTTGAAGAGGCGGTGTGCCGCCTGATGGGCCAGACGCGCGCCATCGCCGCGTATGCGTACAAGGCCAGCATTGGCGAGCCGTTCGTTTACCCGCGCCCTGACGTACGGTTCGCGCCGAATTTCCTCCACATGATGTTCACGCGTCCGTATCGCGAGTTCATCGCCGAGCCGGAAATCGCCGACGCTCTCGATATGATCTTCCTCCTGCACGCGGACCATGAGCAGAACTGCTCGACGTCCACGGTGCGCATGGTCGGCAGCGCGAAGACCAACCTCTTCGCATCGATCTCCGCAGGCATCTGCGCGCTGTGGGGCTCCCTCCATGGTGGTGCGAATCAGGAAGTGCTCGCGATGCTGGAGGAGATTCACACCTCCGGTCAGTCCGTCCAGTCGGTGATCGCCCGCGCGAAGCAGAAGGACTCCGGCTTCCGTCTCTTCGGATTTGGCCATCGCGTTTACAAGAACTTCGATCCGCGCGCCAAGATCATCAAGACTGCGTGCGACCGCGTGCTCGCCAAGATCGGCAAGAAGGACCCTCTCCTCGACATCGCGAAGGAACTCGAGGAGGCCGCGCTCGCCGATCCGTACTTCGTCGAACGCAAGCTCTACCCGAACGTCGATTTCTACTCGGGCATCATCATGCGCGCGATCGGCATCCCATTGAACATGTTCACGGTGCTCTTTGCGATCGGTCGCATGCCGGGGTGGATTGCCCACTGGTACGAGCTTCGTCAGACCGGAAGCGGGCGAATCTACCGCCCGCGACAGATCTATCAGGGGCCGACGGTCCGCACCTACGAGGAAGCCCGCGAGGCAGACGCCGGGAATTGAATTTCCTCCTGAATGAGCCCGAACAATCCTCCTGTTTCGTACCTGCCCCGGTTTGCGCCGGGGCAGTTTTCTTGCCCCACATTTGGGCACGGGTTCGGCTCCCAAATGCCTCTGGAGAGGTGTGCATTGCCCTCCGTGTTTCCTAAGGACACAGATTTGTCATCCCGAATGGAGAGCGCGCGTTGAAGTTTCGAGACTACTACGACATTCTCGGTGTTCCTCGCGATGCGACGGCGGAGCAAATCCGCAAGGCGTTCCGAACACTTGCGCGCCGCCATCACCCCGACGCGAACAAGGGGGATGCGGGGGCCTCGGAAAAGTTCAAGGAGATCAGCGAGGCTTACGAGGTCCTCAAAGACGAGAAGAAGCGCAGGATGTACGATCAGCTCGGGCCGAACTACAAGGCGGGCCAGGATTTCAATGTCCCTCCTGACTTCGGGGGAAGAGGGCGCCCTCCGTACGCGCGTTCCTCCGGCGCGGGAGTCGGCGGATTCAGCGATTTCTTCGAATCACTCTTTGGGTCCATGGGCGGAGCCCAGCGCGGCGGGTTCCAAGGGAATCCGTTCGGAGGCGCGTACGACTTCCAAGGGGGTGTTCCCACGCAGCAGGATTCCGAGAGCACACTTGAAGTCCCCATCGAGACCATCCTGACGGGTGGCACGATGCGCATCTCTCTCGAGGGCGGGGATGGCCGTCGCAGCTCGCTCGAAGTGAAGATCCCCAAAGGCATCGGCGAAGGTCGCCGCATTCGCCTCACTGGGCAGGGAGCGGGCGGTGGTGATCTCTACCTTCGGATCAAAATCAAGTCAGGAAAGTACAAGGTGGAGGGCCTCGATGTAATCGGCGAACTCCCGCTTGCGGTGCATGAAGCTGTGCTCGGAGGTCCCGTCTCTGTCGTTACGCCAGACGGCGAATCGCTTACTCTGACGATTCCCCCGGCGAGCAGTTCAGGGCGGCGGCTCCGCCTGCGAGGGCGCGGGCTGTCTGGTCCTTCCGATGCAAAGGGGGATTTCTACTATCAGATCACGATCGTCCTCCCCAAGAACATCACCGACGTCGAACGACAGCTCTTTGAATCGCTCAAGGCAAACCATCCTTTCAACCCGAGGGAGCCCCGATGAATCCGAGACGACTCACCACGGCGCAGAAGTTGGCCGAGCAGTTCCCGGCGCGATTCGCGCAATCGGGGCTGACGTCGAATCGCGCTCAATACGTGCGCGGGGTTCGTGAACTTCTCGCAGAGGTCTTGGCGGATCTTGGCCGGCCGGAGGGTGGCGTGTCGCTCTTGTTCTGCTCGGAACTCGCCATGCGTGACCTAAACAAGCTCTACCTCGGCGAGGACAAGCCCACTGATGTCTTGAGTTTCCCCGCCGAAGATCCAGCCGGCGAAGTTCCCCCCGAAGCGCTGCTCGGTGATCTGGCGATTTGCCTCCCGTATGCCGCGCGCAATGCGGCCAAGGAAAGGCGCACGCTATCCGGCGAAGTCGCACTGTTGCTCGTGCACGGCGTCCTGCATCTTCTCGGGCACGACCACGACACGGCCAACAAGAAGAAGGTCATGTGGGCTGAGACGAAACGCTTGCTCAAGCTCCCCGCTGCGAAGGCGTTCATCGCGCTCGACGTGACGATCTCGTGAGCGAATCAAACACGGAGCAGTTCCGCGCGGGTTTCGTGGCATTTCTCGGCAAGCCCAACGCGGGAAAATCTACGTTGTTGAATGCTCTCCTCGGGGAAAAGGTCGCGGCAGTTTCCCCCCGTCCGCAGACCACGCAGAAGAAGCTCGCTGGCATTTACACTGACGAAACGCGGCAGGTCGTGCTCGTCGATTTGCCCGGTATCGTCGCGCCGGAGGATCCGCTCCGCGCAGCTCTTGCGGCCAACATCACACGCGGTCTTGAAGGTGTGGATGCCGTCGTGCACTTGATCGACGCCGGGGATGAAAACCCTGTTGGGCCGGCGGTCATCGAGGTCCTTGGTCGCATCCAGGTTCCAGTGATCCTCGCGATCAACAAACTCGATGGTGCGCGCGCGAAGCGTCCCCTAGAAGAAGCCACCAAACGATTCCAGCCCCCCTTTGACACGAGTCGATATCACGCTGTCGTTGGCATCAGCGCGCTTCAACGACGCGGCCTTGATGAGTTGCTCAAGGCGATCGATCCGCATCTGCAGATCGGCGAGCCGCTTTATGATGTGGAGCAGCTCGTGGATGCATCGCTTCGTGAACTCGCCATCGAGATGATCCGTGAGAAGGTCTTTGAGACGCTCCAGGACGAGTTGCCCTATGCGGTTGCTGTCGCGATCGAGGAATTCACCGAGCATCCCGAACCTCGGAAGGTTTACATACGCGGGATCCTCTATGTGGAACGCGAGAGCCAGAAGGGAATCCTGATCGGCTCCGGTGGTTCCTTGATGAAAAAGATCAGTTCGGCTGCGCGCCGCGAGATCGAGCGCCTAATGGGGCGCGAGGTGTACCTCGAGCTCTGGGTCAAAGAGCGCAAGAACTGGCGTCGGAACGCGAATGATCTGCTCCAGTTCGGCGTCGCTGCCCCAATGGGGAAGAAGAAACAGAAGCACCGCTGACGATCATCCACGCGTCATCCATTCGAATCAGGTTGCCATCGTTCCATCGCGAATGAAACCCGAGCGCATTGGAGATGTGATCATGCCCGAAGTTTCGCTCGTCGCCACGTTGGTTGCTACACTCGCGTCCTTCTTCCTCGGTGGCATTTGGTACGGCCCCCTCTTTGGCAAGGCGTGGATGGAAGAAAACGGCATCGATGCCGCAAAACTCGAAGAGATGAAGAAGACCTTCAACCCCGCAAAAACCTATGGGCTGACGTTCGTGCTCAGCGCGATCGCAGCCTATGTGTTCGGCATGTTCCTCGGCCCCAAGCCTGGCATCGCGATGGCCACCGGGGCAGGGTTCGCCGCGGGACTTGCCTGGGTCATGTCGTCCTTCGCGACCACGTACCTATGGGAGAGCCGCACGATGCGCCATCTCGTGATCAACGGCGGCTATCACGCGGTGCGCTTCACGCTCGTCGGTTTGGCGTTCGGACTCCTGGGCTGAGACTCAGCGTCGTTCGCCCGTGTCGAGCATAATGGCCTGCGCGAGCGCGACGCGACGGTCGAGCAGTCCGTTCACGTCTCGCGACATGTCGAGCACATAGGAATCAAAGATTGAGAAGTCCCGGGTGAAGTCGGCAACGGAACTTTCGTCCATGCCATCACCCGGAACGAAGATGAAGTGCATGCGGAGCAACCCGAACAGCGGGCCGATCCAACGGCGCAGCAGTGCCTTTTCCCATGAGTCCTCGCGTGCGACGCACAAGAGAATACCCGCCGGGTTGTAGATCTCCCACCGCTTGCGCAGGATCGCCCAAATCAAGTGCTGGCGCAGCTTGGCGAGCACCGTTCCATCGGACGTGCGGACGGTGTAGTTCGCGTACGGGAACTGGAAGCGCTCAAGCTGCAACACGTCAAAAACTGGGCGAGTCTTGCCCTCGTCCTCGTAGAAAGTCGTGTGGCGCAAGGGTGCAAGCAGGATGCCCACGATGACCGAACCGACAGCTCCTAACGCGATCATGGCCAACATAGCGATGATCGATAGCTCCTGATTGACTTTTTGCAGTGCAGAAAGGACTTCGATCGACAATAGAAACGAGATGACCAAAGTCGCCGCTACTGCCATTACTTGAATCATTCGCTTCACGAAGGCGATCGGTCGAAATGCGTAGAGGAGCAGTCTCTGCGCATCGTCCCGAATGTAGTAACTCTGGTTGATAGCGAGCCGCTTCTGCTTGATCAGATAGCGATGCGTTGTATCGATCGTGCCTCCGCCCGGAGTGGCAGGGATGAGAGGGGCGACGTCCGCCTGCGGGCCTAGATGAGAGCGCGGGGGCGGGAGGGTCGCCACGGGTGGAACGGGGACATTCACAACTCCCCCGCACTTGGTGCAGGCGAACTGTGCCCCGAAGTACTGCGGCGTGATTTTGTATTCAGTGCCACATTGGCATTGAATGGAATTCATCGGCCCCTACCCTCTTGGCGTCGAAACTGATGGATCCAGATATGCAGAATCCCTCCCCGAGGCAGGCGGCAAGTGCGATTTGGGGCGGGGCTGGCTCCGTCCTTTCCTTGCAGCCAATCCCGTGGCTACCTACGATTCCCGTCAACGCATCGTGATCCCGCCGCCGTGGAGGCACGCAGTGACCCAGTTTCGCGCATTCCTAATCGCAATGAGCATCGCCGGAGTGAGTGTCGCAGAGGAACCCGCCACGCCCGTGGCCGCGCCCACCTCAGACGCGAGTGCGTACGCGGCCAAATCGCTCCTCCCCGAAGCGGCGCGGGACATCAAGATGACCGGCCCGATCCTTCATCCGAGCGAACGCCGCTCGATGGACCTGACCGTCGGAGATTTCAACGGCGATGGATCGCTCGACTTCGCGACCGTCGCGAACGATAAGAGCGTCATCGAGATTTTCCTCAATGACAGGAAGGCGGAAAGCCAGTTCACGAAAGAAACCGTCACGCTCGACACCGTCGTGCGCAGCATCTCCGCCCTCGACATCAACGGGGACGGCCGCACGGACCTCTTGTTGACGCAGCAGGGCACGCAGGTCGGCGTCATGTACCAGAGCAAGGAAGGTCGACTCCAACCCGCCGAGGACACACCGCTGCAAGCGGACTACTCGTTCGTCGGCGATCTGAACGGCGACAACTCGGAGGACGTGGTGCTGTTCCGCAAGGGCGTCTTTCAGGTCTTGCGCGGCAAGACGCGCGGCCTCGATCTGGAGCCCGCGCTGACGTTCTTCACCAGCTACGAGCCCGCCTCCGATCCCATGATTCTGGACCTTGATTCAGACGGGAAGAACGACCTCATCTTTCAGGACTCGACGGCGCGGGACAAGCTCATCGTCCGCCTGCAGGCGGGTGACGGGACTTTCCCAGCGGAGTTTGTCATGACGCCGGGCTTGATGCGATCCGTCGCGCCGATGCCGATCGAGGGCTCGCGCGGTACGATCCTCGGCGTCCAGGACAAGACGCGCCAGCTTGTGCAACTCCGTCTCTCCGAGCCGCGCAAGGACACGACGACCGAAGGCGTGCTTGAACTGTCGCAACTCAACCTCGTGCCTTTTGACCCTGAGACGACGTCAGACAAGTTGGACACGGCCGTCGCGGACGTCGATGGCGATGGCCGCATGGATCTGCTCGTGAGCAGCCCGAAGGTCCCGGCGCTGCGCGTCCTGCATCAGAAGCGGAGCGGCTCGCTGGAGGTCTCGATGGTCCCCTCTCTCGAAGGCATCGAGCAGGTTCTCTCACTCCCAGGCAAGAGCGGTGAACCCACGCCGCTGCTGCTCTACAGCAAGAAGGAAAAGGCCGCAGGACTCGTCTTCGGGAAGAAGGGATCGAGCGACTTGCCCTTCCCGAAACTCCTTCCGGAACTCGGGGCACCAAAGGCCACCGCAGTTATCAACATCAGTGGGAAGGCACATCTTCTCGCACTGGTCGACTCGAAGGAAAACAAGGAGGCGCTACGCGCATTCCCCCTTCAGGATCAAGGCGTCGGCACGGCTGCCGAGGTTCTCGCGGATGGAGCCGATCTGGGTGAATCGAAGCTGGGAGAAGGCAATGGCCTCTCGGTCATGGACCTGAACCAGGACGGCAAGGACGATATCGCCGTCTTTGCGGAGTTCAAACCCGCGGCGCTGTTTACGCAGAATGCGAACGGACGTTTCGCGCCTGTCTCGGTGAAGGGCGGCGTGCTCGAAGGTCTCCTGACCGAGATGACGCGCGGCAAGCTCGTCGGCGCGAAAATCGACACGTCGGAGAAGCCCGTCGTGCTCGCCGTAAAGGCCGGTTTCGTGCGCGCGATCTACCTTGATGCGAAGAACAACCTGGAAGTGGCGGAGCAGTTCAACGGTCGCAACAGCCGGGCGCGCCTCGCTGCTGCAACGACGGGTAACTTCCGATCCAAGAAGAACCGCGACATCGCGATCCTGGACTCTGGTAATCGCACCGTGGCCTTCTGGGGGGTGAAGGGCGCCGGCGGTCGTTACGAGGAACTCTTCAACGCAGAACTCGACTCGGGAGACTACCGCGCGCTTGAGGTCCTCGATCTCGACGGCGACGAGCGCGATGACCTCCTCCTGGTCGCAGCGGATCGGGTCGCGGTACTCTATACGCGTCGCTTGAACAGCGGATTGGAAACGGTCGCGTCGGCCCAGACGAAAGTCGAGGACGGTGGTTACTCCGCGGTGTACACGACGCAGCTCTTCCCGGGCGGCCAGCGCGAAATCGTCGCACTGGAAGCGCGCCAGAACGTGCTCGAGTTCTTCACGGCGGGGAAGGACGAAGCGGGCAAGCCAGCCCTCTTGAGATATTATCAGTTCAAGGCGTTCGAGACCGACTCGTCGATGGCACAGCGCATCAATATGGAGGCTCCGCCTGAGCCGCGCGAAGTCATCGCACTCGATTACGATGAGAGCGGGAAGCCATCGCTGTTGGCTCTGACGCATGACTTCGTGCTGCGCTACGGCCAGGAAAAGGTGGCTGCGGAGAAGAAGTAATCTCCGCAGCCCTCCTGCATCAAATCGAGGGTTTTGCGCACCCGTACTTGCCTTCGAACCTGGCGGAACCTGCCGCAATCGCGTCGTCCACTTTCATCAGTGGCAACCACACGGCGCTATCGACATTCAAGTCATCCGCACGCAGCGGAAGCCCGAAGATGCTGCGCCACTCGTTCATGCGGGTGGCTTGGGCCTTCACCGCGACTTCAGCCTGATTGCGGTCAATGACCGATCGCGCCGCGTACAGCGCAGCCCACTCGCTCGGCACCTTGACCGAGAGCTTCGGCGCGACGTTACCTGTGCTCGACGGGTCGAGCGAATCTGCCTCGTCTTCAAGCGCGTCGAGGTCGATCTTCATGTCGCTCGACACTTCCCAATAATCCGCTTCGAGATTTCCGCAAACGATGTTGTCCTTGAACACCATCGGCCACTTACCGTCCTTCTGGATTCCGATGCGATCTGCGAATCCGAAGACGTTGTTTGCGACCGTTCCGACGGACGAGCCATCCATCTTGAACGAGTTGCCGGAGAAGCTCTGCACGAAGGCATCGTACTTCTGCGTGAAGAGCACGGTGTTGTTCGTGACGGTGAAGTTGGGCGCCTGAGCCTTGTCACTCCCCGCCCAGAGAGACCCTGCCGAAATCCCGATTCCGGTGCAGTTGATCACGAGGTTGTTGTCGATCGTCACCTTCGAGCCCGCGTAACCGCTCACGCCAAGTGCCGCCTGGGTCGGAGCAGAGTTCATGATCACGCAGTTGCGAACCTCGATCTCCCATTTTCCCTTCAGGTCCTTCGTCTTGGACGCGGAGATGATGAGCGCACCTCGATCAGGCGTCGGGTTCTCGCCCGTGGCGGGATTGGCTTTCCGCACCAGCAGGGTCTTCGCTTCGTCCTTGTAGCGATTCTGCGGACCCTGATCGATGATCAACCCATCAACGACGACCTTCGGTGTCTCGGTGCCACCACTCTCGTGGTTGGCGTACTTCGCGAGATCAATGTGAAGTCGCGGTTCAGGCTCATAGTTCTTCGAGTTGTTCACGCCCGTGAGGATCGTCCTGTGCGCGCCCCATGGATCGCGTTTCGAGAAGTCGTCCGCGTATCCTCCGATGATCGAGACCGGCACGAGAATCTTGTCGAATCCGCTCTCTCCCCTGCCGAGGTAGGTGCCCTCGGCGATGTGCACCGTGTCGCCGGGCTTCAGTTGCGCGACGATATTGCCGAGGTCCTTCGCGGGCGCTTCCATTGAGGCAACGCGCCCCTTACCGCGCGCGATCGAAACGTAGTAGTCCTCTGCGTGTGCAGCCGTGCCAATGAGCAGGGTTGTGGCGAACAGGATCGCAGTTTGGGTGAGGCCAAGCTTCTTCATCGGGAGTGCTCCTGTGGGGTGGGTGAGCAACGGCTCGCCGCTGCGGGGTGATCGGGTTTCATCAAAGCAGAGCGGCCAATCCGGGAAGAGGATTGGCCGCGCCTTGTTGCTCGTTTCAGAAGATCGCCGCCGGGTCCGTGTAGAGCGAACCGGACTTCGTCGCGAGGAAGAGGTCGAGTGGGATGTCCTCCTGTTTCACGAAGCCCTTGTTGGGAAGCGCCCCCGACGAAACCATTTCGATAACGGACACAGCGGATGCCGCCGTGGTCCAAGAAATCGCCGTCCAGAGCTTGCCTTCGATCTCGAGGGGGCGATACGCACGCACAAACTCTCTGCGGAGCATCCGACCCGCATGGGTGCCTTCTGCTGCGGCGTGGAGATAGACGACGTCCTCGAGCACCGGAGGCTTGGCATTGGCGAGGATCTTGACAGCCTGATCCGGATCCTGATCCAGATGCAGTTCGAAGAGGAAGAAACGCATCAGGCTGCAGTGCCCCGGATATCGGATCGACTTGTAATCGAGCGACTTCACCTGCCCCTCGTACGTGTCGCACATCGTCCCCAGGCCGCCCGAGGTCGTGAACGCCTCAAGCTGGACTCCATTGATGACGAGTGCCTCGCAGTCCTCCAACGGCGGGATAACCGTCTTTTTTCCCGCGCGGATGATTTCACATTCCTTGATGTACTCGTTTACCACGCCCTCGGGGGACCAGTTGAACGCATAGCCCAAGAGGCCGCGTGGGTGCTGCGGGAGCGCTCCGACGCGCATCTCGATGCTGCGAAGAGGACCGTCGAACTCGCGTGCGAGGCTCGATCCGAGGATGCCGATGATGCCCGGCGCGAGACCGCATTGCGGGACCATCGCCTTTTGCGCCGTGGCAGAAAGCTCGATGATGTGTTTCGTCGTGCCGACGTCTTCAGTCAGGTCGAAGTAGTGAACGCCAACCTGGTGCGCGATCGAGCTCACCTTCATGTTCAGGCTGAACGGGAGACAGGAAATCACCGCATCCACGGTCGGGAGCTTCTTGGTCAGCGCCGATGCATCGGTCAGATCGAGGACCTCCGTATTGAACGGCAACCCGGGGGGCGGTGCCAAATCGAGCCCGATTGTCTCGAATCCTGCACGCTTAAGCAGGGTCCCGACGAGGGTACCGACCTTGCCGAGTCCGAGCACTGCAACTGTACGAATCGTCATATAGCGCACCTATCGTGAGTTTTGGGGGAAGTTTTGGGGTGGCATGCGAGGTTCGATCACGATGCCAAGGAGGATGATGCGCTTAATAAGGCATCCGGGGGCAAGCTTAGTGACAGGAGGGGGGAACGGGCCCCGCGTGCTGTGGCCACCGTATCGCTCAAGGATGGGCCCAAGATCTTGGCTTTGGACTAGTCAACCGCCGGGGGCGTCGGGTGGACTTGGGGGATCAATCCCTACCAAACTGGAAAGTGCATCACTTTATGGCAGAACAGTTTATCTTTACGATGCTTCGGCTGAACAAGTTCTACGGTCAGAAGCAGGTCCTCAAGGACATCAATCTATGCTTCTACCCCGGTGCCAAGATCGGCATCGTAGGCGAGAATGGTTCCGGCAAGTCCACCATCCTGAGAATCATGGCGGGGCTGGATGAGCAGTTTCAGGGAAAGGCCGAACCAGCGCGTGGTGTTCGTGTCGGCTTCGTCGAGCAGGAGCCGTCGCTCGATGGATCGCTGACCGTTCGTCAAACTGTCGAGTTGGCGTTCGCACCAACGCTGGCCTTGCTCAAAGAGTACGATGAAGTTTCCGCATCCATGGAGGGTGACCTCGATGGTGACGCAATGCAGAAGGCGCTCGATCGGATGGCGGAACTTCAGGACAAGATCGACGCGATCGATGGCTGGAATCTCGAGCATCACATCAACCTCGCATCCGAGGCCCTGATGCTCGCCGAGGACGACCAGCTCGTCAGCACGCTCTCGGGGGGCGAACGTCGCCGCGTGGCGCTCTGCAAGGCGCTTCTCGAACGTCCGGACCTCCTCCTCCTCGACGAACCTACGAACCACCTGGACGCGGAAACGATCGACTGGCTCGAGCAGCAACTGCGCGACTATCCCGGAACCGTGCTGATCGTCACGCACGACCGCTACTTCCTCGACAACATCACGAAGTGGATTCTCGAACTCGAAGGCGGACACGGAATCCCCTTCGAAGGGAACTATACCTCGTGGCTGGAGCAAAAGCTGGCGCGCCTGGCTGAGACGGAGAAGAAGGAGAGCTCTCGCCGTCGCGCGCTGGAACGCGAGCTCGACTGGATTCGCATGAGTGCAGCAGACCATAACAAGGCGTCGCGCACGCGCATCGCCGAGTACGAGCAACTCGTGGCGAAGGAACTCGCGGCCGCGAAGGACGACGGCAATGCAATCCAAATCGCCCCCGGCCCGCACCTCGGTGAGCAGGTCATCGAGATCAAGGACGTCCAGAAGACGATGGGCGACAACATGCTCATGAAGGACGTCACCCTGACGATTCCACGCGGCGCGGTCGTGGGCATCATCGGCCCGAACGGCGCAGGCAAGACGACGCTGTTCCGCATGATCTCAGGAGACGAGAAGCCCGATTCGGGCAGCGTCGTTGTCGGCTCGACGGTCAAGCTCGCCTTCGTCGACCAGAACCGCGAAAACCTGAGCAAGGACCGCACGATTGTGGACGAGGTCGGCGAGGGCTTGTCGGAAATCACACTCGGCAAAACAAAGGTCCCCGTGCGCACGTATCTCGCGCGATTCGGATTCAAGGGCGCCGACCAGCAGCAGTTGGCGGGCGACCTTTCCGGTGGTGAGCGCAATCGCCTCAATCTGGCCAAGATGCTCAAGGTCGGCGCGAATGTCCTCATGCTCGACGAACCAACGAACGACCTTGACGTGAATACGCTTCGCCTCCTCGAAGACGCCATCTCGGGCTTCAGCGGTTGCGTGTTGCTGATCAGCCACGATCGTTTCTTCCTGAATCGCATCTGCACGCATGTGATCGTCTATGAAGGTGAAGCAAAGGTGCGGATGGTCGAAGGCAACTATGAGCGGTACGAAGAGCTTCGCGCCAAGGAACTCGGCGCGGATCGATTTGCAACCCGCCGGAGCCGTTACCGTCGCCTGTTGGCGAGGTGATTGCTTGCAAATGAGTCGTGGGGGGCGGATGCGCCCCCCTGTCTCTCCTCATCACACTTCTGAGGGTTCGAATTGCCGGCATCGCGTCGTCCGTCCTCCACCCTCCCAACGATGTGGCAACGCATCTGGAAAGAGATGCGGCGGATCATCATCCGCATTCTGGAGGGACCGCGCCATCTCCGCCCCACCCTTGAGGGGGTGGTGTTCATTCTCGTCACGCTCGTCGTCGGATTCGCCGCGATGAACACGGCGGCCCAGCTTCTCTACATCATGTTCTCGCTGATGTGTGGGTTCCTGGTCCTGTCGGCCATTTCGGCGAACGCGAACTATAGGGGGATCTCGATCGATCGCATTGCTCCCCGTGTGGCGGAGGCCCAACGCCCGACTGCGATCTCGGTGACCGCGCGCAGCCGAAAGCGATTCATCACTTCTTTCTCGCTTCAAGTTTTCGACAGTTTGGCATCGGGTCGTTTGCTCGGTGCCGTCTTTATCGACCGACTGCTCCCCCGGGGAGAGGCATCACGCGAGTATCTCGTGATCTTTCCGCGCCGGGGCATTGTGCGTTTCGGCGAGCTCTCCCTCAACACACGCTTCCCATTCAGCCTGATCGAACGTCGGTCGTGGCGCGAAGCCCGGGCCGAGATTCTCGTGCTGCCTCAGGTCATCGACGTCGGGAGCCTGATGCGCGAGGTGAAGGCAGACCTTGGCGAAATCGAAATCAACCGCCGAGGACGTGGTGCCGGGCTCTACAACATCCGCGAGCACGAACGCGGCGACAGCAGCCGAGACATCCACTGGAAGGTCTCGGCGCGACGGGGCCGCCTGATGGTTCGCGAGTACGAAGCCGAGGAGCATCGCAAGGCCTCCGTGATTCTCGACAACCGATGCGCCGACGTGGACGACCCAGAGGCGCGCGCAGACTTTGAACGCGCGGTGGTGCTCGCCTCTTCGATCCTCGCGCACATCTGTCGCGAAGGGCATCAGGTAGAACTTCGCACAGGCGCGGGGGTCGTGAACTTCGGGACGGGCGAGCAACACCTGCTCCGTTGCCGACGTGCCTTGGCGTCGATCACCACCGTCGCCACGGACGACCCAGTGGCGAGACGTTGCCTAACACGTAGTGCGGAATCATCCGTCACGCTCTTCATCTCGTGGGGTGACCGCCATGCGCAGGCAACATCGGGCCTGGTTGCGATCGCGACCTCTGCAATTCGCGAAGAACTGGATGCTTCGCTGGGCGGCGCCTCTGCGCCGGTCGATTCGACGCAACGCGAGTTCGCCCTGCGATGAAGTTTCGCCACGCCTTCCACCTGCTGACCTTCGCGAGCACCCTGTGGGCGTTCACCATGATCGCCTCGACAGGCGCCATCCATCCGGCCGTGATCGCGATCTTCTCGCTGACGTACCTTGGCGCGATCATTCGTGAGTACTTCTCGCTCCCCCGCGTGGTCTGGATGTGGCGAGTCTTGAACCTCGGTGCGATTGGCGGCGCATGGTGGGGCTGGTTCCGTGCCGAAGCGCGTATCGACACGGTCGTGTATCTCTTTCTCTATCTTGTCGCGAACAAAGCGTGGAACCTTCGCAGGAATCGAGACTACCTCCAGTTCTACACGCTTGGATTCTTCATGGTGCTGGCGGCGGCGGTCTCGACTGCGAGCCTCGGTTTCGCGCCTATGGTCATCGCCTATACGATGCTCATGCTCGCGACGCTGGTAGCGTATACCATGCAGCGCGACTGCAATGCCGCGCTTGATCCTGATGCGGGAACGATCCGATTTCTGGCGCCGAAGCTCAGTGCAGACGAGCCACGTCGGCTCAAGGAAGGCGACGCCGCTCAACGCGCCCTGCTGGATGAATCGCGATTCCTGACGCGCGGATTGGTGACGTATTTTCTTGGTTCGACGATGATCGTCGTCCTCATCGCGATGGGCTTGTTCTTCATCATCCCGCGCATGGAAGTCGGCTCGTTGATGCAGGGCTTCCGCGGGGGACTGGCACCGAAGCAGACATCTGGATTTTCAGACTCCGTCGTCCTGGGTGGTGCGGGTGCCATTCAGACGGATCCCGCCATCGCCATGCGCGTGACCCCACTCAAGGGGGAAACGGAAGTCCCCGCCGGCAGAACGGGCGAGTTCATCCGCCTCCGCGGCGCGGCGTTGGAATTCTGGGACGGGCGGCGCTGGGACAAGGCTCCCCAAATCGCGTCGGACACTTCGAATTACGGCGGCGCGCTCGAAATCGAGATTCCAGAGGCGGGGCGTGAACGCACCGACCTGATGTACCGCGTCATGCTGGAACCCGTGGGCACGGCATATCTGTTCCTGCCCGACCCACCGGCGCGCGTGACCTTCGAACGTCGCATCGCGGCACGCGTCGATACCTTCAGCAAGACGATCGCTCTCGATCGTGCTCCCCAGCAGATGATGAGTTATCGCGTTGCGGTCGGGACATCCACGACCCCGGAAGATCTCGCTGCCGGTTCACTAGCGCGCGACGCGAGCCAGCCAGTCTCCTATGTCCATGCGCTCCAGCGTCTCGTCGGAGATCGCGTTCCCTTGCTCATTGGCGGCAAGCCGACGGAGCAGCGCCCGCGTGCAGGCATCGTGCGACTCTATCCTGACAAGCGCGAGATTCTTCTTAAGATTCCACCCAGTGGTGACACGGAAACGATCGAACGCGTTGCGCGCGAGTGGACTGGCGCAATCACCGAGCAGATGGCGATCGCACGGCAGATCGAACGGAAGCTCCAGACGGAGTTTCAGTACTCCCTCGACACTTCCGATTTCTCAAACAGGTCTGACCACCTCTCGGTCTTCCTCACGGAGACAAACCGCGGGCATTGCGAGTACTTCGCTACAGCGATGACCCTGATGCTGCGCGCTCGCGACATTCCCGCGCGCATCGTGAACGGCTACGTCTCGGACGAATGGAGCGAGACTGGCGGCGGGTACTACATCGTGCGCCAACAGAACGCGCACTCCTGGGTTGAGGCCTACATCAACGGCGTCGGTTGGGTGACGTTTGATCCCACCCCGGCGGCAGGTGTCGGCAGTGCGCGCAACCCTGACACGATCATGCTGAAACTGACGCGATGGATGGATGGCTTGCGTCTCGTGTGGTATCGTTACGTGGTCGACTACAGCGTGAAAGATCAGGCAGCGCTCTTCGCGGCCGTGATTCGAACGGCACGCGACAAGAACGCCTTCTCGATCCTCGACAAGATGGATCGCATGTTTGGAGATCGCCCGAACATGCGCATGCGGCTGACCTCCCGCCATGTGATGTTGATGGGGATGGTGCTGATCGTTGTGGGTCTTGGCGCCCTTCTCGTCCACGAGTGGAAGAAGTATCGGAAGAGCAAGACAACCAACGGAGACGACACATCCACCGCCCGCCGACGTCCCCCGATCAAGCCCTACATCGATCTGCTCACAGCGATGGAGAAGGAGGAACCGCGCTCCCCGGCCGCGACACCTCTCGAGTTCGTTCGCGCCGTCTCTGCCACGCGCCCACATCTGGAAGGAGTCGTTCACTTGACGGAGAACTACTACTCCGCTCGTTACAACGGGGGCCTTTGGACCGAGGCGGATTCTGCGCGTGCTTCCCAACTCCTTGCTGCGATTGAGGACGCGGCGGCGCTCGCCAGGAAGGACCCCAAGAAATGATCACGCACGACGAATGGCCGCGCGAATATCTAGAATTCGTGCGCCTCTTCAATGAGCGCGACTACTTCGAAGCGCATGAGGTTCTGGAGGACCTTTGGGTCGTCGAAGTGGGTGAGTTGAAAGAGTTCTACAAAGGGCTCATCATGGCCGCCGTCGCGATCTGCCACTGGGAGCGAGGGCGCCCGGGTGCTGCTCTCCGGCTCCACGAACTTGGCATGGCTCGGCTCCGGCGTGTGCCGGCGGATTTTGAGGGGCTCGATGTGCAAACCCTCCGCACGGCGCTCGATTCACTCTTTGCGGACTTGATCGCGGACCGGGAGACTCGGTGGATCGATGCGTTCGAAACTCGGGTCCCTATGCTCGAGTTAAGGACTCCAACCCAACATGGGCGTTGACCGGTCGGCGTGCCTGCCAATCAATCGTTCCTATCAAATCACAATTTAACCGCGAAAGGCGGCCTCCGTTGCCCGCTATCTGGTTGTTCTCCCGACAGAAGGAAACCCCCAAGGCAGAAGAGCTGATCGCCTTTGCCGAGGAAGAAGTCGGCGTCACCACGAGCGCCTTCCCTCAGGCGGCGGAGGACGAAGACGATCGCGACATGACGCTCTTCTCCGTCATCGAGGACGGGGAGGAGACGGGCTCCGCGCGTGTGTACTTTGTCCCCCGTGAAGAACGCGAAGAGGAGTCGCAGGAACTGATCGACGATCTCCTCTCACAGGCAGAGGATCTCGCTGACGAAATGAACGGCAACAAGTGGGACATTCTCATCGCCTTCGACGCGACCGAGGAAGACCTGCTGGCAGGCTGCGTCGTCGCTTACGCCGTGGGGTCACTCTGCGGCTGCGGGCTGCTCGTCACCGGCCTCGAGGAACTCGATGGCGACGGCGATGAGCATGAACATGAGCATGAACACGATGAGTCCTGCTCGTGCTCAAAGTACTACGCGAACGCCGAGGATTTCGCGGACGAGTTCTTTGGCGAAGAGGAAGAAGGCCTGGACGCGGAGGACGATGACGACCTCGAAGATGACGACGAGGACGAGGAGAAATAACCGAGAGCCCCGATAGACCACCGACCATGGCCCTGCGGCTCCACAACACGCTGACGCGAACCAAAGAGGAATTCCGCCCCCTCGATCCCGAGGGTCGGAATATCACGTTCTACAACTGCGGTCCGACGGTTTATGGCCCGTTCCACATAGGGAATGCGCGCACGTTTGTGTGCATGGATGTGATTCGTCGTTGGCTCATGCAGTCGGGGTACGAGGTATCCTACGTCCAGAACATCACGGACGTGGACGACAAGATCATCCGCCGCGCGAACGAGGAAGGTGTCTCAGCGGAGGTAATCGCAAAGCGCTACACAGGTCTGTTCTATCAACATCTCGCGCTGTTGGGGAACCTGCCTGCGACGAGGCATCCTCTCGCGACCGAGTTCATCGGGCAGATGATCGACTTCATCGCAGAGTTGATCGCACGAGGGCACGCCTACGCGAGCGCGGATGGATCCGTGTGGTTCGAGGTTTCCACCTACGCGGACTATGGCCACTTGAGCCGTCGTCCCTTGGACCAAATGGCTGAGGGCGAACGCGTCAGCGCCGAACAGCAGGCGATGAAGCGCAACCCACTCGACTTCGCCCTCTGGAAGAGCGCGAAGCCCGGCGAGCCCGCCTGGGATGCGCCCTGGGGCAAGGGTCGCCCTGGGTGGCACATCGAGTGCTCCGCGATGGCCCAGGCATGCCTAGGCTCGACGATCGACATCCACGCTGGCGGGATCGACCTGCAGTTTCCGCACCACGAAAACGAGATCGCGCAGAGTGAGTGCCTCGGCCACAAGCCGTTCGCGCGCTTCTGGCTTCACAACGGATTTCTAAACATCGATGGCGAGAAGATGTCCAAGTCACTGGGCAACGTCTTCACCATGGATCAGGTCTTCGCGAAGCTGGATCAGCTCAGCGTGCGGCTCTTCCTGATCAGCGCGCACTATCGCGCCCCACAGGACCTGACCGATGATGCGCTCCACGCGGCCAAGTCCGCATCAAAGCGCCTGCTCGAAGCCGATCGCGAAGCCGTCAGGACGCTGGCAGGGCACGCTGCGGATGCTGACTGGAAGTCCGACGCCGAGGTGTCGAAGTTTGAGAGGCTCTTCACCGAGGCAATGGACGACGACATCAATACTCCGGAAGCGCTCGGCGCCATCTTTCAGCTCGTCACACTGGTGAACACGCGTCGTGCGACGGCTGAGAAGGATCCTGCGCAGATACCCGCGCTTGCACGCTCCCGCGAACTTCTTCGGCACCTGCGGAACATCCTGGGTCTCACCACGGATCTCGAACCGAAGGAGACAGGTCTCGGTGACGACGGGCTGTCGGAGAAACTTCTCGCGATCCTGATCGACGCCCGCGCGGAAGCACGCGCCGCGAAGCAATTCGCGATCGGCGACATGATTCGCAAGCGACTCACCGAGGCGGGCATCGCTCTCGAGGACAAACCCGGGGGCACAGTTTGGAAGAAGGTCGATTCATCGCCATGACGGGATTTCATCCCCGGGCGCGTCTCACACTTCTCTACCTCTGCTTCTTTCTATCAGGAATTGCCGGGCTGATCTATGAGGTCGCCTGGTCCCGTTACCTCGCGTTGTTCGTCGGTTCGACCGGCGAAGCGCACGTCATCATCCTTTCGACTTACATGGGAGGACTCGCGCTCGGTGCTTTCCTATTGGGTCGCATTGTGGACCGCGTCGCGGACCCGCTTTGGCTCTACATCAAGCTCGAGATTGCGATCGGAGTCTTGGGCGCGACCTACCCACTTTTCTTCGAGCCCATCCGCGACCTCTTTATCTTCGTGTCTCGCGTCATGGACCTCTCCCCCGGCGGGATGCGGCTCGCCTCGATTATCTCCGCCTGCCTGACGATCCTGCTCCCGACGACGCTGATGGGTGGGACGCTCCCCGTCCTCGGGCGGTATCTAATCCGTAGTGAAGAAGCGATCGGGCGGCAGATATCGAATCTCTACTATCTCAATTCGTTCGGTGCAGTCATCGGGTCACTGGTCGCGGGATTCTGGCTGATCCGCACCGTCGGTCTTCACGGCTCGATGTGGGTTGCCGCGGCGCTAAACTTCGGAGTCGTCGCCCTCGCGTTCGTCCTCGCGCGATCTGGTGGAATCGATTCCACGTCGCCGGTTGCTTTGCCAGCAGAAGCGAAAGATGAACGCCCCGCCGCCGCCGTGCGACATGCCAGGACTGCAGCGGTCGTGATTGGCATTTCCGGGTTCGTTTCGATGGTCTACGAAGTCGCCTGGATTCGGCTCCTGACGCTCGTGCTCGGGTCTTCTTCCTTCTCGTTTTCTGTCATGCTGGCGGCGTTCATTTTCGGCATCGCGCTCGGGAGCTTCCTGCTTTCGCTCAAGAAATCTGACGGGAACTACTACCGCATTCTGGGTTGGTGTGAGGTTGCCATTGGGCTGACGGCGCTGATCTCGATCATGTTCTATGAGCATCTCCCAGTCGTGCTGAATCAACTCCGCCTCTCCATTCCACAAGAGGCGAAGTACTTCTCGCATTACGAGTTCATCAAGTTCAGTCTCTGTTTCGCTGTAATGGTCGTTCCGACGATCTTCATGGGAGCGACCCTACCTGCGGCGAGTCGTGTCATTGCGGAGGGCGTCGGAACGCTCGGTCGCCGCGTCGGTGGTACGTTCGCGATCAATACGGTTGGCACGATGCTGGGCGCGATCATCGCGGGGTTTGTGTTCCTCCCCTGGATCGGAATTCGGCAGACGATCGAACTCGCAGTCGGCGCGAATCTGCTGCTCGGGCTGATCGTTCTTGCGACAGACGCTCCTGTCGCGTCGCGCGCGATCCTCAGACCCGCGACCGCGCTGGCACTGTCCATCATCGTACCGATCATCTACTTCGTTAAGTCTCCCTCATGGGACCAGCGTGTGTTCTCCTCCGCCGTGTTTCGGCTAAGGACCCGCGTGGAATCACTCGACGCGCTGAAGACGCGACTCGAAAAGCGCGAGTTTGTTTATTACAAGGACGGCACCGATGCGACAATCGCGGTCGCGCGCGACCCGATTCCGCGTGGAGAGGGATTCAACCTCTCGCTCCTCATCAACGGCAAACCCGACGCATCCACTGACACGGACATGCAGACGCAGTTGACGTTGGGGCACCTTCCAATGGTGATCCATCCCGACCCGAAGTCCGTGCTCGTTGTGGGTTTGGGGAGCGGTGTCTCGCTTGGCGCGACGGCGTTGCACGATGCCGAGTTGCTCGAGTGTTTGGAGCTCATTCCCGAGGTCATTGAAGCCGCGCGATTCTTCGCCCCTTACAACAACGATGTGCTAGACAACCCTCACGCCCGGATCATCCGCCAGGACGCGAAGACGCACCTGCTAGTGACGCAGAACAAGTATGACGTGATCATCAACGAACCGACGAACCCGTGGATCGCCGGGGTCGCCGGGCTCTTCTCGACGGAGTACTTCGAAGTTGCGAAAGCGCGCATGAATCCGGGCGGGCTCTTCGTCCAGTGGTTCCAAGTTTACGAACTCGAAGACGCGACACTGGAATCAATGATCGCGACGCTGCAGAAGACATTCCCTTACGCGGCGCTCTTTAACTTCTCGGGAGCAGACGTCGCTGTCGTGGCCTCGACTGAGCCATTCTCCCCCGACTTCCAGCGCATGGAGGGGATTCTTGCGCAGCCCAAGATCGCGCGCAACCTCGCGCGCCAGGGGATTCACGGGGCTCTCCCCATATTAAACATGCAGATGATCAACCAGTCGGAAACAGCCGCACCGATCACGACTTCAACACGCATCAACAGCGACCTGCTCCCCATCCTCGAGTACGAAGCGAGTCGCGGCTTCTTCGTCGGCACCCACGCACTCGGTATTCGCTCGCTGGATCGACGCGGAATGAGCACCGCTGAGGAGCAGAGTCTCTGGATCCACCAATTCAACCCGAGGATGCCTCCGAAGGAGGAGGTGTTCACGTCGTTCCTACCGTCATTCAGGAAGTACGGTTCGCTGAGCGAAGGTGCGCGCGAGCAGTGGCTCGACGCGTGGGCGAGGTATCACCCTGACTCGGCGGCATTGGCGCGTGCGCGTGCCGAATCGGGCGAGTCCGGCCTCGTGTCCAATCCCACGGAGGATTGAGAGAAGCTGGACGCGATCTTCTCCCCCAGCGTGCAGACAGCACTCGCGGTGTGTTTCACGTCGATCGGGAAACTGTTCCTGATCGCCATGATCGGGTTCATCCCTGTGCGCTTGAAGTGGATTCCAGAGCGCATCCTCTTCGCGTTTGTGCGTCTCGTGGTCGATACGATCGTCCCTGTGACGATCACACTCGCGTTGCTGAAGGGTTTCTCTGCGACAGCACTCGAGCAGGGTTCCTTGATCATCCTCGCCGCGCTTGCGTGGAATCTGGGGGGCTGCGCTCTCGGGTGGTTGGTCCTGCGCAAAGTCCCAAAACATGAGCCCAAGAGCGACCGCACGATCAGCGTCATGTGCGGGATTCAAAATTCGTTCTATCTCCCCATCCCGTTGGCGCTCGCGATCCTGCCGCCGGAAATGCAGGCGGAGGGCATGCTCTACCTCGGGTTGGCCATTCTGGTGACCAACCCGGTCCAATGGACGATGGGGACGTACCTGATGATCGGTCGGGGCAAGGTGGCGCCGACGTGGGTGGAGACGCTGAAGTTCACGCTTAACGGCCCGACGATTGGCGTGCTGCTGGGGACAGGCCTGAGCTTTGTGTCGGGCTTGTCCGACGCCGCCCGCGCTGGATTCTCCGCGCCGGGAGCACTCGGGCCGATCATGGGCTCGCTTGGCGTGTTCGCCTCGTGGATGGGTCCAGTGGCGATGCTCGTGCTTGGGGGATTGCTCGGTGCGACCGACCTCGGTGGAGTCATCCGCAAGCGTGCGATCTTCGTCGTCGCAGGGATCAAGTTGCTGCTCATCCCTGCCGTTGCATTCATTCTGCTTCAGACCGTGTTCGACTACTACGGTCCCATCGTGAAGTTCATTGTCATGCTCGAGGCCGCATCCCCCCCGGCGTTAAACATCGCGCTTGCCGCAAAGCGCTTCGACGGGGACTGGGAGCTTTGCAGCACGACGATGTTCCCCGTGTATGCCACGGCGTTGATCACGTTGCCACTGTGGGTGGCGGCCGAACTTGCAGTGTTGGGGTTGCTTGGGTGAACGCGACTTGCGGCCTGGGTCCGTCGGGTGAACATTGAAAGCGGCATTGCGTGTGATCCCGTGGATGGCCCCATGACTTCCGAAACTCCAAGATTCCGTCGCCGTCGTCACAGTCGCCGCGACTCGTTTGTCGAACAGGTACGCGATGACTTCGAGGCAGCGCTGGCGAACGACCCCGCTGCGCGTGGGTTCTGGGCCCCTTGGGAAGTGATTCTGACTTACCCGGGATTTCATGCGCTCCTGATTCATCGCGTCACCTATCGACTGTGGCGGCTCGGGGTCCCGCTCCTCCCCCGCCTGCTCTCCGTCGTGAATCGGTTTTTGACAGGCATTGAGATTCATCAGGCCGCGCGCATCGATGGTGGGTTCTTCATCGACCACGGGAACGGCGTCGTGATCGGGGAAACAGCGGAAATCGGCCGTGGCTGCGTGCTCTTTCATCAGGTCACCCTCGGTGGCACGGGCAAAGAACGAGGAAAGCGCCACCCGACTCTCGGCGAGAACGTCGTCGTCGGAACCGGAGCCAAGATTCTCGGCAACATCACTATCGGCAACAACGTGTACATCGGCGCGAACTCTGTTGTGCTGTCCGATGTTCCCGACAACTCGACGGTCGTTGGTGTTCCCGGTCGCGTCGTCATCCTTGATGGTCAGAAAGTCCCGACTCGCGGGAAATCGCTCGACCACTCGCACCTGCCCGACCCCGTGCGCGACCGCATCATCCGCCTCGAGGAACGAACGCGGCGCCTTGCGCTGCTGGCAGGGGAACCAATCCAGGATGGATCGTCCGAGGACGAGCGCCGCATGTGGGGCGGCGAAAACATCTGAGCAGGCTGGAGCGCTGCGATCTCATGTCGTTTTTCGAGCGTCGTAGCCGTTGAACTTATTCGCGGCTTTAGTAAACCCCGCAGAGATGCACTCCTCGGCACAGTCGGCGCCAATCTGTGTCATCAACTCCGCATCCTCCCGATAGGGACCCGACATCTTCGAGAGCACGAAGGACTTGAGATCGCGCAAGCCAACGCCCGCCGGTTCGATACCGATTCGGAGGCGCGCAAACTCCTGCGATGAAAGATGCTGGATGATGCTCTTCAGCCCGTTGTGCCCGCCGTCGCTTCCCTCCACCCGGAGCCGCAGCCGCCCCATCGGGAGTGCGGCGTCATCCGTGACGACGAGAAGGTTCTCGCGTGGAATCTTATAGTAGTTCATCCATGGAACCACCGCCTCGCCCGACAAGTTCATGTAGGTGATCGGCTTCATGAGGAAGACGCGATCATCCCCCTGGCCATCCTCGGCGACGATCGAGGAGAAGCGCGACTGGTCGCGCCACGTCAGCTTTCGGCGCGTCGCGATCAAGTCGACGACGTCGAACCCTAGATTGTGTGGGGTGCCTGTGTAACGGGAACCGGGGTTCCCAAGTCCGACGATGAGCCACATAGGGATTGCGCGGGGAGTGCCTTCCTCGTGTCTTGTCATGCCACGGCGACGTCATCGCCGACCGCGCACACAGAGGGCCCGGATGGACCTGAGGGAACAAGTCAAAACGCTCGCTCCGGCAGAGATGCTCTCGGGTTCGCTTGAGATTTGCCGTGCCCTGAACGCTCGTGGATTCGAGGCGTTCTGGGTGGGGGGCGCTGTGCGCGATGCTCTCTTGGGCAAGCCAATCAAGGACATCGACATCGCGACGAATGCGACTCCCGATCAGGTGGTGCCGATCTTCCCGAACGCGAAACTCGTCGGCGCATCATTCGGTGTTACAATCGTTCAAGTCGGCGCGCACACATTCGATGTGGCCACGTTTCGCAAGGATGGCATCTACGTCGATGCGCGGCGTCCGGAAAGTGTCGAATTCGGTTCGCGCATGGACGACGTGCGTCGTCGCGACTTCACGATGAATGCGCTCTATCTCAATCCCATCACGGGAGAGATCTTTGACCCAGAAGGCGGCGTCGCCGATATCCGGGCACAGCAAGTCCGATGCGTCGGTTCCGCAAAGGCGAGATTCAAGGAAGACGCTCTCCGCCTGTTGCGTGCGGTGCGATTTGCTGCGCGGTTCAACTTCAAGGTTGAAGCGGAAACTCTCGAGGCGATTCAGGTCCTCGCCCCCTCGGTGCAGTACATCAGCGGGGAACGCGTGCGAGATGAACTGAACCACATGTTCACTGCGGATATGCCATCGCGCGCCGTGCGCATGTTGGATGAATGCGGCATCCTTGAGTGGATTCTCCCCGAAGTCGTTGCGATGAAGGGTGTCGAGCAGGGAGCCCTTCATCACCCTGAGGGAGACGTCTTTGTCCACACCCTGTTGGCGCTGGACATGCACGAGCCGAAGTCTGTTCCGCTCGCGTGGGCAGTGCTCCTGCACGACGTTGCCAAGCCCGTCACGTTTTGGCGGTGGGAGGATGGTGGAATCTCGTTTCACGAACACGAGAAGATCGGTGCCGAAATGGCCGGTGTGATCATGAACCGACTTCGCTTTTCGCGCGAGGACATCGAAACCGTCCAAACGCTGATCTCGCGGCACATGATGTTTCTCTCGGTCACGAAGATGCGCCGCTCGACGCTGCGCCGATTCATCGGATCGCCAACGATTCAACTCGATCTGGCGTTACACCGCGCGGACTGCATGGGCTCGACGCGAAAGCTCGACTACTATGAATTCGTCAGGAAAGCGCTGGCCGAGTACGTCGAACGCAACGAGCATCCGGTGACGAAACCGCTCATCACGGGGGACGACCTGATTCGCCTGGGGATCAAACCTTCGCCGGCATTGGGGAGTATCCTGCACACAGTGCACGACGCGGAGCTCGAAGGAGATGTGGTGACACGCGAGCAGGCGTTGGCGCTCGCTCAGAAGCTCATCGCTGAGTTGCCGACCTAGCGTGCAACATCGCGAGCAGGTTACGTCTCACACTCGGTGATCCACTGGCTGACCGTGCTGGCGTCTGAACCACCCAGCGTGATGTACGCATTGTAGTTCGTGGACGCCTTCTTGAGGTACTCGCTCTTGTTGTCCTGATCCACCTGCGCGAGCACTTGGTGATAGAGAATGCCCAACGCCAACGCGTACGATGGATTCTTCGGCTGAAGCTCTTGCGCACGGAGCAAGTTCGTCTCCGCTTCTTTCAGGTCGCCGACCTGCTTCGAGAACCCGTACTTCGCCTTATAGGCGAGACCGATATTGTAGTACGCGGCCGGATAGTCAGGCAGTGTGCGGAGTGCGGCGGAAAAGTCAGCGTTCGCCGTCGATGGTCCCGTCGTCAGGAGTCGGACTTCGCCGCGTGCGATGAGAGCGTCTGCCTTGATCCTCACGTACTCGGCAGGGAGTGCCTCCCCGGCTGAATCGAGCAGGTCGAGAACGATCGTGTAATAGCGTGACGCTTCCTCGTAGTTCTCCTCGTCACGCAGGATACGACCCATCTCGAGGTTTGCATCCAAGTCGTTCGTATTCACCGCGAGGATCCCCTCGACAAAGCGACGGGCGACGCCAAGGCGCTTCAAGAGGCGCGCGGAACGTGCGAGGCCGATCTGGGCCCGCAGCTCCTGTTTGTCCACTTCGAATGCGCGCGTGAAGAAACCAAATGCGGCGTCGTAGTCGTCGCGCTGCAGCGAGAGTTCACCCAACTGACAGAGCGCGGCGTAATTGTCCGGATAGAACGCGAGTTCTTGATCGAGCAACTGGCGCGCCTCGAACAACTCGAGGCGACGGAGTGCGAGCTGGGCCAGATTGTAATTCGCATCGCGATACTTCGGATCAATGGCGAGAACCTGCCGGTAGGTCTGCGAAGCCTCGTCGTAGCGTCCGAGCACGACTTCGTAACGCGCTTTGCGGTCGAGGAGATCGGCGTCCGCCTTTACGGCGAGTGCCTCATCTGCGATCGCGACCGCGGCCGCCGGGTCCTTCTCCGCAGTGTGGGCGGCTGCTTCGAGCGCAGCACGAATGATGCGTTCTTCGAGGCGGCTCTCATATCGTGGCACGAGACGATGCACGCGCAAGTACTCTTGGAACGAATCGACGATGCGTCCGGCCTCGCGATACAGGCCGGCGAGCTCGAAATGGATGCGCGCCTCCTGGCGAGCAGGAAGTGATCCGTTCGAGAGCTTGAGGCCCATCTCGAAGTTGGCCATCGCTTCGGCCCGAGTCTTTGAGTTCTTGATGTAGATGTTCGCGAGGTCGAGATACACCTGCATCAGGCTCGGGTCGAGTTCGCGGACGAGGGTCAGGTCCTTGATCGCCGCGGCGTCATCAACGGTGTCGCGATAGGACTGCGCGCGTCGCAGGTAGAATTCGATTCTGTTCTTGTGAAGGTCAGGGCGTAGCGTGCTGTCAGGCGCGAGTGCAGCGTCGATCTCTCCGAGCATCTTCTCCGCACGTGCATAGTCGTTCTTCTTCAGTGCCGCATCGAAATCGCGAAAGAGCACGCCGTGCACGGCCATTTCGATTTCGCGTTCGCGATTCGAGATGTCAGCCAGCGCCGCGTTCACTCGCTTAGGATCACCGCCAGCGTCCAGGGCGGCTTGCAGCAGCACACGAGCTGCCTTGAGGTCACCCTTTCGCAGCGCATCCTCGGCGCGATGCAACTCGACGAAACCGGGAGCCGAGGTCTCGATCGATGCAATCTGCGTCCGGGGGAGGCGCATTGTCGTACCGTCGAGCTTCTTGATCGTGATCGATGCGTCGTTCGCCGCCATGATCTGGACTTCGAGGACCATGCCGTTGCGCAGAGTGACTTTCTCAGCTTGTGCAACGCCAGAGATGAGCAGGAGTGCGATAGCAGTGGAAGCTATGGCAGAGCGACGATGGAGCATCTTGTGACCCGACCTCGTGTGACCCTCGCCCGACGAATTGCAGAGGGTGGTTTCGTGGGGGTTTTCACCCCCCTGCTTTGTATGACTTCTGAAGGTTACGTCAGGATAGTTTGAGCGTCAACGTGGAGAGGTGCTCTTTCTCCCTCAGAGATGTCGTTTTTTGGGGTCAGGATCCGTGCCTGCGGCCGTAAATCTCGATCAGGCGTCTCGCCGCAAACACCCCCGCGGTAGCCGCGTCTTCCGCACGGGCTCCGTGCACGTACTCGCCGGCAAGCGCAAATGGCAGCCCATCCGGGTTGGTGACTTGGAACTGGCGGGATGCGGGGAGGGGCTTGCCCTCAAGGCGCGCGGCGGGCCAGACGACCTGATAGCGCTCGATCGGATCGGGAGAAAGCGTTGGAAACAGCCCTCGGGCCTCGTCGTAGATCGCCGACAGAGTATCCGTTTCCGAGCGGTCGAGCAGGAATTCGCTGAATGCGGCCGAGGCCTGTGCGATGAGCACGGTCCGGTCCGCAGGCGCTCGCGTGGGGGACTTGCGTTCCTCGAAGGCGACCCATCGCAGTTTGGCATCGCCCATTCCCTGAACCGCATAAAAGCGCGAACGCACCCTGGGAACGATGAAAACTCCCATCACGGCAGGGTCGGTGCGAACGGCCTCCAGCGGACGGACGAGTGGAGACAGGCAGAGGCTGCGTCGCGCAATTGCTGCGGCCTGCAGGCTGTTCGTCGCGAGCACGACACCCTTGGTGAAGAGGAGCTTGCCCGTGGTCGAATTGTGGAGCGGTTCTCCGCGCTCCGTCTCGAACCAGAAAGACTCGTCTTCGGCATCCCACTTCACGCTCGTGACGAACGCAGGGGGCGGGATCGTCAGCTCGCGCGCGAGGGCGTTCGCAAGCGCCTGAAATCCATTCTCGAAGGCGAGCCGGTCGCTGTCATATTCGGTCGAGTTCGCCGAGCTGGTGACGCCCCTCGAATCGAAGGTGCCCAGTGCACCTTGGATCGTGACGAGAGATTCCTCGATCCCGAGCGCCCGCGTCAGGTGCATCAACGTGTCGTCGGACCGGCGGATAAACTGAATACCGGTGTCCGCGGCCCAATTCGAGCCATACATCGTCGAGGCACGCCCACCAACGCGTGTGGCACGCTCCAGCAGGATCGCGTGGTAGCCCGCGCGTTCCAGCGTCCAACAAGCCATGAGGCCTGAGAGCCCGCCGCCTATGACGACAAATGGTTCCTTCGGCTTCACTCGGTTCGCTTTCTGTCCTGTTTGCAAACAGTTGCTTCAACGTGACGAACGCGGGTGGGGTGCGCGAGGGAATTCGGGACTTCGGTGGCTATAATGCGCTGAAACTCCGGGCCCCGTCCCGATCATTCTCCCCCCATTTGTTCGTAGGAATCCATGTTCCTTGGATCCATTCCCGGGGGGATAATCAGCACCGGGGGCGGCTTTTCCACTTTGTCTCCAAACTCGGCCTGGACGATTTCTCGTGCGGAAACGCGACCTTTCCTCCGCGCCGTGGGCGTGTCGGCGGGCTTGTCCTCATGGGCTGGGACTCCCTTCGCCAAGTGCAGCGTCTGGGTCGGGAAAGCGAACTCGATCCCAAGTTGGTCGGCGAGACGCAGGATCGCGATAAAGAGGCGGTGGCGTTCGCGAAGCTCCGTCCCCCAATCGGGCGCGTCGAAGAAGATGTACACCAGAATGTCGAGCGAATGTGCTCCGAACTCCGAGGCGTAGATGTGGTAGTAGTCCTTCCGCGTGTAGGGGTGGAGGCGCACGAGTTCGCGAATGCCTTCGCAGAAGGCATCGATCTTCTCGGGCGGCGTGTCATAAGTCACCGCGAGCATGGTCCGCCAACGGCGGTATTGGCGTGCACCGTAGTTGTCCACCGGCTGACGAATCAGCATCGAATTCGGCACGGTGATCACCGAGTTGTAAAATGTGCGGACGCGCGTGCTGCGAAGCCCGAGGCTCTCGACCGTGCCGTCGATGGAACCATCGATCGTGATCCAATCGCCAACACGGAATGGCCGGTCCACGAGCACCGTGATCGATCCGAAGAGATTCTCGACGGTGTCCTTTGCAGCCAGGGCAAAGGCGAGACCTCCGAGGCCGAGGCCAGCGAGTAGGCTCCCCACGTTGACGCCGATGTTGTGCGCAACGAAGACGATGCCGAATGCCACGACGAAGATCTTTAGGACCCGCGAAACGAATCCTACGATCGCTTCGTTAAAGGTATCCTGCTCCTCCTGCGCGCGTTGGATGAGGATGCGCCCAATCGCCTCAACGCCCTCATAGGCGAGCCACACGAAACTCGCAGCCGCGATGAACTTCACGGCCACGGTCAGGATCGCCTCAGCGACGGGGGGTAGCATCAGTGCCGCGAGTTGCGTCGCCCACAGCACGGCCATCGCGAGCAGACCGACGGGGCGCGAGTACTCCTTGAGTCGGTCCTTCTCGACTTCGAAGCCCTTGCGCCGAACCGCGCGTGTGGCAAACGTCGCGAAGATGTACCTCGCTGCCACATCCACCAACGCGCCAGCCGCGATCACACCCAGAATCGCGAGCCATTGCCACCAATCGAGGAGGAATCCCTCGGAGAGCAATTGCGCAGGCATGAGTTCGCGAATCCAAGAAGTGCGCTGCATCGAGCGGATGTCCTCGATGCCATCAAGCACATCCATCCGTTCGACTTCCTGCATCATCTCTGGAATGGCTTCGACCGTGTTGGAAGAGAAGAGCCAGCCCCCATCGGGCTGCTTCTCGAGCACGATCCTTCCCGAACGAAGTAGAGCCAGGACGTAGCGATCTGCGTCGCCCACGGCTTCGGTGACCTTGTCATAATCAATGTAAACCAAACGATCGATGACGGCCTTGAGGTCGATCGCCAGGTCTCGTTTCTGACCCTCCGAGAGGAAGGCAAGCGGTCCCGCGAAGTTCATGCATTCAGTCGCGTTCGGAGAGATGCGGTCAGGCCGATCCTCTGCCTCGCTTGGGAAGGCGCTCAGATACGTCTTGAGCATTGCCGCTGCGGTTTCGCGTTCCTTCGGCGGCTTGGGTGCTGCCGCGGCGGACGTGGTCTCGGACTCTCCCTGGGCGAATCCACGATGGAGTGGTGTCGAGAAGACCGCGATCAGGAGTGTGAGAAGTATAATCAACGGGACCCGCGAGCGAGTCACCCAGTTCGAAGAAGACATAAAAATCCAATTGGTCAGGGGATGCGCACGAGCCAACCATGCCCCGATACTCGCGCATTGAGATAGAGTGTCACACATGACCACCCGCAGGTCCAGCATTTCACGAGAACTTTTCGGCCCAAACCGTGCTTATTGTACCGAGTAGTACTTAATTCGGCCAGGAGTGTCCCCCTTTGCCCTCACTTTTTGACCCGATCCAGATCGGTAGTCTCCATCTTCCCAATCGCGTTGTGATGGCACCGCTGACACGTTGCCGCGCAGCCAAGGGCCGTGTGCCTCGCCCCCTCAACGCCGAATATTACAAACAGCGCGCGAGCGCCGGCCTCATCCTGAGCGAGGCGACTGCCGTGACACCGATGGGTGTCGGATATCCCGACACGCCGGGCATCTGGTCCAGGGAACAAGTTGAGGGATGGAAACTCGTGACTCGTGCCGTGCATGACGCGGGTGGTCTCATCCTGCTGCAGCTCTGGCATGTCGGACGAATCTCCGATCCCGAGTATCTGGATGGGGCGCTGCCCGTAGCGCCGAGCGCTATCGCGCCTCCTGGGTTCGTGAGCCTCGTACGCCCCAAGCGTCCGTTCGTCACGCCGCGAGCACTCGCATTGGAGGAGATTCCAAGTATTGTCGAACAGTTCCGCCAAGGTTCCGAGAACGCACAGGCGGCTGGCTTCGACGGAGTCGAGATTCACGGCGCGAATGGCTATCTAATGGATCAGTTCCTCCACCCGAGTTCGAATCAACGCACCGATGAATACGGGGACTCGATCGAGAATCGTGCGCGCTTCATGCTCGAAGTTACAGACGCCGCAATCTCAGTCTGGGGATCGGATCGGGTTGGCGTGCACCTCGCGCCAAGGCATGACGATGCAGAGGAACCCGAGATCGAACACGGTGCCGTCTTCGTCCATCTCGCGAAGGAATTGTCGAAGCGCAACGTCGCGTTCATCTGTGCGCGCGAGGGCCAGAAGGAGAAGATGGTCGGCCCCGCGATCCGAAAGGCATTCACCGGCGCGTACATCGCGAACGAGGGCCTCACGCCGGAAACGGCGCAGGGGGCGCTCGATTCGGGCTCTGCCGACGCGGTCGCATTTGGGCGGCTCTTCATCGCGAATCCGGATTTGCCGAAGCGCATCAAACTCAATGCGCCCTTGAACACACCCGTCCCGGCGACGTTCTATGGATCGGGCCCCGAGGGATACACCGACTACGCTGCGCTTTAGGCAGAGGCTTCAGCCACCCGCTTTCGAAACAAGATGATCGAGTTGGTAAAGGCGAATTTTCTTGTCGAGGGTCGGGCGAGAAATTCCGATCAGGACTGCCGCGCGGCTCTTCACACCTTCGGCTTCGACGAGGGCATGGATGATCTCGCGGCGTTCCATTTCAGAGGTCCTGCTCTGAAGACTCATCAACGGTTCGGTGGAGTTCACTCCCTGCGGGCGAAGCGCGCGCGGTAGGAGCTGTTCGTCCAAGTCTCCCCCACCGGAGAGCAGCAACATCTGCTCGAGGACGTTCCTCAGCTCACGAACATTGCCGGGCCATTCGTAGCGCATCAGGTGCGCAATGGTCTTGGGCTTCAGTTGAACTTCACCGGTGATCGCGTGGTGACGGGCGATGGCCGCCAGCAAGTGGCGACAGAGTTCCGGCAAGTCCTCGATGTGTTCTCTGAGGGCCGGTAACTCCAGACGTAGAATGTTGATTCGATGATAGAGGTCGGTGCGGAACTGGCCGCGTCCGATCATCTGCTCCAGGGGGCGGTGCGTCGCGCAGATGAAGCGAACATCGACGCGAATTGCCGCGTCTCCCCCGATGCGATAGAACGGATGCCCCTCCAACACACGGAGCAACTTCGCCTGAAGGTCGAGTGGTAGATCTCCGATTTCGTCGAGGAAGACGGTTCCCCGGTGCGCCTGCTCCAGCTTGCCGAGTCGCTGCGCCGTCGCGCCGGAGAAGGAACCCTTCTCATGGCCGAACAGCTCAGCCTCGATGAGGTCGGGCGGCACGGCCGCCATGTTCAGAGCAATGTACGGGGCAGCGGCGCGTTGAGAGAGGGCCACGATGGCACGCGCGGCGAGTTCCTTCCCCGTGCCCGATTCACCCGTCACCAACACCGTCGCGTTTGTCAGCGCCGCTCGGCGAAGTTCCTCACGCATCTTTGCCATGATCGCGCTATCGCCAGTTAGTCCGTGATTCGACCGGAAGACCGTATCAAGCCCCGAGTCGGCGAGCTTCTCAAATACACCAGCGAGTGGTCCCCCAACCATGAGCCCCGCAAAGGCGCGTCCTAGATGTTCATCTCCGGGCGCAAACTGCCGATCGCCTCCTCTCCAGAACAACAGCAGGATCACCGTCTCCTGACGCAGGAGGAGGGGAACCGACATCGCAGCAATGTCCTTCGGCTGTGCTTTGACGACGGCCCGACTTGGGCGATTGTGCGACCAAGCGCCCGTCGTCAGCCGCTGCGCCTGCGCCTCGTCCCCTGTGCTGGCGAGGACTTCGGCATCGCGATTCGTGCTCCCACGCGGTGCGTGTACCACGGCCGCGCCTTGGCTCTCGAATACCTGACAGAGTCTCGGGAGGAGCCAGTCACCCACCTGGTCGACGCTCGTGATCGTCGAGCATTGAGCTGCGAACTCGAGCGCCTTGGAGAGCACCGCCGACGGGAGCAGGACTCCGCTGCTCGAGTGGTGAGAGGCATCGCGCTGGCTCTCTCCCGTGGCATCCGAGTTCGTCGCATGGTCGGCAACCGGCGTTCGTACGGGGAGAGAGCCCAGCGATCGCTCGACGGCCATCTCCGTCTGCCCGAGGCGGATCGTGTCTCCGGCCTTGAGTTCCTCGATGGCCAGAATGCGCAGCCCGTTGACAAAAACTCCGTTCACACTCCCGAGGTCGCGCACGATGACTTTCCCGTGATCATGCTCGATCAGGGCATGCAGGCGTGACATCTGAGTATCGCCAAACGCGATGCGCGATCGCGGGTCGCGCCCGAGCAGGATCGGACGATCGATCGGGATGCGATGGCCCGTTTTGGAGCCATTTCGGACGATCAAATCGAGGGAGACTTTGGGCTTGGAATTCGGAGTAAGCGAGTTCACTTGAGAGGGCAGAATTCTTCCCACTTGGGAGAAACAAGAGTGTAAAGGGTGTTTACAGTTCCCTGAATCCGACGACAACAGAAATTCGAATCCCCGAGATTTTGGCGCAGAATACGGCAATGCGTAGGTGTGGCACACGGCATGCTAGCCTTACGCTTTTGGGAGCAGTGATCACCTCCTCTATGCTCCTGAACCCCTTGGGTTCACCGCGGCCTGATGTACGTGGGGTCCATCAGGTTGCACGCTTTCGCTCCGCCTGCTCCGTGGGGCGAAGGCCATTTGAGTGGGGCGTCCACGTGGGGTGGACGCCCCATTTCAATTTCCAGGGATCCCGTCGCAGGAGTTGAGTCCGGCCCTGCCCCTCCCACCTAATCCCCCTCCCGCGCATGGACAACTCCTACCTCTTCCTCGTTCTCGCCCTCCCGAGCATGGCGGCGCTCATCGCCCTCGGAGCGTGGATCTACCGAACCGGGGCGAAAGAACTCCCCGGTAAGAAAACCCGTCGATTGAGCGACGACCAGCTCCGCGTGCTGGGATACCTATTGGTGCTGCTCGTCTGTTTTTCAGCGGCGGTGTACGAGATGTTCCTCATGCAGCGGGTTGAACGCGAGTATCAGGAATCTGTCCGAGCCGCAGAAGAGGCCGAGAGGGCCGCGACTCAAAACAAGAATGCGGCCCCGTAGATCGAGGCCGCACAGTTTCTTGTAGGAAGTCTCGGGTGCGAACGACGGCTTATTCGTCGCCGACTTCGGCCGAGTACTCGTAGTTCTCCGCGGTCCCGAGAAGTTCAGTCGTGCGCGTCGGATGGGTCGAATCGATGAACGGCGGGGAAATCCACGTCGTGCCGCGGCCGGAATCCACGGGCGCAGCCGTCATGACGATCCCGCGCGAGTCCATCACAACGACGATGTCGTTGCGTTTGATCGAGCTATACAGGCCGAGGTAGTTCTTACCCTTCACGCCTTTGTAGAGGAATGCCTCGGTGTCGTTGGCCTTATAGACGGCATCGGGAAGGCCCATGTTGGCAAGCACGTCTGCGCGGGAGGCTCCTTCGGAGACTGTGTGGCCGCGCGTGGGCGAGCCGTAGCTTTGCGACGAGACGAGGACACCACAAGCAGACAGGGAGAGGGCCGACGTGACGAGGGCGAGTGCGGAAAGAGCGCGGTACAGGGACATGAATGGATTACCTCAGTGGGCGGATTCGACGGTGGCTCGCGCCATCGATACCCCGCGCATCCCCCGAGGCGCCGAACACCGGCAAGAACAAAAACACGCCGAGATATTTTCCTTCACCGCGTAACTCCCCCACTCCTATCTTCGCGGAATAGATCAGGTGGACGCACGGCGGGTAGCCGTGTGACCCTCCGACCCGGTAGTGACCTCCATCCCGACAGCATCGGCACCCCATGTCAGCCCCGGACGAAGTTCCGATCGACGAAAAATCGGCCCACACGGACCAAGTCCTGGGCGATCCGATCGACGCGCTCTCCGCGTCCAGAATTCCTAAGGCGGTTGTGAGACGCCTCTCGCTCTATTCTCGCGTCTTGCAGCGGCTGGAGGGAAATGGCGTGGAGAAGGTCAGTTCTGAGGACCTTGCGCGTCTGCTCGGGCACAAGTCGGCCCAGGTTCGGAAAGACCTGGCTTATTTCGGGCAATTCGGGACGCCCGGCCTCGGGTATCAGGTCCAACACTTGCGCCACAGCATCAAGCGCATCCTCGGCGCTGATCGCGACTTCGCCGTTGCGGTCGTCGGTGTGGGCAACCTCGGGCGCGCGCTCCTGAGCTATGGCGGTTTCGCAAAGCAGGGCTATCGCATGGTCTGCGGGTTTGACCTCGACCCCGTCAGCGCGGCGCGCATGGGAGCGCTGCCAGTGCCGATTTTCGAGATGGGCGAGTTGGCCTCGCGCCTGAACGAGATGGAAGTCGAGATCGCGATCCTCGCCGTGCCGGTGGAAGCCGCGCAGGAAGTCGCCGATCGCTGCGCTCAGTCCAACATCGCGGGCATTCTAAACTTCGTACCCACGCGCATTCGAGTGGCTGAGCGAATCTACGTTCACCAAGTCGATCTCTCTCTCGAACTCGAGAGCCTGGGCTTCTACATCCGCTAGCTCAGCGGCTGCGAGTCACTCGAACAACTGCCACTCCGTGACACCCGACTTGGCGCGATAGCTGAGCAGAATGTTGTACCTCTGCACGTCCATCGTCGTGTCGTTCGAGAAGATCCTCAGGTAGTACTCACCATCACCCGACGGCCCGAGGTCGAAGTTGAACTCGGATTCCGGGTCGCCCAAGCCGCCCTGATTGTCGTCGATGAGGACCGTCGTCATGTCCTGCGCGATGAGCTGATATCGCAGGTCGATGATGCGAGGTCCTTGGATGATCGAGGTCGCGCCGCCTTGCGGTCCCTGCAGGTAGTTCGTGCCCGCAGGAGTGATCAGAATCTCGAGAAGCTGATTCGGATGGGGAACGGTGAACGAGAAGAAGTCTTCCTGAAGTCCGTTCTCAAGAGAGTTGTTCTGAACGGATGTATAAACCGGGACCGACCCGTTTGCGAGCGGCGGATTCAGCACGCCGATGTCCTTCGCTTGCGCAGGAGTTTCGTTCGGCTCCGAGCCATCGCCGTACTGAACCTGCCAGCCGCGGATGTCCGCCTCTTGTGGGCCGTCGAACGAAGTCGAGAGGAACGGCTCGAGGAGCTTGGTGTTGCCACCACCCGACGGGGGGGCCGGGTCCATGTGCAGGTACCCAGTTCCATGACCATGCTCGTGCATCAGCATGTTGCGGAAGGCGCGGAAGTTGTTCGAGAAGTTCATCCAGAGCCCGATGTCATGGCTGTCGATCACCATGTCCATGTTGTTGGGGAAATAGTTGTAGGCCAGCACTCCCCCACCACCTGCGAAGGGACGCATGGAGATTCGCACGTCGCCCCGTGTCGAACCGGGTGCGTTGCTCCCCGGCGAGGTATGCAGCGGTGCGCCGTCGTCGCTGACCTCGACGTAACTAATGCCCGTGAGTTCGCCGATGCGGCCGAGCGCCTGCGCGAAGATCGGCTTCCACTCTGACTCTCCGCCGAACGATGTATTCATGACGGAGAACAGCGAACTAGGGCCGTCCACGGATCCGGCGCCGGAATCCCCGGGCACGAAGGTGCCATCGGGAACGAAGCTGTACGTGACGGTGATCTGCTGCAAGTCCACCAGCCCAGTCCCGTCGGTCGCGGTCGTGGTGACGCGGTTCAATATCTGGTAACGCGGTGCCGCGCCGACCTCGAGCGAATCGACGAACTTCTCCACCTGTTGCTCGTCCTCAAACGGCGCGAGCATGTATGCTTTCTCCCCCCAGATGACACACTGACCCGGGAAAATCCCACTATCGCGAAACGCCTGCGGAAGAATGTTCGCCCGGAGGTCGCTCCGAAGGGCTGCCTGGCTCTGGGCGTCGGTGGCATGCTGGGCGTGTGCGCCAGCAGTCAGGATCGTGGCAAGCGCGAGTGCGGCGGCCTGCGCACGAAGCGAATGGCATGTCATCATAGAGAGAACGGTCCTTCGGGGTGGAGAGTGGATTTGAGGCTCGTGCGTGCCCGATTCGCGGCTCGTGCGGCCTGCGAGCAGGAATTGTTCCGGGAATCTCACTGGAATGCAAGAGGTAGCCTGTCAGCGAGCCAGCGATAGCAATGGACGAGAGGATGGTCACATGCGATAAATTTGTCCCGGAAAGTGAGTGTCGGGATGGGTGCCCGCGTCTTACAATTCCTACTGCTCCTTTTGATCTTCGCATTGCCGAGAGAGGCCGCTGCATGTGGGACGTGTGCGTTCGCCCTGAGCGAATGGTTCTTTCCGCCGGCGATCCCATGGGCGATCTTGGGCGCGATCAGCTACCTGCTCGTGGGGTTCTTGGTTCCCCCCCCGTTGGACACGCCGACCGGGGCTTTCTTCAATCGGTCATCCATCTTGATCGTGTCCGTCAGTGCCATCATCGCAAGCGTAGCATTCGGCCCGCTCCCATTTCTCGGGCTGGTCGTTGTGACGCTTCGCGCACTCTGGCTCTCGTGGAAACGATCACGTACCCGCAAGGTCGCGATCATCGCCGTTTTGATTTTGGTTCCGTTCGCGGCGACTGGGGTTTGGTGGACGATGAGCCGACTGAGACAATCCAAAGCCGACTTCGTACTCCGTTGGCCCGGGACCGGCCCGGCGAGGAGCGTCGTCTTAGATATGGTCGCGAAGAACGATCTCGCGGGCCTCCGTAGAGTCGTCTCCGGTCCCAACGGATTCGAGGCGAGCCAGGCCGCCTTAAAACTCGCAACGCTCGGCAAACCCGAGATCGACGGGCCGATCATGATTGAGGCATTGCGAACATTCGAGGGGCAGCACTTTGAAGATTACAATGTCACCATGTTCAACAACGCGCTCAATGCACTCCTCCGCGGCAAGCCTCCTGACGGCAAAAACAAAGCGGCCGATTGGGAGGAGTATTTCCGCAACCGGCCGCTTCCGCACGGCTCAATGTGATGCGACGTTGCCTTACGGCAGGAGCATCGTACCACAGCCGCTCTGCGTGAAAATCTCCAGCATCAACTGATGCGGTTCGACGGCGCTGAGGATGTGCACCTGCTTGACGCCGGATTCGAGCGCGCGCAGCGATTCCTCCACTTTGGGGATCATGCCGCCCGCGATCATACCCTTGCGAATCGATTCGCGGGCTTCGGATGCGGTAATCTGACTGATGAGCGTGGTGCGGTCCTTAAGGTCCACCATCACGCCGGGGACCGCCGTCATCAGGAGCAGCTTCTCCGCCTTGAACTCCGCCGCGATCCGCGAAGCCACAAGGTCCGCGTTCATGTTGTAGATGTTCCCCTCGCTGTCGGCACCCAACGGCGACAGCACCGGGACGAGCCCGTTGCCAAGCAGGAGATTCAGCGCGCTGATGTCGGCGTTCACGATGTCGCCGACGAAGCCGAAATCGACGATCTCGTCTCCACCACCGGAGACTTTGCGCGGTGGGCGGCGACGCCCCTCGATGATCCCCGCGCTGACGGCAGAAACGCCCATCGCGCCGACGCCTTGAGCCTTCAGTGCCGCGACGATCTCGACCGACATCTTTCCCGCGAGAACCATCTTTACGATGTCGAGTGTCTTCTCGTCCGTGACTCGTCGCCCACCGACCATCTTGGTCTCGATGCCGAGCATTTCCTGAACTTCAGAAATCTGGTGCCCGCCACCGTGGACGATGACGACGCGGATTCCGACGCTCGAGATGAGCGCGATGTCTTCGGCAAAGTTCGTCAGCGTTTCGCGGTCCTTGATCGCCTCGCCACCGATCTTGATGACGAACGTCGTACCGCGGAAGCGGCGAAAGTACGGAAGCGATTCCTTCAGCAGCGTGACATCCTGCACGGTGTGTTCCTCTTTCCCATGCCGCGATCGACGCGGCGGAGTTTCATTCTGCGCGGAGACTTCTCAGCAAGACAGCCTTCTGCACATGGAGGCGATTTTCCGCCTCGTCATACGCAGCGTTGAATGGTGAATCGAGCACGTCGCCATCCACTTCGACATTCCGCCGTGTGGGAAGGCAGTGCATGAAGATGCCCTTGTCGGTGCGTTCCATGTGACGCATGCGAACGCGCCAATGATCGCGCAGATCTGCCTTTGCCGCGGCTTCGACCTCGGGCTTGCCGTAGTTCTTCAGGCTACCCCAGCTCTTGGCATACACGACACGCGCGCCGGAGAGCGCGTCCTCGAAATTGTCGTACACTCGGACGCTGCCACCCGCCGCTGCGGAGAGTTCGCGGGCGCGCGCCATGATGTCGTCGTCCAACTCCCAGCCCGGAGGATGCGCGAGACGAACGTCCATACCGAACTTGGCCGACTCCATCAGGATGCTATTCGGCACCGCCATTGGGAGGGCCTTCGGGTGCCAGGCCCAAGTGATGACGATCGGTTCCTTCTTCGTCCCTTTGAGTCGGTCATCGATGGTCATGATGTCCGCAAGCCCCTGGCACGGATGCCAAACGGAGGACTCCGCGCTGATGATCGGAACCGTGGCGTACTTGGCGAAGCCGTTGATGATCGGGTCGAGCTTGTCGTCCGCCCAGCTCTTCCCCTCGGGGAAGGCGCGAATCGCCATGCCGTTGATGTAGCGCGACATGACCTTGGCGGCCTCGATGAGATGTTCGGTCGCGTCGCCGTCCATCACGACTTTTTCGCGATGCTCGATCTTCCAGACGCCCTTGCCCACATCGAGCACGATGGAGTGCCCGCCGAGTTGTTGCATCGCGAGGTCGAACGTGACGCGCGTGCGCAACGATGGATCGAAGAAGATCACACCGAGCGATTTGCCGATGAGTAGCGTGCGTTTCGCCCATTCAGTGATGAGGCCCTTGTTGTACTTTAGGGCATATGCCTCATCGAGAAGCGCGCGCGTTTCATCCAACGAGAGTTGGTCGGACGCGATGAAGTGTTTGAGTGTGCTCAATTCCGGTTCCTCCATCAGGGCCAAGTGCCGGGCCAATCCAGCCCCGCCGACTCGGGGAATCCCATCATCAGGTTCATGCACTGTACCGCCTGACCTGCCCCACCCTTCACCAAATTATCCAGCGAAGTTGTCACGTGCAGCAAGCCCCCGTTCGCGCGCACACGGACTTCGGCGAAATTCGTCGTAGCGACGGTCGCGCATTCGGGCTCGCGTGACGTGAGGACTTTCACGAAGGGCGCGTCCCGATAGTACGCCTGATACATTGAAGTGAGAGTCTCCGTCGTCGCGGGTTGCGCGAGAACCGTCGTGGCGATCACGAGGATGCCGCGCACGATCGGCGCCGATATCGGCGTGAAGTGAATCGTATTCGGAGCAGTGCCCGCGTCGCCGAGGAGTTGCATGATTTCAGGAACGTGCTGGTGATCGAGCACCTTGTAGGCGCGCAAGGTACCCGCGCGCGTTGGGTGATGCGTTCCCTCGCTCGCGTCAGCGCCGGAACCACTTGAGCCTGTCATACCGGTAACGTGTACCGCGCAGGCGTTGAGCAATCCCGCCGCCGCTACAGGCAGCAGCGCAAGATTGATCGCCGTGGCGAAGCAACCCGGCGCGGCTACAAAACGCGTCGCGCGGAGGGCTTCACGGTGTGATTCCGGACAACCATACGTCGCACGCCCGAGCATGTGTGGGTGCGGGTGATCCTTCTTATAGTGACGCTTGTACGCTATGGCGTCGCGTAGTCGGAAATCACCGCTCAGGTCAATGACCCGCGCGCCACGCTCGACGAGAGGCGTCAGCGTTGCCGCAGAGGCGCCGTGCGGAAGCGCCCCAAAAATCACGTCCGTTCCCGCGACCAGTTCATCTTCGCCTGGCGCAGAAAACGTGAGGTCGGTCAGCACATCGAGATTGCGGTGCACGGCACCCACGGGCTTCCCGCTCTCCGTGCGGGTTGTCGCGAATACGACCTCCGTTTGCGCATGGCGCAGTAACAGGCGGAGGAGTTCTCCCCCGCCATATCCAGTCGCGCCGATGATGCCGACGCGTGTTTTCATTTCGGAAACTCGGGATTGAGCCCGAGGCAGTTGGCGATCAGGCGCGCGAGTTCCTTTGGTGCGCTGCGTGCGTTCGCGACCCCTGTCTTGAGTTCATCATTGATGTATCGCGTGCCGACCGCGTTGTCGGTCACAGGGCCGCTGATGACGTCTGGCCGATGCCCCATTGGTTCCAGCAATCCAACTCCACCCCACGCCCCCACGAGGTCGTTCGCGCAAAGCACGCGCGCTCGCGTGCGCCTCAGGATGCTCGGGTCTTCGAGAATGCTCCGCGTGTTGTAACCGCCGATGATGCCGTCGCCGAGTTCGAGGAGAATCAGATCCGGCGCGCTGCGCTCCAACTGTGTAATGACCGATCGTGCAACCGAGGCGAGGTCCTTCATGTTCACGGTGCTCGGCAATCCACAATCGATGAATGATGCGGTCGCAATCGCGCCGTTGTCGGACATGGAAAGCAAATCGCGCAAGGCGGCCACACCGGAGAGTTTCCCGGAGGCGACCTTTAGCCCCGCGACCGAGAAAAGGCGGATGATCTCGCTGCCCGCATATGTCTTTCCCGCGTTCATGCACGTGCCCAGAATGAGCACGAGGGGCGGCCCTTCCGCTCGCAATTCCGCGCAAGGCGGAAGGGCGAAGTCCTTGATGTTCACCGGGATGCCGTTACGGACGACTGCGCCCAGGACCTCGATCGGGATCGGCGGCCCTAGGTCTCGATTCCACGATTCGCAAATCCCCAGCACACCCCCCATATTGAGCAGATGAACGTGGTCTCCCGGTTCGAGCGACTTTGGCACATCACCCATGTAGCCCAGAAGCGCCTGGCGCGCACCGAGCACACCCGCGACGAGGTTGCCCGCGATGATCTTGGCCTTCCGCCCCGAGGGAAGTTCCAGTTCGCCGTAGTTCTTGTTCTCGCCCAGCGCGCGCCCCACCACGATGGCGCCTTCTTCGGCGACACACTTGGGGGAGACCTCGACGATAGAACCAAGTTTCGCCGGGTGCGTGGCGGATCCTGTACGGTCGAGACGGATTTTGCGGTTAAATTTCATGTGACTCCAAGGGGCGCATGGGATGCGGCAAGACCCCCCTGCGCGCAAGGGAACTTGCAAGGGGGAGTGGAATCCCTTTGGCAACGGCGGGCAAGCCACGCATTGTCACTTTGGCGTCCGCGCCGACGTAGAGCGTTTTACTTCTGCGAATAGTGAGGGAGTGCGTCATGAGTAGGGCCAAGCCAAAGCCGACGATCCTTGACGTATGGATTCACGCGCTTTTGCCTGCAGATCTCTTCCGACTGGACGGCGCAAACAGGCGCCAACTATGAACCCCCTCGTAGCACACCTCGCATCCGGCGACGGATTTTGGACCGGCGGGATCCTGGTCATCGTGGCCATGTCATTCCCGCACCGGCCGACGAGTGCGGCGGTGACGCGGTGCGCGGGGTTGCTCGCGCTTATAGGGGTGATGTTCATCCTCGGCAGCGCCGCGCCTGCGTTCCCGGGATTCAGCGCGGTTCTGGCGATCGGACTCGTCGCGTTTCTCGCGATCGTGCGCCGCGAGGGGGTGCGAATGTCGAAGGCCCTCGTCGGCATTCGCACGGCAATGGTTGTGGCGGTTTTCGGCGCGGGAATCATCGAGGCACAGTGGGCATTTCCGGGTACGCTGAACGAGTACACGGACAAGCACTTTCCCGGAAGTCGTTTCCCTCGGCTGATCGTCGTTGGCGATTCGGTGAGCGGCGGACTTGGGGAAAAAGTCCCGCCGTGGCCCGAGTTGAAGGGCATCACCTCGATCTTCGAAGTGACCAACCTGGCACACGCGGGTGACGGCGTGGAACTGGCCCTGCAACGCATCGAGGGGAAGCTGAAGCCGCACGCCATCGTCGTCGTGGAAATTGGCGGCAACGACATGTTGGGTTCGACGAGCGCCGACGATTTCGAACGCGCGCTCGATCAGTTGTTGAGCAACTTGCACGGAGACGGGCGCTGCGTCGTGATGCTCGAACTTCCGCTCCTCCCGAACAAGGTGGCGTTTGGTCGCATCCAGCGCCGCCTCGCGTCAAAGCACGATGTCTTCGTCATTCCGAAGAGATTCTTCGCAAACGTGATCACCGCCGAAGGCGCAACCGAGGATGGCCTGCATCTCTCGGAGCAAGGGACGTGGTCGATGGCCTACATGGTGATGCGTTGGATCGCGCCGGAATTCGCACACCCTTTGCTACACCGAAACATGGAAATTGAAACGGGCAACCCGCCGGCCCCGAAAGGCCCCCCGCGGCCGACGTCGGGGACCCCGCCACTCTCGACCGTTCCCCCTGCACACGGCTGAGCCGCGAGCGTCGCGCGTTTTCCCCGACTCTCGCCTTCGCAGTCCCGCACGAATAGCTCCCGGACTTTACCCAATTTCTAGGCGTCAGAGAACTCGAGGATATCAAGTTGGTCTTCGTTCGTCAACGATGGCGCATGCTTGAACACGGTGGAGGCGCGTTTGTTGAGGATTTCTGCGATACCG
>Ga0268299_1001168_pt1 | contig 53147 bp, 54 predicted proteins | sample NOBtaG_FD_193484 | JGI IMG/M metagenome (GOLD analysis project Ga0268299, IMG submission 193484) | Activated sludge microbial communities from bioreactor in Nijmegen, Gelderland, Netherland - NOB reactor | ecosystem: Engineered > Bioreactor > Aerobic > Activated sludge | place: Netherlands... | reverse complement strand
ATGCCCGCAAGGGGATTACCACCGGCATTTCGGCTGCCGATCGTGCCACGACGATTCATGTGGCGATCGATCCTCGCAGCACGCCGGCGGACCTGGCCCGTCCTGGCCATATCTTCCCCCTCAAGGCCCAGGTAGGCGGGGTGCTGCGGAGGGCGGGACAGACCGAAGGGTCGGTGGATCTTGCCCGGCTTGCGGGGCTTTATCCCGCGGGGGTCATCTGCGAAATCATGAACGAGGACGGCACGATGGCGCGCGTGCCGGAATTGGCCAAGTTTGCCAAGCGTCACAAGTTGAAGATGGTTACGATCAAGGCGTTGATCGAGTACCGGATGCGTCGTGAAACCTTCGTGCGGCGGGCAGCGAGTGCGTTTTTGCCGACCATGTTCGGTGACTTTGAGGCGATTGCATTCGAAAGCGAAATCGATGGGGCCACGCACATCGCGTTAGTGAAGGGGCCGGTCGACGAAAGGCCAACGCTCGTGCGTGTCCATTCCGGCTGCCTGACGGCTGAAGCCCTGGGCTCCGTGCGGTGCGACTGTCGCGACCAGTTGCATCGGGCCATGGAGATCATACAAAAAGAGGGACGAGGGGTACTGCTGTACTTAAACAAGCAAGAGGGGCGCGGTATCGGGTTGCTCAACAAGATCAAAGCGTACGGATTGCAAGACCAGGGGAGTGATACGGTCGAAGCCAACCTCAAATTGGGATTCAAGGCCGATTTGCGAGACTATGGAGTCGGCGCGCAGATCCTCGTCAATCTCGGACTGCATCAGATCCGTGTGCTGACCAATAACCCCCGCAAGATTGTCGGCGTCGACGGGTATGGGCTGAGGGTCGTCGAGCGAGTGCCGATCGAGATCACCCCTTGTGCGCACAACGAAAAATATCTCCGCACCAAAAAAGCCAAGCTCGGGCACCTGCTGAAAAAGGTCTAGCCTGACAATGCGCCTCGGTCCGGGTCGCGCATTGTAGAAAACGTGAGACTACAGCAGCCTAAAACGTGTAGCCATTTGGGGGAGTTTCCAGGTATGATCCCCCTCTTTCTTTGATACACGCAGATTCCGAAACGTCTGACTCGATCGTGCACTCCATGAAGCTTCGCAAAGGCTCCCAAGACGCGACGGGGCTGACCGTCGGCCTCGTGGCGAGCAAGTTCAATAAGTTCGTGACCAGTCGGTTGTTGACCGAATGTGTGAAGGCCTTGAGCAAGGCTGGGGTGGCGGACGACGCGATCGAAGTCGTCCGGGTGCCGGGCGCGTTTGAAATTCCTCTGGTGGCGCGACAATTGGCCCGCTCTGGTCGGTTCGATGCAGTGATTTGTCTCGGTGCCGTGATCCGCGGCGACACCCCTCATTTCGAATTCATTAGTGCCGAAGTCAGTCGGGGCATTCTCCAGGCCTCCATGGAGTCGAATGTGCCGGTGATTTTTGGCGTGCTCACGACCGATACGGTGGCGCAGGCGATTGAGCGGGCGGACCCGGATAAACTGAACCGCGGGGCCGAGGCCGCCAAGACGGCGATTGAAATGGTCAATGTGATGCGATTGCTCAAGAAGGACGTGACCGGAGACGCGCCGCCCTCCGCCGCTCCCGCGCGACGGGCCAAGGGATCGGCCGCGAGGTCGAAACGCTGACCGGCGTGGCACTATGGCCTCTCGACATCAAGCCCGCGAACGGGCCGTACAAATTCTCTTTCAATTCGACATTCATGGCCAGGCTGGTCCATGGCTGGATGATTTCTGGGTTCAGTATCCGCTCACCGAGGAGCTGCGGGCGTTCGCGGATCGGCTGGTGGCCGGCGTCCGTACCCATGCGAAGGAGCTGGATGCGCTGATCGGGTCCTATGCAACTAATTGGAAAGTCGGCCGCATGCCGATTATCGACCGGAACATTCTGCGTTTGGGATGTTTCGAGTTGCTCTATGTGCCGGAAGTGCCGGCCAAGGTGACGCTGAACGAAGCGATCGAGCTGGCGAAGAGTTTCGGCGACGACGAAGCCTCGAAATTCGTGAACGGCATTCTCGACAAGGTGTTGGGGGCGGATGTCCGATTGGCACGCAAGCGCGCCTTTCCGGAGCTTCCAGTAGTGGGCTCCGACAGTCACGTGAAACGTGAAACGTGAAACGTTTTTCTCGGGGATTCCCCCTTCGGATTTTCTGAGCGAACGAGGCTACACAAGCGACGAGTAACGAGGGAGAGATGATCGATCGATATACCCGTCCCCGGATGAGCGCCATCTGGGATGTGACACATAAGTATGAGATTTGGCTGGAGGTGGAGCTGCAAGCCTGTGCGGCGTTTGAGCGGGGCGGACAGATTCCGCGCGGCACCAGTGCCAAGATTCGCAAAAAAGCCAAGATCGACGTGGCGCGGATCGCCGAAATCGAGAAGGTCACGAAGCATGATGTGATCGCCTTTCTCGAATCGCTCATGGAGTCCGTCGGGCCGGAGCATCGGTTTTTGCACATGGGGCTCACCTCGTCCGATATCGTAGACACGTCCCTGGCGGTGCAGATGACCGAAGCGTTGGATCTGATTCTCGAAGACCTCAATGAGTTGATCGCCGTCCTGAAGAAACGCGCACTTGAGCATCGCCATACGGTGATGGTCGGCCGTTCGCACGGCATCCACGGCGAGCCGGTATCATTCGGATTCAAGGTGGCGATTTGGTACGAAGAAGCCTGCCGGCACCGCACGCGGCTCCAAGCGGCCAGGAAGGACATTGCCGTCGGCAAATTGTCCGGCGCGATGGGAACGTTCGCGCATCAAGGTCCGGAAATCGAAGAGTATGTCTGCGCAAAGATGGGGCTCGCGTCCGATCCGGTCTCCAACCAGATCGTGCAACGCGACCGCCATGCGGCCTATGCCTCTGCGCTGGCGCTGCTGGCTGCCACGATCGAGAAAATTGCGACCGAGATCCGTCATTTGCAGCGAACGGAGGTGTTGGAAGCGGAGGAATACTTCTCCGAAGGGCAGAAAGGCTCCTCGGCGATGCCGCACAAGCGCAACCCGATTGCCTCGGAGAATCTCTGCGGCCTAGCGCGTCTCGTGCGTGGCAATAGTCTGGCGGCGCTGGAAAATGTGGCGCTCTGGCATGAGCGGGACATCAGCCACTCTTCGGTGGAGCGGGTGATCATGCCTGACAGCACCATTCTGGTCGATTACATGCTGGCCCGCGTGACAGACCTGGTGAAACATCTGGTGGTGTACCCAGAGCGCATGCAGCGGAATCTTGACCTGACGGGCGGGCTGGTGTACTCCCAGCGGCTCCTACTGGCCTTGATCGATAAGGGCGCGCAGCGCAAGGAGTCGTATGAAGCGGTGCAACGCAATGCCATGACGGCCTGGAAAGGCGGAGTCGGATTTCAGGAATTAGTCCGGCGCGATCCATTCATCACGAACCATTTGAAGCCGACGGAGATCACGGCCTGTTTCGATCCGATGTACTATTTGCGGCATCTCGATCAGGTGTTCCGCCGAGTCTTCGGCGCCCGTGCGATTTCTGCGAACCGGCGCAAGAGGCCTGCATGAACCCCACGGCGATGGTACGAACGGCACTCTGTGCGGCATTCTTGCTGATGGCGACGGCGTGGCCCGTTCGAGCGGCCGATCGCGAGGCATTGCTGACGCAGCCCGGTGTGTTCGGTACGTTTGCCGCCTTTCAAATGGATCATGATTGGTGGGACCTCCAGGGAGAAGCCCGGGTCATTGCCGTGGCCGAGGTGAAAGGGCTGATCGAACAGTTTTCTCGCAATATCGTCATCGAATCCTATCTGCTCCGTGGGCTCTCGGACCATGCCGACTTCATGTTCCGAGTCCATGCCCATGCGTTGTCGGACACGCAACAATTTCTCACGTCCCTGCTGGGAACCCGATTCGGCCGTCACCTGGTTCCGACAAGCTATTTTCATGGGTTGACCAGGCCGGCGATTTACGCGCCCGATTTCTCGGAGGATATGAAGCAGGCCTTGCAAGTGCCGGGTGACGCCGGCGGCAAGTCGTATGCGATCGTCCTGCCGATCAGAAAAGACGCTGAGTGGTGGAGCCTCGATCAGGCGAGTCGTGGGGCGCTCATGCAGGAGCACACGCAGGCGGCGCTGCCGTACAGCGCGTCGGTCAAACGGAAACTGTATCATTCGAGCGGTCTGGACGACTTTGACTTTATCACCTATTTTGAGACGGACAAACTGGAGGACTTTCAGGGCTTGATCCGCGCGCTGGAGCAGGTAAAAGAGTACCGCCATGACCGGCGTTTCGGTCACCCCACGTTGCTGGGCACAATCAGACCGCTGGATGATGTGTTGGAACTGTTCGCGCGGTAGTGGTGGAGGAACGGAGATGGCTGGCGAACCGACAGGGACGATGATCTACGAAGGCAAGGCCAAGAAGATTTTCACGACCGAACGGCCGGATCAGGTGTTGCAGTATTTTAAGGATGATGCGACGGCCTTTAACGCTCAGAAACGTGGAACCATCGTCGAAAAGGGTGTGGTCAACAACAAAGTCTCGGAGCGGGTGTTCCGGCTTCTTGAGCAGCATGGAATCGCGACGCATTTTCTTGAACGGGTCAGCGATCGTGAGATGCTCACGAAGAAGGTGACAATCGTGCCCGTAGAGGTTGTCGTCAGAAATGTCGTGGCGGGCAGCTTGGTGAAGCGGTTGGGGTTGAAGGAAGGCGCATCGATTGAGCCGGCGCTCATTGAGTTTTATTATAAAGATGATGCGTTGGGCGATCCATTGGTGAACGATGATCACCTGCGTCTGCTGAAGGTGGCCACTCCGGCGGTGCTCCGGGAAATGCGTGAATTGGGCCACAAGATCAATGCGGTGCTGTTACCGTTTTTCAAAGAGCGTCGAATGTTGTTGGTCGATTTCAAACTGGAATTCGGCGTGTTTCACCATCGTCTGATTCTGGCCGACGAAGTGTCTCCCGATACCTGCCGATTTTGGGATCAGGCCACGAACGAGTCGATGGATAAGGACCGATTTCGGAAGGACTTGGGGAAAATCGAAGAGGCCTATCAGGAAGTGTTGAAGCGGGTGTGTGGCTAAGGGGAAGCTGAGGCTGACGGCGTGGCTCGCGCAACGCGCGGCCTCAGAAGGCCCTCGTGGGCCGCGCGCGCAGAAGCCGCCTGCCTCACCGTTCCCTGTAGGTGTGGTGAGATGGACGGCGCCTGATGAATAGGTTTCTCCAGCTCTTTTTGAACTATGGCTTGGTGCTGGCCATCTTGGTGTGGGCTGCCACGGTAGCGTTGATGGCCTACCATCTCCACGAATCCCCCTGGCGCTGGGCGTTCGTCTTGCTGTCGCTGGCGGGACTTGGAACAGTGGGCGTCATTTTCTGGATTCGCAGGTACGTGAAGAACAGCATGAAAGCCTTGCAGCAGGCAGGAAAGACACAATGAAAGCTAAGATTCATGTGACGTTGAAGCAGGGCATCCTGGATCCTCAGGGGAAGGCCATTGAACATGCGCTGGATTCACTCGGGTTCAATCATGCCTCCAATGTGCGGGTCGGCAAGTACATGGAAGTGGACCTGGACGAGACGGATCGCGCCAAGGCCGATGCGCAAGTGAAGCGGATGTGTGAGCAGTTGCTTGCGAATACGGTGATCGAGGAATATCGATACGATCTGCAGTGAGAACACGTGAGAGCAGGATTGGGATTAGGCGCTCGGACCGCGCGGCCTCAGAAAGCCCTCGTCGGACGTGCGTAACACAACCAACTCCTACCATCCCGCCGCAACAGGGTGAGGTTGAGTGAGATGAAAATCGGTATCGTGGTGTTCCCCGGCAGTAATTGTGATCACGATTGCGCGTATGTCTTCAAGGATGTGTTGGGCCAGTCTGTGGAGATGATCTGGCACAAGGCCACCCTGCTCGCTGGGCTTGATGCGATTGTGTTGCCGGGCGGGTTCTCCTACGGAGATTATCTGCGCACCGGTGCCATTGCCAGGTTCTCTCCGGTAATGGGGGCGGTCAGGGCCTTTGCTGAAAAGGGCGGCCTGGTCATTGGAATTTGTAACGGTTTTCAGATTCTCCTGGAGGCTGGGTTATTGCCCGGTGTGATGTTGCGAAACACGTCGCTGAACTTCATCTGTAAGGACGTGTATGTAAAGGTGGAAAATGCCGCGACTCGATTCACGCATTGTTGTGAGTCCGGTCGGGTGTTGAGGATCCCGATTGCCCATGCCGACGGGAATTACTACACCGATCCGGTTACGCTCGGCGGCATCAAGGCCAATGCCCAGGTGATATTTCGTTACTGCACTGCTGATGGGAAGGTGACGCCCGCGGCCAACCCGAACGGCTCGCTGGACAATATTGCCGGCATCATGAATGCCGATGGAAATGTGCTGGGAATGATGCCCCATCCAGAGCGAAGTGCGGAATCGGTGTTAGGCAATGAGGATGGACGGTTGATTTTCCTCTCAATGCTGAGTGCCTTTGGCACATCAGAGATACAGGCTGGGCTGGTTGGAGCGTAATGGTGGGCTGCGGCACAAGGGCTGCCGATCCGCGGCTGACCCGCTACATGTGAGATTGTGGAACCTATGAAAGCCTTTGTCGTTACTCCGGTCCTCCTTGAACAGCACAAGCTGAGCGAGGAGGAATACAAAAAGATTCTCAGCATTCTCGGGCGTGAGCCGAACTGGACCGAACTGGGTATGTTTTCCGCGATGTGGAGCGAGCACTGTTCGTATAAGAGTTCCCGCATCCACTTGAAGAAGTTACCCACGACTGGGCCGCGTGTGGTGCAGGGCCCGGGCGAAAATGCAGGCGCCGTCGATATCGGCGACGGTCTGTGCGCGGTGTTCAAGATGGAATCTCACAATCATCCGTCTTTCATCGAGCCTTATCAGGGAGCGGCGACTGGAGTCGGGGGTATTCTGCGCGACATTTTCACGATGGGCGCCCGGCCGATCGCACTGTTGAACTCGCTGCGATTCGGGGGGTTGGACAGTCCAAACACGCGTCATCTTCTCAAAGGGGTGGTAGCGGGGATCGCGGGTTATGGGAATTGCATGGGAGTGCCGACGGTAGGAGGCGAGATCGTCTTTAACGACATCTATGCATTGAATCCGTTGGTGAATGTGTTCTGTCTGGGGATTGCGAAAAAGGACAAGCTTTTTCTCGGCAAGGCGGCCGGTGTCGGCAACCCGGTGATTTATTTTGGCTCAAAGACCGGGCGTGACGGTATTCATGGCGCGACTATGGCTTCGGACTCCTTCGATGAGCAGGCGGCCCAAAAGCGCCCTACGGTCCAGGTAGGTGATCCCTTCACGGAAAAGCTGCTGCTGGAGGCTTGCCTGGAATTAATGTCCGGTGACTGCCTGGTCGGGATTCAGGACATGGGTGCCGCAGGTTTGACGAGTTCGGCTTGTGAGATGGCCTCCCGGGAAGGGACTGGCATCGAGTTAGAGCTGGCGGACGTGCCGCGTCGTGAGCCGGGCATGACTCCTTATGAAATCATGCTGTCGGAATCGCAAGAGCGCATGTTGATGGTGGCCAAAGCCGGTCGGGAGGACGAGGTCATCAGCGTGTGCCGTAAATGGGACCTGGACGTCGCGGTAATTGGTCGGGTGACGGATACAGGCAAGGTGGTGCTCAAGGAGAATGGGCAAGTGGTGGCGGAGATTCCCGCGAAGGCTCTGGCCGATGATGCCCCGCGGTATGACCGACCCAGTGCCCCCCCTGCCTATCAGGAGATGTTACAGGCATTAAATTACGATGCGCTGCCAGATGTGAAAGATGCCAACGTGGCCTTGCTGGCGTTGTTGGATTCACCGACTATTGCCAGCAAGCGCTGGATTTATGAGCAGTATGATCACATGGTGCGTACGAACACGATGGTCCGTCCAGGATCAGATGCGGCGGTATTGCGGGTCAAAGGCACCAAGAAAGCTTTGGCCCTGTCTGTCGATTGCAATGGCCGGTATTGCCTTCTGAATCCGTACGAAGGCGCCAAGATTGCCATTGCCGAGTGCGCCCGCAATCTGGCCTGCGCTGGGGCGGAGCCGATCGGTGTCACCGATTGCCTGAATTTCGGCAATCCTCAGCGCCCCGAGGTCATGTGGCAGTTCGTGTTGGCCGTCGAAGGCCTGAAGGATGCCTGCGAGGCGTTGCAGGTGCCCATCGTGAGCGGAAATGTGAGTTTGTATAATGAGACGAACGAGCTCTCGATTTACCCGACTCCGATGATCGGCATGGTGGGCTTGATCGAAGAGGCCGAGCGGACGGTGACGCAATGGTTTCAACACCCCGGTGATGTGATTCTCCTGCTGGGCAAGACCCGCGAAGATTTGGGAGGAACGGAGTATCTCAAAGTGTTGCACCATCGGGAACAGGGGTCGCCACCGTTCCTGAATCTCCAGGATGAACAGGCGGTTCAGGCCTGTGCGATTCGCTTGATCCGAGCAGGGGTGGTCCAGTCGGCTCACGATTGCTCAGATGGAGGTTTTGCCGTGGCGTTGGCAGAGTGTTGTATCTCCGGTCCAAAGGAGCCAGTGGGGGCTATGGTACAATTACCGCTCAATGGCTTGCGTCGAGACGCTCTGCTCTTCGGAGAAAGCCAATCGCGGATATTGTTGTCTGTCAAGCCGGAACAGGCGGAGGCGGTGCTGAGTCAGATTTTGGATGCCGGAGTGCCTGCCGCAAAAATCGGCGCTGTCGGAGGAAGCCGATTGGTGATCCACGTGGAAGGTGATCGACCTACGGAGGGCTGCACTGTCGACCTCGATCTGAATGTCCTGCGTGATCGTTGGGCGTCGGCTATTCCTCGGGCGCTGGGTCAGGACTAGGACGCGATTGTCATGGCGAAAGAGTTACCGATCATTTCTCCCGATAAGTTTCACGAGGAATGTGCTGTCTTTGGCATCTATGGGCATAAGGAAGCGGCGAACCTCGCTTATCTTGGTCTCTATGCACTGCAGCATCGCGGGCAGGAAGCTTCCGGTATCGTGTCGAACGATGGTGAGCAGTTCTACATTGAGAAAGGTCAGGGGCTTGTCGCCGATATCTTCTCGCAACAGGCCCTGTCGCGCTTGCCCGGCACAATGGCCATCGGCCACAACCGCTATTCCACCGCCGGTGGTGCGGGATTGAAGAATGTGCAACCACTCAGCGTCAACTTCGCATTCGGCAATCTGGCGGTGGCGCATAACGGCAATCTCATCAATGCCACTATGCTTCGCAGTGAGCTGGAAGCCTATGGCGCGATCTTCCAATCGACGTCAGATACCGAAGTGATCATCCATCTGATTGCCCATTCGCGAGCGGATACACTGCTCGACCGGGTGATCGATTCTCTCACGCAGGTTCGTGGTGCATTTTCTGTCGTCATCATGACCGATCAAGGCATTGTCGCGGCACGGGATCCGCACGGGTTCCGCCCGCTCTGTTTGGGACGGTTTCGGGATTCCTGGATCGTAGCCTCAGAAAGTTGTGCGTTTGATTTGTTGGATGCTGAGTACGTTCGGGAAATCGAACCTGGTGAGTTGGTTGTGCTGGATCACCGGGGCGTGACGAGTTACAAGCCGTTTTCTCAGACTAAGCCGGCCATGTGTGTCTTCGAGTATGTGTACTTCGCTCGTCCTGATAGCCGCATTTTCGGCGGTGGAGCTGTGTATTCCATTCGAAAAGCCTTTGGGCGGCAACTTGCACAAGAGTCTGGAGTATCGGCGGACATCGTGATTCCGGTTCCGGACTCCGGAGTGCCGGCGGCCTTAGGCTATTCCGAAGGATCAGGATTGCCCTTCGAGACCGGTCTTATTCGGAACCATTATGTTGGGCGTACATTCATCGAGCCGGAACAGTCGATCCGTCATTTTGGGGTAAAGGTAAAGCTGAATGCGGTTCCCGAAGTCCTTCGAGGGAAGCGCGTTGTTGTCGTGGATGACTCCTTGGTTCGTGGGACGACAAGTCGAAAGATCGTCAAAATGCTCCGCCATGCCGGTGCCAAGGAAGTGCATATGCGGGTTAGTTCCCCGCCGATTGTGTCACCTTGTTTTTATGGCATCGATACTCCCACGAAGAAGGAATTAATCGCCTCTAGTCACACGAAGGACGAGATCCGCAAGTACATCACTGCCGACAGTCTTGCCTATCTGAGTTTAGAGGGCATGGTGAACGCGGCTTCGGGAGTTTCAGGGCAGTATTGTGACGCCTGTTTTACTGAGCGCTATCCCATTTCCTTTACCCGGGCTGAAGAACTTCAGCTCGGGCTCTTTGAAGCCTCACGCTAATCTCATCGTTTGTTGTTTCCCAGGATCGTCTGGACTTCCTCTCATGCCCTGTTAGACTGAGGTATGTCGTGGCCGAGGAAGTGCCGACTGATCTTCAGCACCGGGCTTATCCTGTGTGCAGTTCGAGTTGCCTTGCGTCTGGTAAGTCTGAAGCAGTTACTCCCTTGGTTAGCCTGCAAGGGGGCGCCAAGATGCAGTGACAAAGATGCCATCGAAGATGTGGCCTACTATCTGGATCGTTGGCTTTCTCTCTTTCCGTATCGTCCGAAAGGTAATTGTTTTCCACGTGCGCTCGCCCTCTTTTTCTATGCCTGTCGTGCAGGGCTTCCCGTCCAATTCAATTGCGGCGTCATGAAGTTTGATCACCGTCTTGAGGGACACGCGTGGCTAATGCTGCAGAATCGTGAGTTTCTTGAGCCCTCCTCTTCCTGGAAAGCCTTCACGGTTACCCTTACGTTTCCTCCTTCCCCATCTGTTCCAACCGACTAAATCCATCGCAATTTGGCGTTAGCCAAGATTCACATTCTCCATTTGCCCTGCTCAGCGGTATGTGTGGTCAGCCTCGGGCTTACTGCACGCAGTAGGCGTAGTTATCTCCAGCTCTTCTCCCCCCCTAAAGCGAGAGTCATACACCCTCACCGGTGATAGAGAAGTCATGATGGCACGTATATGGTTGCACCGGTGAATCTGCACTCAATGAGAGCGACTCGAATCCGGTAGCATCCGTATATTAGTTGGGATGCGGCGGCAGTAGGTACAAGACTATTGATATCCATTAACCCTCACACTCGGGAGGTGCGTGATGAATCTTGGCGGGTCCAGCTGCGTTGAGTCTCGGGTTGATCTGGACCAGGTATTTCCTGTGCGTCACGAAGATGTGCATGGGACGGTTCTTGACGGGGACTGTGTGTTACTCAACTTGAGCACAGGGCGATATTACACGTTGAATGCTGTCGGTGCGTTCGTGTGGGATCGTTGCACCGGTGCCCTTTCATTAGAGCACATTCTCTCCTGTATTCCCGAGCACTTTGATGTGACGCCGGACCGGGCTCAATCAGATGGGCTGGATCTTGTCGATCAGCTTTGCCAAGAGGGATTACTTCACACTGAAAGGAGGTGAGTCGAGTGGAACATCAGAAGAGGGGGGAGTATGTAAAGCCTCAACTCGTGAAGCACGAGTTGCTGCGTGACGTGACGGCTACACAGCTGTCCCGTGTAATCAGACACGATACGTTCTAAACCAATCATTGTGGGTGGGCAAGCGGGCAGTAGTCATCGTGAGATAGATGGCTCGTCCTGGACGTTTGGAGGCGCATGGAGGATTCGAATGAAACAGAAAAAACTCGAATATGTGAAGCCTGAACTTGTTAAACATGAATTATTGCGCGACGTGACAGCGATCCAGTTGTCGCGAGTGGTTGGACAGCAACCGGTCTAACGGAGAGAGTTTTTCTGTGAAGGGAACTGGCCGCCTATCGCGGCCAGTTCTCGATAGCGTTAGTGCACGAACACCGCCGCATGAAAGTCTGCAAGGAGCAAAGTCAATGTACGTGACCTCGGCGACGATGGACATTCAGCTTTCCATCCATGGAACGGAGATGACGTTCACCACGAATTCACGCGAATTGGCGCATTCCGTTGAATCACTTCTTCGACATTTTCGATGCCATGCGCTGGCGACTAAGCCGATTCCAATTCAGTTCAATGCCGTTGAACGGCGAAGTGACATTCCTGCGCGGGTCCCCAGCACCGCTCTGCTGCTGCACCGTGGATCAGGTCTCGTCATTGGTTGTGATGGTCACATAACTTGGCAGTGCGACATATATTCGAGCGGGGGCGCGTTGTTTGCCGACTTTCATGAAGAAGGTCTCGTGGTCATTGATAGTCGATCTTTATCTGCGCAGGCGTATCTCGTGCGTCCAGAGGACATGACACCTGATATCCAGAATAGCTTCGTCCATTTCGCTATGACGGAGTTGCTGAAGAGACGTGGAATCTTTACCTTCCATGCCACGGCGCTGGAGTCCCAGGGGAGTGGGGTATTAATTCCCGGTTTTAGTGGTCGAGGGAAGACGACTTCGTTCCTCTCGTTGCTGCGAGCTGGCTATCGCTACCTCTCTGATGACCACCCATTCTTTCGAGTAACCGACAGCAGCGTTGAACTTCTGCCCTATCCTCTTAAGATCAACGTCACCGATCAAACCATCTCGTTTTTTCCTGAGTTGCGCAATGCACCGCTTTCTGTGCTGCGTGCCGGGACTCCAAAGCGCTACTTCTACGCAGAAGATCTGTATCCGAACCCGCTCGGACAGCCTTGCACACCTGCCATTATCCTGTTTCCATCGGTGGTCGATGCTCCGTACAGTTGCCTAGAGCCGCTGTCGAAGAAATTGGCCCTGGAGATGATTCTTCCACATTCGTTGCTCGTATACGAACCAGAGGTCGCTAGAGAAGAGTTCAAAGCACTGGCACGATTGATCCAGCAAACCGACTGCTATCGGCTTCACTTCGGCCGTGACGTCGTTGATTTGCCCTGGCTGATCACTCCTCTTTTGAAAAAACATTCTATGAAGAGGGCCAGCTGAGATGGGACAACAGTCGAGCTCTACATCTGTTCGAAGGACATTGTTTCGAATGGCCCAAGGTTCTCGAATAGCAGAAAATCGGTCATCAGCCATGTTGCGCCTGCATGCGGAGGGATGCCTGCTCATTCTTTGCTCGCGAACATCGATGAGCGACTTTGCTCGCGTCGAGGTCGAAGACTTGGTCTCCGATGGCATCGATTGGGACATAGTCTGGCAGCTTTCGAGGGCGCATGGGGTGGCGCCGTTAGTGTACCGAAACCTGGCCACCATCTGTCCTAAAGCGATACCTTCATCTATTCATCAGGCGTTTCGTCGGCACAATCAGGCCAATGTGCTGTTAAATACGCTGCTGGCCAGAGAATTGGTGATCCTCATTGATGGATTAGCGGCGAAAGGAATCAAGGCGATTCCCTTCAAGGGAGTGACACTCGCACAGACTGCATATGGCGATATCAGCCTGCGTGAGTGTTCCGACATCGACTTAATCGTTGAGCAGGAGGTGATCCCACAGGCGAGGAAAGTGCTGTGGTCCCAGGGATATCAATTGACCAGCCGAGAGACCGGAAAGGAGGAGTCGGACGAACAGTATCACTTCTTTCAGAAGAGAAACGGTATTGTCGTGGTGGATTTACAGTGGAATATGGCTCGCCAACATTTTGGATTCCGGCTCGATCGGAAAGAGTTCTATGAAAGATTGAGGCCGGTGGGGTTGCCCACAAGGGTGGTGATGGGGTTGTCTCACGAAGACCTGCTTATTCTGCTATGTGTCCATGGAACAAAACATGCTTGGGAGCAGTTGAAGTGGATATGTGATGTGGCTGAACTTGTGCGGCGCCGGCCAGCACTGGACTGGAGTCGGGTCTTGTTTCAGGCAGAGGAATGGAAATGTCGGCGAGTCGTATTGCTTGGGTTAGGTTTGGCGCAAACGTTGTTCGATACCTCGTTGCCGCGTTTAGTTCTTCGGGAGATAGAGCTGGATCCGGATATAGTTTCCCTGCTCGGGAGAATGCCGAAACAGTTGCTGAAGAATCCAGACCAGGCCGTCGATGAAAGCCACGCAGAAGCTCTGTACATGCAGATGAAAGACTCGTGCTGGGAACGATGGAAGCTCGGTGTCGAGCTGTGTCGAGCCGAGACCGATGTGATGACACGCTGTTTACCCTGGTTCCGCTACCAGAAAAAATTGCGCATCCTATCGAACTGTCTCAGACCCATTCAGCGGATCGTCGCCCGATGGATTCTGTCCGTTCGTATGCGAGAAGCCATTGTGCGGTGGCTTCAGAGTTCTGGTTGATGGACGGAACATAGCATTAGCCTGCATGATTCATGACAGTTCGTCGCGAAATTGCCGAGTTACGTGGCGAGCCTGCCGGCCGAAGCCCTGTCGCAGCAGCGAATCGGCCATTGCAACAGAAGTGCTCATGAATAATGCGGGTTGGGGAAGAGTCTATTCCGACCGGTACGCGGTTCCTCCTTCCTAAGTGGTTGCTCCAGAAAAAAAATGCATGCTAGGATGCGAATATCTGCGCGGCGAAAATGCTGGCAGGATTCAATTGCAGGGAGTGTCACTTCTCTCTGCATCATGCTGGAGGAAGGAGGCCTTGATGAAACGCGCTCTGATTGCCCTCGCGATCACATTGGTCCCGTTGTGGGCGTGCCAGATAGTGTTTGCTGCTGGGTTTTTCAAGGTTGGGGAACCGGCTCCTGCATTCGCGTTGACGTCAATCACCGGGGATGCTCTTTCGCTGGAGCAGTTACGAGGTAAGGTTGTTGTCTTGGGGCTGTTTCACATTTGTGACCCTTGCATGATGCAAGGCACGAATTTGCAGAAGGTCCATGAAGCGATGACTGGGAAAAATGTCGCCGTCGTGGGCATTAATTCTTCGGGAAACTCGAAGCGCGACGTGGGAGAATTCTTGAGTGCCTTTCCGGTGAAGGTGACGTATCCATATCTGCTTGATCCGAGCAAGACGACCGATAAGCTCTATGGCGGTGGCAAGTTCATTCCCAACGTGTATGTGATCGACCAGCGTGGAGTAATTCGCTGGCAACGGGTCGGTAATATGGATTTAGCTGGTGCCGATGTCATTACTCAAGAGGTCGAAAAATTACTCGCTTCCCCACCTGCAAACGGTGCAGGGGTAATGTAGTAAGGAGATCAGGGCGCATGGACGAATGGAGTGAAGGAAAGCAAAATTTTCTCGAACTCGTAAAGAATTGTGATGCCGCGGTTGAAGTGGTGATTCCGACGAAGCCAACGAACAGCATGTTCCTCATTTCTCTGACCAAAGGGCCAAGTCGTAAATTCATCACGGTGTCAGAGGACGATATTATCGACCTCCCGGACGAAGCTGGGATACGTGCGAAAGTAACGAAGACTCTGCAAGATGCGATAATCGCGTTATAGCCTGCCGAGGGAAGGGGACGCGAGTGAAACAGCTTCTACCCGGGATTTGGCAATGGTCTTGGTTTTCCGAGGAAAAGCAGCTTGATTTTAACGGATTGTTTCTTACGGTAGGAGAGCATCGGGTCCTGATCGACCCGCCGCCCATGACAGCCGAGGTGAGCACCTTCATTCGACGGCAAGGGGGAGTGGACTACATTGTCGTCACGAATCGCGATCACGTGCGTGAGGCAACGACCTGCCAGAATGAGTTCCGCTGTCAGTTGCAGGTGCCTGAAGCTGATCGGGCGCAGATGGACGTGAAACCGTCAAAGACGTTTAAGGATGGCGAGTTGTTGCCCGGAGGTATGTGGATCATCCAGCTCAAATATCAGAAGTCCCCCGGGGAGTCAGCGCTGTATATTCAGCAGGGAAAAGGCGTATTGATTGTTGGTGATGCGCTCATTGGCAGTCCCTCAGGTGCATTAAGTCTATTGCCTGCTGAGAAATATCAGGATCTTCGGTTGGCCAAAGAGGGGCTTCGACGCTTGTTAAAATATGACTTCGACTCGATTCTTGTAGGAGACGGGACTTGCATTATATTCGGTGCCAAGCAGGTAGTGGAGCAGCTGCTGCAAGGATAAAAGAACAATGCCCCTCCGCAATGGACTCTCAGAAGAACTGAACCGTCAGGGTAACGAACATTTTGCTCGCGGGCATTACACGGATGCCTATGCCTGCTATGCCAAAGCTTTGGAGTGTGACCGGTTGACAGGCGATCATCGAGCGTTGAGCGCCACCCTGGGCAACCTCGGTAATATCTGCGCGGTCAGTGGGCGACGCGAGTCGGCCCAGAGTTATTATCAAGAAGTGCTGGAACTTCAGAAGGTACTGGGGGACGAGAAAGGTATTGGAACGACTCTCGCTAATTTGGGGAATCTGCGTGCGGACGCAGGAGAATGGGAGCGGGCGAGGGCGTATTATCTTGAGGCTCTCGATATCATGACGCGAGTGCATGATGAGCTGGGTAAGGCGGTATTGTTTTCCGATCTTGGCCTGATTGCGCGAGAAACCGGGCAGTGTGAGGATGCCCTGCGCTACTATGAACAATCATTAGTGTTCATGCGTCGCCTGAATAATCAGGGTGGTGTGGCGGATGCCTGGCGGATGATGGGGCGAACGTTTGCCGCTCAAAAGCGGTATCAAGATGCCATCGCCTGCTGTCAAACCAGTCAATCAATCGCAGAGCGAAATCGTGATGAATTGCGGGCCGGCGGTGCACGGTATGTGCTAGCTCAATGTTATGAAGATCTGGGGCAGTTACACATTGCCGCTGAATTATTGGAGCAAGTCGTACGAATGGACCGGAAATACCAACTGCCTAAATTGGTGGAGAACGCCAATCGCCTAGAATCCTTGCGTGCTCGCCTGCAAGCGGAAAATCCGACCCTTGAGCCCAGGCGGTTCCAGGCATGACTGTTGGGGCTGGCCAAGCGTGGGAACAAGTTCGGTCTCGGCTGTGTGGTGCCGTGCCTCAATTTTATGAGCTGGAATCCGGTGCTGCCCTTGCCCTGGATTTGGGTGATGATGGGTGGCTGTTAGAGGTAAGGTCTGACGGCCAATTTCTCTGTCAACACGGAATCGCCATGGATGACGTCAAAAGCCTGATGTGCGATGGGACGACGGAGGATCTTGGAAGTGATGAAGTCGCGAAGCAGGCCAAGTATTTCTTAGGGCCGGCGGTATCCAAAAGACGTCCGGCGCTTCTGAAGGCGGGATTTGCAGAACAGACGGATATGAACGACGAATACGTTGCGATTACGTTTCACAAGCCCATCGATTTTCAGCGATTTGACGACGTCCTTGCTGCCGTACGGTGGTGCCAGACGCTCTTTAAGTCATAGCATGCGCGCAAACCCAGAGAGTCGGCCCTTCTCTGCGTGCTCACCCCATTACAAGCATTGAAGCCTTTCGTGCCACGCTCGGTGCGTACCGGTTGCCGCGTGTCATCCTCTCGGCCATTGAACTCAGTCTCTTGACTGTCATGGGCCCGCGGACGTAGTCCATCCCCAAGCTGGCCTTGGTCCTCAAGGTGAGCCAGCGTGACTTGGAAATCCAGTGTCGAAATCTTGCGATGGGCGGGCTCTTGGAGAAGCGCGGACAGGCCTCTAGCACGACCGCATTTGCCGTACGGTCCTGAACGCCCGACATCCTCTCAATCGGGGTGCCTACATCAGGCTCCTCATCAGCCACTGGAAAGATTGGTCGCATCTGACTGAGGCCGTACGGAGCGGACGTCCCCTGGGATGCGATAAACTGACACTCACGCCTCCCGACGTCAGTTCACCTGGGCCATGCACCATCGCACGGTGAACTTCGCATCAAGGGTGGCCGCACAGCTCGATTTTGAAAAGGCGAAAACGTTGCTGGATCTCGGAGGTAGACCTGAGACCTGCGCCATGGCATTCCTTGCCCAGTATCCGCATCTCAGGGCAACCGTGTGCGATCGTGCGGCGGGATTGGCCGTGGCCTAGCAAATCGCGAGCAGCCATAAAGCGAGAACGTGCATGTCATTCCTTGCGCGTAACTTTGTGGCGGAGGATTTGCCGGGTCGATATGACGTCGTCTGGTATTCTAACGTTCTTCATATCTATTCGCCTGAGCAAAACTGGGCGGTGTTTCGACGCGTCTATGCTGCGCTCGCTTCCGGTGGCCGTCCCATTATACAAAACGCATTTCTTCAGGATTCTAAGGGGTTGTATCCGGAGGAGGCCAGTCTGTTTGCCGTGAGCATGTTGCTATACACGGAACGGGGTAATACCTATTCACGTCGTGAGACGGTTGAGCGGCTCAGGGACGCCGGAATTGTGAGGATCCGGTCGCTTAGGAATGGAACTGAAGATTGGGATGGGGGTCTTCTGGAGGCCGTTCGCCCGGTTGGAAGGTGAGCGCGCATCGTCCACCCAAAATCATGATAAGGAAATTCAGTACGCTGCTCCCTGCCGTGAGCGCCAAGACGATTGCCCGAGGAGCGGGCTGACTCGCTTCCTGAACGATGGTCGCTAAATCCAGGGCCAACGCGATCGTGCTATACATCACGGCCGCCATCACGGTCCAATGTTTGCGAATCGCCACTAGCCCACCTATCAGCAATGCCGGGACCCCGAACAGAAATCCTACCAATATTTCGTCCTGGATCGTTGATAGTGGCGATGGTGACTGGAAGAGAAAAAGAAGAGCTTCTAGTGCAGTCAGTCCGGCGAGCAGAACGATAGTGGTGCGAATTCCGTTCATGGTGGCACTATAACCCTCGTCTTAGCGCGCCGCAAGCTACCATCTTTTGCCCATCCCACAGCGCAATACGGCGGGCTCGAACTCTCAACTTAAGAAAGTCTCTGCCCTCGTCACTCATCAGGCTGGGGACTTCCCGGATCTATGCGTGTACTGCGAATGATCTCGTTCCCACCCTTCGAGGGGCCTGCCAGACCCGCTGGGTGATTTACCACGGGTGCATCTCAAGGTGAGAATTTGCCTCTCACAAGGGAGGTGTAAGTGAACCAAAAAACGCATCGAACAAGCATGGGAACTTGTGTTTCGGGCAATCCGCCTTCCGCAGCACCGAGGCGCTTTTCATGTGGGAATTCTGTCCGACGGCCGCTGTTTCTGCTCGCTCTGTTGATTCTTAACTGCTTCGCATTCGGACCTTCGATCGCGGCGTCCTATGAAATACCCGTCGGCCACCTTCGGACTTCTGCGCTTGTTCCAGATCCGTTCGATCAACCGTCCTACGGCCATCCGGAAGTGTTGGCAGCCGGCTTTGGGTTTCAGGCTGCTGGGTCTTCGATCATTATGGTTCGGACGTATGATGCATCGACCGGTGTCATTCTGTCTGATGATTCCTTCGACTTGAGCATAAAAGAGGAGGGGGGCGAGGCGGCTACTGAGCAGAGCGGACGTATTTTTGCCGGTGGAATCGGGGTTGACCAGAATGGGAAGTCAAAATTCATGTTGAGTGTGTATGATGCGGAGACTGGCAAATTTCTGTGGGAAGGCCAACTGAACTTGATGAGCGTTGGTGATGAGAGCGTGGTGAAGGTAAGGGCCAGTGTCACTCCGATCTGCCACTCGGCGTTCCTTGCAGCTTGTGGCGCTCCGAAGGCATACGACACACTCTTTTCTATCCGAGCGGTAAATCCAGTGACGGGAGGCCTCGTCTGGCAGGATCAATTTGCACCTGGCGGCAGACGACAAGGCCGGGCGGACGGAGTCTCGATTGGAACTGCACATCTGAAGCCGACTCCCACTCCTATCGCCCATATTTTTGACCTGTTGGTTCGAATCTACGACCACAGGTCTGGTGTGCTGCTATGGGAGGATTCGTTCGAGCAGTTGGATCAGGTTGAGGAGTCTTCGAGAGTGCCGGAAATCAATAGCTACCCACAGGCGATCCCCTTCTGGAGTCCCACAGACGGCTTGCTGCCAATGTAGTGAAAGTCACCTGTCGATAAGGATTACGATTTGCTTGGTGCCACTGCAACGTTCAGGCTTTCAGTCCATTGTTGTTGGAAGCTCTCATAGGACAGAAGGAGTCGGTCTTGCATTGCGGCTGAAATCGTTTGCCTGGCTTTGAGGTGAGCTAAAACTTCGTGAACCTTGTGCATGCCGAATCGTTCGATCAGGTAGCGGGTAGCGCCATTGGCCTCATGGTAGGCCACGCTCACCTTGTCTGCCGGTAGATTCTCCCAACCCCCCTCAAGCGTAGCCAACGGAACCAGGCTATGTTCTCCCTGCGGCATACTCGTGATGTCATGCCAGGAATCACCGGCAAGTTGCATGGCTAATCCCTCATTCAGCCACGTGGGAATTGATCCGGCGGTCGCGCCCAATTCTTCGTGAATCAACGCATGAACAAACTCATGCCGGAGGACTCTTGTCAACCAGGCTCGATCCGTCGCGGCGCCCTGGCTGGGAATTTGGATGCGCCCCAACACAGGGTCGAACAGCCCATCTGCCCAGTTCGGGCTTCCAGTGGCAGCCTGGAATTGGTTCTTGGTGTGAAGCACCACCATGATCGGTTTCGACGGGAAAAAGTTAAACTTCTGGCCGATTTCCCGATACGCCTCTTCAAGGATATCGAGAACGGCTGTCCAGGTTTCAGGGTCCTCGGCCCCATCATACTTGACGGTGAAGTGGACGCTATGGTGGGTCGAAAACTTTTCCTCCGCCTTTTCTGTGCGATGCACTTTAGCCGTGACGGTTTTCATGTATGACTGTAGACCTGGATCTTTCTTCAGCCGATCCTTGGCTTGCGCCAAATGTTTGCCCGCCTCTGCGAGACGATCCTTCTCCTGTAAGAGGTCCGCGAGAGCAACGTGCGGGAATGGTTCATCCGGAGTCAGCGTCACGACCTTCTGAAGGAACTGTTCTGTAAGAGCTGGATCTCGGAGGCCCCAATAGGCATGGGCGAGGTTGAGATGGGCCACTGGATTCTGCGGATCAAGGGCTACGGCCTTTTGAAAGGATTTTACGGACACTTCGGTGCCACCGGTCTTTTCCTGCAGAATGCCTAGATTGTTCCACAATATCGCGATGTGGCGCTTCGTGGCAGACTCTGTCAGGATCGAGGCTGGCAGTTGGGCAAGTTTTGTCTCTGCTGCGGTGATATCGTGTTTCTCAAGCTCCTCGTGAATCGCTCCAAGAAGTTCGGAGTGTCGGGGCACCGGTATGCTGACGGGATCGATCGTTCGCGATCGCTTGACCTCTCCGAGGGGGGCGGCTTGCCGAGGTGCCACTGGGGCAGTTGGCGCGGTGGTACCCTCCTCTGCAACGATCAGTGCCGGCGGTGCCGGAGTGTCGTGGAAATACCGTGGCTTGAGCCATGTCTGATAAAATACGAAGATGGCAATGAGCAGAGCCAATGGCCCGAGAATATGCTTGATATTGCGTCGATACATAGGCGTCCTTCCATCAGTCCTACACGAACCCACTTTAGCACCCAGTCTGGGAGGGGCCAAGGAAAGTTGGAAAAGCCGTAGAGTATCGATGATCAGCCATCGGCAGGGGAGCAATCGTTGAGTGGCCTGAGGGTCTGTGATACCATCCCGCACCAGGATGCCAACTCCTGATTCTCCTCATGGTTGCGATCCTCTTCGAGCATTTCTGCATCGTGTCATTCGGCCCATTGAATTTGCCTGTCGTGACGCGTATGCCCATCTGCCAAACCTCAAACATCTCGACCAGTTCGTTTCCGAGCAGGTGATTGGTGCGCTAGGGGAGCATCTCTATCCGCGGCCCATCGAAGCTGAGTTACTTTCGTTACGCAATCTGTTTGTCGATTTTTACACGCGGCTTACGCCAACCGAGCAGCGGGATCGTCTCGCCCAAGCACTGGCGCTCCTTCGCCGACTGCAGGACGGGGGCGGTGTGATCCAGCCGCCGCCAGTGGGACCCACAAAGAACCAGCCGCTAGCGATTCCGGTAAGTACCGATTCGCCAAGGCCTCTCTGGAATCTGTCGATTCAATTTGTGAAGGGGGTTGGTCCGAAGCGAACCCTTGTGTTGCAACGGCTGGGGATCACCACGGTAGAGGAGGCCTTGTGGACACTGCCTTGGCGGTATGACGACCGTTCAGTGGTCACGCTGGTCGCCAAACTGGTTCCCGGTGGCATTCACTGCGTATGTGGGGTGATCATTCGAGCGGAATCGACCCGCGCGCGGTCGCGTCGACTGTCGATCCTTGACGTGTCCGTGCAGGACGCAACTGGTACGGTCCATGCGGTGTTTTTTAATCAACCCTACCTCGAAGAGATCTTGAGAGAGGGTGTGCGGGTTATGATGGCCGGACGGGTTGTTGCAGGCCGTCGTGGGTGGATGGATCTGAGGTTGGAGGCCACGCAATTTGAGGTGTTGAGCAGGGCCGACGATGAGTTGCTGCATGTCGGTCGGATCGTGCCCATTTATCATGAGACAAAAGGTTGGACCGCCCGTCAGATGCGAGTCCTCCTGCACAGCCTCCTGTCGGCGCACGGGGCCGACCTGGAGGAAGTCCTGCCGCTGTCTGTGCGGGCGCGGCACCGGTTGCTTCCGATCGGTGAGGCGGTACAACAAGTGCATTTCCCGCCGCCGAACACTGACCTCGCAGCCCTCGAGCATGGGGTAACCCGTGCCCATCGCCGATTGGCATTTGAAGAGCTATTCCTGCTGCAGGTGGCCCTGGTGCTTCGGCAGCGGGAATTGAAGGAGGAACGCAAGGCATTCCGATTCAATCCCCAGGCGGAGCCACTGAAGGAACTTGCTCGGCGGTTGCCCTTCACGCTAACTGCAGCACAGGAGCGGGTGTGGCGGGAGATCCAGTCGGACATGGTGACATCCCGGCCGATGAATCGGTTGGTGCAGGGGGATGTGGGATCCGGAAAGACGGTTGTCGCACTGCATGCGCTGGTAATGGCGTGCGGGTCTGGGTGTCAGGCGTCGCTGATGGTTCCCACAGAAATTCTCGCAGAGCAACACTATCTGACGCTCAAGCCGCTGTTGGAATCGGTGGGCCTCAATGCGGTACTGTTGAGCAGTAGTGGGAAAACGAAGGCGCGCCACGCGGTGCTGCAGCAGTTGGAGTCCGGCGAGGCGCAGGTGGCGATCGGCACACATGCCTTGATTCAGAAACGGGTGCAATTTGCACGCTTGGGGCTCGTCGTCGTCGATGAACAACATAAGTTCGGCGTCCTGCAGCGAAAAACCTTGCTCGATAAGGGATATCGACCGGATGTGCTGGTCATGACCGCCACGCCGATTCCGCGTACCTTGGCGATGACGGTCTATGGAGACTTGGATGTATCCGTGATCGACATGTTGCCGCCTGGTCGTAAGCCGGTGCGGACCATGCTGTATACGGAAGCTCAACGCCACAAGACCTGGGAGTTGGTGGGAGACGAGCTGAAGGCTGGACGTCAGGCCTACATCGTCTATCCGTTGGTCGAAGAATCTGAGATGATCGATCTCAAAGCCGCCATTCAAGGGGCGGCCCAGCTGCGGCAGGATGTCTTTCCAGGAGTGCAGGTGGGGCTGCTGCATGGCAAGATGGCGACGGCTGAAAAGGAACAGGCGATGGCGGCCTTCACGGCCGGTACTATTCAGATTCTGGTGGCGACGACGGTGATTGAAGTTGGCGTGGATGTGCCGAATGCCACGGTTATGGTCATCGAGCATGCGGAACGATTCGGACTCGCGCAGCTCCACCAGTTGCGGGGGCGAGTCGGGCGGGGTGCGTACCAGTCTATGTGCATCCTCATGGCCTCATACCTTCCGCGAGAGGCGAGGCCGAGGCTCAGTCCAGACGGAAGTCCTGAACCCAATAGTTCCAATGCGCAGCAACGGCTGGCCGCGTTGGTTCATTCGCAGGATGGGTTTGTCATCGCCGAGGAAGATCTTCGCATCAGGGGACCAGGCGAGTTTCTGGGGTTGCGCCAGTGGGGAATGCCGGAGTTTCGTGCGGCCAATCTGGTGCGGGATGTACAGCTGTTGGAGTTGGCCAGGCAAGCGGCCTGTGCGTTGCTGGCGCAGGATCCGAGCTTGACATGGCCGCAACATCAGGCACTCAAGGTCGCCATGTTGCGACGGTGGAAGAGCAACATGGCATTGGGAGCCGTGAGTTAGGTTGCTGATGGGGTGCCTATCGGGTGGCTGGAGGAAGAATGGGACTACTGCAACGATTGAGCCACGATCTTCGTGCCGGATGGGTCACGTTACGACATGGTACCGCGAAGGCCGCGACCCGGGCTCTGGAAGAGGGGGAGTTGCTTCGGTATCGCCTTGAGCTGCGAAAAGTTGAGCAGCAGTTGAACGACCTTCATGCCGATATCGGGGAACGCACCATCGAGCTGCACAATCGCGGCGAACTGGTTGATCGCATCCTCTCCGATGGTGAAATTACACGTATGATGAAGCAGGTGCAGATGGTGGAGGACGAACGGACGAAGCTGCTATTGGAAATGAATGACATCGCGGTGGATGAGGAGTGAGTGTCGTTCGATGACTGCCCATCAGATTTCTTCTCCTCGAATTTTTGCCGGCATTGATATCGGAACTTTAACCTGCCGTTTGCTCATCGCCGAACTCACATCGTCTGGAACCTTGCGGGAGCTGCATTCGGATCGGCGCATTCTGCGTTTGGGGCAAGGAGTCGATCGGGACCGGATACTACGCGGCGATGCCATGGAGCGAGTGGCGGAGACGCTGGGCGAGTGGCGTATGGTGATGGACAGGTACGAGCTAGCAGCCTTCACCGCGGTGGCAACGAGCGCGGTGCGCGATGCCGAGAACCGCGGTGAATTCGTGAGGCTGGTCAGAGAGCGAACAGGGCTTCAGGTTGAAATCATTTCCGGTGAAGAGGAAGCGCACCGGACGGTACTCGGCATTCGGTCCGGCCTGCCCTCCGGTGTAAGCGATGTGTTGGCGTTGGACATTGGTGGAGGGAGCACAGAATTTATTCTGGATCTCCCCAACCAGGCTACGATGATGCGCTCGGTCGACATTGGTGTGGTGCGTCTGTGCGAGCGCGTGCTGCACCACGACCCGCCTACCAGCGAGGAAATTCGTCAGGCCCGTGAGTGGGTGCGGAACGAGACGGTGGCCGCTGTGGCAGATCTGGCTTTGCCAGTTGGACTCACGTTTGTGGGGACAGCAGGCACGATTACCGCACTGGCCGCGATGGCCCAGCAGTTGCCGTCCTACGAACCGGCTCGAATTCACAATTACTGCCTCGCGAGGACGGTGGTGCAGGACTTGGAATCGACGCTGTTGGTACGCACTAAGGCCGAGCGGGCGGGATTGCCGGGGTTGGAACGCAACCGTGAGGACGTCATCGCCGCCGGTGCGATCATTCTACGAACGGTGATGGAGACGGTGGGCATCCCGAGTCTTCTTGTGAGCGATCTCGGTCTTCGCGAAGGGGTGTTGATCAATCTCGCAAATCAAGTAATACCACAGGGCCAGGCCAATGCCCAGCATTGAGGCCGTGGCAGTGGCTTGATCTGTCGAACGTGAATCGCAGCGTGGACACACATGCTCTCATCTCGCGAGAATCATCGCTGCGAATACCAGCGGAAGCCGCCTTGTTGTTCAGTGAAACTGGCCTGAGGAATCCCGCCTGGCTTTTCGAGCAGTAGTACTTTGAAATCAATGAGGCCGAACCAGGCCGGATCGGCGATGTCATGGTAGTGGCAGCCCTGGAGTTTCGAAAGAATGTCACCTAACGTCTTGGTCAGTTCGCTCTCCGTGTATGCCTTCACGGCGAAATGTTGCCCGAGCCCCTGACAAAAGCGTTGAATGGTATAAGCGGCGCCAGTACAGAGTACCTTCGTATCCGGTTTGATTTGCAGAAATTGGGGTAGCGACAGGTACCGCTCCTGAAACCCGAGCCAGCGCACCGCTTGCCGCAGATGGTTGTATTGCACTTCGTATTCGGTATGATGCGGGAGTTTGACGGCTGCCGGCCAGCCCTCTTCGATGCCGAACTCCGTCAGAAAGGCACGGCCTCCCGGTTTGAGGACTCGCCAGACCTCGGCAACGAATCGCATCGGCCCCAGATTGAAGATCACTTCTTCCGGTGGGGCTTGTTCGATCGGTAGCCGCAGCCGTCGGATCCAATCCAATGCTTCCTGATGTTGCGCAGTCGTGCCCCGTCCTTCCAAAAGTTCCTGACGGGTGAGTTTGGCGGGGGTCATATCCGCCATGTTCTCATTGTCGATGATGAGGTCGACCGAGTTATCCTTAAACGGAAGACATTCTCCATTGGCATGGGTGCCTGTAACGGTCCAACCGCCGGCCTTGGCTCGTTTCGTCTGCAACCGTAGGAAGGGGCGGGTGACGTCAAGCGAGATGTATTGGATACCCTGTTTTTCGAATGGCAACAATTCCTGTCCCAATTCGCGGGCGACGTAGCCGAGTCCGCCTCCGATTTCCACAATGACCTTCGGCTTCGGTTTGAACCAGCCCAGGCGCCGGAATTGGCGCATGAGCAGGCGTCCATAGGTGCTGCCGCCCAGCGCCTCACATGGTTCGCGGAACAGGTGGGAGACGGTGGTTTCAATAAGGTCGAAGTGGCCGTCTTCAAGGTCGCTTTCTTTGAGTTCGTGGACATGGAACGCCTCGAGATGTTCTTCGCCCTCGAAATCTTGTTGTCCGGACCAGCTTTCCCGGATTTGTTGCAGCAGCAGGTCCCATTTGGCCTTGTGGCGATGTCCCCCCGGCGGTTCGATGCCGAAATAGCAGAGAGAATAATTGGGGATAGACCACCGTTCCAGATGCCAGGACCCTGGTTGGCCGTCGGGCCCGCAGATCTTGTCGCCGTATTTTTCCAGGAGTGCACCGACGGTGATGTGTCCGTTCATGGACGTGAGCATCTCGATTCCCACCCGGTTGAGACGGACGAGCGGGAAATCGTCATCGAGCGGCGCCAGCCACCATTCGTCAAAGGCATGCTGGTAGGCGACAAGGTCAGGAATGCGCCAGGCAATCAGGTTGAGGACGTCGCCACTCAGGGTGAGCGGCTGTTGGATGGCGGCAGCAGCTTTCATCGGATAGGTGATCCACTATGAACGACAAGCCGCAGCCTACACGAGGCTTGCGCCGACCTGCAAGGACCTCGGTCGCGTGGCCTAGGTTTGGGAAGGGAGCATGGGGGAGTCGGTTACGATGATCATCCCTCGCATGATGGGATGAATACGGCATTGATAGGGATAGCGACCCGGAGGCAGGCTGGGAATCGTGTAGGTTCCCCCTGGCTCGACGGCACCGGAATCAAAGGCGCAACGGCCACTGTCCTCAAAACAGCCATCGTGGGTCACGGTGTGGTGAGTAGGGGTCGGATTATCCCAACGAATGGCACCGCCTGTGGTGACAGTTGCCGCCGCCGGGACATAGTAGGGGGAGCCGCTGTCCATCATCACTTGGGTGGCTGGAGGAGTGGCGAAGGAAGGCCAGGCCAGGACCATGCCTGTAACCAGACTTAGAAATGTGATGTGCGAGTTCATTGAGTGGTGACTCCAGTGAATAGATGCATCCTCTATTATACATAGAGACAGCCTCGATACGGAAGGATTCAACCCAGTAAGGCGCACATGGATTGGAGAGGAGGAAGCATAGGTGAGTCGTGAGGTGTACACGGTTGCAAGACCCCGCCGGTTCATGCTAGATGGAGGCCGCTTTACCACCGACGTGCCACGCTGAAGACCTGAGAGGAGGACGTGGAATGGCAAAGAAGATCGTGAAGAAGAAGGGGGCGGCTGCCAAGGCTGGTCGCCCGAAAAAAGCTGCGGCAAAAAAATCTTCGTCAACAAAAGCAGCCAAGCCCAAGAAGGCTGTGAAAGCTCAAAAACCTGCCAAGGCAAAGAAAGCGGTTCAACCCAAGAAGGCTGCTGCCCGGAAGATCGGAAAACAGCCGGCAAAGAAGGTCGTGAAACGGAAGGTTGCCGCCAAGCCCATCCGGTCGTCCAAAGCGAAACCGGCCCCCAAGGCCGTCAAGCCGATGGCTAAATCGAAACCAAAGCCCAAGCCCTCGATGGCTAAGGTGAAAACGCCGATTGAATCCCAGGGAGTGGTTCCGGACACGAAGCCCGTCAAGTCTGCGGTGCCTGAGGCAGCCAGGCCAGCCAAGGTGGAGGTTGAACCTCAACAGTTGGATCTGGACGACGAAGAGGACATGGCGGAAGATCTCGATGACGTGTCCGAGGACATTGAAGAAGAGATGGAAGAAGAGCTCGGCCTCGATAGTGAAGACGACGATGTAGACTATCTTGAAAAATCGGAAGATCTGCTCGACGACGCGGACGAATATCGGAACAATTAGCCGTAGGTGATTGCCGTGGCTTGCCGGGATTAGGTGCCGTCAACCCCTCGATGTGCTCGGCCTCTTCTCACCAAAGAAGGCTTCGCGATACCATTCAGGGATGATGACTGTTCGTGGTGTGCAACGTCGTCGTACCATGTGTCTTGACCATCTCGGCGGGCCTCAAGGTTTCGCCTTCCTCAATTTTTCCGGTCTCCATACCTTGCATGAGCCACTTTCTGTTTATTGCCGGAGCGTTGCGAGAACGGAGCTCGCTCGACAGTGCCGAGCTTCAACTCGGGGCTGGGATCTGGGGGCTGTGCACGGCGTTGATCCGTGACAATCTTCAGAAGTTCCTGACGCCGGATTCTCGCGGATTGGTGTATGTCCTCAAGGAGGGCATTCGTGCGGAATTCGCCATCGTGTCGCCGGTGCAACCGTTTCAAGCTCTGGACGAGTTACTTAAGGACGAAGTCCGAACAGAAGCCCGGTATGGATTTGTGAGGGTGATGCCCGTGCGACGGTGGCAGGCTCATGCGCCGGATTGTCAGGCACTCCTTCAGCAGGTGCTTCACATTGAAGAGCAATCGGAGCTTTCCAGGCGTCTCGGGCTTGGTATGCATCGGCTTACGAATGCGGAGTATCAGGCAATCGTTGAAAGGTTGGGAACAGAGCAGTGATCAGCGGCTGATACCTACTCGAAGGGTTACTCGAGAGTGCCTCCGGTCATGAGCTGGTAGGCTTCTTCGACCGTGCCGACTTCTTTGATATCAATGTGAAATTCCCATGCAAGCTGGGTGAGATTCCAACGCGGATCGTCCCGTTGGCCCTGCGGGATGAGAATGGTGTGATAGCCCTCGCGGGCTGCTGCTCGAATTTTATCGGGGATCCCTCCCACCGGGCCAATCGTGCCGTCTTTTGAGATCGTTCCGGTCATGGCAATGCCGCGATTGATGGAATCACCTTTCAGCAGCGCGGCAAACCCGACGGTCATCACCCCGCCGGCACTTGGGCCGTCGGTTCCTGTGGCAGCATAGGCGATGCCCAAGGCCCTGACCGTGCCGGTGTGGTCCACGTTTGGTGTATGCTCGATCGCATATTGAAACGCCAGGGCCATTGAGCGCAGGTTGGTGGGGCCAGGCTGGATGTTCCCGCCTTGCAATTGCAGCATCATAGGCGAGGGACTTGGTTGATGGTCCCATCGCAAGAGCAGCACCTCGAACACGCCAAGATTGTTGGCTTGGATTGCTGCGAGCATCGGCACCTCGACCACAGACTCAGCGCAGGCCGAGGGAACGCCCGCCAACATCCAAGTGCAGCAGAGGATGCATGCCCAGAAGGGGCGCGATATGGATCGCGCAAGGGTTTGGAAACTAGTGGCTGGCATATACGAGCGAGTCTAGCAAAGCGAGGGGTGGTGTAAAGTGCCGGCACAAATTTTTACCTGGTGGTTGGGGCCGAGCGTCTTCATGGCATCGTGCCACGGCTGCCACCGGTTCTGCCGACTGGCTGTATGGGCGTTGAGTCTGGTGTTGGGAATCGGGCTGGTTCCTGCACCCGCACAGGCTGAGTGCACGGTTGAGACGGGAGGGGCGAATGCTGTAGCTGTTTTCACCTTGCATCTAAGCGAGACATGCACGGAGGCGGAACGGGAAGCGCGCGCGGTTTCCGCAAAGGACGTCATGCGGGCGCTCGCCGCTGGGAGAGGCGTGGACTTCGACGGCGTGGTGATTCAGGGGGATCTGGCTCTTGATGAGTTGCCGGCGCAGAAGGTCTCGGCGGTAAAGGGGTTGTCGTTGGAGGATCGGCGTTTGCTTGAAGGGCTGAACGATGAGGAGGTTCATGTCATTCATGGGCCCTTGGTACTGAAGCATTCACGGGTGACGGGGCGCCTTGTCAATCGGTTGAAGCAAGGATTCCTCGTGATCACTGGGCCGGTGGTATTGATTCAAAGCGGATTTTCCGGCCCTGTGGACTTTTCGAGGACGGTATTTCTAGGGCTGGTTGATGGATCGAATGCAAAGTTCGAACAAGAGAGCTATTTCGTCCAGGATAGGTTCACCCAGGGAGCCATGTTTTCAGAAACCCGGTTCGGCCCCCATGCCCGCTACCATCGCTCTGTCTTTACCGGGCCGTCCATTTTTCGGGGCGCCGACTTTCCTGGCCTTACCGAATTTTTAGAAGTGGTGTTTGAGCAGGACGCTAATTTTTCGCGCGCCGCGTTCCACATGGGTACCGGCTTTTCCGGAGCTCAGTGTCGAGCCAAGTGCGATTTCTCGTCGACCCAGTTCGACCGGGAAGCGTTCTTTCTTTTCGCACGCTTCGACCGTGCTGCGACGTTTGCTTCAGCGCGGTTCCACGGGCAGACCGACTTTTCCGATGCCACCTTTAAGGAGGCCGATGACCTGGATCATGCGACCTTCGCGCGCGCGCCGGTGTTGATCAGGACTGCCAGGATCACCTCCGCCATGCCGGGTCGTCCGGAGGCCGGTCCATTCTCCCAGCAGGTCACGATCGTCTTGCTGGTCGCGGCTCTGGGGCTCCTCATTTACATCCTCAAATCCAAGTGAGTGGCCCGCGACCCCCAACATATAGTTTTGGTCTTGCCCCATTCCCCTATAAATTGGTATAAGATTGAAAATTTATCCAAAAAGGTGACTGAGACCTGATGGACCAACCTGAACTGCCCTACCAAGTCAAGATCGAGAATTTTGAAGGTCCGCTCGATCTCCTCTTGCATCTGATCAAAAAGAACGAAATCAACATCTACGATATTCCGATTGCGCTGATCGCTCAGCAATATTTGGATTATCTGTCGGTGATGAAGGAGTTGAATCTGGCCGTCGCCGGGGAGTTTTTGGTGATGGCCGCTACGTTGTTACACATCAAGTCCCGCATGCTGTTGCCGGTCGACGAGGTCGCGGTGGATGAAGAGGATGGCCCAGATCCTCGCGAAGAGCTTGTGCGGCGATTGCTCGAATATAAGCAGTTCAAAGAGGCCGCATCGCAATTGGATTACAAAGAGCGCCTCTGGCGGGATACATTCGGCCGCGAGCTAGGTCCTCCGGTGGAACTCACGAATGACGAGAGCCTCCTCGACGACCTTTCCCTCTTTGATCTGGTCGATGCGCTGCAAGGGGTGCTGTCGCGCCATCCGGGAAAGCGGTTGGTAGAAATCATTCCGGATAACCTGACCGTTCGAACCCGCATGAGCGCCATTATCGACGCGCTGGAAGTGCAGGACTCCATGCCGTTCACGGCGCTGTTCGAGGCATCGAGCCATCGGTTGGTTGTGATCGTTACCTTCTTGGCGTTGCTGGAATTGATCCGCATCAAAGTTGTGCGTGTGTTCCAAACGGAAACCTTTGGGACGATCCTGGTTTCTCGTGCCTTCACGGCGGTGGCAGAAGGCGACTTGGTGGAGGAGTCTGAATGGAAGAACCTGTGAGTCTCAGCCCGGAGGATGACATCGTCCAGTCTGCTGAAGCGCCGGATGTGGTTGCAGAACCAGCCGCAGCAACAGTCGAGCAGGATGTGGAACCGGAGCCCACCGCGCCTGCACAGGTCGAGCTGTCGGCGCCGGCATCTGATCCCGCCTTTTCCGACGTCCGGGCATTGAAGGGAATTTTGGAGGCAGTGTTGTTCGTGACGGCAGAACCTATTCCAGTGACGCGCTTGTTAGCATTGCTGGGAGCGGCGACGAAACAAGATGTCGAGGAGGCACTGGCGAGCCTTGGACACGACTATGAGCAGGAAGGGCGTGGCCTCCAATTGGCTGAGGTGGCGGGGGGGTACCGCATCGTCAGCAAAGCCGAATTCGCACCCTGGCTCAAGCGTTTGGACAAGGTGAAGGCTCCTTCCAAACTGTCTCGCTCCGCCCTGGAGTCTCTGGCGATTATCGCCTACAAGCAGCCGATTGTCCGCGCAGAGGTAGAGCAGATTCGCGGCGTTGAAACCTCGGGAGTGATCCGGACGTTATTGGAGCGTAAACTTGTGCGTATCGTAGGTCGCAAAGAGGAGCCCGGGCGTCCCATCATGTATGGGACCACCAAGGCGTTCCTTGAACATTTTGGTCTCAGGGATCTTTCGCAACTGCCGCCCCTCCGCGAATTCAAGGAGTTGGGGGAGTCGGAGCAGGTCATGCTGCCTATCGAGGAATCTGAGTCTATGGGCAGAGAGGGCGAATCTCAAGCTATAGGGGTCTCGAGAGAGGGGATCGCTGAGGTGGTGGCTGAATCAGTCGCAGGAGTAGAGATGAATGGTCACGGCGGGTCAGCGCCTGAAGATGTTCTTGTTCCGGAGAGCGAGTCTCAAACTGACATGATGGTGGTCGAGGTCGCGGAAGAATCCTAGTTCATTCGATATTGCGCGTCGGAGGGAGTGGGACTTCTTCCCCCGGCTCGATTGCAGCGAGTGGGTTGAGAACTGACAGGCAAGAAGGCCTTCGGATGGTCCGGCTGGATCTCGAAGGCCTTCTTGCTGTGCGGTGCGCGCAGCAGGACGTGGCTAGCGGCACCCGATGGGAATGAACCCTGCCCCAAAGATCCGCGAGAGTGCAAGATAGCGTGTATTGTCGTAAAACGAGTAGCTCGGAGCATACCAGTTTTGGGCGGTAGGGTTTCCGCCGTACGAAGGATCCGTTCCGAATACGTGCCCTCCACGCGTGTTTTGATTGAGGTGTATCCATTCTGCGTACATACTGCAGACTTCTGGTTGCACCGACCCACTCCCAGCATTAGCCGCGTACCAGTCACGTCCCGAATCGGGGACCTGGGACAAGTTTCGCAATGCACCGATGGGCGTGTCGTACGCGAAGTCGTGTGTGCTTGGAGATTGCCGCGAAGGTGAACTTCCGTCCGGGAAGGGAAGGGGGATGTCGGGCGGCGAAGGGACCACGGAGAGCGCCCGCAGAACTTTCGGTTGGCAGTCGGGTCGCTCCTTGTTCGTGTATAGGACCGTGCCTCCAGGACCCGGGCATTCCCACATGTCGGCGGCAGGGGACTCGAAGGCCTGTGCGCCGGATTGGAGGGGCAGACTTACGGCGAGAGTTGCGAGCACTAGTCGTAATGGCCACATGGTAGACCTCCGATTCGTTCGGCTTGTTCGATGATGTGTGACGGCTAACTATCATGATTCTCCGGAATGCAGAGCCTATGACAATCGAAAGAGATGCGTCCATCCAGCTTACGGGGGATGGATGCCTACTGCCCGATCCGGGTGCGTCGGGCGTTTTCTGGTCGGGATACTGCGTCTCCTGATGCATGCGTGAACACGCTCTTCGACCGCGCCGCTCTTGCCTTGACTCTCTTCTTTTCGCTTTGTTAGACTCTCCCTTCTAAGTTGTTGAAACATCCGCTAATCTTCACCAATCTCGTATCACGAGGAACACCATGATTAAGGCTTGGGTGCTCGACGAAATGTTTCGGTTTGACCGGCGGTATCTTGCCGCAGAAGGAAGTCAGAGCGAGTGGGGCGCCGGTGACTCCGTAGCCGAGGAGGAGGAATTGCCTCCCGCACCGACCGGGGTTGCTGCCAAAGCCGGAAATGGCCGGGTGATGATTACCTGGGATGCTGTGCCGGATGCGATGTACTACAACTTATATTTCATGACTACAAAAGGCGTGCAGATCAAGTTTTCGGAACTGACGCGCCCCATTGCCAGCGCAGAGGATTTTAAGACCGTCATCGGTGTGACGAAGGAAAAGGGAACCTGCATCGAAGGCCCGCAGTCGCCCTTCGTGCATGATGATTTGGCGAACGGCACCTGTTATCACTATGTCGTCACCGTCGTGACACAGAAGGGTGAAAGTCCGGAGTCGCAGGAAGTCATGGCGATCCCAGCCCCGTACTTGATTGCCAAGGTGATCGGGCGGGAAGGAGTCGATGATGGCGAGTTGAGCTCCCCGACGGGTATTGCGGTGGACAAAGACGGGATTATTTACGTCGCCGATACGGACAATCATTCCATCCAAAAATTCGATAAAGAGGGAACGTTTCTTGGGCGCTGGGGAGGAGAGGCGGGCAGTGCAGAAGGGAACTATTACTATCCGCGCGGGCTCACCACCAACAGTGATGGGCAGGTTTACGTAGCCGACACCGGAAACAATCGTGTACAGCGTCTTGACACCGACGGCAATCCAATGAAGGCCTGGGGGAAATTTGGGTTTGCCTGGCGCGGGGCAGACATGAACAAATTCGACGCGCCCTGGGGCGTGACGACCGACCAGGATGGCAATATCTACGTCACCGACACCAACAATGCCCGGATTCAGAAGTTTAAAGGCGATGGAACGCCGCTGTTGAAGTGGGGGCGGGACGGAAGTTTTGACGGTGCGTTTTTCTTCCCCCGCGGAGTGGCCGTGGATTTCGTCGGCAATATCTACGTCGCGGATGAAGGGAACAACCGGATTCAAAAGTTCGATACCCGCGGCAGCTTTCTCACCAAGTGGGGTCGGGAAGGCAGCGGCCCTGGCCAGTTCAAGGCTCCCTGGGGCGTGACGTGTGATGCGCTTGGCAATGTGTATGTCGTGGATCAGGGAAACCATCGTATCCAAAAATTCGACGGAAACGGTACGTTCCTCTGCGCTTGGGGCAATCGGGGAAAAACCGAAGGTCAGCTCAACTTTCCATCCGGTGTCGCCGTCGATAAGGAAGGTGCAGTGTACGTCGTCGATAGTGGCAATCACCGGGTCATCAAATATGTGCCGACGGACGAGGAATTAAATCGGGGGAAAGAAGAGCGTGAGCGTGCACAGGCGGTAAACGAATTCCCCGCTCCGGGAAATCTAGCCATTAAGCCGGGTGATACGGAAACCTTCTTGAGCTGGCTGGATGTGCCCAAGGCGGTTGCGTACAACCTGTATTTCCATACCTCGCCGAATCTGACCCAAGAGAGCGGGACGAAGATCGAAGGCGTGACGAGCCCTTACAACCATACCGGCCTCACGAACGATCAGGCCTATTTCTATGCGCTGACAGCCGTCTATGAAGACGGAGCCGAAAGTACATTGTCCGAGGAAGTCTCGGCAACGCCGGTCTTGATCGATATCACGGCGCCACAAACCCCCTATGCCGTGGTGAATCATGGGGCATTTATGACGAATTCCCCCGAAGTCGTGGTCACGATTTCCGCCACCGATCTTGATACGGGGGTCGGCGCTTACTATATCTCGGAAAATCCGATGACCCCGATGGCGGGAACGCCAGGCTGGGTTGAGGTTCCGCCGGCCATTAAGTTCGGCGCGACGATTCCGTTTATTCTTTCGCCGGGGGACGGACAGAAAACCGTCATCGTTTGGTTCAAGGATCTCGGTAACAATATTTCGACACCGGCCAGCGCAACGATTCTCGTCAATACATCGGGCTACCTCTGTGTCTCTAAATGGGGCAAGCCGGGTCGCGGCGCTTCTCTTCTGCATGGGGGCGAATTCATGGCCCCGATCTACGGACTCGCCATCGACCAGCAGGGCTCGCTCTTCGTGGTCGATAATGGAAACAACCGGATCCAGAAGTTCGACCGCAACGGCAACTTCATTATTTTGTGGGGCAATTTCGGAGCGGCCAGCGGGAACTTTCACAATCCGACCGGCATCGCCTGTGATGCCAAGGGTGACGTCTATGTGGTGGACACGAACAATCACCGCGTGCAAAAGTTCGACGGAAAATTGGGCGGCTACCTGATGAAATTCGGGTCGCGCGGGAATGGTGAAGGCCAGTTCAATGCGCCGTGGGGCATCTCGATCGATAGGGTTCGTGGATATATTTATGTGGTCGATAGCGCCAATTTCCGCGTACAGAAATTTGATATGAGCGGGGAGTTCATCATGTCATGGGGAAGCTTCGGAAACGGCGACGGCCAGTTTTATTTCCCGCGCGGCATTGCCGTCGATCAGACGGACGGCACCGTGTACGTCGTCGATATGGGCAACCACCGCGTACAGAAGTTCGATACTAGCACCAACGTGCTGCCTCAGTTGCTTACCAAGTGGGGGGGCAGTTCCGAAGCCGGTCACGCCAGTAGTCCGTTGGCACAGGAAGCGGGGCAGCTGCGGTCCCCATGGGGTATTGCAGTTGATGGACAGGGAGATGTGTACGTCACCGATACGGGAAATCACCGGATTGAGAAATTCGATCGCGAGGGCAATTTCATTGCCCAGTGGGGCGGATATGGTGGAAGTGACGGACAGTTCAATTTCCCTTACGGTATCGTCGTGGATCCGCGCGGTAGTGTTTTTGCCGTCGACAGCGGCAATACAAGGGTCCAGCAATTCATGCCGGCGGAGGAAGGCAGCGAGCGGTTGCAAGAAGAGGCGGATGCTGCAGCGGAGCTTGGGCAAATGGATAACACCACGAAGGTCTAACGGGAACGGGCAGGAAGCCTGGGAGAGGGTGGCGGCTGATGTTAGAGAAGGAGATCCGGCTCGGATTGACCTACGACGATGTCGTCTTGGTTCCGGCTAAATCGCAGGTCCTCCCAAGTGAGGTCGATACCCGGACTCGCTTGTCTCGGAACATTCAGCTGAACATCCCCATCGTCAGCGCTGCCATGGACACCGTGACCGAAGCGCGCCTCGCCATCGCCATGGCACAGGAGGGTGGCATTGGCATTGTGCATCGTGTCTTGTCGCCGGTGGATCAGGCGGCGGAAATCGACCGGGTCAAGAAATCCGAAAGCGGAATGATTCTTGATCCCATTACCATCGCCCCGGATCAAACCATTCGTGATGCCCATGACCTGATGGCCAAGTATCGGATTTCAGGTATTCCGGTGACCAAGGCCGGCAAGTTGGTCGGGATTCTCACGAATCGTGATCTTCGCTTCGAGACGAGGATGGACCTAAAAGTCTCTCAGGTGATGAAGCGGGACAAACTCGTCACGGCGCCGGAAGGCACCAGTTTGGAGAAGGCCCGTGAAATCTTGCACGAACACCGGATCGAGAAATTGCCGGTCGTCAACAAGCAGTTCGAACTTAAGGGTCTCATCACGATTAAAGACATTGAGAAGCGGATCAAGTACCCAAATGCGTGTAAGGATGCCCATGGGCGTCTTCGGGTCGGGGCCGCGTTGGGTGTTGGTCCGGACACGTCCGATCGGGTGGCCTTGCTCGTGAAGGCGGGAGTAGATGTGGTGGTGGTGGATACGGCCCACGGACATTCTCAGGCCGTGCTCGATACGGTCAAGATGGTCCGGAAGGCGTATCCGCAACTGGACATCATCGCGGGAAATATTGCGACGGCCCAGGCAGCCAAAGATTTGGTGAAAGCCGGTGTGGATGCGGTCAAAGTCGGAGTCGGCCCTGGTTCAATCTGCACGACTCGCATGGTTTCCGGGGCAGGCATGCCCCAGTTGACGGCGATCAGCGATTGTGCCAGAGCATTGGCAGGATCCGGTATCCCGGTAATTGCTGACGGTGGGATCAAGTATTCCGGCGACATTACAAAGGCTTTGGGGGCCGGTGCTTCCGTCGTCATGTTGGGCAGTTTGTTGGCAGGTACGGAAGAAGCCCCCGGCGAGACAGTCCTGTTCCAAGCTCGAACCTATAAGGTCTACCGCGGAATGGGCTCAATCGGAGCTATGGAGCGAGGTGGGGGCGATCGATATGGACAGGGTGGACGGCCGACCCCTAAACTGGTTCCTGAAGGTATCGAAGGGCGAGTCCCCTATAAAGGCCTGTTGGCTCCGCACATCTACCAAATGGTCGGTGGGGTGAAGTCCGGCATGGGCTATTGCGGGTGCAAGACCATTCCCGAGTTGCAACAAAAGGCGACCTTCATTCGCCAAACGTTGGCCGGCCTTCGTGAGGGACATGTGCATGACGTCATCATCACCAAAGAGGCCCCCAATTATCGTACCGATTGGGAGTAGCACTCGCACAGGTGAAAGGTGACCCGTTCCTTCCCCTGTTCTTCATCCCCCGCACTGAACCTCTAACGTGTTACATTTCAAGTACTTATGGAACTTTGGCACGATCGAATTCTCGTCCTCGACTTTGGCTCTCAATACACGCAATTAATCGCCCGACGTATCCGTGAGGCGCAGGTCTACTCGCAGATCCTGCCTTGTACGGCGTCGCTCGCGACCATCCTGGCCTACCGTCCCAAAGGCATCGTGCTCTCTGGTGGGCCTTCGAGCGTCTACGACAAAAAAGCTCCCAAGGTGCCCAAGCAATTGTTCGACCAGGGCATTCCGATTCTTGGCATCTGTTATGGGATGCAGCTGGTGACGCACCTGCAGGGTGGCGATGTCGAGAAAGCTCAGCACCGCGAATTCGGCCGGGCCGAGCTCAGGCTTGATGATAGGTCGGATCTGTTCAAGGGTATTGGTACGAGTGGCTCGACGATTGTGTGGATGTCGCACGGAGATCGAATTGAGCGGATGCCTCCGGGATTTCGGTCCATCGCGCACACCGACAACTCTCCTATTGCCGCGATGAAGCGGCATGATGCCAAGCAGCGTATCTACTGCCTGCAGTTTCATCCGGAAGTGGCGCACACCACCGAAGGCGCCACGATGCTCAAGAATTTCGTCTACGATATCTGTGGTTGTCAGCCGACATGGACCATGCGCTCCTACGTCGACACGGCGGTGGAGCAAATCAGACAGCAGGTCGGGACGGAGCGGGTGATCTGCGCGTTGAGCGGCGGGGTGGATTCGTCGGTTGCGGCGGCGCTGACGCATCGTGCGGTCGGCGACCAATTGACTTGCATCTTCGTAGATAACGGGGTGTTGCGAGCCGGGGAGCGGGACCAGGTGGAGAAGACCTTCGCCTCACAGCTGCATTTGAACATGCGAGTCCTCGATCGCACCAGTCAGTTTCTCACGGGACTCAAGAGTGTGACCGATCCAGAGCGAAAACGGAAAATCATCGGTCGCCTGTTCATCAAGAATTTTGAGGCTGAGTCCAAGAAGTTCAAGGGCGTGAGATACCTAGTCCAAGGCACGCTTTATCCGGATGTGATCGAAAGCGTCAGCTTCAAGGGGCCGTCGGCGACGATCAAAACGCATCACAACGTGGGCGGGTTGCCGACGCGCATGAAGTTGAAGCTTGTCGAGCCGCTTCGCGAATTGTTCAAGGATGAAGTGCGGGTCTTGGGGCAGGAGCTAGGCCTGCCGGACGATATCATCTGGCGGCAGCCGTTTCCCGGCCCCGGGTTGGCGATTCGGGTTCTCGGAACTGTCACCAAAGAACGTTTGGCGATTCTGCGCGGAGCGGAAACCATCGTCGATCAGGAAATTCGGGCCGCAGGACTTTATCGTGAGATTTGGCAAGCCTTTGCCGTCTTGTTGCCGATTCGAACCGTCGGCGTGATGGGCGATCAGCGCACCTATGAGCATGTGATCGCGATTCGCGCGGTCACCAGTCTCGACGGGATGACAGCCGACTGGGCCAAAATTCCGAACGAGGTATTGGGAAGAATGTCGAGTCGGATCATCAACGAAGTGAAGGGCGTCAATCGGGTTGTGTATGACATCAGCTCGAAGCCACCGTCCACGATTGAGTGGGAATAAGCCAGGCAAGGTGCGTCCGCTGCGACCGTTACGGCGCCAAGATCGCCGTGCGTCTGATCAGGCGAACGACGAGATGCGAAACACGCTTCACGAAAGGTTAGGATGGAAGTCCGTCTTCAAAAACTGATCGCCGGAACCGGCCTAGCCTCTCGGCGTAAAGCCGAAGAATTGATCACGTCCGGGCGCGTCACCATCAACGGCAGCGTGGTCAAAGAACTGGGGACCAAGGTCGATCCAGACCGCGACCATGTCAAAGTCGACGGCAAACATCTGCGCGCCGCCCAGCCCCATGTCTACGTGATCTTAAATAAGCCGAAGAACGTCATGTCCACGCTCGACGATCCCGAGGGCCGTCCGACCGTGAAAGATTTCCTGCGTGGCGTCTCTGTGCGCGTGTTTCCGGTCGGTCGACTGGACTTCGATAGTGAAGGTCTGATGCTGCTGACGAACCACGGCGATTTGGCCCAGGCACTCCTCCATCCGCGTTACCATGTCCCGAAGACCTATCTGATCAAGGTCAAGGGCGTGCTGAATGATGCCGAGATCGGGACACTGGAGCGGGGTGTGAAACTGGAAGATGGACTCACGGCTCCGGCGAAGGTGCAGAAGATCAGCCGGGCCGAGAGCAATTCCTGGTTGGAAGTCACAATCCATGAGGGACGAAAACATCAAGTGAAACGGATGCTCGAAGCCGTCGGCCATGCAGTCATAAAGCTGACGCGGGTGCGGATGGGGCCGCTGCTGCTGGGGGATCTGGCGGCGGGGGAGTACCGGTTTCTCACCGACCGTGAGGCCAACCGACTGAGGGAACTCGTGGGAGATCGAATCGCCCGTGCAGAACGTCCGGAACTGGATGCATCGGGGAAGCCGATGCGATGGATGCCGCCGACCGAGCCGGCCCCCCCGCGGCCACCCAAGCCTGAACGAACAGGGCGGGGGCCACGATCGCAGCGCCCAGAACTTGGCGGCCGGACGAAGCCCGGTCGGGCAGGCGGCACATCTTCACGCCCAGGGGCCGGTGCTGTGAAGCGTCCTATGAGTCACGGTGCGAAATTCCGGCGTAACAGCACATCGAACGGAGCAAGGCGAGGGCCCAAGCAAGACGTCGGAGAATTCGAGGGGCGCGTCTTCGGAGAGGCCCGGAGCCCTCAACTCCCTCAGTGGGAACGAGGAGGGCGACCGGTACGCTCAGGCGGAAAGCCTCAAGCCCCCGGTCGCAGTGCGACGCAAGGCCGTCCGGGTGCAGGTCAGAAAATTCAACAAAACCGGCGTGGTGGACCTTCGGCTTCGCGTCCGGGAACACGGGGCCCTGCGAAACCATCGCGGCAGTCGACGCGGAGAAGAGCATGAAGATCAGGACCCATCGGTGCGGAGAATTGACCAAGGCCCAAGTCGGTCAGCACGTCGTGTTGAATGGCTGGGTTCAGCGTCGCCGTGATCACGGCATGGTGCTGTTCATCGATGTGCGTGATCGAACCGGCGTGACCCAGGTGGTATTCAATGCTGAACGAAACGCTGGCGTGCATCAGGCCGCGCATACGTTGCGGAGCGAATGTGTCATTGCGGTGACCGGCCAGGTCATGGCCAGGCCTGAGGAATCGCGCAACCCAAATTTGCCCACAGGAGACATCGAGATATCTGTCGATGCGGTTGAGATCCTCAATGAGGCGAAGACCCCGCCGTTCATGATCGAGGACGACATCGAAATTACCGAGTCGCTGCGGTTGAAGTATCGCTATCTGGACCTCAGGCGGCCACGGATGCAGCGGCTCCTAGCCTTGCGACATGGGATTATGCAGGCCGTGCGCACGTTTCTGAATGCCGAGCACTTTCTGGAAGTCGAGACGCCGGTGTTGACGAAAAGTACGCCGGAAGGCGCCCGGGACTATTTGGTGCCCAGTCGAGTGAATCCAGGGATGTTTTATGCGTTGCCGCAATCGCCGCAGTTGTTCAAGCAGGTGTTGATGATCAGCGGGGTGGATCGGTATTACCAGATTGCCCGCTGTTTTCGCGACGAAGACCTGCGGAACGATCGTCAGCCGGAATTTACCCAGATCGATCTTGAGATGTCCTTTGTCGATCGCGAGCAGGTCATGTCGCTGATGGAGCGGATGATCGTGTCCGTGTTTAAAGATGCCGGCGGGGTGCAATTGCCCGTGCCGTTCCCACGGATGACCTATGCGGAAGCGATGGGCAAGTATGGGTCCGATAAGCCTGATCTGCGGTTTGACATGCCGCTGCATGATGTCACGGCCTTTGCGGCGAACAGCGACTTCAAGGTATTCAAGGACGCGGCGACCAAGGGAGGGCTCGTCAAGGCGTTGATCGTGTCCGGGGGGGCCTCGATCGCGAGGAGCCGCATTGATGCCTTGGGCGAGACGGCGAAAAGCTTCGGCGCGAAGGGCCTGGCCTGGTTGAAAATCACCGCAGAAGGGCAGCTGGAGTCCGTCATCGCCAAGTTTCTTGATGCCAAGGCTTTTTCGGGAGCGTTGCCGGAGGCGAAACCGGGAGATCTCGTCCTCTTCGGGGCGGATAAGCCGGCGATTGTTCATGACGTGCTGGGCCGGATTCGCCTGTTGCTTGGCGAGGAACTGCATCTCATCGACAAGACGGCCTGGAAACCGCTGTGGGTCACCGAGTTTCCCCTGCTGGACTATTCGCCGGAAGAAAATCGGTATGTATTCATGCACAACCCCTTTGCGGCACCGATGGATGAAGACCTGTCGTATCTCGATACCGAGCCGCTCAAGGCGCGGGCAAAAGCCTACGATATGGTGCTGAACGGGAGTGAGATTGGTGGCGGCAGCATCCGTAATCATCGCAGCGACATTCAGTTTCGCATCCTGGACCTGTTGGGGATCGGCAAGGAGCAGGCGCAGGCGAAGTTCGGCTTTCTCCTGGAGGCGCTGGAGTATGGTGCGCCGCCGCATGGTGGAATTGCGTTCGGTCTCGATCGGTTGATCATGTTGCTGGGCGGGGCAGAGTCGATTCGCGATGTCATTGCGTTTCCCAAGACGCAACGCGCGCAATGTCCGCTCACGGAGGCGCCCTCCGGCGTGAGTGTCGATCAGTTGAAGGAGTTGCGTATCAAGCTGGATCTCGTCGATTAGGCAGGAGTCATCCAATCCATGGCCGGCAATACGTTGGGCCGAGTCTTCACCGTCACCTCGTTCGGCGAAAGCCACGGACCGGCAATCGGGTGCGTGGTGGACGGGTGTCCGCCGGGGCTTGCGCTATCCGCCGAAGACATTCAGCAGGATCTTGACCGGCGGAAGCCGGGCACGTCACGCCACGTCACACAGCGACAGGAGTCCGATTCTGTTGAAATTCTCTCAGGAGTGTTTGAAGGAAGAACGACGGGCACACCGATCGCCCTGCTGATTCGCAACGAAGACCAGCGTAGCCGTGACTACGGCAATCTGATCGATACCTTCCGACCGGGCCACGCCGACTACACCTATTGGCAGAAGTATGGGATCCGCGACCATCGTGGCGGGGGGCGATCCTCGGCGCGGGAAACGGCCGTGCGAGTGGCGGCGGCGGCCATCGCCAGAAAATGGCTCAAGGAGAAGCATGGCGTGGTGATCCGCGGCTATCTTAGTCAACTTGGCCCCATCGAGGTCCCGTTCACAAACTGGGCGACGGTGGCGACCAATCCGTTTTTCGCCGCTGATGACGAGGTGGTCGAGAAGCTGGAATCCTATATGGATGATCTCAGGAAGGCTGGTGACTCCGTAGGCGCGAAAATCACTGCGGTTGCGGAACATGTGCCGGTCGGGTGGGGAGCCCCCGTGTATGCAAAGCTGGATGCAGATCTGGCCGGGGCCATGATGAGCATCAACGCGGTGAAAGCGGTGGAGATCGGCGCCGGGTTTGCTTCCGTCGAACAACGTGGATCCGAGCACGGCGACGAACTGACCCCTGATGGATTTGTCACCAACCACGCCGGGGGGATCTTGGGCGGCATTTCCACAGGGCAGGATATCGTCCTTACCGTCGGTATCAAGCCGACCTCGAGTATCCGCGTGCCGCGCCGGTCGATCGACAAGCAGGGGAACCCGTCTGTGGTCGAGACGAGCGGTCGCCACGACCCCTGTGTGGGTATTCGCGCCACGCCCATTGCCGAAGCCATGATGGCCCTTGTGTTGATGGATCATGCCCTCCTCCATCGCGCGCAGAATGCCGATGTTGCGACGACGACGCCGAAGATTGCCGGCTCAATTGCGCGGACCGCTTCACCCAGCAAGGGACAGGCCGATTCGAAAGCCCGACAGAAGACGGAAGACCGCTAGCTCAGCGACACGTGCCATGCCGGCCATTCCCCCTCACTCCTTGCCCGTTCTCGACATCCAGCATGCGACCGTCTACCGAAGGGACACCTGCGTCTTCGATGATTTCTCTTTCTCGCTTCAGATGGGTGAGCATGCGGCGATCGTCGGCCCGAACGGCGCCGGCAAGTCCACACTGCTCAAGCTCTTGTTTGGTGACGTGCATCCGCTGCCGTTGGATGAGACGCGGCTCTCACTGTTCGGGCTAGAGCGCTGGAGTGTGTGGGACGTGCGGAAGCATCTGGGGCTGGTCTCCCATGATCTCCAACGAGACTATCTGATCTGCGCCGAAGGGCTGAATGTGGTCCTCTCCGGCTTCCATGCGAGCAACGACACGTATGGCCACCAAACATTCAGCCAGGAACAGGTCGCTCGTGCCCAGGAGGTGATGCGGGAATTGCGAATTGACCAGCTGGCTGGCCGCACCTTCGGGCATCTGTCGACCGGTGAGCAACGGCGGTTTCTTCTCGGGCGTGCGCTGGTTCACGATCCTTCTGTCCTTGTGCTGGATGAACCGACCAGCGGCCTCGATCTCAAAGCCTGCTTTCAGTATCTCGATCTTCTGCGGACGCAAATCCGCAAAGGGAAGACCGTGCTGCTGGTCACGCATCACCTGCATGAAATACCGCCGGAGATTGAGCGTGTGGTTCTACTCAAGGGGGGAACCATCTTTGCGGATGGGCCGAAAGCGGAATTGCTGACGGAGGAGAAGTTGGGACGGTTATTCGACCAGCCGATCACCCTCGTTCAGGCGAACGGCTGGTACCAGGCCTTGCCAGGGTAAACAGTTGTCAGTTTTTAGTCGTGAGCGAGGATCGATCGCATAACTTCAAACTAAAAACTCCCAACTCACAATTGTAGTTCCTATCCTCCTCCCAGGGTCACCGTGAACGTCAAGTTGGTATCGATGCGGCGGACTTTGACGCTGACTTGCTGCCCGGGGGTCGTGCGTTCGATCAGATAATTCTTCAAATGGGCCGCATCTTGAATGTCGGTGTCATCCACCGCAATGATGATGTCGTGCTTCTGAATGCCGGCGGATTTGGCCGGTTCCATCACATCTTTGACGGCCATCCGCCACCGGGTACCGTCCTTTACTGCCACCATGTGGATGCCCATTTTAGAAAAGGTCAACGGCTTGCCGTCCAGCGCGGCGGTGACGATGCGTTCGGCCAGCAGTGCCGGGATGGCGAAGGCCATGCGGCTGCAATGGGCGGTAGAGTCGTCCCGTTCCGTTTGAATGATGGCGTGCATGATCCCCACGACCTCGCCCTTCTCGTTGAACAGGCCGCCGCCGGAGTTGCCGCTGCATGCGGCGACATCGGCCTGAATCAGGCGGGTGTCCACCGTTTGAAGGAAGGTGTTCGTGTTGCCTAGGTGGCCGAACGACATGGTCGGTCCCCAGCCCATGGGGTAGCCGACGGTGAACACTGCTTGGCCTGGCTGAACATCACCGACTGCAAAAGCAACCGATGCCTGGAGCTTTGTGCGATGAGCCTCGGTTACGCGATACACGACGACGTCCATGAACGCGCTGTCGCCAACGAGATCGGCCGACAATTCATGGAGGTCTGTGGTCAGAATCCGAATCTGTTTCTGAATGATGGTGCCTGTCGTCACGTCCTGCTTTTCCGCCGCGTGGCGGGCGGTGACGATGTACCCGTCGCGCAGGTGAAAGCCGGTGCCGCGTACCAGGATCATGCCAGGCTTGTCCGGGGTGCGTTGATCTTGCGTGTCTTCCAAGACTCCGATGGTGGCTAGTTTGGCGCGGTCAAGCCTGGCGGCGTCGATGGCGGAGGCGTCGCCGCGGTACAGACCCGCCAGGAACGCCACGGAGGTCAGCGTCAAGACCGCACAGCGGACGAGGGGATGTGAGGAGCGAAAAGGCATGCACGACATAGAGAGCCGTTCCTTTCGATAGGAAAACTATCAGAGCTGCAGTATAGACCAGAGCCAGGGTTGGAAGAAATGTCGTTGTGACTGCGTGGTGGGTCGCGCTGCCGCGGGGTGACCGTGGTCGTAGTATCGGTCGGTGATGTTCGTTATACTGCTCGTATGATGTTGGTATTTCGGTGTGTGGCCATCGGGTTCTTGCTTGCGACGGCCGCGTGTATGTCCACGCAGGTGATTCCGGATTCCTTGGAACCGCAGGTTGAGAAGACGGTGACATTCGATCAGATCGTGGCGTCCCCCGAATCGTATCGGGGCAAGGTCGTTGTGCTGGGTGGGGAGGTCCTCAAGGCAAAGGCCATGCAGGGCGGAACCCAACTGGAGGTGTTGCAACTCCCCTTGGACGACGACCAGGAGCCGGGTCTGGATCGTCTGCAGTCAAAGGGACGATTTCTGGCGCTGCAGAAGGAATTCCTGGATCCGGCGACCATCGCAGACGGCGCGAGAGTGACCATAGTGGGAGAAGTGACAGGCGCCACGGTTGAGAAAATGGACGAGGCTGACTACCGATTTCCCACGCTGGACGTGAAACATCTATACCGATGGGATGCCAGAAGGCGGGATGAGCCCCGAGCGTCCGGTCCGTGGTGGAGTGTTTTCGGTGGTGTCGGGTTCGGCGGTGGCGGGAGCCGTAGCGGCGGCGGCATCAGTATCGGTTTCTAGAAGCAGCCTGACGCAGCCAATCCGTCTCGTGGTTGGGGTTCTGCAGGTGGTGTTCCCACGATCCGGAAGGAGTTCTCCTTGCACCTCGATCGCTTCACTCTCTTGTGGCTCATTCACACTGGTGTATATTCTGACCAGTTTCTCCTTGCGGTTCTTCTTTCGAAATCCCGTGAACGATCAGGCTGAGGCTGCGCTGGCAGAAGGCAGGTAGGCGGTCAGCAACTGTTTGAACCCTTGTTCGCCATACGGCAGCGCGGCCAGTCTGTGAAAGGCAGCGCCATGACGCTAGGAACGTTTCTCGACAAAGGTATCACAGGCGCTGGGATCTCCCGATTCCAGTCCGCGCCGCAGCCACGTCATACGCTGCTCCGACGAGCCGTGGGTCCAGCTCTCCGGTTGCACCTGACCTTGGCCCATTTTCTGGAGCCGATCGTCCCCGATGGCCGCAGCGGCCTGTAACCCTTCCTCGAAATCACCCGGTTCAATGAGATTGCGCTTGCGCTTGGCATGATACCCCCACACCCCCGCGAAACAATCCGCTTGCAGTTCCATGCGGACTGAGAGCGCGTTGCGCTCGGCAGTGGGACTGCGTTGTTGCAGCCGGGTAACCTTGTCGGCGATGCCGATCAGGTTCTGGACATGGTGACCGATCTCATGCGCAATGACATAGGCCTGGGCAAAGTCGCCGGGGGCGCCAAGTCGCTGCGCCAGCTCTCGAAAAAATGATAGATCCAGATAGACTTTGTGATCGACGGGGCAGTAAAACGGTCCGACCGCCGAGGATGCCGTCCCGCAGGCGGACCGCACTGCGCCGGTGAATAACACCAGACGGGGATCTTCGTAATTGCGGCCCATGCGGGGGAGCAGGGCTCGCCACGTGTCTTCGGTATCTGCGAGCACTATCGCGGCAAATCTCCCAAGCTCGTCGCGTGGTGCGCCGGTCGGTAGCGACCGATCCGGTTCTTGCGGTACGGTGATTTCGTGGACACCGTTCAGGAGGTTGAGTAGGGTGAGCGGATTGGTCCCCGTGAGATAGCTGACGGCGAGGACGAGGACGAGACCTCCCAATCCAAGTCCTGCGCCGGATCGCGCAGCGCCCATCCCTCGGCGGTCCTCAATGTTCGGGCTTTCTCGCTGACCATTCCATCTCATGACGCTACTCCTTCCAAGGGGACCAGACGGCACCAGCTTGAGCCGTGAGGATGCGCCCGATGGAACCACATTTCCCTCAGGTGAGCAAGCCAGGAAATCTGAGATGCTCCGTTGCGAAATCACGGCATGTGCAACCGTGAGAATGTTTCGTCGGCACTCGCGGCTTGGGCGATCTCGAGAGATTCTGACTGGACAGGCGGACGATGGCTTCGCTAGACTCTTCCTATGTGGTCAGGATTGAGAGGCATGCCTCGGAAAACTTCCAGATGGTCCGGTCCCGCGATCCTGGTCCTGTCGGGCCTCATCGGGATTACCGGGTGCCAAACCCCTCCGGTGACCCCGCTCCCCCCGGTCTTGAAGCCAAGTCTAGCTTGGCCGGATTGTCCCAAATTGAGTGGAATGTACGAATTGCAAGGCGAGGCGTTGCCCGGCACGGTAGGTTTTTACCGGAACCGAGAAAACAAACTGACCTTGAATGCCATGCTGGGGGTTCCGGTGTCTGCGGAAACGGCGCGAGAGTCCGTGCGGGTGGAACTGGTTCACGACGATACACTGGAATTGGTGAACCGCTACGATGGCGCCATTACCGCTCATCAGTTGGATTTACAGCCAGAGGACCGGGTGACGTGCCGCCAGAACCAGATCGTGATCCATCGGACTCGCGCTGAAGGAGGGGTGGCTGAGGAGCCTCTCCGCAATATTTCTGAGTACGCACAGGAACTCACCGTGGAAGGGGACGGCAGCTTGCTCGTCAGGACGCGTATCGTCAATCAGAGCAAATCGGCATTTTTCAGTACTCCAATCCCTCCCGAAGAATATGTGGCTCGTTTCAGGCGGCTCGACTAGTTCGCGCCGCGAAGCACCGCTTCATCAGCCATGTGCATTCGGACATCCCACAGGCCATTCACTTCCATTCGCGGCCAACTCTTCGCGATCGGGTCATGACGGTCGACTGAGCGATCTATGATCATGACGCTGCCCCGCGTTGGTCGGACCATCGCGCTGTACAAGCCCTATGGCGTATTACCTTGTTTTACCGATCCGGAGGGGCGTCCCACGCTCGGTGCGTATCTCGATGTCCCCTGTGTCTACCCTGCCGGCCGTTTGGACTTGGATAGTGAGGGCTTGCTTCTGCTGACCTCAAACGGCAGGTTAGCCCATCGCATTACCGATCCACGACACCATCTCCCCAAAGTCTATCTCGTGCAGGTAGAGCGCGTGCCGGATGCAGCCGCCTTGGCACAACTGGAGAGCGGTGTTGTGATCGCCGGTGTCCGCACGAGGCCTGCCCAGGCGAAGCTTCTGCCCACTCCGCCTTCCTTGCCTGAACGATCGACTCCGATTCGATTTCGCAAGCATGTGCCGACGGCATGGCTGGAACTCACGTTGCGTGAAGGGATGAATCGGCAGGTTCGACGGATGACGGCAGCAGTCGGCCATCCCACGTTACGGCTCGTGCGTGTCGCCATCGGCCCGATCATGCTGGGTGAGCTTCAGCCAGGTTGTTGGCGGGAGCTCACTGCGCAGGAGATGGCCGACATAACGCGGTCGTAGCGGAAGGTGTTCACGTGGTGGCGTGCCGGTTGATCTCCTTGGCCCGCATTATTCATGAGCACTTCTGCTGCAATCGCTGATTCACTGCTGCGACGAGCCTATGGCCGGCGGCCTCGCCCCTTCGGTCCGGCCGCCTCACCGACTCGGCGGCGCGCACAAACGTGGCGCTCTTTCTATATCGCGCCGTGCGCCCCTCACCGTACTGCACGAGTGCGCGTCATGTCCTCACGGATCCGCGCACCGGTCTCGCCACGTGGCTAGGCAATTTCGGGACAAACCGTCATGAACAATGCGGGTCAGACTGTAGCGAGGAGGGATGTCATGAGCTGTACTGGGCCTGATTCAGGCAGGAGTATGACGGATCAGAGTGATGACATGTCGACTCGTCGTCGGCTCTTGCAGGGGGGGCCGGTCTCGCCATGATCGCCATGAGTGAAGGTGCTTCGAATGGCGAGGGACTTGCGGCCGCTGAGAGCCCGCAAGGTCGAGCATTCGATCGGGAAACCGCCGAACATATGGTACGGAGAGCTATAGCGCTGAGCCGTCACGGGATGAGGTCCGGGGAGGGCGGCCCATTCGGTGCGGTGATTGTGAAGGAAGGAGCGATTGTCGGTGAAGGGTGGAACCGTGTACTGGCGACCAACGACCCCACGGCGCATGCCGAGATGGAGGCGATTCGTGCTGCAGCCCGGTCAGTGGGCTCATTTACTCTAAGGTTGTGAACTCTATACAAGCGCCCAACCCTGCCCAATGTGTGTCTCGGCGCCATCTATCGGTCGCGTCTCGACCGTGTGTTGTACGGAAATAGCGTGAGGGATTCAGCGGCGATCGGCTTTGAGGAGGATGTCGTTTATCGACAGTTGACCTGCTCTCCGCAGCAACGCGACGTTTCAGATGTGCAGGTGTTGGCGGATGAAGCCCACGCTGTGTTTCGTGAGTATGAAGCCCAGCCGGGAACCGTTCGGTACTGACCGACACTCGTGGAATCTGCCGCGTATCCCAGCGTTGTTGCACGACCTCGTCTTGCCGCATAGGGTGCTGAGTGTCGCAGCGAACTGGATATAGGGTGCCCACCTGAGGTATACCAGGCGGTACATCCACGCGGCCGACGCATGGCAGTGCTGTGGTGAGAGGGGATGAATCATGGGGAAATGTGTGCGTGTGATCTGCCGATTGTCCGTGCTGATGCTGCTCGGTCCCGGTGTATTCCCTTCCCTGCCTGTGGCGATAGCCAGCCCGGATGTGGTTCCTGTAACCGATATGCGGCACATCAAAAAGTTTGTCGCCGTTGAAGTTCAGACCCAGGGGACTGCCGAGAAACTTGGCATCAGCAGTGCCGAATTGACCGATGTGACCAGGGTGACCCTGCTGAATAAGGTGCCGGGGATTGCGCTCGAAGGGTCGAGTGGGCCGTCTCCCGATGCGCCCGAACGCCTCAATCAACTCGGTTTTTTCACTTGCGAGGTGTGGACGGTAGGCGATCAATATATCGCCGCCTATCACGTCGATTGCAACGCAGGCTCCTATACGGCCCAGAAGACGCCCGGCAGCCTCTGGAACCAAGCCATTCTCGGATATGGGCCGAAGGACGAAGTGTCCGACGCGGTGCGCAAGGGAGTGCGTGCCATGGTGGAGTTGTTTGCGACCACCTTTGCGAGCGCCCGCGCCGAGGGAGGAGTGCGGTAGCTTGCCGTTGTTGCTGGGCTGTGCGATCGATGTGTTGCTCGGCATTTTCTCTGTCCAGGATACGTTTTCTCCCTTCCACCTGTTCCTGCTTGATCCGTTCGACCTTCTCGATTCGCGTTTGCCCTGGCTCTGAGAGCATGTTCCCCAGAGCGAAGTGATCATGTGCGCAGCCGGCGTATCCCCGCGCCAGCATCAATTCTTTTCCCCAATGTTTCATGTGATCTACGGTGCTGATCTGGTATGGCGACTGATTATAATTAGATTGAAATACGTGCAAGTATTATTCGAGCAGCGTATGGTGTATAGGAGCTGTAAGGCTGCAGCATGTGAGATGTCGACGATACAATGGGCTGTCCGGCGGCATGATACGCCGGGGTAGGCGTTCAACGCTTCGACTGGCGCACAGGCGGGTGAGAGAGTCTTTTTGCGCGTGCCGGCCTCGCTGTGACGGAACGCGTTTGAGATTTCGCCGCGCAAAGGGGCATTTGGAACAGAGTTGTTTGCGCATGGCCTGCGAGCTTCCCCGAGCAGGCTGCAAAAAACTCGATTGTTCCACAGTACGCAACCATTCACTCCTGTGCCGTATGGGTCTAGCCGTCATCCGCAGGACGCGCAAAAAGACCGTCTTCTTACCCGTCGTTCCTTTCTCGTGATAGCCCGGTTGCGGGTCCGGAGGAGATACGCTGCTCGATTCACGAATGTTGAGAGCGCCGCTGGCGGACGTTTTTCGTATCCTGCCAGTGGTCGGCCAGTTCTGTCGCTTGACGCCCGCTTCCTGTGCCAGCCAGTTTGGTCTTACCCCAGTGTTACCTGCGTCAGGCTGAGATCGGAGTGCGTGGGAGTGCCGAGCGAGGGGGCTGCGAGATAGGTGCGAGAGCGGAGGGATTACAAGCTTTCTACGTCGGCGATTATCGTGTGTAACCCGCTCGAGCCGGCCGGTTGCGGGCGAATCAACTCGGCAATTTGTGGTTGGCCTTTGCTGTCAACGGCACGCACAGCGACTTGGTATTTGCCGCGCTTCTGTGGGTGCCACGTATAATTCCATATGACCCATGAATAGGGAGACATGGGTGTTTCAATCTCGCACGAGTCCCAGGTTCTTGCTGCGTCGAGGCTGATTTCCACTCTGCTGATAGAGTTGGGACCACCAAATGCGATCCCACGGAATCGTTGTTCGGGTCCGCGCAATGTTTGGTAGTGGCCTGGCGAATCTATGCGGGAAAATGTCTTGATTGTGGCGTCGTCCGTCCAACCTTTTCGTTGCCAGTAGCCCCGGTAGTCCCCTGCATGCGCCTCGATTTCAACAATCCATTTGACGTTTTTGATGCCGTATAGGCCGGGGACGAGTAGTCGGAGCGGAAAGCCATGCTCCTTAGGCAATTTTTCGCCGTTCATCAAAAACGCCAGCATCACGTCGTCCTGCATCGCGCGTGTCAATGGAATGCTGTCATCGTAAGCGTCCGCACCGCGGAACACGATGTCCCGCGTCGTCTCCTCATCGATTTCTGCTTCGCGCAGTAGTTTGTTTAAGGAGATCCCGCGCCAACGTGCGTTGCCAAGGCTATCTCCGCCTGGCAAAGTGTCAATACACATGAGTGTCGAAATTTGCTCGAAATTCTCGCGGTTCAATAGTTCTCGCCAGCCCAGGGACAGCGGTTTCTTTACTTCGCCCTTCACCGACAATCGCCATTCATCTTGTCGGAGGTCGCGCGAGACGTTAAATGGAGAGTCGGAATAGTTCACGACATAGAATTTTTTGTTTTCCGTGAAGTAATTGGTGTCGCGAGGGGGCATGGCGAACATGCGCCCGAAAAAAGATCCGACTCCATCGCAGCCTCCAGTGAGGCCGGCGGCAGCCGCAATTCCAGTGAATTTTAGGAGGCTTCGTCGATTTAAGTTGAACCAATTCTCCATGAGAAATACTCTGCGACATTAAAAAGATCTTTTCAAGGCTTGACTCCAGAAATCCAGATTGGTATAAGGATGCACGTTTGATCCAGCCAGGTGGCCGGTGCGGTTGTAACCCCGCGACGGATTCTCAGCAAGCCCTGATCAAAAAAATATCTTCTGACCCTCTTGACACGGTCAGGCCAGCGTAGTAAAGTGGGCGGCTCGCGTGGGGAGCGAGAAAACGTTCCGAAGCGTGAACAGTTCTTTGACAACTGAATAGAGCGAGAAATGAGTAAGGTAAGGTGTATTGAAGAGGTGGCCCTCGGGTCCAATTCAAGTAGAACCTTTATGAGAGTTTGATCCTGGCTCAGAACGAACGCTGG